>Ga0209619_10003600_pt1 | contig 11140 bp, 8 predicted proteins | sample Rifsed16ft3_FD_184011 | JGI IMG/M metagenome (GOLD analysis project Ga0209619, IMG submission 184011) | Soil microbial communities from Rifle, Colorado, USA - sediment 16ft 3 (version 2) | ecosystem: Environmental > Terrestrial > Deep subsurface > Rock core/Sediment | place: Rifle, Colorado... | reverse complement strand
GAAGCCACGGCTGGTCAGGCCGAGGGTGGTGTTCTGGGCGGCTGAGAGGTCGCCTCCCGCGCAGCCTCCGGCGGGGTGGGTCAGCAACGGCCCGTTGTCGAAGAGCACGACCGCGGAGCCCGCTTCCGCGGCGCTGGCGGACGCCAGCATGCTGCCATCAGCCCGCGTGCTGGCCGTCAATCAGCAGTTTCGCCGTGCGCCCCGGCATGAAGGTTGGGTGCGCGCCTGGCTCGTAGGTCACACCGGAGAGATGGAGACCGCCTGTCAGCGCCTCGACCACGCCTTTGAGGTCGAAGAAGTCCATAAGGGTGCGGTCGGAACTTTGCCAGGCGAGTGGATCGCGCGGGCCGGTGAGGGCCAGGGCCAGCCGACGCGGCTCGTTGGGCAGGGCCTCACCCTCCTCCATCAAATACACCGCGCCGATTTCGAACAGGGCCAACCGGTCGCGTACGCGGCTGTTCGCGGCGAGGACGTCAAGCACGCCTGCCAATATAGAGTGGCGCATCACTACCCGGTCTGCCACCATCGGGTTGACGAGCGTGATGTAGGGGCGGTCGTCGGGCGGCGTCTCGCCGGGGAGGACGCGCTGCTCGCGTTCGGGCGAAGTCAGGCTGTAGGTGACGATCTCCTGCAAGCCGGCGTTCACCAGCAGGTCACGCGCGCGCTCCTCCAGTTCGAGGCTGCGGTTGCCCCGCTGCGGCGGGAGGGTGTCGCTCATCTGCGTTTCGGGGATGCGCTCGTAACCGTAAATGCGCGCGATCTCTTCGATGAGGTCGGCCTGCCCCACCACGCCCGTGCCGATGTCGAGGCGATGATCGGGGACGGTGACGAGGATCGTCGTGCGCTCGGCGTTTTGCGGGTTCACGACTTCGCACCTGAATTCGAGCGATTGGAGAATCCGGACGATCTCTTCGACAGTCAACTGAATCCCGAGAAGGCGCTCGACCTCGGCGGGGGTGATGTCCACCACGACGGTCTCGGCGGGCTTGGGGTATTCGTCCACCAACCCGGCGGCGACGCCGCCGCCCGCCCACTGGCGCATGAGTTCGATGCCCCGGCTCACGCCGCGCGCCGTCATCGCCGGATGCACGCCGCGCGAGAAGCGGTAGCCCGCCTCCGATTGGAGTTTTTGCGCCTGCATCGTCTTGCGGATGTTGATGAACTCCCAGGCCGCGCCTTCGAGCAGGACGTTGGCAGTCTTCTCGCTCACTTCGGACTCGGAGCCGCCCATCACGCCGCCGATGGAGAGCACGCCCTGCGCGTCGCAGACGAGGATGGTGAAGTCGTCGAGTTTGCGCTCCACGCCGTCGAGCGTCGTCAGCGTCTCACCCGGCTCAGGCAGGCGCGTGATGATCGCCGGCGGCTTACCTTTGGCCCTGGCCGCCAGCACGTCGTAGTCGAAGGCGTGCAGGGGCTGGCCGATTTCGAGCATGGCATAGTTGGTCGCATCCACGATGTTGTTGATCGGGCGCATGCCGGCCAGGCGCAGGCGGCGCTGCACCTGGTAGGGGCTGGGCGCGATCGTCACACCCTTGATCAGCGCGGCGGTGAAGCGCGGGTTCAGGTCAGGCTGGAGGATCTCGATGGCAATCTGCCCCTCGATGCTTGGCCCCTCGGCGCGGATTTCGTAGGAGGGCGGCCTGAGCTTCTGCCCGGTGAGCGCGGCGATCTCGCGGGCGATGCCGAACATGTTGATGTTCCGCGCCATGTTGGGGTTGGTCTTCACGCTGAAGACCACGTCGCCCATGTAATCGGCGAGCGGCAGCCCCACGGGCGCGTCGTCGTCCAGAAGGATGATGCCCTCGTGTTCGTCGGAGATGCCGAGCTCTTTTTCCGAGCACGCCATCGAGTACGACTCGACGCCGCGAATCCTGGTCTTCTTCAAGGTCATCAGTTTTTGGCCCGGCTCGTGGCCGTCGTACAGGATGGCCCCCTCGCGGGCGTAGGCGGCTTTGAGAGGTTTGGGCAGCGGGCCGGCGCCTTTGTATGGGAACAGGTTGGGCGCGCCGGTCAACACCGTTTGCTCTGTGCCTGAGCCGTCGTCGAGGCGCAGCAGGGTCAGGCGATCCGCGTTCGGGTGCGGCATCACCTCGAGGATCTGGGCGACCACGATTTTGGCAGGGTCCCAGGCCAGGCCTTTGGCCTTCGGCCCTGAACCGCGCGCGGCTAACCCGTCAATGTTTCCACCCTTCGGGGCCAGGCCCACGTATTCGAGGTCTTCCACCTCCATCCCGCCGAAGGTAAGCTTATAGGCCAGTGCCTCGGGGGTGAGAGTGATGTCAACGAAGTCACGAAGCCAACTGAGAGGGACTTTCATATTGCACTCCAGTAGTCAGTCGCCAGATGCCAGTCGCCAGCCGTCAGTAGTCAGAAGATCAATCTGGCGACTGACTACTGATTACTGGCGTCTGTTTAGAATTGCTCCAGGAACCGCAGATCATTCGCCAGGAAATGCCGGATATCCTCGATCCGGTGCATCAGCATGGTGATGCGCTGCGGGCCCATGCCGAAGGCGAAGCCGGAATACACCCTCGGGTCGTAACCGCCGTTCCTGAGCACGGCGGGGTGCACCATGCCGCCGCCGAGGATTTCCAGCCAACCTGTGCCGGAGCACACGCGGCAACCTCGGCCGCCGCACAAGAAGCACTCGATATCCATTCCCGCCGAAGGCTCGGTAAACGGGAAATGGTCGGCGTAGAAACGGGTGCGCACTTTCTGGCCGAATAAGCGGCGGGCAAAGTCACTCAGTGTGCCCTTGAGGTCGCTGAAGGTAATGTGTTTGCCCACGGCCAATCCTTCGATCTGGTAGAACTGGATTTCATGGCGCGCGTCCGGCTGCTCATAGCGGTAGCACATGCCGGGGAGGATCACACGGATGGGCTCCGGACAGTATTCCCGCATGGCGCGAATTTGGCCGGGCGAGGTGTGCGTGCGCAGGATCACGCCGGGCGTGAGGGTGTGGAACGTGTCCCACATGTCGCGCGCCGGGTGATGCGGCGGGATGTTGAGATAGGTGAAGTTGTAATCGTCTGTCTCCACTTCACGGGAGCGATAGACCTGGAAGCCCATCTCCGCGAACACAGCGTACATCTTGCGCAGGCCCTGCGTGGCTGGGTGCAGCCGGCCGCGCGCGATGGGGCGGCCTGGCAGAGTCACATCCACGGCGCCAGCGGTCAGCGCGCGCTCCATCTCGGCGCGGCGCAGGGCTTCGGCCTTTGCCGCCAGCGCGTCTTCCAGCGCCTTCTTCACTTCGTTCCCGCGTTTGCCGATGGCCGGGCGTTCTTCTTTCGAGAGTTTGCCCAGGTCGCCGAGGATAGTCATCAACGCGCTGTTGCGCCCGAGGTGCTGGATGCGCCAGACTTCGAGTGCGGCGGAGTCCGCCGCAGCGTTCAACCCGGCGAGGGCGTCTTTTTCGATTGCGTTGAGTTGGTCGAGCATAGAGACTCCTTAGCATCTTGCCGCGCTGTCCAAAATAAAAACTCCCGTCCCTCATTGGGGCGGGAGTCGCGTAAACTCTCGTGGTGCCACCCAACTTGGCTTGCGTGGGTAATCACAAGGATTACCCTTACAAGCCCACTCGTCGCGCCAACAACCATCTGCCATCGGCTGTGCGCCATCTGCCAGATTGCGATTGGCTGTCCCTGTAACGCTGGACATGCGGAGGCAGCTACTTGGTCAGGACAATCACATAGGATTGTCCCTACGGATTCACCGCTCGGCTCGGGAGGGAACTTCGGCGGGGTTCGTCCGGGGCTGGCTCACAGTCTACGGCCTGCCTTCCCTGGCGGCGTCCGCCCGCTTACTTTCCTCCGTCACAGCCTTTGGCTGATGCGATTACACCTGATTATCCGCAAATCGGCGCGGGTGTCAAGGCATTCACGACTCGGCGCACAGCGGCTCAGCCAGCGTCTGGCCGACGAGGCAGTGAAAACGCAGGCCGTTGTCGAACAGCACCTCCACCCAGATCGTCTGCACGGCGGACGAATCGGCGAAGCCCAGGTCGGCGCCCACCTCCACCCGCGGATCGAGGGTGTAAGACCCGGCGGCGCGGGCGCTAAACCCCAGGATGTTCCGCAAGGGCCGGGGTACCTGCGCCTCCGAACGAGCGGCCAGGCCGTTCTGAATCATCAAATTCACCTGGCGCAAGGCGGCCTGTTCGTCTGCCGTCATCCGCGAAAGCGACCCGGCCAGGAGGCCGACAGCGGCGACACTCAGCGCCAACCTCCCCAACCGGAAGAGGCGGGGCCGCCCGGAATAGCTCAGCGCGTCGCCGTACCAATTCACGCCCAGGCGCAGCAGGCCGGTGATGGGCAGGGAGAGCGCGACGGAGGGCAGGAAAATGGGGATCAGGACGAGCACAGCGCGCAAGAGGCTATCCAACCCGGTGGCCTGCGCGACGACGGCTCTGAGAGTCAAAAAAGCGGCAATCGCGCCCGCGCCGCCGGCGATGCCTTTGAAAGTTGATTCCGGCCAGGCGGTGAGATACCCGGCGGCCAGCGCGCCCAACCCGGCGAAAATCGTGTCGGCGACGATCGCGCCGGCATCCAGCCGGAGCGGGACGTCCGGCAAGGCCCAGGCGTTGATGGCGCCGGAGGCGCCTCCATACAGAACCCCCAGCACCAACCCCAGCACAGCCCCCGCGATCCGCCGCGAACGAGTGGACATGATCATGTCTCCGAACATCTATTCCGACTACAGATTACTCAAAACGATCCCCGCCGGTTCAGGCCTCGGAGAAAACAAACTCCCGCCGACGCGCGGGCGGGAGGGTGCATACGCGCCGCAGGGGCGTTCCCTTGAACGCCCTTACTTAATGCGATAGGCATCCATTTCGTTATTTAGAATCCAGCCCACCACCGCGCCAATCGAGATGCCATCCGACAGGTAGGCTTGCCGGGTGATGGCAGCGGAGCCGCGCCCGCGCAGTTTTTGCGCCTCGCGCTGCATGCGGTTGAACCGCTCGCGCCAGCGTTCAAAATTTTTAGGGCGCAGGTCCACCCAGCCTTTGTCGGCCCACTGCTCGACGTTCTCCGGCGTGAGCCGCACGGCGTTCAGCCCCGGCGCTTCGGGGATGCGGATGAACGGCCCGCGCATCAACGAGCAGCCGTCGGGCGTGAGAACCGGCAGACCCACCGAGGTGATCGTCTGCCTCAAGTTGGCGTCTCCCTCGACCAGCGCGAAAGTCTCCGCCGAGAGGACCTCCGCCGGTCGCTCCAGCACGGCGCTGAGCGTGCCGAACTTGAGCTTGAGCAGGTGAGCCTCCCACAGCAGCTTGCCAAGTTCCGGCGGGCCGAGCTGGCCGAGCGCGACCGAGTGCGAGTTGGTTTCCTTTTCGAGCCAGGCGATCTCCTCCAGCGCGAAGTGCCGCAGGTATCCGGCGCGGTAGGTCGGGTTCATCACCGCGCTGTCAATCGCGGCAATCACGTCGTAACCGGTGTTGCTGCCTTTGACCTCCAGCACCGCCTGCCGCGCAATCTCCTCGGGCGTGATGAATTCCATCTGCCGCAGGTGGGTGATCGCCTCGAATTCGCCTTTGGTGAAGAGGCCGTTCTCGCCCGTGTCGGCGACGACCATTTGCAGCCGGCCCAGGCGCTCGTAGTCTTCTTCCGGCTGGTGCAGGACGAGCGCCTCGCCGAGCGGCTCGGTCCGGCTGGTGAAGACGAAAACCGGTTTGCCGCGCTCGCGGATGGTGCGCCGGGTGATGTCGGCGTAGCCGATCATGGCGCCGGGCTTGATCTCTTTGACAACCGGTCCACCGTAGGTGCGCGCCATGAGGAACATCAGGCCGGTGTGCGCGAACGCGATTGCGGTTTTGGTCATGAGTTTGGCCGAGGGTTTATCTTCGGAATGGGTATAAGGGATGTTCAACCCCATGCCGCCCGTGCCGGTGGTGCCGATCTTGAGATACAGCCGGGTCTGGGCCTCGACCATCGCGCGGTGGATGACCAACACGTGCCGGACCAGTTGCGGGACCGACTGGGAGATGAGCAGCAAGTCCAGCGCCCGCGCGGCCGTGGTCAGCGTATCCCGCGCCTCGGCGAGGGACTCGGACGCCGGCGCGTTCTCGTGGTTGAACCGGGCGGCCAGCGCCTCGAACCGGCGCTTGGCGACGACCGAGGCGGTGTAGACATCCTGATAGCTGATCGCCGTGGCGGTGTTGATGCTGTCCACGATCACGTTTGGCCTGTGCTCGAGGATCAGCTGGACGAGCTGCGATCTGGCGTAGGCGGCTTCGAAGTCGCCAAACAGGTCTTCGTACAGCGCGGCGCGGTGCTCCGGCGCGCCCATGAGCTGTGCACGGGTGACTCTGCGGCGGCGGTCGTGGGAGTTCCACTCGGAGCGCAGGAAGACGTCCCCCCAGAAGCCGAGGAAATGCACGGCAGGGTGTTCGCGCGTGAAGCGGGTGAGCACATCGCGGACTTCCTGCTGGTACAGCGAGGCGACGATGATGCGGCGCGGGGCGAGGTTGCGGGCAATCTGGTCAACGACCTGCGCGCCGACCATCCCCCCGCCGCCCAGGACGAGAAAGGTTTCGTCGGTGGACATGTTTCTCCTTGTGTCGGGCGGCGTGGAGCGCGTCATGCTTCGCGATCACCCGTCACTTACCTGGATCGCGGCGCGAGGTCGAACGCCTCGTTTCCGGCGAACAGCCCGCCCAGTCCAGAGGCGCGCGGAGCCAGGACGCAGGTGGGGGCGAAATAGGGAAACTCGAACGCCACCGCGTCCCCGGCCTTTTTGCCGGGGATGGGCATCAACCGCGCGGTGAGCGGCTTGTTCAGCCGGAGGGCCAGCGCCCCCACGTCCACGAGGATGGCGGCGAGGGCCTCGACGGTAATATCGCCCGGCAGGGGCACGGTATCCAGGCCCGTGCCGCACACGCTCGAATAGAGCAGCAGGTCGTTGGTGGTCAGGACTCCCTCCGCCGCGCGCGCCGCCAGTACTGCGTCCTCGAAAACCGGCAGGAAGAGGCCGGAGAAGCCGACATTTTTGAAGCGGGTCCGGCCCAGCGCGTCGGCGATGAAAGCCGCAGCGGCCAGCGTGCCGTGCTCGCCCACCTTGCTGCCGCTCAACCGCTCGAGCGCGGTGCCGATGGAACGCGACGTCTCAGGATAAGGCGCCAGCGAAAAATCGATCCCGCCGAATTGCAGGCCGCGCACGCCGCCAATGCGCTTGGCAATCTGGGAGATCTTCTGGGCTTCGGTTTCGACATGGTGGATCAGGGTCGTGCGCGCCTCGGCGAGCGAGGCGGCCTGGTCGAACGCGCTGACGGCGAGGTCGGCGGCCTCGACGCCAACCGAGACGATCGGGGCGTGCCCGTCGTGGTACGCCGCCGGGACGAATGGCGTTCCCGGGGGGACGTTGGCGAGCGCGCCAAAGCGCAGGTTGCCAAAGCCGTCCGGCGCCAGGGTCGCGCAGCGGTGGATGATGGCGGCGGCGAGGCGCACAGCCGGGAGGCTGACGCCCGCGAGAGGGTCGGCGATGATGGCCGAGGCCATGATATTTTGCGTTGCGCTAATCGCTTCGGGGATGACGGTGAAGAGTTCCGGCGCGTCTCCAGGGCGCGCCGGGCCGATGGCCGCGTAATCAATCTCGTTGACAAAGCACGCCGCCTCCAGATCCTGCGCGAAGGAGACGACTTTAGCGGCGTCGCCGCCGACGATCAGCGGGAATGGCGTTGAAGCCAGGCGCATCACCTGGACGGTGTAGCCGGCGTCTCGCAACGCGCTCTTCATGCTGGACAGGACCTTCCCGGCCGCTGCGATCCGGTCGGCCATGACGGGGAAGGATGGATCCACGAGGTAAGTGAGGGTGCGGATGTTCATGGCGAAACAGACTCTGCGTCCAGGGGTCTAGCCCTTGAGTTTTCCATTCAATCGCTCCAGCCGGTGCTGCAAGGCTGCGACGGCCTCGGCGCGGCGCCAGCCGCGCGGCCAGCCGTTGACGACATTCAGCGCGCGCCGGGTCCACGCCGCAGCCTGGAGTATATCGGTTTCGTGCCATTCGTAAAACTTGGCTAACTCGACAAACGGCTCGGGATCGTCGAGCGTGAACGAGGCCAGCTGCTCCCACAGGGGTGCGGCCTCGGCGCGGCGGTCTATGCGCTTGAGCAATGCCGCCAGGCGGGTGAGGCCCGCACGGCGCGCCTCCAGGCCTAATTCCCCCTCCAGCGCGCGGCGATAGGCGGCTTCGGCTTCGGCGGCGCGGCCGTTGTCGTCGTGCCAGTGGGCCAGGCGCAACAGGTCTTCGGGTTGCAGAACTGACGTTCCTGGCGGCGAACTTCGGTTTGCGGCTTGCAGATAGGTGGAAGGCGAGGTGTGAAGTGTGAAGTTTGAAGTTGCGGGCTCAAGTTTGGTGGCAAATACCTCCAGCAGATGCGTCGCCAGGGTGACCGTCGAGAGAATGTCTATCGCGTTGTGATAAATCACGCGGCGCATGTCGCTGGCGTCGCCGGTGCGGAGGTAGTCGAGATACATTTGCGGGATGAGCGCGCCAGGGACGTCGTCCTGCTCACGGATGATTTTGAAGACCGAGTGCTCGATCTCGCCTAGTTTGCAGGACGGCAGGCGGCGCTGGTACAGGCGGCGAGCGGGAGGCAGCAGGTCGAGGTGGGGCCGCTGCCCGAGCGCGCCGCGCTGGCCGATCAGCGTCAACCGCGTTTCGAGCAGAGGCAGATCGAATGAACGGCCGTTGAACGTGACCCAGCCCGCCTGCGCGGCCAGGTCGGCGACGAGCGCATTGAGCAGAGCTTCTTCCTCGCCCGGATCGCGCATGAAATACTGGCGCAGGACGAAGCGATCGCCGTCAAACACGCCCGCGCCCACGAGAAATACGAGGGTCCCGGTCCCCCCGGCAAGGCCAGTCGTTTCGGTGTCAATGAAAGCCAGTGACTTCAGATCAGAACCAACCAGCGTTTCGTCGCGGGCCAGGAGCGCCGCCGTCGCCGGACTGTGCGCGAGCCAGTCGCCGAAGCGCGCCGGGCCGTGCTGGTAGTCCAGCGGGTAGACGCTCTCGACGAGTTGAAACGAGCCGAGGCGGGTTGTGACTGCGCGGCCGGGGAGCGCGGGGGCCGGGGAGCGCGGGGGCCGGGGCGCCGGGGAGGCGGGAGGAAGTTCGCGCTTGACTTTTTGCAGGCGCAGGCGCTGGAGGCGGGCGCGGAGGTCTGATGGCATATGGTGGATGGCGAATGGCTAATGGCACATGACTGATCGCATATGGCTTATAGCCCATAGCCGCTGACTGCTATTTTACCGCGATAAGGAATACGCTCTCTGTCATCCGCTCTCTGCTATCCGCCAGCGGCTGGCCCGGCCAGGGAACAGGCTCATATTCCGTCTCACAGGGCGCGCCGCGCGCGTAGGCGATGCTGCGCGCGGTCAGGTCGGCGGTGAGGCTCCAGAGGGTGGTGTGACCACCGGAGTGGCCGCAGAGAGACGAAGGGTGATCCGTGAGCAGTGAACAGTGATCGGTGAGATGCGGCGCGTGAGCGTAGAGGAACGCCAGCCGGTTGCGTGAGAGGACGAGTTTGCGATTACGCTGGAGACTAGTCATCTCCGGGTGGCGGAAGTGGTTGGTGCATGCGATGAATGCTTCGACGCCGCCCGGGGCGCGCTCCGGTTCAATGACCCGCCTGCGGATAGCGTGGGCCTCGACCACCGCCAGATCGCCGTCGGCGTCGGCGAGGAGATAGTTGAAGGAATGCAAATGCCGGACGCGCGTCAGGAGGTCAACCGCTTCGCGCGTCGTCGCGCAGGTCTCCAGCACGAGCCGGGGCAACAAGTGGAAGGGTAGGCCGGGCGCCAAGTCGTCTGGCTCGTCGGAGAGCGCGACGTGCAGGCTGACGAACAACCCCGCGTCGTTCGCGCCGTCGTAGCGCCCGCCAGGGACGGAGCCGCGCATGCCCAGCGACGGGCGGCCCTGCTGGGGCTTGAGCCGGACGCGCTGACGCACGCGCTGGACAGGATGAAAGTCGTAATTGCGCCCCACGCGGATGTGACCGTCCTCATCCACGAGCGCAAAGGAGGAGCAGCCGCCTTCAGGGTAGAGGGATGCGCTGTAGGGCGCGCGGAGGCGCATCGAGCGGCGGCACACACCGCGCAGCAGTTCTTCATAGGGCAAACGCTGCCCATCGGCGTAGCCGCGCAGTTCTTCGAGGATAGGGGGGTGGATCTCAGCCATCTGTTGCGCGCAGGCCTCGGCGAAGGACAGTTCGGGCGGGGCGGGCCACCAGGCGGGGACGACAAATCGCTCGGTGCGCGCCCCCTGCACGAAGCCGAGGTTATAGTGCGGGCCAGCCAGGTCGAAGGTTTGGTAGTCAGCGGTGCTCATTGCGTGGTTGCCAGCCGTCTGGCCTGCTCCAAATCTTCGGGCGTGTTGACGTTGAAGAACGAAAGGCGTTGGGGATCGAAGTGGTCAATCTCCGGCTCGTCCACGAAGCGCACGCGCACGCCGGGGAAGAAGCTGATGACGCGCATTTTGCCCCCTTCGAGCGCGGCGCGGATGGGGCCGAGGCAGGCGTGGGCGTAGATCGCCCGGAAGGGTTCGGCCTCCCCCGCGAGGCGCGGGACAATCGCATCCCCGGTCGGGATCAGCGAGATCAGGTAATCCAACAGCGGGTAGACGACGAAAGGCATGTCGCAGGCGAGGCAGAGAGTATGTGGTTGCGACGAATGATAAAGCGCCGTGTAGATGCCGCCGAGTGCGCCTTTGTCGGGCAGGACGTCGGCGAAGAGCGGCGCGCCGAGATAACGATAGTCGTCGGGGCGATTGGTGATGAGGATTGTTTCTGCGCCGATCCCGGCGACCTGCGCCAGGATGTCTTCGATGAGCGGGCGGCCCAACACGCGGACGAACGATTTGTCCACGCCCATGCGGGAGCTTTTGCCGCCGGCGAGGACGGCGACGGTGAGCGGGTGCTGCATAAACGCATTATAGCCTGATTGACGCCCCCCATGCCCAGGCTTACAATGTGAGCATGCGCTCGCCGTTTCCGGGGATGGACCCGTACCTTGAGCATCCGGCGCTCTGGCCGGATGTGCATAACCGGCTGATTATTGCGATTGCCGATGTGCTCTCTCCCATCCTTGCGCCGCGCGACGACGGGGGCGTGGAGAGCCGGACGTATCTCCTCAAGCCCGCTGAT
>Ga0209619_10003599_pt1 | contig 11142 bp, 8 predicted proteins | sample Rifsed16ft3_FD_184011 | JGI IMG/M metagenome (GOLD analysis project Ga0209619, IMG submission 184011) | Soil microbial communities from Rifle, Colorado, USA - sediment 16ft 3 (version 2) | ecosystem: Environmental > Terrestrial > Deep subsurface > Rock core/Sediment | place: Rifle, Colorado... | reverse complement strand
CTCGGAAGCTGAAGGCGGTTGGAATAGACCCCCTGCACCATGTCGATGCGCCTCATGAAGTTCGGGATCCAGGAGAGCTCGAGCTCGGCGGTCACGACTTTCAGGCGAGGGAAGCGGTCGAGGATCTTTCCAAAGATGAAGTCCGTCGCGAGAACGTGAGGGATCTCCTCCCAGGTGGAGAGGAACAGGTTGGGTCCCTCTTCCCACTCGGCGAGCGTATGACAGGCCATGGGATCGGGGATGCGGCCGGTCACGATGTGGAGGGTGATGGGCACGTCCATCTCCTGGGCCCGGGCCCAGAATCGATCGTAGACGCGGTCGCGGTAGGGGGGCGAGCCTTCCGGGGGAGCGGCGTGGATCATCGGCGTGCGGTGTCCGAGCTTCACCACGCGCTCGAGCTCTTTGACCGCCCAGTCCTGGTCGTCCATGGGAATCATCGCCGCGCCGAGAAGCCTCTTCCGATCGTAGGAGATGAACTCCGCGAGCCAGTCGTTGTAGACGCGCGAGGCGTCCCTCACCACGTCGCGATAGTCGGGCCGGTTGCTGGAATGGAGGACGGAAAGACCGAGGGTCGGGTAGAGGACTTCGGCCTCGAGGCCCGCCTTCTTCTGGAACTCGACGCGGGCCGCGGGGTCGCGGCCGGCTTCCGGAGTCCCGGCATCCGCGGTCTTCTGATCCTGCTCCTTGAACCGCGCGTACTGTTTTCCGGTGTAGAAGAAGAGACCGGGCTGTCCCTCGTAGCCTTCGACGACCCGGGGAGTGTCGTCGCCGTACTTTCGACCGAGGGCTTTAAGCCACAAGTCCTGGGGCTCGATGGTGTGGGAGTCGGAGCTGATGATCCGTTCCGCGGGCATGAGGCGGAGTCTATCGCAGCCGGAGCCACGCGAAGATACTCCCTCCCGATCTGCTGCTCCATGAAACTGATGACTGATGACTGACCAAAAAAAATCGCCCTCTCCCCCGTGAGGAGGAGAGGGCGGTAAGCCTCCGGGAGGAGGCGGAACTTAGCGCAGCTTCATCGGGTAGATGAAGTGGCTCGCCTGGGACCACGCACTCTCGTAGCTCTGAGCGTCGAGAGTGGAGACCCGCCAGAAGTAGGTTCCCGGCTCGATGTCCGAGAAATCCATGCTCTGGACCTGAGCGGAGGTGCCATCGACCCAGGTCTCGTCGACGAGCTGCTTGAACTCGGCGTCAGCGGAGACCTCGACGTGATAGCGGGCGGCATTGGCAACCGCGGACCAAGCGAAGTTGTACATCGCGAGGTCGCCCTCGAGGACCTGACGGTTCTCGGGAGCGAGGAGCTGCGCGGGAGCCTCGGGAAGCGCGTGGGGCGCCTCGGGCTGAGCGCCCTGGGCGGTCACGAGCGAACCGAAGTTGCCGTCGACGGAAACCTGCTGGCTCTGGTCACCGAAGTCAACCCGGCCTTCGAGCACTTCGAGACGAGTGGCGCCCTCGGGCTCGACCTTCACGCGGAACTCGGTTCCACGGATGAAGGACGTCGCGGTGGGCGTCGAGATCTCGAAACGGCTGTCGCGCTGGGCGAGCTTCTTGACCCGAGAGAGAATGGACCCCTCGTCGAGCTTCAAGCGGGTGGTGCGGACTTCACCGCGAGCGGTCTGCGTTGTGCCGTGCGCTTCGAAGAGAAGCTTGCTGTTCGGCCGCAGCACGATCACGGTTCCGTCGTCCTGGAGAATCTCGGCCGAGGACTTGGCGCGGGTGCGTACCCAATCGCCTTCCTGGACGAGCATGTCGGGAACGACCTTGACCCACTTCCAGTCGAAGTTGCGGGCGATTTCCACACTGCCGCTGAACTGCGTGACCTTGGCGGGAATCTGGCCGTTCTTGAGCATGTCCTTCGGAATGCGGACGGAAACTCCATCCTTCAGAAGGTTGTGCTCGGTGATTTGACGCCAGAAATCAGCGCTCTCCAGATATTTCTGGTAGACGTTGAGCGGCGTCGTGTCCTTGTCGGTGATGACCACCACGTAGTCCTCGCCGGAGCCCTGGGCGGTAGCCGTTAGCTCCTTGGGAGAGTCGATCGTCGTCGCAGGCGTAGGTTTCTTTTCCTGCTCCTCCGAACGCCCCCCAGTTGCAGCAGCGAGGTTCAACGCGATGGACATGGCGAAGGTGAATGCGAATACCTTCTTCCAGTTCTTCATGTTCATCGTGCCTATCCTCCTTGTGAGACGAAACACGAGCTCGTCCCCGCGGTCGAGCTCGCTGACTTGGTTGAGGAATCCTTGGAAACTCTCATCGTTGCCCTTCAGTCCAAACCGACGACCCGGATGCGCGGGCTGAAGGCCTCGACCTTCCCCGTTTCCGCGCTCCTTCCGTTCTCTTTCACCGCAGGCACGGCGGGCGCCGCCGCCTCCGCTTCTCCCCGCGGCCGGGGCTTGTTGACCCGGATGAATCCTCGCTCCGCCAGATCCTTCAGCACCTCGGCCATCTTCCGCGGCGCGAGGCCGACGATATGGGTGATGGCTCCGAGATCGCGCTTGCCGTCGATCGCCGCGAGGAGCTTCCACGAAACCGCGGAGAGCTCGTAGGGCTCTTCTCCCCGGAGATCCGGCTTGAGCTCGGGAACGGTGTCGAAGAAGTTGTCCCGCTCGTTCTTGTCGGACTCGAAGGAGAGCGCCCCGAGGGTGAGGAGTCCAAAAACCGCGCGCCCGACCTCGTACACGTCGGTTTCGAGCTCCACCGCGATCTGCCGGATGGTCCTCAGTCCGTCCACGAGGCTCGTGATTCTCCAGTCGCTTCGGGTGAGGCGCAGAGGCTCCGCGCCCGGGGTCGCGACCCGGTGCGGCACCACGTCGAAGCTCGGGATCTTCGAGGAGATCAGGTTCCACTCGTCCATGCGGCGCGTCGCTTCCATGAGAAGCGAGGTCCCCGACTTCCGGATGCTCTGCTCGGGCGAGACCTCCCCCACGATGTAGCTGAAGTTGCCTTTACTCCAGAGGGCGAGGTCGTAGAACGCATCCTCGCCCGAGAGCGAAGCCGCCTCGGCGTGAACCACGACACCATCGTCGAGAAAAACTCGGCCTTCCTTGTCGCCGTCCCTTAGAACCAGAGTTCCGCTCTGTCCGTAGGCGAGCGCGAGCTGGAACGCCTCGGGGAAGCTCTTCTCCTCGAGCGAGCCGCTCAAGACCGCGTCGGAAGACTCGTTGTCCCCGCCGGGCGCCGGCTCGTAGCGGCGGGTGCGTCGGAGGATCATCTCGATGCGCGCCTGAATCTCCTCGGGGTCGACGGTCTTGACCACGTAATCGTCCGCTCCACGGCGGATGCCCTTGACCTTGTCCGACGTCGACTCGAGCCCGGTGAACATGATGACCGGGATGTGCTCGGTCTTCGGGTTTTCCTTGAGACGATGGCAGGCCTCGAATCCATCCATCACCGGCATTTCCAGATCGAGGAGTACGAGTGAAGGCCGCTTCGCCGCGACTCTCTGGAGTGCTTCCTCCCCGTTCGCCGCGAGCTCCACCTCGTAGCCCCAGGACTCGAGGAAATAGCGCATCATGACGCGGTTATCGAGCTCGTCATCGACCATCAGGACGAGATCTTTGGACATTCCTGGACCCTTCGCCTCAGTTCTGGCTCGCCGCCATCGGTGACGGCACGCCCGCCCCCGCCGTCGTAGTCATGGTGATGGGATCCATGCCGGCCTTCACCACGGGCACGGTGAAGGTGAAGGTCGAGCCTTTGCCGTGCTCGCTCTCCACCCGAATCGTTCCCTGGTGCACGTCGATGATCTGTTTCACCAGAGACAGGCCCAGACCGGTCCCGATGATGTCCTTCCGGTCGTCGCAGCGCACGCGGTAGAACTTCTCGAAGAGCCTCGATATCGACTCCTTGGGGATGCCGAGGCCGTTGTCCTGGACGGCGATCGCGACCGAGCCGTTCTGCGGGGCCGCGGCGACGCGGGCCCAGGCGCCCTTGGGGCTGTACTTGATGGCGTTCGAGAGGAGGTTGATGAGCACCTGCTCGATGAGGTTGCGGTCTCCGAAGATCTCAGGCAAGCCTCCGGGAGAGGTGTACTGCAGGCTGATGTTCTTCTCGTCGGCGAGAGGCTTCAGGTCGGCGACGGCGTTCTGGATGAGCTTGTCCATGTCCACCGGACCCTTGGTGATGACCTGCCTCCCCGACTCGATTCGAGTGATGTCGAGGAAGTCGTTGACCAGGTTCACCAGGCGGTTCGACTGGCGGTTGATGATCTCCAGGAACTCCTTCGACTTGTCGCCCCCGATTCCGCCCTTCAGCAGGATCTGCGCGAATCCCCGAACCGTGGCGAGAGGCGTCCGGATCTCGTGGGTCACCATGGACATGAGATCCGTCTTCATCTGGTCCATTTCCTTGAGCTCGGTGATGTCGGAGAGCACCGCCACGATTCCGTGAACCATGCCGTCGCGGCTCCGGATCGGCCCGAGCTGCAGGGTGTAGAACCGTGTGGTGGGGATCGAGATCCGGATGTCGGAGGAGAAGGTTTCTCCACGCTCCACGATCTTCATGAACTTCTCCCGCATCACCCCGTACGGCACGTCTTCGAACTTTCGGATGAAGTCCACCGCGCTCTGGCCCACCGCGCTCTCGCCGTAGAGACCCAGGATATCCTTCGCCTTGGGGTTCATGATCTTGATGGCGCCGAGGACGTCGGTGACGATGACTCCGTCGGCGATACTGTCCATGATCGAAGCCATCAACGACTTCTCGCCCAAGATGGCATCGCTCAGGACGTTCAACGTCTGGATCCGGCGCTCCTGGCTCTTGTAGGTGAAGGGCGCGATGGGATTCGAGCTCTTCTGCGTCAGGCGGCCGTAGAGGGAGGCGTTATACCAGATCGACCCGAACTCGCCCGAGACCGCCTGGAAAAGGGTCTGCTCCTCGTCCCGGAAGTGCTCGGCGCGCGGCCGGAAGAGGCAGAGGGCGCCGACCGTCTCTCCCTTCGAGAGCAGCGGCACCACGAGCGCGTGATAGGACGAGAGCTGCGGGCGAGGCAGCAGGACCGCGAGCGGGTGTTTGGTAAGGCTCTCTACTTGCATGGGCTCGAGACCGACGAGGAGCCCCGTGAGATCGCCCGAGAGCTTGAGCGTCGTCTTCTCCCGGGGGTTCATGCGCGCGAGCCCGTACTGTGCGGTGAGCGTGAGGATGCCCCTCTTGCGATCGACCTTGAGGAGCGCGGCCGCGGGAACGCCCAGAACGTCGCGAAGGGTGGGCTCGGCGGCGTTGAACGTCTCGATGATGGTCTTCTCACCCGCCTTCTCCGCAAGGGCGGCCGCCTCGGTGAGGTTCAGGACCTCGTGGTCGAGGGCGACGTTCACCTGGCGCATCTTCAGCATGAGTCCGAAGATGAGCGAAAGCACCAGCGACACCACGATCGGGCTCACCTCGGTCCACTGGCCGGCGCGGAACAGCAAAATGTGGACGCCCACGGTGGCGCCGATGAGCACCACCATGAGGAGCGTCGCGAGGCGGGTGTCGACGAATTGATAGAGGACGGCGGCGCCCATGGCGATGAGCGCGGTGGCGACGCTCAGGATCCAGAGCGGTGTTCTCTGAATGAAGCGTCCCTTGAGGATGGCGTCGATGACGTTCGCCTGGATCTCGACCCCGGGCATGGGCGTCCGCTCATCGGAGAACGGCGTCATATGGTTGTCGTAGAGCCCCGAAGCTTTGCCGCCGTAGAGGACGATCTTCCCCGCGAAGTGATTGGCAGGGATCTTGCCTTCGACGACCTCGTAAGCCGGGATGTACTCGAACGTCTCCCGTTCGCCGACGTAGGCGATGTGCATCTCGTAGTCGATGGCGATGCGGCCTTCGCTCGGTTTCCGCGATTCCGGGTCGGACATCACGGGGATCTCGATGTCCCCGATTCCGAGAACTCCTGGCCGGAGCTCGCGGATGGCGTCTTCTTTCAGCCCGAGATACACCTTGAGGACCTCGAGGTTCATGCCCCAGTACGTCCTCTCGGGGGTCTTGTAGGCGAGGTGTACCTTGCGAGCGATTCCGTCGGCGCCGGACTCGATATGCGCGTGCCCGATGCCCGCGGCCGCCTCCGCGAGCGCGGGGAGGGTCTCCATGACCTTGATCACTTGCTCGCCGTCCCGCTGAAACTTCTCCACCACCACCGGGAAGATGACGTTTCCCGCCTCGCGGGTCGCGGCGGCGAGCTCCTCGTCGTTCACCGGGTCGAGGCGGTCGGGCTCGTAGAAGCCGATGTCCACTCCGATGACCTTGGCGCCGTTCGCCTTGATTTGCCGGAGCGCCTCGGCGTGGAACGCTCGGGGCCAGGGCCAGCTTCCCAGGCGCCGGAGCGACGGTTCGTCGACGGCGACGATCACGATCTCCGCTGGAGCGCTCTGGCGCGGACCCATGCGAAAGTCCCGATCGTAGAGCTGATACTCGAGAGACTCGAAGACCCCCGAGAAGTAGAGACCGGAGGCGATGAGCGCCGCGACCGCGCCCGCCAGCATTCCCCGCGTCGCTAGCGATTTCTTATCGTCCACTTCGTCCACTTCGTCGTCCTCAGCTGGCCAACTGGCCTCAGTTTGCCGACATCTCGTCGCTATGAGCGTCGCTCGCGCCCCGTCTCTCCGACAGAAAGTTGCTTCCCTGGAAGCGCTTCAGGTACTTCTTCAGCTCGGCGGCGCGCTCCGCGATGACGTGGGTGCTCTCGAGGTCCGCGCGGGAACCGCTGACCACCGCCATGGTGATGCTCATGATGGGAAAGTTCTCGAGCCGGCCGGAGCGGTTCTCCACCTGGATGCTCTTCCGCTTTCGATCGTCCTCGTCGTAGAAGTCGGGGATGGTCGCATCGAATCGCTCGACCACCTTCTTGCAGATGCGGCCGTCGTTGGCTGGCGTCGTCACCACCACGAAGTCGTCGCCCCCGATGTGGCCGACGAAGTCGCCGTTCTCGCCGGTCTCGCGCACCGCTTTCATCAGAGTCTTGGCGGTATGGCTGATGACCCGGTCGCCGGCTTCGTAGCCGTACTTGTCGTTGTAGGCCTTGAAATTGTCGAGATCGCAGTAGCACACGGAGAAGTTGTTCCCGCTCGAGAGTCGCTTCTTGATCTCGCGGTCGATGGCGAGGTTTCCCGGAAGCCGGGTCAGCGGGTTCGCGCCCGACTGCTCTTGCGTCCTCCGGATCACCATCTCGATTCGCGCCTGGAGCTCGAGGGGGTCCACCGTCTTGATGACGTAGTCGTCGGCGCCCTTCCCCAGACCGGCGATCTTGTTCTGCACCTGGTCCTGGCTCGTCAGCATGATGATGGGAATGAAGGAGGTGGCGAAGTCGCTCTTCATGACTTCGCAGGCCTCGAAGCCGTTCATCTCTTCCATGTTGACGTCCATCAGGATCAGATCCGGCGTCTCTCCGTTGGCCCGCTCGATGGCCTCCTTGCCGTTCGAGGCGGTGGTCACCTCGTAGCCCCAGGACTCGAGCAGGAACTGCGTGAGCCTCAGGATGTCGGGCTCGTCGTCCACCGCCAGGATCTTTTGCGACAAGTAACTCCCTCCCGTTCCGGGAAATTTGAGTGAGCGGACCGGGTAGAAGAGAGCAATTTCCATACCACCAGTGAGATCGGTCACGATTGCGCGCGAGGCGAGAGTCTCAGGCGTAAGTGCCGCGCCACCAGGCTTTTGAGATCGCGCTTTCTCCGATGGGAAAGGGAAGGCTCCACGATTGGTGACGACGGCTCTGGGGAAATTCCCTTCGACGTGCCGGCAATCCCCTACGAGGCGAGAGCTTCGCGCGCGATCGAAACCCGATCTTCGAGCGGTGCGGGAGAAATCCTATGTCTTCGCTCGGGGTTCGGGTGGAATTGGCCGCAGAGATCCGACAGGCGCGAGTAGAAATCCTTACTCTCCTGTGTTTTCCGCGTCGCCGCTTTCGAAGGCGCGATGGCACAGGGGTTGCTATTCCTCAGGAACAACCAAGCTCGAGGCTTGCAAGGAGATGATTACGATGCACCGCGAAGACGTTGCCGACATCGGCAAAGAGTCCCCGCTGGCCTTGCAGATCCTCGATTACCTCCGCCGCCACCCCCAGGCCAAGGACTCCGTCGAGGGCATCGCGCAGTTCTGGGTCAGTGGGGACCCCGTCGAGGTTCGGAGGGCGCTCGACCAGCTGGTAGACAGGAAGCTGATCGAAAAGCGCTCGAGCGCCGCGATGGATCTCTACAGTATGAGTGAAGAAAGACTGGTAGCGGCCGACTGAGATTTCGTCCCGGGTTCGAGCTAGAATCGAGCCCCGGATGTCCCTCATCGAAGCTCGCGGCCTGTGGAAGAGCTATCCCATGCAGGCCGAGGAAGTCCACGCGCTCCGAGGGGTCGATCTGGACGTCGAGAGCGGCGAGTACGCCGCCATCATGGGGCCGTCGGGCTCAGGCAAGTCGACGCTCATGAACCTCCTCGGCTGTCTCGATACGCCCTCCAAGGGAAGCTATCGGTTGAACGGCCGCGAGGTGAGCTCGATGGAAGACGACGAGCTCGCCCACGTGCGAAATCAAGAGATCGGCTTCGTGTTCCAGACGTTTCATCTCCTCCCCCGCGCGAGCGCGCTCCGCAACGTCGAGCTCCCCCTGGTGTACCGGGGCGTCCGCGCGGAAGAGCGGAGAGAGCGCGCCCGGCAGGCGCTCGAGAGCGTCGACCTCGGAGACCGGATCGAGCACCGTCCCAACGAGCTCTCCGGTGGACAGCGCCAGCGGGTGGCGATCGCCCGGGCGCTCGTGAACCAGCCCTCGATGGTCCTCGCCGACGAGCCCACGGGGAACCTGGACTCGGCGACGGGCGAAGAGATCCTCTCGATCTTCGACGAGTTGAACCGCCGCGGGAATACCCTCCTGGTGGTGACCCACGAGGAGGACGTCGCCGCTCACGCGAAGCGGATCATCCGCCTCAGGGACGGTCGGGTGGAGAGGGATACGCGGAGATAGCCTCGGCCCGAAGCTGACGCCGCCCCTTCCGCACCATCACCCAGAGCGCGGTCGCGATCGAGGCCAGAACCAGGCCGAGCGCCAGTGCCATCACCCGCGCCGTCGCCGCGAGGATGGTCCTTCGGTCAAAGCGAACGGCAAGGTCGAGAGGCCTCCCCGCGAAGTGCTCCCGGAGGGTGCGCTTCCAGGAGAGGATGTTCCCGCGCTCGATGTCAGAGGGTGCGTTGTGATAGCGGATGGTGCTCGGAAGGTGATAGCGCAGTGCCAGGAGCGCCTGCGGCTCGAGGCTTTCGGGCGCCGCCGCCCGTGGAGAGGGAAGGGAGAGCTCGAGCGCGAGACTTTCTTCTCCCTTCGCGAGACGGCAGCGGCGATCGCGGAACGCGGGAATCCGGCAGAGCTTCTCCCAGTCGGAGAAGCGCGCCTGGACGTGAACGAATTTCCTGCGCTCGCGCTCGGTCTCGAGAGCCGAGAGGCGCTCGACCCCCTCTCCCTCGAAGAGCGCCTTCGCGCTCTCAGCCGTCGCCTCGTCGAGCCCGTGAAGGGCCGCGACGGCCGTCGTCGACCCGCTCATCCGGATCTCCCCCGAGCCGTCGACCTCGAGATAGACTTCCTCCTCGTACTCGTAGGTGGTGCAGCCGGAGGCGGCGAGAAGGAGCAGGACAAGAGCTCGGGCCTTCATTCGTGGTGATTTTAGCGTGAGTGCGTAAGCTAGAATGCAGCTCCCAACCAGCTTACAGGCTTTCGGCCAAGCACTCAGCAACGAGCGCCGACTGACTCACACCCTTCTTCTCGGCCTGGGCCTTTACGCGTTCGACGATCGATTCCGGCAAGTAGTACTTGGCCTGCACCGGACGTTCGCCCAGCTCTCGAAGCACCTCGCGCACGATACTGTGCAACTTCGCCTCGTCTCCCGGGTCTATGCTGACTTTCAACTCGAAGCGATACCGTCCCGCCGACGTCCGGTAGAGATTCCGGATGCCATAGTGAGGGTCCACCTTCCGCAGCTTACGGTTGATTGCCCTTTCCAAATGAGCGTAGTCCTTCGAGTAGATTCTCCGCATCGTTCACCTCTCAAAGTCCGTGAGTATGGTAAGTCCCTCCCGAGTCTCGTAGGCGACCGCCTCCTGGTTCAATGCCCTGCCCATCCGGACCAGAAGCCCCTCTCCCCCCTTCCGGAAAGGCATCCAACTGGGGAGCCGTGCAGCTTGCCCGTAACACGTTAACCTTTTCCCTCACGAGAAACAGGCGATTCCTTTCGGGGTCGTACTCCCGGAGATCCTGTCGTCCTTGACTCCACACGCCTTCTCGCTGCGATTCCTGAAATCCCGTCACTTTGATGTTCTGTAGGAGAAAATACGCCAACCGCTCCTTCCACTCTCGCTGTTTCGCGGCGCTGAGCCTCTTCCCGGTTCGGTCTCGCGTGGGTACGAGAACTTCTATGAACTCAGGGAGCCGCACCCGCTTCATGCCTACCTTGAGATAGTACTACGCCCATAGTACTATCTCAACGGTTTCATCGAGCAGCGTTCACCCCAACTTGATGCAATACAATGCCGCTCCAATGCCGTCCCCGACCGATCGGAAAACTCTTCTCCTCTTCGACGGCAACAACCTCTTTTATCGATCGTTCTTCGCGATTCCGCCGCTCGCGACCCGCGCCGGGCTCCCCACCAACGCCGTGCTGGGGTTCACGAACGTGCTGCGGAAGGTCCTCACCGACGAGCCCCACGATTTCGCGGCGGTGACGTTCGACGCGGGCGGGCGCACGTTCCGTCACGAGAAATTCCAGGCTTACAAGGCGAACCGTCCTCCGACTCCGGACAGCTTGAAGCAGCAGACTCCCTATACCCGAAGGCTCTGCGCCGCCCTCGGACTTCCGATTCTGGAGACCCCGGGGATCGAGGCCGACGACCTCATTGGAACCCTCGCGCGGCGGGCGGTCGAGGCCGGTCACCGCGTTCTCATCGTTTCCTCGGACAAGGACCTCCTGCAGCTCGTGAACGACGACGTCACCGTCATCCACCCGGTGAAATACGAACGGCTGGACTCGGAAGGAGTCCGTAACAAGTTCGGTGTGCCACCGGGGCAGGTCGCCGACGTCCTCGCGCTCATGGGAGACAGCATCGACAACATTCCCGGCGTTCCCGGCATCGGAGAGAAGGGTGCTTCGAAGCTCGTGAGCGAGTATGGAAGCCTCGAATCCCTTCTGGAGCAC
>Ga0209619_10003597_pt1 | contig 11143 bp, 11 predicted proteins | sample Rifsed16ft3_FD_184011 | JGI IMG/M metagenome (GOLD analysis project Ga0209619, IMG submission 184011) | Soil microbial communities from Rifle, Colorado, USA - sediment 16ft 3 (version 2) | ecosystem: Environmental > Terrestrial > Deep subsurface > Rock core/Sediment | place: Rifle, Colorado... | reverse complement strand
GTGACGACTCTCGCGAGTATTGTTACCATTCCTTTTTGGCAGTTTTTTTTCAACTTTGTTAAGTGAGCGCTCGGTGAAGGGATTTTGGGTCTAAAAAAATTTTAAGGCAATTTTAAAGGAGTAGTGAGGTGGGTCAGTTAGTCAAAGGGTTTCTTGATCTAATTTTTCCGCCGACTTGTTTTGTTTGTGGCCAAGTCAAGCAAGAGCCTCTTTGCAGCCAGTGCGTCTCCAGTTTTTCTCTGATCAAAGAACCCGTTTGCGAGACGTGTGGCAAGCCCTGTGTTTTAAAAGTGACCGCTTGCAAAGAGTGTTCCGGCCGGAGATTTTACTTTGCCAAGGCTCGGACCTTTGGCCTTTACGAGGGAAACTTAAAAGAGGCCATTCACCAGTTTAAGTACGAAGGAGGGAAGCGTATTGCCCCGCTTCTCGCCCGCTTGATAGTCGATAAAATGGAGCCAAGTTTCTTTGGGACGGATTTACTAACTTGGGTGCCTATTAGTTCTCGAAAAGAAGCATCCCGAGGCTACAATCAAGCCTATCTTCTGACTCGGGGAATCGCGAAGTTGACCGGTCAGCTATCTTCTCCAACACTTAGGCTTTCTAAGGAAACTCGCGACCAAAGCAAACTAACTCTACCGGAGCGAAGGCGTAATGTTAAAGAGGCGTTTGCTGCTATCACAGGGATAAATCTCAAGAACGAGAGCGTTCTTTTGATAGATGACGTTTTTACCACTGGCTCAACTGTCAACGAATGCTCGAAAGTTTTACTTAAAGCTGGAGCCGGAAACGTGGCTGTTTTGACCGTCGCCCGCTCCCTGCTTCATTAATTTTTTTAGAGTGTAGACCAAAACCTCGGATTCTGCCCTCTCACATTTTGGCTAACTTTTGTATAATTAAATTACTAAAAATTTGAGCTGGATTTAGACTCCCGGAGTTAAATTGGATTTTGTAGCGATTGATTTTGAAACGGCTAATAAAGAAAGGTCAAGCGCGTGCGCTTTGGGAATAGCCGTCGTTAGGAATGGTCAGATAATCAAAAAAAACCATTGGTTTGTTAAGCCGCCTCAGAATTATTTTAGTCCCTTTAATATTTCCATTCACGGAATAACAGAAGACGCGGTCAAGGATAAACCGAATTTTAAAGAGCTTTGGCCGACAATAAGGCGGTATTTCGAGAACAGAGTGTTAGTTGCACACTACGCCGGCTTTGATATTGGCGTTTTACAAGAAGTCCTAAACGAGTATGAAATCGACTATCCCCAATTCAGTTATTCTTGCTCTAGGATTATCGCCAAGAAAGTGTGGCCCAACCGCATTAATTACGGTCTGAAAGTTGTGGCGGAATTTTTGGGAATTAAGTTTGTTCATCACGACGCGGAAGAAGACGCTAGGGCCTGCGCTCAAATTGTCATTGAGGCCTCTAAGCGGGCCGGAGCCGGCTCAATTAATGAGTTAGCCAAAAGGTTTGAGTTTAAGAACGGCCAAATGTACCCGGGCGGGCATAGGCCACTCAGATATTCCTTTGGCAAAGTAGAGAAAATCGTACCTACCACCGACCAGTTTGATCCGAAACATACGCTCTTTGCTAAAACCGTTGTTTTTACCGGAAAGTTGAGTTCTATGGTTCGAAGGGAAGCGGTTCAGAGGGTGGTTAATGTTGGGGGAAGATGTTCAAATTCTGTGAACGGGATGGTCGATTTCTTAGTGCTGGGGGAACTCGATTTCGCCAAACTGAATGGTGATAGGAGAAGCGCCAAGATAAAAAAAGTGGAGCATCTCATCGCTCAGGGGATTGAGGTTGAAGTAATAACCGAGAACGAGTTTTTAGAAATGTTGTGATCAGAAGAAAAAGGGGATAGCCGTTTTGAAGGGCTCTCGGGGACCAAGTTAGGCTAAAAAGTTAGGTTATGGCTTGCGGTGAGGCTAAGGTCTTCGCTAAAATTAAATGGGGTTTTCATCTAGGTCTGTGGTTGCACCCCGCCGTCGGCGGGGCTAGTCCAGGCTAGCTGCGGGCGAAAGGACCCACGTAACCCTGCGAAAGCGGGGGAGCATGGCGCAGTTTAGGTGTAAGTCCTCCGCCTTCGGGCGTAGGCGAGTGTGGGGGCAAAGACCAGGTCAGCTAGGTGAAAACCTTGTCCCCGTTTTTCTTTGATAATTCTTCGATGATGCATCTATCCCGGTACCAACCCCGCCTTTGCGGGGTGGTCCCGGACGTTCGCCCTAACGAGGCGTATCTTTGGACCACGAGCTTGCCAGTGGGGCCCATTTTCGTCAACAGAATTAAGGAACTTTTTCTTTTAAGTTTATTGCAAACCCTAATGTTTTATGTTAGCGTCAGGTGTACAAGTTAGCTCCCTTGCTCCAGAAAGATTTTTGTCTGCGGCAGATGCTCGCTGGCTGTAGATGAAGTGGGCAACCCTTAGAAGTGACTATTTTGCAGTGGGGTTTGGAATTTCTTGTGAATTTTGCCCTCTTTTGTTGGGGGTGAAAGGAGGGAACATTGGTGGCAGAAGGCGTTGTCAAGTGGTTTAACGCAGAGAAAGGGTTTGGCTTTATTACCCGCGAAGACGGAGACGATGTTTTTGTCCATTTCTCTGCAATCGAAGGCGAAGGCTATAAAAGCCTAGACGAGGGTCAAAAGGTCGAATTTGAGGTAGTTAAGGGCGACCGCGGACCAAAAGCCGAAAACGTTAAAAAAATCTCCTAAATTCCACAGCAGCTACAGCAAGTTTACTTTTGCTTTGTTTTCTACACTTCAGTATTTAATCCTGCAGAAATTCTAACCGTTAACAACAACTAGCTAGAGAAAGTTTTGACTAGACAGGACAACTGCAACTAAAATATTTAACTGCATATTGACAAAACAAGTGGTTTTATTTACACTATAAGTAGCTATGAGTCATCAAAATGTGGTGAGGAGCAAAATGCCCCAAAGTTCTCCTATCGTTCCAGAAGAGATCGAAAATTCCTTGTGCCAGATTCGCGAAGTTAAGGCGGCAAGGATTATCACTAAGAAGGATAACACTATTGATGAGGTTCACATTTTAGCGTCTCCCGAAAAAAATCCGAAGCAGCTGGTAAGAGATATCGAATCTCTGCTAATGGCAGAGTATGGGATTCCGGTGAACCATCGAAAAATAAGTATCGCCCAGACAGGCGTGGCTAAACCAGAGAAAACTGAAGACAAAAAGGAAGCAGAACTCTTTGAGAAAGGAAAAAAAACGGAAGAAATAAAGACAAGAGGGAGAGGAAGACCGAAGATCGTAAGCATCAACACCCAGGCGACTGGACTTCATACTACCGTTACGGTAAGACTCGAGCTCAATAATGTAGAATACGAAGGAATGGCTAAAGGACCAGCCACCCAGACTGGGCGGATAAGACTGGTCTCCCTCGCTACTTTAGACGCCATCGAAAAATTTACTCGCGGCGCCGCGAATTTTGCTTTAGAGGACGTCGATATCCTTTCCCTGGGGCGCGAAAGAGTAGTGGCTGCCTGCGTGATGCTCGTAACCCAGCTCGGAGAAGAAGTTTTTACCGGTTCCGCCGCCATTAAGCACAACGAAAACGATTCCATTGTCCGCGCCACCCTAGACGCTATTAACAGGCGGTTTACGTATCTCACCCTTCAAAACGCTACTCAATGACAAAAACACCCATTTAAACCCCATTTGCTAAGTAAAAATCCTAACGTGACGCTCTTACCCGATATTATTAATCCCTAAACCCCCATGCGCGGTAATCTTCTTGATAATTTTTATTATTATGGCGGATTACAATTAAACTGAGGGCGGGTCATAAAAATTTTTGTTTTAGGTCGCTTGTAGGCTCCGGTTGCGTATGCACTATTTTTTTGCCACTTTCACTCGCTTGCAACTTGCGCGACTTTGCCTGCCTGCCGCAGGCAGGGACTCAAGCTTACCTCGGGGGGCGAATTCGCAATTGCCCCGCTTGGCGGGCCGCGAATTGCCGCGACCCTTCGGTGCTCTTTCATCTCAAGTTGCTCAGATTTAGCTCGTTGAAAGCGGCATCTTTTTGGCACAGCCCCTTTTGACAAGAGGGTGTACTTGAAGTCGCCTCTTAAGCAACCTAACGATAAATAATTTATAATTATGCCCCAGGATCATTTTAACCAGGTAGGAGTGCCTTAAAAATTAGTACTTCGCCACCTTTAGATTTGCCGCCATTGTTTTTTGGGGCTAGCGAAATATGGTATTCTTAAATAAAATATTTTCGAGTCTTTGTCTGAGGTGAAGTGGAGAAAGGATTTTAAGAGATGGGCGTTTTGCCGTTGCGAACCTTTGGGGACCCGGTTTTGAGAGAGAAATCTTTCCCCGTCACTGAGATTAACGATGAACTAAAAATGTTAGTAAAAGATTTAGAAGATACCCTCCATGATCTCGAAGGAGTGGGATTAGCCGCCCCACAAATCGGGGTACTCAAACAAGTTTTTGTGGTCGACTTAGGCGAGGGGCCGGTGGCCTACATTAATACGGAAATAATCGCGAAAGAGGAGGAGTTTCAGGAGGAAGAAGGGTGCTTAAGCGTGCCGCCGGTAAGAGTTAGTGTCAAGAGATATAAAAAGATTAAGGTCAAAGCCCTAAACATAGACGGGAAAGAAGAAGTTTTTGAGGCGGAGGGTCTTTTAGCCAAGGCCATTCAGCACGAAGTAGATCACATTAACGGAATGCTTGTTATTGATCGGTTAGATAAGGAAGAAAGAAGCAAGGCTCTCTCAGAGCTTCGAGAGGTTGATCTATTTTTAAATAAAGCTGACGATTCCACTTCGTGAGCTCTTTAGAGATCGGTGCTTTCAATCCTTTAGGGAAGACCAATGTTAAAGATACTGTTCATGGGAACCCCGGAGTTTGCTGTCCCATATTTTGAGGCTCTTCTCGACCAAGGATTTGAGATAGTAGTGGTTGTTACCAAACCAGATCGTCCCCAAGGAAGACACTTAAGGCTGGTTTCCCCTCCCGTCAAAGAAGCCGCCCAAAGAAGGAAAATTCCATTTTTTCAGCCACCCACTCTAAAAGACGAAAAATTGAGCGAGATTTTGGCCCAATTTCAGCCTGATTTGGGAGTTGTAGTAGCTTACGGCAAGATTCTTCCCGCTTGGCTCCTATCATTGCCAAAATACGGTTGTCTTAACGTTCACGCTTCTCTTCTCCCCTCATACCGGGGTCCAGCTCCCATTCAGAGAGCCATTATGGCGGGGGACAAGAAGGTCGGCGTCACTATCCAGATAATGGAGGAAGGGCTGGATACCGGTGATATTTTAGCTCAAAGCGTGTTATCGATTGAGCCAGATGATACCGCTGGTACCATCGAAAAAAAACTTCAAAAGAGCGGGTCACAACTGCTGGTAAAAACAATCCCCGATTTCGTTGCGGGCAAAATTTCCCCGGTAAACCAGGACGAAAGCGCCGCCACTTATGCTTCGAAAGTAGAAAAAGATGAGGCTCAAATCCGGTGGGATGAACCGGCCGAAAAAATTCGCGATCTCATAAGGGCCTTGAACCCGCACCCAGGAGCTTTTACTCTCTTCAGAGGGAAGAGACTGAAAGTTTGGCGAGCGCAGATCGTAAAGAATCTCGAGTTGAGCGCCCTAGCTTCAGAATTTGGCTCTTCGGGCGAAGTCGCACCGGGAACCATCATTTATCTTTCGAAAGGGCTGGTGGCGACGACGGCCACTGATCCTTTAGAGCTGGTAGAGGTTCAGCCAGAGGCTCGCAACAGAATGAGGGACGCTGAATTTGTTAGAGGTTACAGAGTAAAGATTGGCGAAAAATTAGGTGTCTAGCCGGATTCGAAATTTTAGGAGTTCTTGATGATCTTAAGGAAGGGGCGTTTAAACGTGATCCCGGGGACCAGATCGGTTTTCTTTTTTATACTGTTTTTGTTCCTGTTTGGCTTTTTTTTAGGTCCCTCGTCATGCCGAGAGCAGCCGTCGCCGGCTCAAAAATCCTCGCCTGATGAATCTCAGAAGGCTTCGGAGAAAAAGCCCGTTGAGGAAGTTGTCAAAAAGTATGTCGAGGCGGTTAAGAATGAAAATGTTGAGGTTATGTGGGAGATGCTTTCTGATAATCTCAAAAAAACCTTTGAGGCCCGAGGTCTGGGTAAAGACCAGTTTATGAGCCAAGCAAAACAGGAGATAACAACGGCCAATACTTTTCAAGGAACAATCACTGGCCTAAAAATTGATAAAATTGATTTTAAGAACGAGGAAGCAAAAGTTGATTTTACGCTGAAACGAACCATGCTCGAGGTCACCAAAAGATATACGTTAGAAAAGGTTGACAAGGAGTGGAAGATCAAAAACCTAAAAGAATAACAACTTTGGGGCGAACCCTTTTTTGCCGTTTACTCTGGACACTCAGAGCCGCAGTCGGTATAATAAATACTATATTAAGTTAATCGAATTAGTAATCAAAGATTGGTAGAAAAGATCACCTTCTTCTGGAGCGGCAAAGGAGCCGCAAATTTGACCTCGGAGGTTGAAGCGGGGTTAACATAATGCTAGAATGAAACCTGCCTTTATTCAGGGTTTTAGGATTGGAGAACTATATGATCCGCCCTAAGAAAATGTTTCTTAAGGATGATAAGGACTTTTCGGCTTGCTCTACCTTCGGGGTAATGAATCGGAAGGGCAAAAAATTTAACGGAGAAATGGCTGTTAAAGCCATCGCCAATATGCATGATCGCTCCAACGGATTAGGGGGCGGTTTTGGCGCCTATGGAATTTACCCGGAATACGAAGATCACTATGCTTTTCACATGATCTATTTAGATACCAGAGCTCGCTACGATGTTGAAGATTTCTTAAAAAAGAACTTTAATTTGGTAATGGCCGAAAAAATACCCACCAAAAAAGCGCCTTCCGTAACGGACCCCCCTCTTCTTTGGCGATATTTCCTGGAAGTGGGGACCAACAAACCACCCGACCAGAGCGAAGAAGATTATGTGGTCGAAATGGTAATGCAGATAAACGCAGAGATGGAAGGGGTTTATGTCGCCTCCAGCGGCAAAAATATGGGCGTTTTTAAAGGTGTGGGTTTCCCTGAAGATATTGGCGAATTTTACCGGCTTGAAGATTATAAAGGCTACAGCTGGCTTGCTCACGGCAGATTTCCTACCAATACCGTGGGATGGTGGGGCGGAGCCCATCCTTTTAACATTCTAAACTGGTCAGTAGTTCACAACGGAGAGCTTTCCTCTTACGGAATCAACCAAAGATATCTCGAGATGTACGGCTATAAGTGTACCTTGAAGACCGACACCGAAGTTGTTGCCTACACCATGGACCTTTTGAGGCGCCGTCATAAGCTTCCTTTTGATCTCGTTGCCGGTGTTATCGCCGCGCCCCTCTGGGAAGATATTGACCGGATGGATGATGATAAGCGTCAGCTTTATACGACCCTTCGCCAAACGTACGCAAGCCTTCTTCTCAACGGACCCTTTGCTTTTGTTATTGCCAACAGCGAGGAGATGATTGGGATTACCGATAGGATCAGACTTCGTCCTTTGGTTGCGGGGTATAAGGGTGATTTCTTTTATATCGCCAGCGAAGAGGCGGCTATTCGAGAAGTTTGCTCGAATCCCCAGAAGGTTTGGCAACCCGCCGGCGGGGAACCAGTGGTCGGTGTTTTGGAAAAGGCCGAAGAAAAGGTGGTTCACCTCAAACGGGCGGCCAAATAACCCATTGGCCAAGTGTCTAAACTCGAGTCTAAAAATTTGTTCCTCTGGCCAAAGATAATCAAGAACGAAACGGGATAAAATTAAAGGGGGTTAATTATGCGAAAAATCTATCCAAAGGAAGAATATTGCCTGGGATGTACCCTTTGCGAAGTATACTGCGCTGTTGAGCACTCGCGGTCCAAGAATATTTTTAAAGCTTTTAAGGAAACCCCTTCCCCGGTCAAGCGGATTCTCGTAGAAACTAAAAACCACGATGCTCTGGCGCTTTCTTGCCGTCACTGCGACGAGCCCGAGTGCATGAGAGCTTGCATAGCCGGGGCGATTACCAAAGACAAAGAAACCGGGGTGGTTGCCACCGATTATGATAAGTGCGTCGGGTGCTGGATGTGCATCATGGCCTGCTCCTTCGGAGCTATTAGGAGGGGAAGCGGGGAAAAGATCGCTTTAAGATGTGATCTTTGTCCTGACGCTGCCGAGCCCGCTTGTGTCGCCTACTGTCCTAACGAGGCTTTGGTCTACGAAGAAAGAGAGAAAGAGGCTGTTAGAGTCGGAGGCCCAAAAAAAGACGAAGAGGAAGAAGAGGAAATTTTATTCGATGGCTAAGCAGAAAACAGATTATCTCATAATTGGTAATAGCGCCGCGGGGATAAACGCGATTGAGGCGATCCGAGAGCGGGATAAAAAAGGAAAAATTACCCTCGTTGACCAGGAAGACGCTCCGGTTTATTCCAAACCCCTTCTTTCCTACTATATCGCGGGGAAAGTCGATGACGAAAAGCTGCTTTACCGGCCCCGGGATTTTTATGAGAAAAATGAGGTAGTAACCCTTTTTGGCCAAAAGGCAACAGCCATAAATCCTAAGCAAAAGAAGGTTTTTCTGGATAGCGGGGAAATTTCCTACGACCAGCTTCTCCTGGCTACCGGGAGCTCGCCAATTTTTCCTAATCTCAAAGGAGTCCATCTAAAAGGAGTTTTCGTGGTTCGGAAGTTTGCTGACGCTAAGGGGATTCTAGAGAGAACAAGACAAGCCCGCGATGTCCTCTTTGTCGGAGGCGGGTTTGTCAGTCTTCGGACTGCTTATGCTCTTCACCAGCGAGGCCTGAAAGTGACCATCGTAGTCGCCTCTGATCAACTTCTTTCTCGATCTCTCGACTTAGAAGCGGCCAACATTGTGAGAACACGGCTCGAGCAAAAGGGTTTTAAGATTATTACCGGTAGAGACGTAACCCAAATTGAAGGCCGGGAGGAAGTTGAAGGAGTTATCCTAGACAACGGGGAACTGGTCAAAGCCCAATTGGTTGTGATTGGTAAAGGAGTGAGACCAAACGTTTCACTTGCTAGAGATTCGGGCATACGGGTCAATAAGGGCATTCTAGTGGACGATTATCTTCAAACCAACCAAAAACACATTTACGCTGCGGGGGACGTGGCCGAAACCTTTGATGTTGCCCGGGAGGAAAGAGCCCTTAACGCTCTTTGGCCAAACGCTACCGAGCAAGGACACATTGCCGGCTTGAATATGGCGGGAGCAAAAAGGAAATACGCGGGAAGTTTGGGGATGAATTCGCTTGAATTTTTTGATCTTCCTTTGATTTCAATGGGTGTAACCAATCCCTATGATAAGGAAGATTTTGAGATTCTCGTAAAAAGAGTTCCTGAAAAGAATATCTATAAGAAGGTTGTTTTAAAAAAAGGAGTTGTTAAGGGAGCGATCTTAGTAGGAGAAATTGATCGTGCCGGCCTTATTACCGGTATTATCAAAGAAAAGACCAACGTATCCGCGTTCAAAGAGGAACTTCTTGAGGAGGGTTTTGGGCTAATTAGACTCCCCGATTCCTTAAAGAAGGAAAAAATCCTGGAACCATAAAGAAAAGAGTTGATTAAGTTGAGAACATTTTTACCGCCGGAGTTTAAGGTAAAAATTGAAGATAGTAAGTGCATCCGATGCCAGGTTTGCGTTAAGCAGTGTAGTTTTGGAGCACTTTTTTTTGATGAGCAAGAAAACTGTGTTTGGTCAAAGGACATAAACTGCGTTGCCTGCAGGCGGTGTGCTGTTCTTTGTCCTACTGAGTGTATAGATATTATTGAAAATCCCCTCGTTTACAAAAAGCACTCCAACTGGACCGCCAAGGCTCAGAAGGACATCCTAAAACAGGCCGAAACCGGGGGAATTCTTCTCACCGGAACCGGCTGCGACATGCCTTATCCTATCTACTGGGACCACATCCTGCTAGACGCCAGTCAGGTAACCAACCCTTCCATCGACCCTCTTCGCGAGCCCATGGAGCTTCGGACTTTCTTAGGGAAAAAGCCTGATTTTCTGGAGGCCGGGTTTAAAGACGGCGCTGTTGCTGTTAAAACAAAGCTTACTCCCCAAGTGATGCTAGAGACGCCGATTATGTTTGCGGCGATGTCACTGGGAGCTATCAGCTACAACTGCCACGAGGCTTTGGCCCGGGCGGCCGCGGAGGCCAAAACGCTTTACAACACCGGCGAGGGCGGTCTTCACAAAAATCTTTACAAGTATGGTAAAAATACTATTGTCCAGGTAGCCTCGGGTCGTTTTGGGGTTCACCACGACTATCTTCAGGCTCCTTCGATGATTGAGATTAAAATCGGACAAGGGGCAAAGCCGGGAATCGGAGGGCACTTGCCAGGGGAAAAGGTAAGCGCGGAGATCTCGGAGACCCGAATGATACCGCAAGGGACCGACGCCTTATCGCCGGCACCGCACCACGACATCTATTCGATCGAAGATTTGGGCCAGCTGGTTTACGCTCTTAAAGAAGCCAGCAACTATGAAAAACTGGTGGCCGTAAAAATCGCGGCGGTTCATAATTCAGCCGCTATCTCGTCCGGAATGGTAAGGGCCGGGGCGGACGTGATTGTGCTAGACGGTCTTAGGGGAGGAACCGGCGCCACCCCCACCACCATCCGCGATAACGTTGGTATCCCGGTTGAGCTGGCTTTAGCCGCGGTTGACGATAGGCTGCGCGAAGAAGGCATCAGGAACCAAGCCTCGCTTGTTATTTCCGGATCGATTAGATCCAGCACTGACGTGGTAAAAGCGATTGCGCTGGGGGCGGACGCCGTTTATATTGGTACGGCAGCTCTTATCGCGATGGGCTGTACCGTTTGCCAGAAGTGTTACACTGGCAAGTGCGCCTGGGGTCTTGCCACCCAAGACCCAGTCTTAACCAAAAGAATCAATCCCAACGTCGCCACCAGAAGATTAGTGAATCTCTTGCGGGGTTGGAGCCTGGAAATCAAAGAGATTCTTGGGGCCATGGGTATAAACGCCATAGAGAGTCTTCGGGGAAACCGGTTGCGATTAAGGGGAGTAGGTTTAAACGACACCGAGCTAGGTATCTTGGGGATAAAACACGCCGGCCGCTAGCTTCGCAGGGATTAGGGAAGAGTCAAACGAGAGTTTGGTGTTAGATTC
>Ga0209619_10003593_pt1 | contig 11149 bp, 8 predicted proteins | sample Rifsed16ft3_FD_184011 | JGI IMG/M metagenome (GOLD analysis project Ga0209619, IMG submission 184011) | Soil microbial communities from Rifle, Colorado, USA - sediment 16ft 3 (version 2) | ecosystem: Environmental > Terrestrial > Deep subsurface > Rock core/Sediment | place: Rifle, Colorado... | reverse complement strand
TTCCGCCAATACCTTCTCCAAAAATTGATGAGAATTTTAAAATCACAAAAGAACCAAGGATTCCCCTTGAATATCTAGAAAGCCTTTTTGGAAAGGATGTTGGAAATGTTATTGAAGTCCTTAAGAATGAGAGAATGAAAAAAACAGAGAAGAAAAGTTCGGAATTGATGGACCTTCTCATCGGATATCGCTGGCCAAAGGATTTCTTTAAATTGCCGGCAGCTAAACCCGGTTCGTTAATTACTCCTGGTTCATTATGAGTCAGGCAAAAAAAATAACGGTTGAATTAAAAACAGAAGAAGAAAAAAAGTCTGCTGCGCGGAGCAACATGTTCAGATCTCTGGCTGGAGCCTTCAATTTTCTTGACAGAGCATTTTACGATTATATAAAAAGGGGCGAGTTTTTCAAAGATCTTGCTGTACTTGCTGAGGAACTTCCGTATAAAGTAGATGTGCCGGAAGAGCTGAAATCTCCCGGAATAGAGGATTTTGATGAACACGCTTCAGTATACATAAGAATTTTTGATGCTGCCCCCGGCGGTCCGCCCTGTTCGCTTTACGAAGGACATCATGCGCAGGACAGACAGAGAGTAATGGCTGAACTCATAAGGTTTTATGATCACTTTGACCTTCAGTTAGATCAGGAACAAAGAGAGTTTCCCGATCATATTTCAGTAGAACTGGAATTCATGCATTATCTCACATTCAAAGAAGCTGGCAGCATCCATTATGGAAAGGATTCACTTCCTTACCGCAGAGCGCAGCAGGATTTTATGGAGCGGCATCTTGTTGCCTATACAAAGAAAATAATGGAAAAATTAAATATTATGGAACCCCCCCAGTTCTTTAAATCATTTTTTGGATTTCTGGAGAGATTTATATCTGCAGATTATAGTTTTCTGCGGGCTTGATAGAATATATTCTGTTACAAACAAACAGCCGGAGTTCCTTTTGGCCTCCTTATAATGATATTTATTCGTCTAAGCGGTCAACTTTAACAAAAAAATATTTGATTTATTTATCGTATTGACTTTTATAGTTATTTTATTATAAAGTTATTTATATAGATTAGAGGAGGGCCATATGGGGAAAAATTTCAGCAGAAGAGATTTTTTAAAAGTAAGTGGCAAAGGTAGTCTTGTGCTTTCCCTTTCAAAACTGGCTATGATACGTAATGTCTTTGGGGAAGATGGAGAGGATTTTTTCATAGAATATCAATATCGCACGTGGGAAGATCTCTACCGCAAGAAGTGGACGTGGGACAAGGTAACATGGGGAGTGCATTTAGTGGACTGCTATCCCGGGAACTGCCTGTGGCGTGTTTACACGAAGAACGGGATAGTATGGAGAGAAGAGCAGGCAGGTAAGTATAAGCCTGTTGAGGATGGAGTTCCAGACCTTAATCCGAGGGGCTGTCAGAAGGGTGCGTCATACAGCAATGTTATGTATGGACCTGAGAGGCTGAAATATCCATTGAAGAGGGTTGGGAAGCGTGGAGACGGAAAATGGAAGAGGATATCGTGGGATGAGGCGCTTGGAGATATAGCGGATTCCATGCTTGATGCGATAAAGGAATTCGGCCCGGAATCCATTGTTTATGAACAAGCACCCGGGGAAGGGGGGTTTGTTCATGGAATAATTCCAGGTGTAAGACTCTGTAGTTTACTGAGGACAACTCAGTTTGAATCAGATGCTTTAATTTCTGATTTCAATGCGGGAATATACGAGACATTTGGTAAGTTTCAGTTTGTGAGTTCAATTGATGACTGGTATCATGCGGAGTTGATACTGATCTGGCACATGAACCCTGTATATACGAGGATACCGTCGTACCATTATATAACCGAGGCATTTTACAAGGGAAGCACAGTGGTGTGCATAGCTCCGGATTTCAGTCCGTCATCAATCCATGCGGATTATTATGTGCCGGTGAAGATCGGGACGGATGCGGCGCTGGGGTTGTCTATGTGCAAGGTGATAATAGATGAGAAGATATACAATGCTGAATTTATGAGGGAGCAGACTGACCTGCCGTTTTTAGTGAAGGTGGACACGAAGAAGTTTTTGAGGTGCAGCGAGATGGAAGAAGGCGGGCGCGATAACCAGTTTTATTTGTATGATGAGAAGACAAAGAAGGTGGTGAAGGCGCCGAGGAAGACATTGAAGTTTGATGGAATGGCAGCATTGGAAGGGAAGTACAAAGTGAAGTTGAAGGATGGAAAAGAAGTAGAAGTGATGCCCGTGTTTGAGTTTTTGAAGGAGCATTTAAAGGCATATGAACCGGAGAAGGCAAGCAAGATGTGCGGTGTTCATCCCGAGACGATAAGGATGATAGCGAGGAAGGCAGCGAAGATGCGTACGCATATACTTGTGGGGTGGAACACCGCGAAGCATTATCATGGGGATCTGATAGAGAGGGCGCAGTGTTTGTTGCTTGGGCTGACCGGGAACTGGGGCAAGAAGGGAACTGGGACGCGCGGATGGAACGAATCCCTTGTCCCGGGGGTGTTGGCCTTTGCTATGAAAACCGAACCAGGTGTGGGAGGCGCATTGAATTTATATAAGATATTAGAAGAGGAAGGAAAGAAAATTTTAAAAAAAGACCCTGAACTTCCCAAAGAGATGGTTGCGATTGACGCTGAAAGGGATCTGATAAAGAAACGCTTTCCTGTGTCGCCTGCGGCATTCTACTGGTATTATCACTGCGGGTACAAGGAGGTCTGGAACAACAAGGATTGGTCAGACCCCTATATGAAGCGCGATTTTGATTCCTATTTCAACGAGGCTATAGATAAGGGCTGGTGGGATGGATTTATTAAACCTGGCAAGGATGTTATCCCCAGGGTGTTCTTTGGCGTTGCAGGCAATACGCTCAGGCGTACAAGGGGCGGGCTCAAGATGCTTCTGGATAAAGCATGGCCAAACTATAAGATGATTGTATCAGTGGATGTAAGGATGAGCACGACAGCAATGTATTCTGATATAATCCTGCCGGCAGCGGGCTTTTACGAAAAGGTGGATATGCGCTTCCCAAGCCCCCATATTCCTTATGTTACCTTTACCGACAAGGCAGTTGAACCGATAGGAGAATCCAAGCCCGAGTGGGAGATGTTCTGTTTGCTGGCTAAGAAGCTGGAGGAGAGGGCAAAGGCTAGAGGCATTCATCAATACACTGACAGGGATGGATATACAATACGATTGGATAACATATACAGTGAAATGACTCTTAAGGGAGCTATAAAAGAGAATGATCAGGAAAAAGTGTTTGATGAGATGATGCGTGATTCTGTGCTAATGGGCACCCTGCCGAAGGGGACTGATTTGAAAAAGGTGAGGGAAGAGGGCATTATCCGTTTCATAAGTATAGGCACGCAGGATGCTGTGGCATTGAACATGGCAACAGATATAAAAGAGAATGAAACGATAAATCCTCTGAGATGGCATACGGAGAAGAAAGTTCCCTATCCCACGCTTACCCAGCGCGCTCAGTTCTACATAGACCACGACTGGTTCCTTGAGGGCGAGGAGTCTCTGCCTACGCACAAGGATAATCCCACGATGGGCGGCAAGTTCCCCTTTGAGATGACGAGCGGGCATCAGAGATGGAGCATACATTCCATCTGGGTGGTTAATCCGCTCATGCTGGCAACGCACCGTGGAGAGCCGTTTTTGTTTGTCAATCCCGATGATGCGAAGAAGAAAGGTGTAGCGGATCATGACATGCTTAAGGTACACAATGATTTCAACACCTTCTATGTTCGCGCTAAGATATCTGCGGCAGTTAGGCCCGGGCAGGTGATAATATATCATGCATGGGATCCATATCAGTTCAAGGGGTGGAAGAGTTATGATGCGGCGATACCCGGACTGATAAAGTGGCTGCACTTTGTCGGCGGTTATGGGCATCTGAGGTACTGGCGATGGAACTGGTGCCTGCAGCAGGTGGACAGAGCGACAAGGGTTGATTTTGAAAAAGAATAAGATTTTACTTTTTACGGTAAGATTCTAATTCATTCAGAATCTTATCGTAAAAAACACGGGGAAAACTTGTTCCTACAATCTCATCATCGCCCATTACCCCGCCGCCGTAGACCTGAATCTTCAAAAAGCCGTTGATCCCAGCACTTGTTTCGTAAACTATTCTGTCGTAGAGAATTTTGATCCACGGTGTATCCGCTGGAGCCAGTGTTCCAACTTTTAGCGTTATCGGATCAAGCCGTTCAATAAAAGAAACATTGCACAAATTGAAATAATTTTTACTTGCATAGCTTAAAGTGTATTTACCAACAATGTTAATGTCAAGTTTAACTTAGAGACAACTCCTGCCTATTTTCAACTGCATTTGGAATATCCGCAAGCCTTGCAGTTGAAGCATCCTTCTTCAAAAACAAGGGGGGAACCGCAGGTTGGACATGGCCTGTATCCATCGGTGGAAACAGGGAGTGCATTAAGATAGTTGGAATTCTCAGCCTTTTTTTGAGAAGGATTGTTCCCGTTTCCCCCTTCATGTTCCTTAAGAAATTTATGGAGGGCTTTGGATATTGCATCGGCACAGGATAGGACCATTTCTCCGTTTTCCCAGGCTGGAGCAGGGCAGCGGACACCGGCAAGTTGTTTGATGATATGATCAGGATCAACACCAGCGCGGAGCGACAGGGAGATCAACCTTCCTATAGCTTCCGCCTGTGAGGTTGCGCAACCTCCAGCCTTTCCCATAGAGGTGAATACCTCAAATGGCCCGGTTTTATCGCGGTTTATCGTAATGTATAAATTTCCGCATCCGGTGGTCATTCTTCTTGTCGCGCCCTGAATTGCCTCGGGCCGCGGCCGCGGAGTTAAATTAATTTTGGAAGAGGACGAACTTTTTTCGGCGCCGCTTTCTTTGTTTACTTTATGTATATTAAGCACCTGCTCCTCCCGTGAACCGTCCCTGTAAACAGTAACCCCTTTGCATTCCAGGGAATACGCCAGAAGATAGACCTTTGCTATGTCTTCTGCCGTAGCGTCTTTAGGGAAGTTTACGGTCTTTGAAACAGCATTATCGGTGTATTTCTGAAACGCTGCCTGCATACGGATGTGCCACTCCGGGGTGATGTCGTGCGCTGTGACGAATACTTTCAGCCATTTTTCAGGAATATCAGCAATGCCGTGGATACTGCCTGTTCTGGCAATTTTTTTTATTAGTTCTTCCGAATAAAATTTTTCTCTCCTGGCAATTTTGAGAAAATGAATATTAGTCTCAATCAATTCAGTATTATCAAGAACATTCTTTATAAAGGAAACAGCAAATAATGGTTCAATTCCGCTTGAACAGCCGGCAATCATTGATATTGTGCCAGTTGGTGCAATTGTTGTAACGGTTGCGTTTCTCATTTTTTTGCAATTAGTATCATGAATGCTTCCCTTAAAGCTTGGGAATTCACCGCGGATTCCTCCAATCTCCTGGGACATTATTCGTCCTTCTTTATGAAGAAAACTCATTACCTGTTCTGCAATAGCGAGTGAATCTTCGGAATTGTATGGGACACCCAGGAGTATAAGCATATCCGCAAAACCCATTACTCCAAGTCCGATCTTCCGGTTTTTCTTTGTCATCTCTTCAATCTGAGGCAATGGATATTTGTTCACATCAATTACATTGTCAAGGAAGTGGATCGCTGTCCGGACGGTTTCCCGCAATGATTCAAAATCTATTTCCTTGTTTTTGACAAATTTTGACAGATTGATGGACCCCAGGTTGCAGGATTCAAAAGGAAGAAGGGGCTGCTCGCCGCAAGGATTTGTACTCTCAATCTCGCCGAGCAGCGGCGTCGGATTGTCCCTGTTCAGCCTGTCCAGAAAGACTATACCGGGTTCACCGTTCATCCAGGACATTTCCACAATTTTGTCAAAGACCGTTTTTGCATTTAGTCCCTGAATGATACGCTTTGTCCTGGGATTCAAGAGGTCATAGTGCTTATTGTTTTTAACAGCTTCCATAAATTTTTCTGTTATGCCTATTGATATATTGAAGTTGTTCAATTTTTTCTTGTCCTGTTTTGCTGTTATAAACTCCATTATATCCGGATGGTCAACCCGTAGTATCCCCATGTTTGCGCCTCTTCTTGTTCCTCCCTGTTTTATTGTTTCCGTAGCGGCATCAAAAACCTGCATGAATGATACAGGTCCGGAGCTTACGCCCTTTGTTGAGCGGACTACATCATTTTTGGGACGGATGCGGGAGAAGGAAAAACCGGTTCCTCCTCCTGATTTATGAATCAGCGCGGTGTACTTTATTGCTTCAAATATGCTTTCCATGGAATCGCCGACAGGAAGGACGAAGCAGGCAGAGAGCTGGCCAAGTTCCCTGCCTGCGTTCATTAGGGTGGGGGAGTTAGGAAGAAACTCCAATTTAACCATCATGTTGTAAAATTTAGCTGCTACTTCATCTAAATCAGCATTGCTATCATAATATTTATCTGCTTCAGCAATTGTCCTTGCTACTCGCCAGAACATCTCCTCTGGTGTCTCAACGACATTTCCTGATTCGTCTTTTTTAAGGTATCTCTTTTTGAGGACAACCAGCGCATTCTCTGTAAGTTCTAATTTTTCAAGGACAAGTGATTTTTTGAAGACAATCTTTGGAATCATGAAATTATAACCCAGTTCCATAAGTTTAGTCTCTATTGTTTGTGATAATTTTTGAGGATTGGCAGCAGATTCGCCGAGGTTTTTTATTTCCAACTCAATATCGTCAGCTACCTGTTTTGCGAAATCCCTTTCAAGGGCTGCATCCTGAATCAGCGCATCAATCACCCTGTTCTTCCAGAGAACCACTTCCTTAGAATCAAAAAAAACTCCCATTTTTAGGCTCCTTTAAATAAAAACTGATATGTGAACAACATGTGAATATCCTGTGTTTATTTTGTGCATATATTGTATAATAAAAAAATAATACCACAATATATTGGGGATGTCAAGGGAAAATTTAAGTTAACTAAAATTTTTCTTCTGAATTGTTTTTAAAACCGGGAATCAATCTGCTCAAGAAGCATCTTTGCCTTTTGCTTTTCAATAATCTGTTCCGGTATGATTTCCGGGATGCTGTCCACCGGCGCATCAATGACATGCTGGATGTCCCTTCTGTAGAGATCTTTATCTTTGAGTTTTGTGTCAAGAGAGTCAGCTTTAAGCACCCAGGTTCCGAGATAGTTTGGTTCAATTTCAAGTGCCTTCTTAAAGTGTTCCTCGGATTTTTTCAGATCTCCACCGATAATGCCGGGAGTAAAAGCATAGTAGGCGCCAAGGTACCTGTGCGGCGCTCCATAAAAAAACCTTTCATCAATTTCTATTATCCGCTCCATTGCTTTTTTTGCTTTATCTTTATGTGTTAAAATGCTCAAGAAGCCTTTTGCCTTTGCCCATTTCCCAAGATTTGATGCTGTCCAATAGATTGCGCCGAGATATTCATTCCCGAGAACCTTGATTGCCTCCTCCATTTTTTTACCTGCTTCAATCATTTTCCTGAATTCCGGGTTCAGCGCCGTTCCTTTTTCTCCGTATTGAACACCTTTATAATATGTTTCAATCTGCCGCTTCTTGTCACTGTTCTCCAAGTAGGCATACGCAAGCAGATAATGCGCTCTTGCAAGTTTTGTAAGCGCTTCAAGATTATCCGGATCTTCAGCAATCACATTTTCATAGGCTTTTATCGCTGCCTCCAGATTCTCCTGGTTTGCTCTATTATTCCAAAGGTCATCAGCTTTTTGCAGTAAATTCCGGGTTTCCACGGTTTCTCTTTCGGCAGATGCTCCCCATGCAGGCATTGTCATGATATTTCCTGCCAGCATGAATATTGTAACGAAGCAGGGAATTGTTCCCAGCCATCTAAAGTTTATTGCATTTTTTTCAATACCCATTATATTGGATATTAACTAAAACAGGGCTTTTTGTCAAACAGTATCTATTGCACTATTGTTTTTATTTGACCGCTTAAAATTTGTTGTTATAATAGAACCTCTATTTTAGGAGAAGTTATGAGATTTAAATTTTCAAATAGGATTCAGGACCTTCCTCCCTATCTATTCGCTGATATTGACAGGAAAAAGAGGGAGCTTAAGGCAGCTGGGGTGGAGATTATTGATCTTACGGTAGGCGATCCGGACAGGCCTACCCCGGGATTTATTATTAAAGAGATGAAAAAATGGCTGGATAATCCGTTGACCCACAGGTACCCTTCGTATGAAGGAACTATTGAATTCCGTGGAGCAGTAGCGCAGTGGTATAAAAACCGGTTCGGTGTGGACATTGATCCTGAGACCGAGGTGGTTACGCTGATCGGTTCAAAAGAGGGAATTGCGCATCTTCCGCTTGCGGTAATCAATCCAGGGGATATAGCGCTTGTTCCCGACCCTGCCTATCCTGTTTACAACATAGGCGTCCATTTTGCCGGCGGGAAAGCGTTTATTATGCCTCTGCTCAGGGAAAATAATTTTCTTCCGGATTTTGAATTGATCCAGAAGGATCTGGCTATGAATGCAAAACTGCTTTTTTTAAATTATCCAAACAATCCCACGTCTGCAACATCATCTCCGGAATTTTTTGAAACCGCGACAAAATACGCAATGGATAGAAAACTTATTCTCTGTCATGACGCTGCTTATTCCGAGGTTTTTACATCAAAGGCATCCAAGCCCTCAAGCATTCTTCAGGTTGAAGGGGCAAAGGAATGCGCAATTGAGTTTCATTCCCTTTCCAAGACCTTCAATATGACTGGCTGGCGTATTGGTTTTGCTGCAGGGAATGCAGAGGTAGTCCAGGCGCTTAAAAGGGTGAAAACAAATGTGGATTCGGGGGTGTTTACCGCTATTCAAATGGCTGGAATTACCGCTTTGAAGGGGTATAGCCGGGTCAACAAACAGCAGCAGTCGCTTTTCAGAGAGAGAAGAAAAGTCATGACAGATGGGCTGAAGAAGATCGGAATAGATGTTTTTCAGTCTTATGCCACATTTTATATATGGGCAAGAACTCCGGATGGCGAAACATCCAAGGCTTTTGCGAACCGGCTGCTTGAGGCAGGGGTTGCTGTAACGCCAGGCAACGGATTCGGCAGATACGGCGAGGGATATTTCCGCATATCGCTGACCACGGACACCAAAAATCTCAAAGAGGCAATTTACAGGATTAAGAAGAATCTGTGAGTAATGCCTCTTACATCCGGGCGTACATCGGAATAGGTTCAAATAAAGGCGATAGAACAAAAAACTGCCTGAGTGCAATTGAACAGTTAAAAAAAGTTGACGGTATAAAGGTTACAAAAATATCCAGCTTTTATCACACAGAACCTGTGGGCGATGTGTTTACCGGATGGTTCGTTAACTGTGCCGCTGAATTGGATACAACGCTGCCTCCGGAAGAAATTTTTTCTATGCTGGAAGAGATTGAGAAGCATATGGGCAGGTATGCAAAAAAAATGAATAAGGACCGCACCATTGACCTTGATTTACTGTTTTACGGCAACAGAATAATAAATGCAGGCGAATTTGTGGTTCCTCACCCTGAACTGCACAAACGGAGATTTGTCCTTGTCCCGATGGCAGAGATTGCGCCCGATTTTGTTCACCCGGTTATTAAGGAAGATGTGTCGGCGCTTCTGAAAAAATTGACCGACAATTATTCAATCCGGAAACTCGCTTAATTAAAATATGGACTGCATTCCCTGGACAGCGGACATTTGAGACAGAATTGAAGCGTTTGATAAATTTTTATGCGGTAAATTTAAGAAACAATTTTTTTTAGCGGTTCTGGCAGCAGTTTTTTTAAACGCGGATGAGATTCAACCAAACGGAAAATATCAGCCAGGTCCTTCTGTCGTTTGCTTTTTCGTCTTCCTTCATCGGAATATGCCCATATTTTGCCTTGCAGAATATCCTCCACAGCGGCAACCTTCATTTTATAGCCCAGGACTTTTTTTGTTGAAGCTCGGGGTATAACATTCAGATAGCGTTTATCTATTTGAATCTGGATTCGCAAATCTGACTCTGCGCTGCTTAAATTCACGCTGTGAGCGAAATTTTTAATCTTGAAGATTTTTTGTGCTGACTTGATAAAGGTTTCAAAGGATTTTGCTGCAATGACTAAATCCAGGTCAAGACTCACAACTGGCTCGCAATAGGCGTTGACCGCCAGCCCACCAATCACGCAATAATCACTTTTTGTTTTTTTCAGCAAATCCAGCAATTGCTGTAATATATCTTTTTTCCCATTGCTGACTGATTTTAAGAATTCTTTTTTTGTCATAAATTATTCCCCATTTGATTTTACCTTTATTGTATTTATTGTCAAGGCATTGAATATTCAAAAATTATTATAAATAAATACTGAAACGACTGTAAAAACAAGACATTTCTACTTTACAATAACATTAAAAAAATCTTCTTGACAAACTAATAAATAATGATAATGTTGGAAAAATAAATAAACATTTTTATGAAAATGTATGATAATACATATGTCCGTTTAAAAACAGAAAGGAGGGGCAAGTTTATGAAAAAGATCATTATTATTTTGGTAGTGCTTTTTCTTCACGGAATCTCATCTGCGAACATGCTGAATATTCCGGATACTTACGGAATGCATTCTTCTGATTCAGGGACTGCAAAGGCGTTTTCACTTTTTGCGGACGGTTTTTCAGCAGCGTATTACAATCCGGCAGGGCTTGCCCAAAACAGCGAGAATCATCTGAGCCTTGATTATATCTATGCAAAACCGCAGTTAAAAATAAACGACACAGTTGCTTTCTCAGGACCCAACGAGGTTGGCATTTTGGGGTTAAAGATCAACTTAAGCAATATAACAACCCTCAATAAAAAACTTTCTCTTGGAATAATCCTGGGTGTTGATAAAAATTTTCAGGGCTTATTGACAATTGTTGATAAGGGGTCTGAATCAGGCCAGTTCCTTAGATACGGAAGGGGGCAGATGCTGCTGATACCGTCAGTCGGACTGGAGGCTTATAAGGGCGTGTTTGTGGGCGCAGGCGCTTATGTATCGGTTAAAGCGGCTGCTGAGGTTGAATTTGACACTACGCTTGCCGGGGATACATCGGGGGAGTCGCTGGAGATGAAAGGGAAAACCTTCATGGCTCCGATAGTGGGTGTGCTTTTAAATCC
>Ga0209619_10003591_pt1 | contig 11150 bp, 10 predicted proteins | sample Rifsed16ft3_FD_184011 | JGI IMG/M metagenome (GOLD analysis project Ga0209619, IMG submission 184011) | Soil microbial communities from Rifle, Colorado, USA - sediment 16ft 3 (version 2) | ecosystem: Environmental > Terrestrial > Deep subsurface > Rock core/Sediment | place: Rifle, Colorado... | reverse complement strand
ATATGCTGCGCCGTAGAATGAAAATAATCACAGCGCAGCGCCTGTACCCGTGCGCTTGTGTGAATGTCACAAGGTAGTTTGGCTCTTTTTGTGAGGTGAGAGATGAAGCTTTATATAATCTTTGCGCTGATTGACCTGTTCATTTTATTGGCATACCCCATCGTTTTTGTGTCGGGAAAGGTGCGCCAGCTTCTGCGTTTTAAGAGATAATAGGGCTATTGTCCATTGCGAGCCTCACAACCTTGTAAATGATGAGTGAGGCGAACGCTCCTCGCAATGACAGCATGGAGGCCACTATGCCGTCAATGAACGATGTCCTGGGTGTCATTATGGGAGGAGGTCGGGGATCACGTCTGCATCCATTGACCAAGATGCGCTCAAAGCCTGCTGTGCCGATCGCGGGCAAATATCGGCTCATTGACATTCCCATCAGCAACTGCATCAATTCGGGGATTTATCGCGTTGCGATCCTGACCCAGTTCAACTCGGTTTCGCTTCACCGTCACATTTCCCAGGCTTATAACTTCGACGCGTTCCACACCGGCTGGGTGCAGATCTGGGCCGCGGAGCAAACGCCGCAAAGCGCGGACTGGTATCAGGGCACAGCGGATGCCGTGCGCAAGCAGTTATTCGAGATTCAGGCGACGGGCGCGGAGTATGTGTTGATCCTTGCCGGAGATCACCTCTATCGCATGGATTACACCGCGTTAGCGGAATATCACTGGGAGAAAAATGCCGATATAACGGTGGCCGTCCAACCCGTTGCGAGAAGCGAAGCGTCCCGCCTGGGTATTTTGAAGCGCGAGACGGATGGTCAGATCTCCTCTTTTGTTGAAAAGCCGAAGGATCCGGAGGTCCAAAATCGATTTGTGAGTCGTGATGACCCCGAGCGTCCATTGCTTGGTTCGATGGGCATCTATCTATTCAAGACCAAAGTGTTGAATGACCTCCTCAACTACCATCTGCGCCATGACGATTTTGGCGGCGAGATCATCCCGGAGGCGATCCAATCTCATGAAGTATATGGTTTTGATTTTGATGGTTATTGGGAGGATATTGGAACGATACGCTCGTTTTATGAGACCAATCTGAAATTGACCAGTTCAGATCCACCGTTCAATTTTTATGATGCGAAGGCACCAATTTACACTCATGCGCGCTTTCTGCCAGGCTCCATAGTACAGGACAGCGAGTTAAAGGATGTACTGCTCGCGGAAGGCTGCCGCATTCGCAAAGCCGAGATTAAGCATTCAATTGTGGGTATCCGCAGCCAGATTGCGGAAGGAACGGTAATTAAAGACAGTATTCTCATGGGCGCAGATTATTACGATGTTGAGAAGCCGCGCGGGAACCTTCCGATCGGAATCGGCAGGAATTGTCACATCGAATCTGCAATCCTGGACAAGAACGTGCGAATCGGTGAAGGTGTCGTGATCCGCCCATTTCCGCGCGATTCCATAGATATTGAGAATCAGCTCTACTTTGTGCGGGATGGCATCGTAGTGATAGCAAAAGACACGGAGATCCCGACGGGCACAAAGATCGCGCCTTTATAATCGATATATAAAAGCAAATATAATTGTCGAGACTTCTGACTTGACATCCCTAAAACAGAAGAATACACTTGGTAACAATTGGGGAGTAGCCACCTGCCGCCTTGCAGTCGGCAGGACGAGTTGTCGTCAGGACATGGCACGCAAGCGCGCGCCATCGGCAATTCGAAGCGCTCTCGAGCGTTAGGCGAGACCATTACGGAGGTGTGGTGGTCTCGTTTTAATTTACCCTACCATCCTGGATCATCATCACTGGCTCCACAGGAGACAACAGCATGGCTCACGAAAGCAAAAATCAACAGGAATGGCATGCGCTCGGAACCGAAGAAGCGCTAAAACATCTTAAGACGGATAAAGAGGGGTTATCTTCGGAAGAAGCCGCACGCAGGCTTGCCCAAAATGGACCAAATGAATTGCAGGCGGCCCACCATATCTCACCATGGACAATTTTATTTGAGCAGTTCAAGAATGTATTGATCATCATTCTACTCATCGCCACCGCGCTTTCGGCATTCCTCGGCGAGGGCATTGATGCCATCGCCATTGGTGTGATTGTGTTATTCGCCATTGGGCTGGGATTTGTGCAGGAGTATCGCGCCGAGCGCGCCATTGAAGCGTTACGACAAATGGCCGCGCCGACCGCCTCGGTTTTACGGGACGGTGAAGAAGAGGAGATACCGGCCCGTGAGGTTGTGCCCGGGGATGTGATCCTTATTCGCGCGGGCGACAAGATCCCTGCGGACGCACGCCTGATTGAGGCGATCAATCTGCAAGTTGAAGAAGCGGCGCTTACAGGCGAGTCTGTTGCCGTTGAAAAACATACCGCTTCGCTCCCCAAAGGCGATCTTGCTGTAGGAGATCGTAAAAACATGACCTATGGCGGCACGGCGGCTACGTATGGACGGGGACGCGCCGTGATCACAGCCACAGGTATGGATACCGAATTCGGCAAGATCGCACAATTGTTGCAAACTGTGGAAAGCGGCAAAACGCCCTTGCAAGAGAACCTGGATAAGGTGGGTCATGGGTTGGCGCGTGCCGCGTTCATCATTGTGGCGATCATCGTCGGCTTTGGTTTGGTCCGAGGACAACCCCTCATCGAAATGATCCTCTTCGGCATCGCGCTCGCGGTTGCGGTCGTTCCTGAGGCGTTGCCCGCTGTGGTCACCATCTCGCTCGCGATTGGCGTACAACGCATGGTCAAGCGTAATGCGCTGATGCGCCGCCTGCCGGCAGTGGAGACGCTCGGCAGTACATCGGTCATCTGCTCCGATAAAACCGGCACCCTCACCAAGGATGAGATGACTGTGCGAAAGATATATATAGCCGGAGATTTGCTCGAGGTCTCCGGGGCAGGCTATGAGCCGCATGGTCAGTTTTCCATCAACGGCGCTGTAATGGAACCCTCCGATTCACTAAAGCATTTATTACGCGGGGCGACACTGGCTTCAGACGCGCACATCGTCCATGGTGAGGTGGATAGAAGATGGCATGTAAAAGGCGACCCGACCGAAGGCGCACTGATCGTGGCGGCCGCCAAAGCCGGGTTGAAGAAACTTGAGCTTGATGCCCATTACCCGCGCGTGAATGAAATCCCGTTCACATCTGAGACCAAACGCATGACCACGCTTCATAAAATGGACGATCAAATTATCGCCTTTTCGAAGGGCGCGCCGGAAATCCTCGTTGATTCTTGCACACGGCAGTTGACAGCGGGTGGTGAGACTGCGCTTGATCCGTCGAGCAAAGAGCGCATTCTCGAAGTGGCACGCGAGATGGCAAGTGAAGCATTGCGTGTGCTTGCCGTTACAACCCGATCCAAAGCTCATATTGAAAACGCTGAGCAGGAAATGACCTTCCTTGGTTTGCTGGGGATGATTGACCCTCCACGCCCCGAGGCAAAGGAAGCTATCCAAACCTGTGAACAGGCTGGCATCAAAGTGGTGATGATCACGGGAGATCATCCGCTCACCGCTCAGGCAGTGGCTCGCGAACTGGGCTTACTGAAGATCGGATACGTCGTTACTGGCGCGGAGCTGGAGGCGATGAGCGAAGAGGTCTTTGAAGGACAAGTTGAAAGCATCGAAGTATATGCGCGTGTATCTCCCGCGCATAAATTACGAGTAGTCACAGCCTTGCAAAACCAGGGACATATCGTCGCGATGACGGGTGATGGCGTGAACGACGCGCCCGCCCTCAAGAAAGCCGATATCGGCATTGCAATGGGCATCACCGGCACAGACGTTACCAAGGAAGCCGCCGCAATGACGCTCACCGACGACAACTTCGCCTCCATCGTCGCGGCGGTGGAAGAGGGGCGCGGGATCTTCGGCAATATCAAGAAATACCTGATGTACCTGCTTTCGTCTAATATCGGAGAAATCCTGCTGATGGCGGGAGCCACTTTACTGGGCATGCCGCTCCCGCTTGCAACCGTACAGATCCTTTATATCAACCTTGCCACGGATGGTTTGCCCGCATTGGCGCTTTCCGTAGACCCGCCTGAGCGCGATCTCATGCGCCGCGCGCCGCGCAATCCGCGTACCGGCATTTTCACACGTCCGGTTGTGATCCTCATGGTGATCGGGGGCATCTGGCTCGCGCTGGTCAACATGTCTTTGTTTGCATGGGCTTTGAGCACGGGCCGCAGTCCTGAAGAGGCGCGCACAATGACATTCGTCTCTGTTGTGTTGTTTGAGTTCTTCAAAGCCTACAACTTCCGATCCGATCGCAACTCCGTTTTCAAGCAACCGTTCGCGAATAAGTGGCTTAACCTGGCAATCGTGTGGGAGCTGATGTTGCTGGGTCTGATCGTTTATCTGCCCTTCCTGCACGAGCCGTTCGGCACCTTCAGTCTTCCCCTTGTGGATTGGGCGATCATTATCGCGCTGGCAGTAACCGTTGTCCCGGTTCTGGAAATCGCAAAGTGGATGGAGCGGCGCGGCTGGTTTGGAAAGCTGACGTAAATTTTCAATCAATTATCAAAAGGAAAAATTACATGGATTGGTTAACCGACCCGCAAGCCTGGATAGCATTTTTAACTCTCGTCGCGCTTGAACTTGTCCTCGGCGTGGATAATGTTATCTTCATTTCCATACTTGCGGGGAAACTGCCCGCCCACGAGCGACAAAAGGCGCGCACCACCGGATTGGGGCTGGCGATTCTCTCACGCGTCCTGCTCCTGTTCTCGCTCTCGTGGATCATTGGTCTGACCGAGCCGCTGTTCTCAGTGTTCAAGTATGAGATAGCCGGGCGTGACATTATCCTCATCCTCGGCGGACTGTTCCTGCTGGGCAAAAGTACCCATGAGATTCACCAAAAACTCGAAGGCGTTGAAGGCCATGCCTCGGCGCGCGTCGACCCCTCATTCGCCAGCGTCATTGTGCAGATACTCCTGCTGGATGTCGTCTTCTCGCTCGACTCGGTCATCACGGCCGTGGGCATGGTGGACCAACTGGCGATCATGATTGCCGCCGTCATCATCGCGGCAGGGGTGATGATTGTATCCGCCGGTCCTCTCAGCTATTTTGTAGATCACCACCCCACCATCAAAATGCTCGCATTGAGTTTTCTTTTGCTCATCGGCTTTACGCTAATTGTTGAAGGTCTGCATCAGCATATCCCCAAAGGTTATGTCTATTTTGCAATGGCGTTCTCGGTCTTTGTGGAACTGCTCAACTTACGGCTGAGAAAAGTTCACGCCGCGCCCGTGAAGTTGCACGAGGCATATGTTGGCGAATCGTCGCCAGACCGCGCGCCAGCGTCAGATTAAATTACAAACGATGAATCGCCTGGTCGCCATATCAGCCCCGGAAGCCATCTTCCCGGCATATCGGGATACGCCCATCGGCCTGCTGTTGGAATACCACAATCTCAACCGGCCTCTGGACGAGTACGCGAAGGCTGAATTGCTGATTGGGATGTGCATGGACAATCGCAAGCATCTTCGCATACCTGATAATTTCGCTTTTATCATTCGTGCAGGTGGAGCGAATCTAAGATACAGCGAATTCAAGGTGTCCTATGCCATAGCAGTTGGCGGAGTGAAATCCATCGCGCTCATCGGGCATAACAACTGTGGAATGGTGAACTTGATATCCAAGAAGGACCTATTTATACAAGGCTTGGTTGAGAGCGCAGGCTGGGAAAGGGAATGGGCTGAAGAGCATTTCATGCATTTTGCGCCCATATTCGAAATCGGAAATGAGATAGACTTTGTATTGAGTGAGGCAAAGCGGCTTCGCTTGCGCTATCCCAAAATACAAGTGGTCCCTCTCTTGTATCGTGTTGAGGACAACCTTTTATACTTGATAAACGAGAACTAAAGCGACAGGCCGCAATCCCATGCTTGCGTCAGTCATGTTAAAAACACCGGGCGGCACAACCCCGCCCTTACTTCTTAAACGAAAACGATCTCCTGTGAACGGACGACAACCCCAGCCGCCTCAGCGCGAGACGATGGGCCTGCGTGCCGTACCCTTTATGTTTTCCAAGCCCATAGCCTTCATACTGTGAATCCAGTTTACGCATGTAGGCGTCGCGCGCAGTCTTCGCCAGCACGGACGCCGCCGCGATGCTCAAGCAGTGAACATCGCCTTTCACGAGCGCGGTCTGTGAGATATCGAGCTGAGGGAGCTCGAGTCGAAAATCGGTGAGGAGATATTGCGGAAAGATGGAAAGATCCTGCAAGGCGCGCAAGGCGGCCAACCTTGTTGCATGGACGATGCCCTGCGAATCGATCTCCTCTGCGGAAGCAAATGCCACGCTCCATGCAAGCGCGGTTTCCTGGATGCACGGCGCGAGCGACTCGCGCTCGAGGGGAGTCATCTGCTTGGAATCCCGCACCCCGGCCAAAGTCCGCGAAAGAAGCGTTGAGTCATTCGGCAGGATCACTGCGCCAACCGCCACCGGTCCGGCGAGCGCGCCGCGTCCCGCTTCATCCAATCCTGCCACATGAAGCAAGCCGCTTTTCCAGAATTCTGATTCAAAGTGCGTGTCGGGATCAACGCGCATCACCGTAGGTTCCTCGCCGCGCGTTGGCGTGAATACGGAAGATATCCCGGATCATGCGTACTGCATCGCGCAACGCATTTACCTTGCTGTCTGAAAAATGATGCCAGTGAATGGGAATTTCCTTGATGCGATAGCCATGACAGCGTGCGATGTAAAGCAGCTCGATGTCGAACGACCAGCCATGCAATGTTTGACGGCTGAAGATGTCTTTGGCAACCTCCGCGCGGAAGGATTTGAATCCGCATTGGGTATCGTTCAGCCCCGGCAGGATCAATGCCTGGATAATAAAATTGATGCCGCGTCCGCCAATATGGCGATAGGATGGTTCGTTATATCGCACAGCCCCCTTTGCTTCGCGTGAAGCGATGGCAATATCAAAATCCTCGAGCGCAGGAGGAATGAATTTTACGATCTCTTCCACCGGCATGGAAAGGTCTGCATCGCACATGAATCGATAATCCCCCTGTGCTGCGAGCATGCCGCGCTGGACAGCCGCTCCTTTGCCTCGTTCACTCTGGATCACACGCAGGTTTTTATGCTGCGTCATGAATTGCTGTGCGACCTCATACGTACGGTCATTGCTCCCGTTTTCAACAACGATCGCTTCCGATGTGAAAGATTGTCCATCAAGAAAACGAAAGACCTGCTCTACTGTATCGGGCAGGCGGTTCTGCTCGTTATGAGCAGGGATGATGATGGACAGAAAAGGATTCAAGGTATATCAAGAATTAATAAAGACAAGATAAGCAAAAGCAGCAAGAATGCACATCAATGCCAGCCCCAGTGCAGCAATGATAGTGAGCTGAAGCGGCGTCATGCCAAGAATGCGCCGGCTTTTTGGTCGTTGAACGGAGCCTGATTCCTGCAATGCGGAAGACGCTCCTTCTGCAAAAGGCTCATCTTCTGTCATGGCAAAATCAAAATCCGCGGGGTCGAATGGCTTTAGATTTTCTGACGCATTGAATATGGCACGTGCCCGCGAGACCTCCTGTTGGGCAGGCTCACCCTGCTGACTTGCGGCACGCGGCTCGGTCGGCTGTGAGGTAACAGGCTCCTTCTTTGGGTGACGCGGGTTCACGATGCGCTCTGTGAACTCATACACAACCTCGGCACTCAGCACGGGGCGTCCTGTTGACAAGCCGGATACAAAGGACTTGATGCCGTCGATCATCATCACTTTGACGGCAGGTCGCACGGATTCGATGTGCATGCCCGGGTCAGCCGCAATCACCACCGGCTCTATGCTGACCGGTAATTTCACTCCCTGGCGCTCGATAAAGACCTGCAGCGCCCGCGCCATGCGGGCAGTAATCTGGATCAGGTTGATGCTGGCAGGCCTGGACTGGTCGCCTGACTGCACATTCCACGCTTCGCCTTTCGCTTCATATCTGCCGCGCAGATGCGTCACCTGGATAACAAAAATGCCCGCTGGACCGAGCAGGATCATGGGGATCGTAATGCCGCTTTGGCCAAGCGTCATATTGCGGATGAGGGTATAGCCTCTCTCCAATTGATGATCGAAGAAATTAATAATAGCCTTTTGCGCCTGCAGTTCATTGGGCCAGTTCAAGCCAAATTGCAGCATGCCTTTAAGGCGCTGAGCGATGCCAAGCTCGCCTTTTTCATCGAGAAGAGGGGTTTTATCTATGATCTTCATATCAAACTAGAAAACGGGTGTCTGCTCCAATTCATCGCGATTCGCTTCCGCACGTGTCGAAATGATTTCCTTGCCCTCGCGGTTCTGCACTTGTACAGGCTTGCCCTGCTCAAAGGTGCTTGCCAGAAGTTTTTTGCGCTCACCGATCACAAACTTTTTCCCGCTTTTAATGCGCTCCAGAAGTTCCTTGCGGTCGATCAGGACGCGGTCTGAAAATGTGGCGCCCCGTCGCTCATAAGCGCGCACAGTCATGATTTGTCCATTCTTGTAACGGACTGCTTCGATCACGCCATCAACTTTTTTTGCCATGAAAAATCCTCTGCGTGTATTTTAGCATTAAACAACAAAGAGACCCTAAAGGTTTTTGCGAAGCGCCCCCCGAAACGAAGTGACGGGGGGCTGAAACCTTTAGGGTCTGATAATTGTCGGGGCGCCGGGATTCGAACCCGGGGCCTCTTGCTCCCAAAGCAAGCGCGCTACCGGACTGCGCTACGCCCCGCCCTAAGCTGTGTGAGTATAATGCGAAGGATGAAAACCCGTCAAGCTACAAAACGGATACTGGTATTGCTTACACTTCTCGCGGGGATGACAGCTTGCTCGCCATCAATCCAATCAACTCCCACATTCACATCCATTCCACCCACTGCTTCGCGAACAGCCCAACCAACTCCTACACCTTCACCGGTTCCCACATCCACCCCGCGTGCGTGCCTCACTCAACCCGGCCGCGTGGACGAGGGCAAACTCGACTCGACCAGTCCTCCGCAGGAATTCCTGATCTATCTGCCTCCATGTTATGAGGAAAAAACGGATCAGCATTATCCCGTCCTTTACCTCCTGCATGGACAGACCTACAGGGACGACCAATGGATCCGTCTCGGCGCAGTGGATGTAATTGACAATCTTATCCTCTCAGGCGAATCGATTCCCTTCATCACGGTCTTTCCAGATGACCGTTACTGGAATCTGCCTGCAGGTCCCGGCTTTGGTCAGCGTTTGGTGGAGGATCTTGTTCCTTACATTGACGAATCCTACCGCTCGATTCCTGATCGGAATCACCGTTCCATCGGCGGCATGTCGCGTGGAGCAGGCTGGGCATTGCGGTTAGGTCTCACGCGTTGGGATCTATTTGGCACGATCGGCCTGCATTCGCTTGCCGTCCTTCAAAGGGATGCCTCCAGGATCCCAAACTGGCTGATGGACATCCCAGCCTCATCTCGCCCGCGCGTATTCATGGACATCGGTGACAACGACCCGGAATTGACGATGGCAAAACTTGTGGAAGCGCAATTCAATGAACATGGCGTGTCCCACGAATGGCACCTTTACAGCGGCGCGCATACGGAGGAATACTGGGGCGCACATGTGGAGGAATATATCCGATGGTACGCGGAGGGATGGAACAACACGACTTTCGATCCATAGCTAGTTCGTGTCCAAGAAATGGGCAGTGAGAGCGTGATTTAGCCATTGGAGAAAAGAAGCCTCAGGAGTAGGTTTAAGGTGCTAAACCCACCAACCTATTCCCAGGAGGCTTCCGATGTTCATCATAACATACCGGGAGGAGGCCCGGTTTTCTCAGAATGATCTGGTTGAACTGGCGCAACGGACGCCGAAGTTTCGGCAACTGCATGATCTGTTGCAGGTGGTCTGTGCGGATGCCAGAGTGCAGCTGGCTGTACGACATGACTTGGTTCCGTGGCGGACACGAGCGGCGACGCGGGGAGCGCCGGCCCTGGCGGCGAATGTAACAATCTGTGTGGCGGTGCTGCGACGTCTGATGAGCTGGAGTTACCGGACGACGATGCAAGAGCTGAATGTGAATGCCGGCTGGCGATGGGTCTGCCAATTGTATTTGGAGCGCGTGCCGAATTTTCGGACGATCCAGAATCGGGAGGCCAAGCTGAGACCCAAGACCATTGGCTTGATCCATGAAGTGGTCGTGGCGTGGGGAAGAAAGTTGGGTGTGACCCAGGCGAAGAAACTGCGCTTGGATGGCTCGGTGACGGAGACCAACATTCACTATCCCACCGACAGCGGCCTGTTGGATGATGCCGCCCGTGTGTTGAGCCGACTGGTGAAGCAAGCCCGTGCCATCCTGCAGCCGCGCTCGGCAGCCGACAAAATCTGGTTTCGCTCTCGTCGCCGACAGGCCCATCGTCTGGCGCGAGATATTAATCGTTTGGCTCGCTCGAAAGCGAAAAATACGGCGAAATCCAGCCGGAAACTGTACAAACAGTTGCTGGCGCTGGTTCAAGCCCTGCTGCAGCAGGTGGCTGAGATCCAGCCCCGCTTGTCCGCTCTGAAGGATCCCTCTGCCGATGGGTTGAATGAAGAGTTTGATCAATATCTGCCATTGGTGGAGCAGGTCATCGACCAAACCCAGCAGCGAGTCCTGCATGGGAAGCCTGCAGCCGCCCGCGATAAGGTGCTCAGTCTCTTTGAGCCCCATACCGCCCTGATTTGCCGCGGCAAAGCCAAACCCAAAGAGACCGAGTTTGGGCGCAAGATCTGGTATGCCGAAGTCGACGGCGGCCTGATCAGTGAATATCGCCTGCTGAAGGGCAACCCGGATGAATCGCAGTTCCTGATCCCCAGCCTCCAGCATCACTGCCGGATGTTTGGTAAACCGCCCGAGGAAGTTTGCGGCGATCGCGGCATTCACTCCCCCGAAAACGAGCAGCAAGCCCATGCCCTGGGTGTGCGCCGAGTGAGTTTGCCTCAACCCGGCTATAAGTCCGACCGTCGCCGCCAGCACGAGAGGCAACCCTGGTTCCGCGCTGCCCAGCGTTTCCGCAATGGGATCGAGGGCCGCATCAGCCAATTGCGACGCGCCCGCCACTTGGACCGCTGCCTGGCTCATGGCGAAGTCGGAATGGAACGCTGGATCGGTTGGGGTGTCATTGCCGATAACCTGGCAACCATCG
>Ga0209619_10003589_pt1 | contig 11150 bp, 12 predicted proteins | sample Rifsed16ft3_FD_184011 | JGI IMG/M metagenome (GOLD analysis project Ga0209619, IMG submission 184011) | Soil microbial communities from Rifle, Colorado, USA - sediment 16ft 3 (version 2) | ecosystem: Environmental > Terrestrial > Deep subsurface > Rock core/Sediment | place: Rifle, Colorado... | reverse complement strand
ACAGGAGTTCCTGGCGACCTCGACCACCACGACGACCACGATCCGTGCGGCGACGACCACGACCCGTCCAACGACGACCACGTCGCCGACACTCCCCGCGGCGACCACCACCACCACTCCGGGGCCATCGACGACGGCTGCGGACCCGACGACCACGACGACCTTTCCGCCGGCACCTTCGGGAACCAGGGTGTGCCCCGTGGACGGGGCTACTTCCTTCACCGACTCGTGGGGTGACCCGCGACCGGGAGGAAGGACGCACACCGGCACCGACATGCTCGCCGCCGAGGGAACCCCGCTGGCGGCCATCGAGGCAGGGGCGATCTGGAACCCCGGGTGGCATTCGGCCGGCGGGCTCGGCCTGTACCTGAAGGGGGACTCCGGGGACAGCTGGTACTACGCCCACTTGAGCGCGTTCGTGACCGGTCTCGTCGCCGGGATGCGGGTCGAAGCCGGCCAGCGGGTGGGGTACGTCGGCCACACCGGCAACGCCAGCACCCCGCACCTTCATCTCGGCTGGCAACCGGGCGGGGGCGCCTACCAGAACCCGTATCCGGTGGTATCCGGACTCTGTTGAGAGTGCACCCGAACCGATTTCGCGGTGGATGGGGTAGCCTCCCGGTACGCAGTCGACCGGAGACGGGAATGCGCCGCGCCGGCGTCCTCCTCACCGCGATCATCGTCTTGTTCACCGCTGCCCCGGCTGGTGCGGAGGTGACTCAGGCACAGCTGAACGAGGCCAGGGCCAAGGTCAACGAGATGTCGGCGGAGCTCGAGGAGGAGCTCGCCGTCCTCGACTCCGTTCTCGCGCGGCAGGCCGGCTACGAGCTCCGTATCGCCCGTCTCCAGGGTGACATCGCCGACCGCGAGCGCGAGATCGCACTATCGGCGTTGGCCGCTCGCGAACAGGCGAGGGCGATGTACGTCAGCGCCGGGGCGAACTCCTTCCAGGCGGTGGTGAGTCCCGAGGGCATCACCCGTCTTGGCACCAAGACCGCGTATCTCGATGCGGTCGTCGATGTCGACGTCGATGCCGTCAACCAGTTGATCTTCCTTCAGCAGGACTTCGCGGCACTGCAGGACGAGCTGACCACCCTCGTCGCCCAGCAGGAGGACCTCGCCGAGCAGGTGTCTGTGGTCACCAGTGACCTGATGCAGGAGCTCGGCGCCGCCAATGACGAGTACCAGACCCTGTACTCGCAATGGCAGACGGAAGAGGCCGAGCGCCAACGGAGGCGTGCGGCCGAACTGGCACGCCAGCGTGCTGCCGCCGCCGCCGCGGCCGCCGCGTCCAACAACTACGCCAGCAGCGCCTTCGTCGACCCGAGCGGCCGTACCTGTCCCGTCGCCGGCGCCAATACCTTCCGCGACTCCTGGCTGGAGCCCCGGCCGTATCGGGGAGGCGCTCACCACGGCACCGACCTGGTCGCGGCGGCGGGGACTCCGCTCGTGGCCATCGAGGCCGGATACGTCTACAGCCTCAGCTGGCACTGGGCCGGCGGCAACGGCCTCTATATCCGGGGCAACAGCGGCGACATCTACTACTACGCGCACATGCAGAAGTACGCCTCCGGGCTCAGCGCCGGCGATCGGGTCGGGGTCGCCCAGCTGGTCGGATACGTCGGCAGCACCGGGGTGTCTTCGATCAACCATCTCCATATCGGCTACCAGCCGGGAGGCGGCCCGATGGTCAACCCGTACCAGTTGATGGTGAAGCTCTGTCGGTAGAGGCGCCAGGCGCCAGGCACCAGGCGAAGACCGGCCGGTAACTGGCAATGCCAGCGGGGCAGATGTCCTATCTGGCATCTGGTATCCGGCATCCGGTACCCGGCATCTGGCATCCGGCATCCGGCATCCGGTATCCGGCGCCCGGCATCGATCTCGGATAGGGTCCGCTCGGGGCTACCTTGAATGCGTGCCTGCCCCCGCCACCCGTCACGACGTCGAGGCCGCGCTGCGCGGCGTGGTCGACCCGGAACTGGGCGCCGATGTCGTCGAACTCGGGATGGTGCGCGGCATCGAGGTCTCCGACGGCGTGGCCACCATCGACATCGCCCTCACCATCGCCGCTTGCCCGATGCGCGATCAGATCGAGTCCGACGTGAAGCGCAAGGTCACCGCGCTCCCCGGGATCGACAAGACGGTGGTGAACGTCGCCGCCATGACCGCCGAGCAACGCTCCCAACTGATGGGAGTGGCGCGGAGGCGGGCCCGGGAAGGCGTCGCCCCGACCATGGTGAACCCCCTGACCCGGGTGATCGCCATCGGTTCGGGGAAGGGCGGGGTGGGCAAGTCCTCGCTCAGCGTCAACCTCACCGTGGCGCTGCGCATGGCCGGCTTCCGGGTGGGGCTGCTCGACGCCGACATCTGGGGGTTCTCGGTGCCCCGGATGCTCGGAACCACGGCCCGGCTCGAGGCCAACGCCGACCGGAAGATCGTTCCCGTCGAGGCGAAAGGGATCCAGGTGGTGTCGACCGGCCTTCTCGTCGAGACCGAGGAGACGGCGCTCATGTGGCGTGGGCTGATGCTGAGCAAGGCGCTCGAGCAATTTCTCAGGGACGTCGCCTGGGACCCGAAGCTCGACTACCTGATCCTCGACATGCCTCCGGGCACCGGTGACGTCCAGATGGCACTCGGCCGGCTCTTGCCCCAGGCGGAGATGGTGGTGGTCACCACCCCGCAGAAGGCGGCACAGAAGGTGGCCGCCCGCGTCGCCGACATGGCCCGCCGCTCGTACATGCCGGTGGTCGGGGTGATCGAGAACATGTCCGGGTTCACCACCGAGGACGGAACCCACTACGACCTGTTCGGGACCGGGGGTGGAGAGGCACTCGCCAACGATCTCGGGGTTCCGCTGCTCGCCCGGGTGCCGCTCGATCCGCTGGTGGTCGCCGGAGGCGACGAGGGCGCGCCGGTCGTGCTCGCCCACCCCCGCGCACCGTCGGCGCGTGCGATCGTCGCCGCAGCAAAGCGGCTGGTCGAACTGGTCCCCCCGGCCGACGAGGAAACCTGCACCGCCCGAATCGCAGTGCTGATGGAGCAGCTGGGGAGTGGGCACCAGGCACCAGGCACCAGGCTCCAGAACGAGTCTCACCCCGCCTCAGGCTGACGGCGGGTCGGCCGATGGGACCGATTTCACGGCGGAAGTCTCTTGGTCACCGCCGCAAGAAGCCCAGAGAGCATCTTCTTCACCTCTACGACTCGATCGACGACGACGTCGATCGTTGCCTTGGTTGAGAACCCCAGTGCCAATGCGACCTCGAGTTGGGCCTCGAGCTCCGAAGCCGACCCCAATGCGACATCGAGGTAGCGGGCGAACTCTTTGTCTGACCGCCGCGCCGCGCCTTCGGCCACATTGGAGACGATCGAGACCGCCGCCCTCCGCGCCTGGGCGACAAGGCCGAACCTCTCGTCTCGAGGGAACGACCGTGTCATTTCGTAGACGGACACGGTGAGGTCCTTGGCCTTGGACCACACCAGCAGCTTTCGGTGATTTCGCATCCGAGCACCTTGAAGAAGCCCAGCCTCCTGGTCAATGGGTCTGGTGCCTGGTGCCTAGTGCCTGGTGCCTACATCCGAGATCTCAGGTCCCCGATCGACCTGCCTTGTCACACGCTCTCCCGTATACTCCCCACCTCATGCAGACCATCTCCATCACCCCTCGGGGGGCCCAGCCCAAGGTGACGCTGACCTCCGCCGCCGCCGCCAAAGTGGCGGAGTTGATCGCCAAGGAGGGCGACGAGTCACTGGCACTCCGTCTCGGGGTGCGGCCGGGCGGGTGCTCCGGGTTCAGCTACCAGCTGGAGCTGGATACCACGATCGATGAGGGCGACGTCGTCAATGAATTCGACGGGGTGCGCCTGGTGGTCGACGGCAAGAGCATGGGGATGGTCGGGGGCGCCGAGATCGATTACCGCGACACGCTCCAGGGCGCCGGGTTCCACGTCAACAACCCGAACGTCACCCACAGCTGCGGCTGTGGAAACTCCTTTTCGTAGCCGTTCCGTTCCTGCATATCGACCGTTCACCGGTGGTACGCGTGCGGTCCTCGACGACGGCAGCCGAACGGGTGATTCGGGGTTGGGAGTACCCTGCAGCCTCCCGACTCCGGCTCAGGAGGGAGCAGACATGCCCAAGTCCGTCCCGCCGATCACCCACGGCCCCAAGCCCGTCGGGCCGTACTCCGTGGCTACGGAGGCCAACGGGTTCGTCTTCGTTTCCGGCCAGGTGGCGTTCGACCCGGCCACCCACTCCCGCGTGGAGGGTGATGCCGCCGCCGAGGCGGAGCGGGTGATGACCAACATCGGCTTGATCCTCGGCAACCTCGGCCTCGGCTACGACGACATCGTGAAGACGAGCATCTTCCTGGTCGACATCGCCGACTTCGCCGCCGTCAACGAGGTGTACGGCCGGTTCTTCACCGGTCCTCCCCCCGCCCGCTCGACCTTCCAGGTGGCCGCGCTCCCCGTCGGGTTCAAGGTCGAGATCGAGTTGATCGCCGCCCGTTGAGAGGGACGCCCATGAACCAGAAGCAGATATTCGCCGCTCTCGGCATGCAGGATCTCGAGTCGGGTGTGTACGCCGGGGAGTGGCTTCGGACCTCCGGTAGCGGGCTCGAGGTGGAGAACCCGACGAACGCGACCGTCATCTCTCGTATCCAGCAGGCGTCGGCCGCCGATTACGAGACGGTGCTCACGTCCGCGCAGGAGACATTCCTCCGCTGGCGCATGCTGCCGGCACCCAAGCGCGGTGAGTACGTCCGGCAGATCGGGAACGCGCTGCGCGACCACAAGTCCGCCCTGGGCGCCCTGGTCTCCCTCGAGATGGGGAAGATCGTCGCCGAGGGCGAGGGCGAAGTCCAGGAGATGATCGACATCGCCGATTTCGCCGTCGGGCTGTCCCGGCAGTTGTACGGACTCACCATGGCCAGCGAGCGTGCCCGGCATCGGATGTACGAGCAGTGGCATCCGCTGGGACCGGTCGGGGTGATCTCGGCGTTCAACTTCCCGGTGGCGGTGTGGTCGTGGAACGCCTTCATCGCGGCCGTCTGCGGCGACACGGTGGTGTGGAAGCCGTCGTCGCAGACTCCGCTGTCGGCGATCGCCGTCACCCGGATCGCCGGAGAGGTCATGCGCGGCTCCGGGTTCGAGGGCGTATTCAACCTCGTCGTCGGCAAGGGTTCCGAGGTCGGCGACCGCCTGATCAACGACCATCGGGTGCCTCTGATCTCGGCGACCGGGTCCTGCAACGTGGGGGAGAAGGTGGGCGTGGCAGTGGCCAAGCGCCTGGGTCGCTCTCTGCTCGAGCTGGGCGGAAACAACGCCGTGATCGTGCTCGACGATGCCGATCCTGATCTGGTCACCCGCGCAGTCCTGTTTGGAGCCGTGGGCACCGCCGGTCAGCGCTGCACCACGATCCGGCGGATGATCGTCGAACCGGGCATCAAGGGCGACGTGCTCAAGCGCCTCGTCGACGCCTACCAGCAGGTCCGGATCGGTGACCCGCTCGACCGCAGCACGCTGATGGGGCCTCTGGTCAACGCCGGTGCAGTCGACTCGATGCTCGCCGCGGTGGGCAGCGCCGTGCAACAGGGCGGCAAGGTGCTCACCGGCGGCAAGCGCGCCGAGGTGAAGGGGCTCGCCGGCCACTTCGTCGAGCCGACCATCATCGAGATCGATCGCGACGCTCCCATCGTCCAGGAGGAGACGTTCGCCCCGATCCTCTACGTGATCGAAGCCAACGGGGTCAACGACGCCATCGCGGTGCAAAACGGTGTGCGCCAGGGGTTGTCCTCGGCCGTGTTCACCAACAGCCTGCGTGCCTCCGAGTTGTTCCTCTCCCACGATGGCTCGGACTGCGGCATCGCCAACGTCAACATCGGCACGTCGGGTGCGGAGATCGGCGGCGCGTTCGGCGGCGAGAAAGAAACCGGCGGCGGGCGTGAGGCCGGATCCGACTCCTGGAAGGCGTACATGCGGCGCCAGACCAACACGATCAACTGGAGCGCCGACCTGCCCCTCGCTCAGGGCATCGAGTTTGGTTAGGCCCGCCCTTTCCGTCTGCGGTGGTTCTCGATGGGCGCAATAGCCGCCGACCTTCCGGAGTAACACCCGGGCGGTCGTCTATCGTGACATCCCGGCGGCACCCGTGGCCGACCGAGTGACAATGTTGCACATGACCCCCACCCGGTTACGCCCGGAGCGACTTCTCACCTTCGTCGCGGCGACGATGCTGCTGCTCGTCGTCCTTGCGCCCGCAGCCGCGGCGTTGCCCTCCCAGTCCGAAGACCTGTCACCCACGCGTGAGATCGATCCCCGGCTCGGATACGTCAGCGGTGTCGAGCCGGGCACGGTGCTGGGTGGTGTCACATTGCCGGTGGACTGGTCGCAGCGCGTGTCTCCGTGCCCGAGCAACGAGGACGCCAACCACTTCCAGACGCGGGTGGCGCCCAACCTGCACCCCCCGCTGTGCCCCGGCGACGAATCGGAGGCGGTCGCCAATCTCCAGATCCTGCTCCGGGAGAAGAAGCTCTACCGCGAGCGAATCAGCGGGGTCTTCGACGCCAGGACCCAGTACGCGGTGTTCACCTTCCACAAGATCGTCGGACCGGCCCACTCCGACCCCCGCACCGCGGTCGGGGAGTGGCTCGACAACCCTCCGCCGGGGGACTGGACCGCCGAGGACTGGGTGATGCTCGAGGCGTTCGAGCCGAAGCCGCCGAAGGCCAGGATCGACCAGCCGGATCGGGTCGAGGTGGACATCGGCCACCAGGTGCTGTACCTGATCCACGGCGACGAGGTGGTGGCGATCATGCCGGTGAGCACGGGTCGCGGGTACGGAGAGCGCGGATGCCGGGCGGCCGGAGGCTGCAACGGCCTCAATGTGACTCCCCGTACCGAGAACCTCTCCGAGGGGAGCGTCTTCTACGCCGAGCACGCCTACGGCCGGGGCTGGTCGCCGCTCCCCGCGGGGTGGTCGATCTACAAGGCGATCTTCTACTACGGCCAATACCGGGAGTGGAATTACGCCATCCACGGCTACCGGCAGGTGCCGAACTACCCGGCATCGCACGGCTGCACCCGGCTCACCGTCTGGGACATGGACTACCTCCGCCCGTCGGTCGCCCGGAATGCCCCCGACTCCCGGGTATGGACGGGGATGACCATCCACGTCTGGGACGCTTGACCCGCGTGTCTGCACGCGGCCTGCAGTACTGAGATCGGGAGGTAGAGCACATGCGCCGCGCATCCGGGTGGGCGCTCATCGTGATCGGGGTCCTCGTCGCCCTGCTCGGAGTGGCGCTCGCCATCCAGATGGTGGGTCATGCGGATTGGTGGCAGGTGGCGGCGTTGGGAGTGTTGGCACTGACAATTGGGTTTCTGTTGTTGCGCACCGGGCGGCGGGTGCGCGCCTGAGGCTTCAGGGAGCGGTGGCGAACGAGGCGACCAGGATGGCGACGCCGACGCCGATCAGGGCGATCACGATCATGATCGCAACCAGCACCCGCACCGCCCGCACGTTCGGCTGACCCGCCCGTGGCGCCGGAGCCGGGGGGGTGATCCGTGTCCTCCTGCGGAGTGTCTTCGGTGATGCCGGCGTGCGCACCGGCGCAGGCTGCCCGGTCGGAGCGTGTGCCGGAGTCGCAGCCGGGGGCGCGCTCATCAGCCCGTCACGGGCTCGGCGGATCATCTCCGCGCTGCTGAGAGGGCTCTCGTCACCGGGTGTGGTCATGCCACGACGATACCGGGGTCGGTATCGTCCCCGGATGCCGCTTCCCCGGTTCTCCACTCCCCGTCTCGCCGTCGTGCCGTTCGCACCCGGAGATGTCGACGCCTACCACGACGTCTGGGGTGATCCCGAGGTGATCTGGTGGGGGCACTCGATGAGCCGTGCCGCCAGTGCCGTCGCTCTGGCGGCACTCGTGGCGCGCATCGATGCAATGCCGACCGGCCTCGGTTGGGGCTGGCTGGTGGCGCGCGACACCGGTGAGTCGGTGGGAGACGTCGTGCTGCAGCCGGCCCCGGATCCGCCGGGGGGCATCGAGGTCGGGTGGCATCTCGCCCGTCGTCACTGGGGTCACGGGTATGCCACCGAGGGGGCGGAGCCGCTCTTCCCGCACGCGTGGTCGCTCGGGCTGGAAGAGGTGGTCGCCACCATCATTCCGGTGAACACGCCCTCGATCCGCGTGGCAGAACGCCTCGGCATGGCGCGGCGGGGGCCGACGGTGCCTCGCTCCGGACTCGCTCACGGCGTGTGGGCGGTGAAACGCCCCTGACCGGGCCTCCTACCCTTGCTCCCATGGATCCGGTCGCCATCATCCGCCGCGCCTCGGTGCGTCTCGCCGACGTCGCCGCCGCCGACGCGTCGGTACCGGTGACGCGGTATCCCGGATGGACGATGCTCGACCTGGTGGTGCACACCGGAAGCGTCCACCGCCGCACGATCGCCACGATCGAGACCAGGGCACAGGAGCGGGTGGGGCGAGTGTTCCCTCCCGACGAGGAACCGGCAACGGTGCTCCCCTGGTTCGGCGAAGGGGCGACGCGGATGGCGGACCTGCTCGAGGCGACCGATCCCGCCACCCGGGTGTGGGGCTTCGGCGATGGATGGTCGGTGGGATCGTGGCGCCTGCGCATGGCACTCGAAACCGACGTACACCGCTGGGACGCCGAGCGGTCCGTCGGCGAACCGGCGCCGGTCGATCCCGCGCTGGCGGCCGCCGGCATCGGGGAGTTCATCGCGCTGTGGGGTGGGGTGCTCGAGGTCCCGGCGGGTTCGGTCCTCGGCATGCGGGCGAGCGACACCGATGACACCTGGACCCTGACCGCCGGTGACGGCGGGGTTCGGGCGATCCCGGGCGGGGATGCCGCCGGGGTCATCGGGCCGGCCTCCGACCTCTACCTGTGGCTCTCGGCCCGGGTGCCGCTCGACGCCCTCGAGCACCGGCCCGCCACCCGGTTGTGGGACGTCGCCCTCCGGGCGCTCCCCGACGCCAAGAGATAGCCAGATATCAGATACCAGCGGCCAGATACCAGAGGCCAGAAGGCGCGTGGGATCTGATCTGGAATCTGATCCGGAATCTGGTATCCGGTATCCGGCATCTGGAATCCGGCATCCGGCATCCGGATTCCGATTCTCAGACCGCAGTGCCGGTGGACCAGTCCGCATACAGGCCGGCGTAGACCCCGCCGGCGGCAAGCAGGTCGCGGTGACGGCCGTGCTCGACGAGGCGTCCCCGGTCGAACACCAGAACGTCGTCGGCGGCCTCGGCGGTGGCGAGCCGGTGGGCGATGGTTACCGAGGTCCGCCCGCTGATGAGTCGGTCGATGGCGCGGCGCAGCGAGACGTCGAGCGCCGGATCGACCGCAGAGGTGGCCTCATCGAGCACGAGCAGGTCGGGGTTGGAAACCCACGCCCGCACCAGCGCCACCAGTTGCCGCTCCCCGGCGGACAGGCTCGAGCCCCGCTCACCCACCCGGGTGTGGATCCCGGCGGGGAGCTGGCCCAGCCAGTCCTCGAGGTCGAGCTCATGGAATGCGGCCGTCACCTCGGAGTCGCTCGCCCCGGGATGGCCGTAGCGGATGTTGTCGGCGATGGTCCCGGTAAACAGGAACCCCTCCTGGGGCACGAAGGCGACCCGGGAGCGGAGGCTGGTGCGGGCGACGGTGCGCAGATCGTTACCACCGATGAACACGATTCCCCGATCGGGATCGAGGAGGCGCACCAGCAGCTTGGCGAAGGTGGTCTTGCCCGAGCCGGTGGCCCCGACCACCGCCAGCCGGCCGCCGGGGGGCACCGCCACGGTCACGTCCGAGACGACCTCGGGCCCTCCCGGGTAGGCGAAGCCAACCTCCTGGAACGACACGTCGAGGATGCCGGGAGGCAGGTCGACGGGGTTCGCGGCCTCGGGGATCTCGATCGGGGCGTCGAGGGTGTCGACGATGCGCCGCAGTCCGGAGGCGGCGCTCTGCGCGAAGTCGAGGATCTCCACCAGGGTTTGGATCGGGGCGATGAGCAGGTTGACCAGGAACAAGAACGCCAGGAGCACACCCACGGTGATCCCCTCCTCGGGTCCCATGAACAAGCCGACCGTGATCACGATCACGGTGAGGGCGGCGGCGAAGATCTCGGCCGTGGAGAACAGCACGTTGCCGAAATGCGCCGCCTTGAACTGCGCCTGGAACCGGCGCTCCAGGGCATCGGCCACCCGGGCCAGGGTCGTGGCCTCGGCGCCGTAGGCGCGCACCTCAGGCAGGGCGTTGATCGCCTCTCCCATCACCGCCAGGCTGTTGGCCACGTTCTCCCGCACCCGGTCGTAGCGGCGCCGGAGCACCCGCTGGAACCAGAGCAGGCTGGCGGCGTAGACGATCACGCCGACGAGCACGATGAGCGCCAACCGCCACTCGTAGAGCGCCATCACCACGAGCGACATGAACACCTGGGTGCCGTTCACGAGGAACATCACCCCGCCCCACTCCAGGAATTCCTGGAGGGTGGTGACGTCCGAGGTGACCCGTGACACCAAGGCGCCACGCCGCTCGGTCTGTACGGTGAGCATCGACCGTTGCAGCAGGTGGGAGAAGACCGACACCCGCAGGTCGGAGAGGCCTGTCGACGCCTGTTTGACGAGACGGACCAGCCCGGCCCGGGTCATCACGCCGCCTACCACGACCGCCACCAGGCCCACCCCGGCCGCGATCGCCACTGCACCGAGATCGACGGTGTCTCCGGAGATGTAGTTGTCGAGGGTCTGCTGGACGATCACCGGGATGAGAAGCTGTACACCGGTCCCGCCGAGGTTGAACAGCAGCACCACCCACAACCTTCGGGCGATGATCGGGACCTCGGTGATGGCGCGCCGGATGGCGGCCGGTGTGGACAGCTGCCGCACGTTGGCGGTCACGACGCCTCCAACCGGGCCGCCGCCTCGTGTTCGTATGCCTGCACCAGGCGGGCGTAGCCGGGCTGGGTGCGGATCAGGGTGGCGTGGTCACCCTGGGCTACCACCCGGCCCTCGTCGACGAAGATCACCTCGTCGGCGAGGCGGATCGAAGACGGCCGGTAGGCGACGATGACGATGGTCGAGGGCAGTTCGGCGGCACGGAGACCGCGCAGAATCTCCGCCTCGACCGAAGGATCGACCGCCGAGG
>Ga0209619_10003588_pt1 | contig 11151 bp, 9 predicted proteins | sample Rifsed16ft3_FD_184011 | JGI IMG/M metagenome (GOLD analysis project Ga0209619, IMG submission 184011) | Soil microbial communities from Rifle, Colorado, USA - sediment 16ft 3 (version 2) | ecosystem: Environmental > Terrestrial > Deep subsurface > Rock core/Sediment | place: Rifle, Colorado... | reverse complement strand
CCCCGGGTTCAAATGCTCCCGCGCCGCGTATGTCCTGAGCCTTTTCCGGGCCGAGATCATCCGCGAGTTGCGCCTGGCCGATCACGGCTTTTCCGTGATACCACGCAATCCCTCGTCCTTCACTCCGCTCCTCGACGGCCGCTTTCTGCTGCTCGGGCCAGACCCGGGGCTGAATCATCGGGAGATCAAGAAGTTCTCGGCCCGTGATGCGGAGGCATTCCCCCAGTATGAGGCGACGCTTGACCGGATCACGCGCTTTGTCGAACCCGTGCTCGATATGGCCCCGCCCGACCTCGCGGCGACGGGATGGAAGGAGCGGGCCGAGACCATCGGTGACCTGGCAAGGCTGGTGTGGCGAGCGGTGAAGCTCGGCAGGGACCTCCTTCCGTTGCTCGAGATGTGTGTTATCCCGGCCTCACGGATCCTCGACCGATGGTTCGAGTCCGAGCCGCTCAAGTCCACGCTTGCGACCGACGCCATCATCGGCGCGATGGCCAGCCCGTCGACCCCGGGGAGCGGATATGTCCTCCTTCACCATGTCATGGGGCAGACCGATGGCGTCCGCGGGGTGTGGGGATACGTCCGTGGCGGGATGGGATCACTTGCTCAGGCGATTGCCGGCGCCGCACGAGCTCACGGGGCGACAATCCTCACCGGCCATCCTGTGGCGAAAATCTTGACAGAAGCCGAGAGGGCCATGGGTGTCATCCTCGAAGACGGAACGACGATCCGAGCCCGCGTGGTCCTCTCGAGCGCCGATCCCAAGGTCACATTCCTGAACCTGCTTCCGGCAGAGAGCCTCCCCGGGAAGTTCCGCGATCGCATCAGTTCCATGGACTTTTCATCCGGGGTCACCAAGATCAACGTCGCACTGGATCGCCTTCCCAGTTTCACGGCGCACCCGGGCCACGCGCCAGGCCCGCAGCATTACGGGACCATCCACCTGGTCTCAGCGATGGAGGAGATCGAGGGTGCCTATCGGGATGCGCTTGTGGGGCGTCCTTCAACTCGACCGGTCATCGAAATGACGCTGCCCTCGTCTCTCGACCCGACGCTGGCCCCGCCAGGCAAGCACGTGATGTCCCTCTTCGTCCAGTACACCCCGTACACCCTCGCCCAGGGGACGTGGGATGAGCCGGGGATCAAGGATGCTTTTGCAGACCGGGTCTTTCGGGTCATTGAAGAATTCGCCCCGGGGTTCACGACCTCGGTACTCGCGCGTGACATTCTCAGCCCCCTCGATCTCGAGAGGATCTTTGGCCTGACCGGCGGCAATATCTTTCACGGGGCCATGAGGTTCGATCAGCTCTTCTGGCTCCGTCCTGCACCGGGGTGGTCACGCTACCGCACGCCGATAGAGAACCTGTATCTCTGCGGCGCCGGCGCCCATCCAGGGGGCGGTATCATCGGGGCAGCAGGTCGTAATGCTGCCCTCGCCGTCCTCGCCGATCTCCGGCGCTTCATCTCTCCACGACATCTCGGCCATAGCCGCGTCCCTTGAAATCTCTGCTCAGTGGATGAGACCGGACCACGAAAGAGGCAGATCTTCCCCAACGCCTGTGGATAAATCGTGCACCTTGCTCACACAGGACCTTCCTCTACAACTGGAGCTTTGCGAAGAAAAGGCTCCATATCGCATCAGAGAAAACAAATACTTACATACAGGAGAATAATGCTACCCGGCCTTCCGTCTGCCGCATTGGCACGGTTTATGCTGCAGTATGCTCGAGTAAGAGACTGGACCCAGATTGTGGGTGTGTGAGGGAAGAAAACGATGCCAATGCCAGTGTTCTTCTTCAGCGTGCGGGGAGACTCAGGCTCTGAGACGGAACTCGTAGAGGTTTCCGCCCCAGATTTTGTGAAGGCGGTACAGACACTCGCTGCATGGCGTCCCGGAATCCACATCCTGAAGCTTGAGGGCGTCTGTACGAGTCCCCCGGGACACGCGTAGATTTTTTTGACTCGCTCCGTGCAGGCCGGGAGAGGCATAAGGGTCCCTTGACCGCAACGCTCTCCCTACTTCAGTCCCTCCTGCCGTCGTTCGATGTCTTTCCGGATGCGCACGTTCAACTCCATCATCTGGCGACCGCCGTCCCCTTCGGACAGCTCCCCCCTCTCGACTCGCTCGGCGATGGCCAAGCGCTCCACGAGCCATAGGTCCGCCAGGTCCAGGTAGGGATAGCGGCTATCCGCCAGCTCGCGGCGGCAGTCGGCGGCCGTTCGCTTCCAATGCGCCCCGCCGGTCGTGCCCCGGCGGAGCTCTCGGTCACACGTCTCCTGCCAGCGCAGAAAGGTCCGGAGGAGTTCCTCTCCTGTCCTCGGCTTGAGCGGAGAACGTCCGACCAGATACGTGAGGACGTTTTGCAGAAAGCGAGGCCCGTTCGTCCAGCCGGCCCTCACCTCCCGGCCGACATCAAGGGCGATGCCCAAGACGGTCCCCTGATCACCGCGTTGCTCTGCGATTAACGGAGAAGGGAAGCGTGACCCGATCACCCTGCCGGAAGGATCAAAGGTGGCCCCACCGGCGTACCGCGCGATCTCCACCGCACCCGACTTCTTGGGGTTGAGATCATTAAGAATCCCGACGGTCTGGAATGTCACTCCCGCGAGGATCGGATGATCCGGCTGAAGGAGGATCACCGCCTTGAAGGGGACGGCGATCCAGTCTGATTCCGCCCGGATCTCGAAGGGGATGAGGGACGCCACCGACTGATACCCCCCGCTCCCGTAGGCATTCGGTCCGCCGGTGATCAAGAGCGAGCCCCCCCGCCTCACGAACTCAGGCAGTCCCTCGCGGACCGCCGGGGGGAGCGCACCGTATGGAATATTGGAAAGAATCACGACCGCGAATTCGAGGAGGTCGCGCTTTCCGAGTGTATTCCTGACCTCGGCCCCGGTCCAGGCCTTCACCGCATCCGCCGGAGTATAGGAATCATCCCCCAGGGCGAGAATCAGCTTGGCGGGTTCTGCCGCTGCGACCTGCGGGAGGAGCATGAGGCCCAGGAGGAGGCCAAGCAGCAGGCGCCCTTCTTTTCTCTTCATCGATTTCCCTCCGCAACGCGTAGCGTATAGACAATGGTCCCGTGGGTCAAGAGGAGGCGGTCCCGCCAAAGTTTCCCTTGGCAGGACGGTCGGAGCAGTGTTAGAAATCTCGGCAAGAGGAGGGAGGGGGATGCGAATGAGGGAGCATCGTGGTACGGGCGTGAGATGGCTGAGCGGAGCTATCCTGGTCCTGGCTGGCTGCGCGTCGTCGCCTCAGGTGATGATGCAGAGCCTGCCGAACGCAGGCGAGACCCGACCATCCGGCGGGTCTCTTACCGGGGAGGTCTCGTTGCGAGAGGCCGGCGTCTTGGGCAGAGAGGACCGGTTCTTTCTGACGCAGGTGTCGGTCAAGAATCGCACCGGCGCACCCCTGGCCTTTGGACCCCAGCATGTGTACCTGGCTGACGCGGGCGGAACACTCATCCCCCGCGTCTCCGAGCAATGGCTGCCCGGGTACTACGACGCCAGCATTCGCGGGAGGCCCGTCGCCCCCGATCGCGATGCGGTTCCTGATTTTCCGACTGCGAAGGTGACACTCGGTGGTGTCGCATATGCGGCCCCGCCCCTGACGAACACCCAGCGAGACGAGGTGGCCAAAGAGATGGCGAAGCTCGTGGAGGCGACCTTTGTGGCACCTCAGAAGGCTGCCCGCGGGACCGTGTTCGATAAGGGGTCTGAGGTGGCACTCGGGGTACTGCTGCAAGAGGTCACGCTCGGGCCCGGCGACGGGGTGTCCGGGTACGTCTACTTTTATCAGCCGGCATCGACGCGACCGCCGTACCCGCTGCGGCTGGTGATCGACCTCGAAGGCGAGGTGCACGCCTTTCAGTTTCGGGAACGATAGGGGACTTTCGATCCGGGACGCCGGGTTTCGGGGGTTGGGAGACTTGGCGTGTCGAGTGAGTGGTGGGGAAGATTCAGCAGGAGGAAGGCCTATGGTCTACACCGTGGATGCGATTGCGCGCCTGGTTCAGGGTGAGGTGAGTGGTGACGGCGCTGTCTCGATCCGGAGGGTAAGCTCCATCGAAGAGGCGCAGGAGGAAAGCCTCGTTCTTGCCGAGACCCCGGCCTACCTCCGGCGCGCCGAGGCCTCATCTGCCTCGTGTATCCTCACCCGGGAGGGGGCCGGACCGTCCCGCAAGAGCCTGATCCTGGTGAGAAATCCGAAGGCAGCCTTCGCTCGCGTCTTGTGGCTGTATCATCCGGCAAAGAAGGGTCGCGCCGGAGCCCATCCGTCCGCCGTGATCGGGGAGGAGGTCGGGCTCGGGGCCCAGGTGGCCATCGGGCCCTTCGTCACGATCGGCAATCGGGTCAGGATTGGCGACCGCGTGTCGATTGGCCCCGGGTGTGCGATCGGGGATGGGTGCGTGATTGAAGAAGACACCATCCTTCACAGCCGCGTGACTCTCTACGAGGGCACGCGGGTCGGAAAACGGGTGATCGTCCACGCGGGGGCGGTCCTCGGCTCTGACGGCTTCGGGTTTGTCCCCGAGGACGGCGAACAGATCAAGATTCCGCAGGTGGGAATCCTCGTCATTGAGGATGACGTCGAGATCGGGGCCAATGTCTGCATCGACCGCGCCACGTTAGGCCGGACCATCATCGGGCGTGGGGTCAAGATCGACAACCTCGTGCAGATCGGCCACAATGTCGCCGTAGGAGAAAGCTCCACGCTGTCCGCTCAGGCGGGCGTCGGGGGCAGCACAGTCGTGGGAAAAAGGTGCACCATTGCCGGACAGGTAGGCATCGCCGACCACGTGACGTTAGGGGATCGAGTGATCGTCGGCGCCCAGTCTGGCGTCGCTCCGGGGAAGCAGCTCAGAGATGGGGAGATCGTCTGGGGCTCCCCGGCCCGACCGATCCAGAAGAGCAAGCACCAGTTTGCGGCAATGGCCAGGTTGCCGGAGCTTCTGGAGGAGGTGGCCGCCTTGCGGCGCCGCCTGATTGATCTCGAGACACGAACTGTCCGCTGAAGGATGCTCGGGACCCCTCGATCGCTCTCTGTGGTACCATCGTGGGGACGGCCGTATCTTGACAAGACTCGTGCCTCTGCTATGCTTTGGGTGATTCCACCAGTGACACCGGCAATCCTGATCGGTGTCGAACCCGGGGTCTCTTGATCGGGAAGGGCTGCTACAGCCGGAAGGAAGGGCGCGTGGTGTCGATGAGGAAGGATGCAGGAGTTTGGCCAGGACTGCTTCTCGCCCTCGGTGCTCTGCTGGCGAGTTGTGGGACGGATAAGGAGAGGCAGACGATCGGCCCTCCAACAGAGACGGTCAGACAGGTGAAGCAGTGGCCGCAGGGCCTCGAGCCGGCCGGAAGTGGCTTCCGCTCCGTCGATATGCCCCCCGAGGCCCAAAAAAACCTCGTGCAGGCCTCTCCCGACTCCGCCGGCAACCGGGAATTTTTCCACACCCTCCGACGCCAGTAGCTCCTTTCTCTCGTGATCTTTCCTTCGCGGAAGCGGGACCTGCCGTATTTTTCCCGGAATACTGCGAGCATCGGGAGCGTCTTCCGTAGCAAGAGTGCCTCCTTGTGCTCGGTGGAGGGATGATGAAGGGTAACGAGGGGACGACCCCCCGAATCCTCGCGGTGGGGACCGCGACACCACGAGAGCGGTTCACGCAGGCCGAGGTCCTGCAGTGGGCCGGATACACTGATCCGGTGCGTCGCGGTTTCTTCCTGAGGAGCGGGATCGAGCACCGTTACCTCTTTCTTGACCGGGAGACCTTTGCCCCCAACGAGACCTTTGATCAACTTAACGCGCGATTCGAGCGCGGAAGCGTCGAGTTGGGATGCCGGGCGATCCAGGCCTGCCTTGAGCAGCGAAGGATCACTCCTCAACAGATTGATTTCCTCGTGACCACGACCTGTACCGGCCGTCTCTGTCCGAGCCTCGACACGCGATTCGTCCGGGCGCTCGAGATGCGGCACAACATCCAGCGGGTGCATGTGGGTGATACGGGCTGCGCCTCGGGGATCGTGGCCTTGCAGCAGGCCTTCAATTACATCAAGGCCCACCCGACAGGGCGGGCCCTCGTGGTGGCTGCCGAGATCTGCTCGGCCACCTACTACTTGGACGATGCGCCGGAGACGGCGGTGGCCAATGCGATCTTTGCTGATGGCGCGGCGGCCGCGCTGGTCGCCGGCACGGGGGATGGCGTCGTCCTCCTCGACAACCGGACGCTGCTCAGGCCGGAGTATCTCGATCTCATGGGGTTTACCTATCCCGGCGGGCGGCCTCGGATCCTCCTTTCGAAGGAGATCCGGCACATCGCCGCCGGCATGCTCAAGGAGCTCAGCGAGACCATGCTGATGGAGAACGGCCTGAAGCGGCGTGACATCCGGTTCTGGGTCCTCCATTCCGCGGGGCGGCGCGTGATCGAGAAGGCGCAAGATCTGCTGGACCTCACCGACCGCGATCTCCGTTTCTCGCGTCGGGTCCTCCGTCACTTTGGCAACATGTCCTCGGCGACCGTCCTCTTCGTGCTGGATGCGGCCCTGCGCTCGAAGGAGCCTCGCCCCGGCGACTGGGGGATCCTCGCCGCCCTGGGGCCGGGCTTCGCCGCCGAAGGGTTCCTCCTCCGATGGTGAGATTTCCGCTGCCGCGGGCGGAAGGGGCGACGGAGCTCATCGACGAGCCCGGAATCGCCCCGGAGGAGCTTTCAGCCAACCTCCGGGATCTGGAGCGGCTGAACCGCCTCTTTGGCGGCACCCGGCTGATCCTGGACTACCTCGGCCCGATGCTGCGTCGGGCGCAAGACGGCGAGATCCGGATCCTGGACGTGGCGACCGGCGGCGCCGACATCCCGGTGGCCATTGTTCGATGGGCCCGCCGGCAGGGACGGCGGGTCCGGATCGTGGGGATCGACAAGAATCCCCAGATGCTGCTGCTGGCCGGAGACCGGATGCGGCAGTATCCGGAGGTCAGTCTTGAGATCGCAGACGCCCTCGCCCTGCCGTATCCGGCCGGAAGCTTCGACGTGGTCCTCTGCTCTCTGGCGCTCCACCACCTCTCCCATGCCGAGGGGGTCGGGCTGCTCGGCGCCCTGGACCGGATCGGGCGGTGGGGGTTCATCATCAACGATCTCCTGCGGAGCTGGCACGCCTATCTCCTCACCTGGCTCGCGATGCGCCTCTTCTGCCGGGGCCGTCTCGTACGCCACGATGGGCCGCTCTCCATGCGGCGGGCCTACACCCTATCGGAGCTTCGCGCGATGGTGGATGAGGCGGGAGTCGGTGGCGTCCGGATCCATCCGTATCCCTTCTTCCGGGTTGCCATGGTCAAGGAGCACGCCGATGACGGGGCCCCGAATCGGTAAAGTAAACGCACAACGTGCGTTTACTTTGGAGCAATGGAGCAATGGACAGTGGAACAATAGAGCTCATCTTGGAGGCGAAATGCCCCATTGCGGTCTAATGTTCTATTGCTCGATTGTCACAAGATGAAATGCGTTTGTGTTCGCACCTTGTTCCTCCTGTGGCTCCTTTCACCCAGAGTTCTCGCTGCCTGCGATGTCCCTTCCAAGCTCCTCGCCGGACGCACCCTCTCGGAGACGCGGAAGGTTCTCAAAGGAGAGGTCGTCTTTGTGGCCGATGCGCGCCTGCACGACTTCGAGGGTCGGGCGACCGTAGTCTCGGGTCGCGTCAGGGCGCGAGGCATTGACGAGGCCGTCGGGTGCGTGGCGATTGAGGCAAAGGCCCTCGACACCGGGATTGGACTTCGGAACCGCCTCATGTGGGAAGATCATCTGGAGGTGGCAAAGTTTCCCGAGATCCGGTTCCTTCTGGCCGGCCTCAGCGATTTGCGTCGGGAGGCAGGCAGGATTGGTCTCACGCTGGAAGGAGAGCTGACGCTACATGGCGTGACACGACGCCTGCGCATTCCTGCCACCGTTTCACCCGTGGATGGACGGTTCGAGGTCGAGGGAAGGACACCCCTGCTGATGAGTGACTACGGCATTGAGCGCCCCGCCTTCCTCTTTGTCACCGTGAAGGACGAGGTCGAGGTTCGCTTCCGGGTTCTGGTGGGGGGGGCCGAGTGAGACAGCCAACGGATGTCCTGGTGGTCGGGGGAGGCCCGGCGGGAAGCGCCGTGGCCATCCTGCTGGCTCGGGCGGGGCTCAAGGTGTGTCTCCTTGAGAAGTCCCACTTCCCCAGGGAAAAGCCCTGCGGTGAGTACGTGAGTCCCGGCTGTCTTTCCATCTTGGATCGGCTCGGCCTGCTTTCAGCTTTGGAGGCTCTGGACCCCCAGCCGATCCGTGGCATGCGAATCGTGGCGCCCGGAGGGACGGTGCTTACAGGGGTCTATCCGGGTAACGGGACTGTCTCACACGGCTACTCCCTTCCCCGATATCGGTTCGATGCCCTCCTGTTCGATGCGGCCCGCAAAGCCGGGGTCGAGTGTCACGAAGGATGGAGGGTGTTCGATCTCATCCGAGAGGGGGGAGGTGTTGCAGGGGTCGTTGCCGATTCCGAGGGTCGGTCACGATCCTTCACCGCCTCGGTGACGATCGGGGCTGACGGCCGTAACTCCGTCGTGGCCCGCCGCCTCAAGCTTTTCGCCTGGCACCGAACCCACCGGAAGGTCGCCTTGCTCCGGCGCTTTCAAATGCCGGTCGACGTGGGTGATGTGGGAGAGGTGTATCTGGGAACGACCGGGTACTCTATCCTCAACCCGCAGGGACGGGGGGTCTTGAATATCGGCGTCGTGGTAGATCAGCAGGACCTCCCGCTTCACCAGGCGTGGGAAAGGGTCTTGTGCGATCTTTTCGTCGCGTATCCGCGCGTGCGAGGAATGCTTGAAGGGGCCCACCCTCTGAACGCGATTCGAGTCCTCGGGCCGCTCGCCTGCCGCGCCACGCGGGTCGCCGGGGACGGATTCCTTCTCGTGGGGGATGCGGCTGGCTACTACGATCCGATGACGGGGGAGGGGGTGTATCAGGCGCTCCGAGGCGCTGAGCTGGCTGCGAAGACCGTGGCAGAAGCGCTCTCGAACGGAGGGCCCACTGCCGGCGGACTGGGGCGCTACGCCGTCTGTTACCGCCGCGAGTTCGCATCGAAGGATCGGGTCTGCCAGCTGCTCCAGCAGATCGTCTGCCGTCCTCGCCTGTGTGACCTCCTCGTCCGGCGTCTCAATGACCGACCGATTCAGGTCGAGGAACTGTTGGGGGTGGTCGGTGATCTCCTCCCCGCAGAGCGACTGCTGCGACCGCGCTTCTGGACTTCCTTGTTCTGGAAAAGGCCCCTTCCTTGACTGGTCCGGTCGGCTGTGCTACGTAAGCATCGGGCCGGCGTAGCTCAGTGGCAGAGCAGCTGATTCGTAATCAGCAGGCCGTCGGTTCAACCCCGACCGCCGGCTCCACGCCTCAATGACTTGCGAGATCTTCCGGGTCCCTGCTCTCGTTACACGCCACCAAGACCGGACGATTCCCAATTTGCTTCCACTCCAAAGGCATTTCGAGCTATCCTGGGGCCATGCAGAGGCCTCCTTCAAGACGGGATAGATCTCTTTCGAGGTTGATATGAGAGGTCAAGGACGGGTGGGGAACCGGCTCTCGCAGGAATTGACGACACTCCGCCAGCGGATTGCTGAGTTGGAAGCATTGCATGCCGGGCGCGAGCGCGCGGAGGAAGCGCTGAGAAAGAGCGAGGCGACCGCCCAGGCGCTGCTGGAATCGGCCGCCGAGGGGATCGTGATCGTGGGCAGCGATGGGCGCATCGTGCTGGCCAACGCCAGGGCCGCGGAGATGTTCGGCACCCCGCGCGAGGAGTTAATCGGACAACCCATGGAGGTCTTGCTCCCCGAGCGCCTCCGGGCCGCGCATACCACCCACCGTGCTGGCTACTTTACGGAGCCGCGCATCCGGCCGATGGGTCGCGGCCTTGACCTCGCCGGACGGCGCAAGGACGGCACCGAGTTTCCCGTGGAGATTAGCCTGAGCTACAACGAAACGGAAGACGGGCTAGTGACCATGGCATTCATTACCGATATCGCCCAGCGGAAGCACGCAGAGTGGCGGCAAAACACCCAGTTCGCCGTGACGCGAGTCTTCGCGGAGTCCGGACAACTGGAAGATGCCATCGCGCCCCTCCTGCGGGCCATCTGCGAAGGCCTCGGTTGGGAGGTCGGGGAGCTGTGGTACGTGGACCCCGCCACCAAGGTCCTGCGCTGGGGAGGCATCTGGCATGCGCCGTCCCTTGATGTGGCGGAGTTCGAGGCCGTCAGTCGCCAGATCACCCTTTCACACGGGAGCGGCTTGCCCGGCCGTGTCTGGGCCACAGGCGAGCCCGCGTGGATAGCCGATATCCTCACCGACGCCGATTTCCACCGCACGGCTGTCGCGGCCAAAATGGGCCTGCACGGGGCGCTGGCATTCCCGGTCTGGAGCGAGCGCGGCGTGACGGGGATCATGGTCTTTTTCAGCCGCCACGTTCATCCGCCCGACCAGGACCTCCTCAAGATCATGGCCGACATCGGCAGCCGGATCGGCCAGTTCATCAAACGCAAGCGGGGTGAGGAGGCGCTGACCCGTCAGGCGGAAGAGCTCGCCCGGCTCGGGCAGGAGGCCCAGGTCCGCGAGGCCTTCATCCGGAACGTGGTCGAGAGCATCCAGGACGGGATCATCGTTTTGGACCGCCAGGGGCGGATCACCGAGTGGAACCGGGCAATGGAAGAGAGGTACGGCATCCCCGCCGCGGAGGTCCGGGGTCTGTCTATTCTGGAGGTCTTCCCGTCGCTGAGGGCCGAGGGGTTTGAGGAGTCGCTCGGCAGGATCCTCGGGGGGACTGAGGAGGTCACCCTGGAGAGGTGGGAACACGAAACGCGCCACCGGGGGCGGGGCACGATGAACATCAAGGGAAGTCCCCTGCGCACCCTGACCGGGGAGGTCATCGGGGCGGTCCTGGCCCTGGAGGATGTCACCGAGCGCGTCCACCTTGAACGGATCGCCCGACAATCGGAAAAGATGGCGGCGGTCGGGAGTCTCGCCGCCGGCATCGCCCACGAGATCAACAATCCCATCGGGGTGATCACCTCGCGCGTGGAGCTCATCCTCATGGAGGCTCGCGAGAAGGGGCTCCAACCGGGGGTGACGCGGGACCTGCGGG
>Ga0209619_10003586_pt1 | contig 11153 bp, 10 predicted proteins | sample Rifsed16ft3_FD_184011 | JGI IMG/M metagenome (GOLD analysis project Ga0209619, IMG submission 184011) | Soil microbial communities from Rifle, Colorado, USA - sediment 16ft 3 (version 2) | ecosystem: Environmental > Terrestrial > Deep subsurface > Rock core/Sediment | place: Rifle, Colorado... | reverse complement strand
CGCCGCGGAGCCGCTCGATGGCAGCAAGGGGCGTGAACGACGGGTTGCCGCCACCGGCGATCACGAGGTCGGCCTCGAGGTCGACGATCTGCTCGACATCGATGCCCTGGAAGGTCGCGACCACGGGAAGATCGTCGGCCTCGGGCGGGTACGCCGCGATGTCCTCGGCCTTGGCGACGACGCGGCTGCCGACGCCGAGGGCGAACAGGGTCTCTGTCGCAGCCGGGGTGAGCGACACGATCCGCTGGGGCGCCGCCGGGATGGCGACGGTCGTGCCCTCGTCATCGGTGATCGCCAGCGGGAACGTCGGGGCGGGAGTGGCGGTCGGGATCGCCGGTGTCGCCGTCGCCGGAGGGGCGGCCGATGAGGTGGCGCCGGGCGGGGCCGTCGGGACGACGGCCGAGGGGCCGCACGCGGCGAGAAACGCGAGGAGCGGGACGAGGATGAGGCCAAGGAGCGGATCCGCGCGGCGCGCGCGCGGACGGAACGACGCAGCCATGAAGGGGTCTCCGACGGGTGGGGCCGCGCCTGGCGGTCCCGGGACGAGGGGGACGGCGAAACGGCTGCGGTCAGTCGGAGGGGGTCATCGGCGGTGCCTGCCTTTCTCTCGAAGGTCGTGCATCCACCGCGGGTCGGCGACCGGACTTCCGTCGCTGGGCGACGGTTCACCGTAGCGGGACTGTGCCGGAATCGCACCGGCTTCGCGACGTCGCGGGGCGTTCAGGACGAACGCCGGGAGCGTACCACCGGTAGGGGCACGGGCGCTGCGCCGAGGCCCGGACACTGAAGCGACCCGCCCGGTCGAGGGCGGGTCGCGGGGCGATGTCGAGTGGGAGCCGGCCGCGGCGGCAGGCTCCCCGGATCAGGCGGTCGGCGCCGTGGCCGGTTGGGCGAAGATCGAGACCTGGGCATCGTCGGGGAGCATGACCCCGAAGACCTTCTGGAGGGCGAGCAGGTGGACGCACGCTCCCCAGCTCTCGAAGTAATGGCAGTTGCAGCGCCACTGACCGGCGTCGAGGGTGATGTGGTGCGTGTCGTTGTCGCCGCGGAACGTGAGCGCGATGCGATCGATCGAGATCCGATCGAGCTCACGAGCGTAGCGATTCGCCTTCTCGACCTTGCCGATCAGGGAGCTGTGCATCAGGCCAGACCCTCCGGCCCCCGAGGGGGCAGATCGCGAGCCGCCGTCCGATCCTGCACCACCCGACCGGGCGAGGCGGTCGCCCTAGAAGCCTACAACCTCGCGCCGGATTCGGCACCCGGAAATCGTCAGGGTGCGGAAGTCCCTTGGCGGCCGAAGTCGTCCTCGATGCGGACGACGTCCGTGAGCTCCGGCGTGGAGACCTCCATGAGCTCGGCTCGCTCGATCGCCTCGTAGCGATGGCGGCGGAGCGGCGCGACATGGGCCCCTTCGCCGGGCCCGAGCTCGCGTTTCACGATCTGGCCGGCATCGTCCTCGAGGGTCAGGAGGAGCCGCCCGGACAGGACCCGGATCCACTCGTCCTTGACCTCGTGGTACTGGAACGAGAGCCGCCGCCCGGTCTCGATGACGAGGATCTTGCCGACATAGCGGTCGGTCTGGGCCCAGATCAGCTCGTGGCCCCAGGGCTTCTCGACCCGCCGGGGCAGGGCCTCGCCGGTCATCCGCCGCGGACCAGCTGCTCGCCCGACGCGATGATCGCCTCGCGAACCTCAGGCGAGGTCGCCTCGGTGTAGACCCGCATGAGCGGCTCGGTCCCCGATGCGCGGACGAGCAGCCAGCTGCCGTCGGCGATGTAGAACTTGAAGCCGTCGTTCGTGCTGAGCGGCTGGCTGCCGGTCACCGCCTGCCCCGCCAGGGTCGCCGGCGCCTTCTCGAGCAGGTCCACCAGGACGTGACGCTTGACCCCGTCGTACTCGCTTCGCTGGAAGTGGATGTCGACCCGCTGGTAGAACGACGGCCCGGCGATCTCGTGGAACCGCTCCATGATCTTCGAGACCGGCCAGATGCCCCGCTCCCGCTCCCGCAGGAAGAGATCGAGGAGGAGCAGGTCGGCGTAGACGCCGTCGCGCTCCGGCAGGTGCATCCCGAACCCGAAGCCGCCCGATTCCTCGGCCCCCATCATCGCCCCGGTCTCGATCATCCTCGGGCCGATGTACTTGAACCCGACCGGCGTCTCGTGGACGGCGATGCCATAGCGCTCGCCGAGCCGCGTCGCCATCGAGGTGTTGTTGACCGAGATGACGACCGGGTCGCGGAGGCCGCGATGCTCGGCCAGGTAGTACATCAGGAGGCCGGTCACCTCGAGCTGGTGGATGAAGGTGCCGCGCTCGTCGGCCGCGCCGGCGCGATCGGCGTCGCCGTCGAGGAGGAGGCCCACGTCGTAGCCGCCGGCGGCGAGCATGCCGAGCGATTCGTCGACGTTCGGCCGGATCGGCTCGGGGTTGACGCCGCCGAAGTAGGGGTTCCGCTCCTGGTGGATCTCGGTAACGTCGATCCGGCCGCCGGCGAGGAGCCGGCTGATCCAGCCGGCCCCGGCGCCCCACATCGGCTCGACGAGAACACTGGCATCGGCGGCCTTGAGGGCGTCGAGGTCGAGCGTCCGGCGGAGAAATCGCTCGTAGCCCTCGTAGGGATCGAAGCGCTCGACCTGCCCGGCCTCCTCGGCCTCGGCGAACGACCGCCGGGCGATCTCGGTGCCGCCGTTCTCGGCGATCCCGGCCTCGATGACCTTGAGCATCTCGGGGCCGGCTGCCGAGCCGCTCGGCGACTTGACCTTGAAGCCGTTGTCGGTCCAGGGATTGTGGCTGGCGGTGATGACGACACCCGCCGAGGCGCTCCGCTCGACGACCTCGTACGAGCTCATCTGGGTGGGCACCGCCCGGTCGCCGAAGACGACCTTGATGTCATGGGCGAGGAGGACCTCGGCCGCGGCCATCGCGAAGTGCTCCGAGGCGAACCGCCGGTCATAGGCCACCACGACGCCCCGGGCCTGCTCGCCGCGCTCGACCACGTAGCGGGCGACGCCGTCGGCGCAGCGGCGGACGTTCTCGAAGGTGAAGTCCTCCGCGATCCGTGCCCGCCAGCCGTCGGTGCCGAAGACGATACGGGTGGCTGTCCCGACGTCGGTCACGATCGGTCCTCCCAGCTGGTCACGCGGTCGATGAGCGCCTCGACGGCGGCCCGCCCGCTGGCGGCGCCGCGCAGGAGCGCCAAGGGCGAGGAGGCGAGGATACCCCGCGGGCCGGGCGTCACGACGAGGCGGCCGTCGATGCGCTCGACGATCAGGTCGTCGCCGATCGCCTCGGCCGGCTCGCTGGGCTGGATCACGCTGCCGGTCCCGAGGCCGCCGATCGCGTGGAGGAGCGCCGTCCACGACCCGAGATCGTCCCAGCCGACGTCCATCCCGACCATCACGACCCGGCGATCGCTGGCGGCGCCCTCCATGACCGCGTGGTCGATCGAGACCGGCCGAAGCTGGTCGTAGGCCGCGGCCAGGCCGGCTTCGCTCGAGGCAAAGGACCCAAGCAGGGTCGTGAGGCCCGTGTACCGGGTCAGGGCGTCGACGATCGCCCGGCGCCGCCAGGCGAAGATCCCCGCATTCCAGGCCACACCGGGCTCGGCGAGGAGGGCCTGCGCCCGGCCCTGGTTCGGCTTCTCCTCGAAGGCCCGGAGTGGGTAGGCGCGGAGCCCGTGGAGCGTCGCACCGGCATCGATGTCGGGCATGAGGTAGCCGTACTCGGTCGCCGGGCGGGTCACCCGGATGCCAAGGGTGACGAGGGGCGATTCGATGTCGAAGGCGCTCTCCGCGAGTGAAGCCGCCGCGACGAGCACCCCCCGGAACTGGTCCTCGCGCTCGATGAGGTGATCGGCCGGCAGGACGACCATGACCTCGTCGTCCGGTCGCTCCAGGTGGATCGCGGCCAGGGCGATCGCGGCCGCGGTGTTCCGGCCGCTCGGCTCGCCGAGGATCCGGATACCCGGCAGCTGGTCGCGGACGAGCTGGGCGTAGCGCCGATCCGTGACGACGCAGATGTCGTCGGGGTCGATGGGCAGCTCCGGGTGGCCGGTGATCCGGTCAACGGTCCGCTGGAGGAGGGAGCGGTCGCCGAGGAGGGGCAGGAAGGGCTTGGGCGTCTCGGGCCGACTCAGCGGCCAGAGCCGGGTGCCCCCGCCCCCGGCAAGGATGACGACGTACATCGAGGGGCCATCCTAGCCCCGTTGGCCGGAGGCCGGCTGTCACGCCCGCCGTCGTGCCCGCGAGCCGAGAGACGCACGCTGTGAGTCAACTCGCCGGCGAGGGCCACGGAGCGCCGCCGTCCGTTCACATGGAGCGCCGCCGAACGTTGACGCGGCGAGAAGGCGACTCGTACCATGCCGGGACCGCGCGCGTCGGTGCTCGGCGCCCGCGTCCTCAACGCTGCGCAGTCCGCGAGGGAGCCCGCTTGGCCGCTGCCGTGGTCGACGAGAGCAGACAGGTGTCCGGTCGCGCCCGGGGCGGGGGCCAGATCGCGGACGTCCGCATCGATGGCGTCACGAAGGAATTCGGGCCCGTGACCGCGGTCGACCAGATGACGCTCGAGATCGCGAGCGGAGAGTTCTACAGCCTCCTCGGTCCCTCGGGCTGCGGCAAGACGACGACCCTCCGGATGATCGCCGGCTTCGAGCAGCCCACCGCGGGAGAGATCTTCCTGGCCGGCTCGCCCGTCGCGGGGGTGCCGCCCTACAAGCGCAACGTCAACACGGTCTTCCAGCATTACGCCCTCTTCCCCCACATGGACGTCGCCCAGAACGTCGGGTACGGCCTCCGCCAACGAGGGTCGCCGAAGGCCGAGGAGGCCCGCCGGGTGGGCGAGGCGCTGGACCTCGTCCGCCTCTCGGGCTACGGCACCCGGCGGACCTGGGAGCTGTCAGGGGGCCAACAGCAACGGGTCGCGCTCGCGCGGGCTCTCGTCAACCATCCCACGGTCCTCCTCCTCGACGAGCCGCTCGGGGCCCTCGACCTGAAGCTCCGCAAGGAGATGCAGCTCGAGCTGAAGGCCCTCCAGCGAGAGGTCGGGATCACGTTCGTGTACGTGACCCACGACCAGGAGGAGGCCCTGACGATGAGCGACGTCATCGTCGTCATGAACCATGGCCGGATCCAGCAGCTGGGCGGCCCGACCGAGCTCTACGAGCGACCGGTCAATCTCTTCGTCTCGAACTTCATCGGCGTCAGCAACCCGATGCCGGGCCGGGTCATGGAGATCGGGCCCGACCATTCGGCCGTCGTCGAGACCGATCGCGGCCTCCGACTTCGGGGCACGATCACGGACCCGGCCGTCCGGCCGGGCATCGGCACATCGGTCACGGTCGCGACGCGGCCGGAGCGGCTGACCGTGCTCCCGGGCGAGGCCCGAGAGCCGGCGGCACCGGGCGAGGTCGACGTCCCGGGCCGGATCCACCAGGGCACCTATCTCGGCGACCAGACGGAATACCGGGTCACGACCGACCTGGCGGGGGAGCTCATCGTCCGGCGGCAGAACGCCGCCGGCGTCGGAACGGGGGAGGGCGTGGGACCGGGCGATCCGGTCGTCGTCCGATGGCACGAGGAGGCGAACCTCATCCTCGTCGGCTGAGGTTCGGAAGGCGCGCGCCCGGATCGCCGGGCACGGAGGAGGAGACGCGTGGCAGACCGAGGACTCGACTGGTACATGAAGCAGGCGGCCACCAAGCCGATCAACCGCCGCGGCTTCCTCACGATGATGGGCTATGCCGGCGGCGCCGCGGCCCTTGCCGCCTGTGGCGGGGGTGCGACCCAGGCGCCGTCGGCGACGGCGTCCCAGGCCGCGTCGGCCGGACCGAGCCCCACGCCCGGTGTCGACATCGGCAACGAGCTCTACATCTACAACTGGTCCGACTACATCGCCGACGCCAACATCGAAGAGTTCAAGCGACGGTACGGCATCACGGACTTCGTGTACGACACCTACGCGAACAACGAGGAGCTGATCGCCAAGCTCCAGGGCGGCGCATCCGGCTACGACATCGCCGCGCCGACGGCCGAGTACGTCCCCGGGATGGTCGAGGAGGGCTTCCTCGAGAAGCTCGACCTGACCAGGATCCCGAACGTGCAGTACATCGACGAGACGTTCAAGAACCTCTGGTGGGACCCCACCAACGAGTACCAGGTGCCGAAGGACTACGGCACCACCGGGATCATGTACCGCGGCAAGATGCTCGCCAGCCCGCCGACATCCTGGCGAGAGTTCTATGACCTGACCCGGGGCTCGGAGTCCGGCAAGGTCGTGATGGTCGACTCGATGGGCGACGTCTTCGTCTTCCCCCTGAAGATGCTCGGCTACTCGCTCAACTCACTGGATCCTGACAAGCTCGAGGAGGCGCGCCAGATCCTTCTCGACGTGGCGCCGCACTTGCTGGCGCTCGATTCGGACCTCTACCAGGACAAGCTGGCCAGCGAGGAGGCGTCGATGGTCCTCGGCTGGACCGGGCCGTTGCTCGGGCTGCAGGACAACGAGGACACCGCCGACGCCGCCTACACCGTGCCGTCCGAGGGCTCTCTCTTCTGGATGGATACGTGGGTGATGATCAAGGATGCGCCCCACAAGGACGCTGCCTACGCCTGGCTGGACTTCATCCAGGAGCCGGCGATCCAGGCGGCCGAGACCGAGTTCAACTACTACGCCACGTGCAACTCCGAGGCGAAGAAGCTCGTGCCGAAGGAGATCCTCGACAACGAAGCCGTGTTCCCGAGCGAGTCGGCATTCGCCAAGCTCGAGGGCGCGGAAGACACGTCGGGCAACAACCAGCGCCTCGACATCTGGGAGGAGTTCAAGTCGAAGATCGGAGGCTGACCGCCGATCGCAGCTTCGCCGGAAAGCCCTGAGCGCCATGACTGCCGCAACCGCCCGTGGGAGTCGGCTCGCCGCGGGAGGGCGGGGTCGCTCCGCCCTCCTGACGAGCCTGCTCGTCTTTCCGGCGACGCTGTGGTACGTCGCGCTCCTCGTCGCGCCGCTGGCGATCGTCGTCATCTTCTCGTTCGGGACCCGGGCCAAGAACGGCGGCTACGCCCCGGCACTCACCCTCGACAACTATGCCGACCTCCTGAATCGGCCCGAACCGTTCGTCAACAGCCTCGTGATGGCCACCGCCGGCACGGTCGGCTGCCTGCTGGTGGGGCTGCCGCTTGCGTACTACCTGGCCACCCGAGCCGGGAGCCGCAAGAACGTCCTGCTCCTCCTGCTCGTCATCCCGTTCTGGACGAGCTTCCTCATCCGGACGTACGCGTGGCTGCTCATCTTCAACCCCGACACGGGTATCCCGGGCATCGTCAAGCTGCTCACCGGGGCCGAGTTCCGCGTCCGGGGCACGCCGATCGCCGTGCTCGTCGGGCTCGTCTACGGCTACCTGCCGCTCATGGTGTTCCCGCTGTACGTGACCCTCGAGCGCCTCGACCGGACCCTGCTCGAGGCATCCAAGGACCTCGGTGCCGGGCGCTGGGCGACGTTCCGCCAGATCACGCTGCCAATCGCGCTGCCCGGCCTCGTGACCGGCAGCATCCTCGTCTTCATCCCGATGATGGGCGAGTACGTCATCCCGGCGATCCTGGGCTACGGCCAGTTCTACATGATGGGCAACGCCCTCGTCAGCTCCTTCCTCGAGGCCCGCAACTGGCCGGCGGGCTCCGCCCGGGCGGTCGGGCTCATCGCGGTCATGCTCGTCACGGTCACGTTCTACCTGTGGTTCGTGAACCGTGGCCGGCGGACCCGCGAGACGAGCGTCTTGTGACCGCCCCGGCTGTCCCGGTGGTCGGACCGCGAACGGCGAACGGCGGCGCACCGCGACGGGCGATCGACCGGGGAAGCGGCTTCGTCGAGCGCTATTTCCGCATCCACACCAGCCTCGTCTACGCCTTCCTCTATCTCCCGATCGTCGTCGTCATCGTCTTCGCCTTCAACGCCACCGACACCCGGGTGACGCTGTGGCGAGGCTTCTCGCCGAAATGGTTCGGGATCGCGCTGAACGATCCACTCGTCCAGAAGTACGTCCTCAACAGCTTCATCGTGGCCATCCCGAATGCGATCTTCGCGACCCTCTTCGGGACGATGGCGGCGCTTGGTCTGCAGCGCGTCGGCAAGCGCGTCCGGCTGGCCTTCGACGCCCTGACCTACGTCTCGGTGATCGTGCCCGAGATCGTCATCGCCCTCGCCACGCTCGTCCTGTTCGCCACGAGCTTCGACGCGATCGAGGCCGTCTTCGGCGTGACCCGGCCGGGCTTCGGCTTCCACACGATCATCGCCGCCCACATGCTCTTCAACATCAGCCTGGTCCTGCTGCTCGTCCGGGCCCGCCTGTCGACGATGGACCGGACCCACGTCGAGGCCTCCTATGACCTCTTCGCCCCGCCCTGGCCGACCTTCCGCCAGATCACCCTGCCGCAGCTCCTGCCGGCGATCATGGCCGGGTTCCTGCTCTCGTTCACGTTCAGCTTCGACGACTACGTGATCACGACGTTCACGAGCGGGCCGGGCTCAACGACCATCCCGCTCTACATCTTCGGCGCGATCAAGAAGGGGGTCACGCCCGAGACGAACGCCGTGGCCACGATGATGCTCGCCTTCACGCTGGCGATGCTTGCCGTGGGCCAATGGCTCCTTGGACGCCAGTCCCGGCGTCGTGGTGGCGGCGCGTCGATGACGGGGATCATCGTCGAGCAGACGTAAGGTCGCGGCATCGCCGCATCGCCGCATCGCCCCATTGCGGCAGCTACACTCCGGCGGCGTGCCCAACCCCGTCATCGCCACACGCCGCCTCGACGCCAGCGGCCTGCTCCGGCCGCGCTTCACCACCCCGGAGGACGTCGTCCGCCGATTCGGCGCGGTCCAGTCGCAGGACTATCCGGGCGCGTCGTGGGGCATCGGCCAGCGCCTCGGATCGGCTGCCCGCCAGGCCGACATCGATGCCGCCCTCGACGAGGGTCGAATCGTCCGGACCCACGCCCTGCGCCCGACCTGGCACTTCCTGCACCCGGCCGACATCGGCTGGATCCTCAGGCTGACGAGCCCGCGCGTCGAGAAGCTCAACGCCCAGTACTACCGCCGGACCGAGCTCGACGAGGCCACCCTGGGACGGAGTGTCGAGGTCATGGCCCAGGCGCTTGAAGGCGGACAACATCTGACCCGGTCCGAGCTGTCGGCAGCGATGGTCGCCGCCGGGATCGACACCCGGGGCCAGCGTCTGAGCCTGCTTGTCATGCATGCCGAGCTCGAGGGCGTCATCTGCAGCGGCCCGCGGCGCGGACGGCAGTTCACCTACGCCCGGCTGGACAGCTGGGTTCCGCCAGCCCCGGACGCGCCGGCGGACCGCGCCGCGGCGCTTGCCGAACTGACCCGCCGGTACTTCACCTCGCACGGCCCGGCGGAGCCGCGCGACTTCGCCTGGTGGTCCGGGCTGGCGATCGCCGACGCGAAGGCCGGTCTGGCGAACGCCGGAACCTCGTCTCCGAACGAATCGACGGCACCGAGTGGTGGTGGGCGCCGCCACCCGGCGGCGAACCCGCGCTCCCGGCGGCCGGGCCGCTGGTCCAGCTGCTCCCGAACTATGACGAGTACCTCGGCTCGTACCGGGACCATGGACCGACGTTCGATTCCTCAATGCTCGGGGCGCGCTGGGTCGAGGCGGCGTTCGCGGCCCATCTCGTGGTCCGCGACGGGATGGCGATCGGCGGCTGGAAGCGAGAGGTGACGGGGCGCGACGTCGTGGTCCGGCCCGACCTCCTCACCGCCCTCGATCCGGCGGAGCGCCTGGCCCTCGAGAGCGCGGCCGCGGCCTACGGGCGGTTCCTGGACCTTCCGGCGCAGGTCGACTGGGGCGACGACGGCTGAGGCCCCTCGACCAGCCTGGTGCGATCGCGTGGTCGCCTCCCGCTCCGACCTCATGCATTTGGCTCATGAGAATCGTGTTACACGAGCATGGCCCACGGCGATACCGGACGATCAAGAGCGTCGCAGGGCGTCGGCCGAGCGTGGTCGTGCCTCGAACGATGAGCCACGCTCATGCGGCGGCACAACGTTCTCGGTCAGGAACCTCTTCCGCGCCGGGGGCCGCGAGGCTGCCTCGACAGATCAGCCGGCCCGGACCGGCTCCGGCTGCCTGATGCCGGCGTCGTCAGCGAGGGCGGCCGCGACGCCGGTGCGCTCCCACGGCAGGTCCAGGTCGGGCCGGCCGAAGTGGCCGTACGCGGCGGTCTGGCGGTAGATCGGGCGACGCAGGTCGAGGGCGCTGATGATCGCCGCCGGTCGGAGATCGAAATGGCGCTCGATGAGGCCCAGGATCCGATCGTCGGGAAGGACTCCCGTTCCGAACGTCTCGATCGAGATCGACAGCGGCCGGGCGACACCGATGGCGTAGGAGAGCTCGATCTCGAAGCGGTCCGCGAGCCCCGCCGCGACGACGTTCTTGGCCACCCAGCGAGCGGCGTACGCGGCGCTTCGATCGACCTTGGACGGGTCCTTGCCCGAGAAGCAGCCGCCGCCATGGCGAGCCATGCCACCGTAGCTGTCGACGATGATCTTGCGGCCGGTCAGGCCGGCATCGCCCATTGGCCCGCCGATGACGAAGCGACCCGTCGGGTTGACGTGGATCGTCGGCTCGATGACCCGGAGGCTGCGCGGGATGACGTCGTGGACGACCGCCTCGATGACGTCGTCGCGGAGGCGCTCGGTGGCGACCCCGTCGTCGTGCTGGGCGGCGACGACGACCGTCCGGACGGCCCTGGGCACGCCGCGCTCGTAGCCGACCGTGACCTGCGTCTTGCCGTCGGGCCGGAGGTACGCGAGCATCCCCTCCTTGCGAACCTCCGCCAGCCGCCGGGCGAGGCGGTGGGCCAGGGCGATCGGCATCGGCATCAGCTCGGGAGTCTCGCGGCAGGCGAAGCCGAACATCATCCCCTGGTCGCCGGCTCCCTGGTCGTGGACATCGCCGTGGCCGCGCGTCTCGAGCGACTCGTCGACGCCGCGCTTGATGTCGGGCGACTGCTCGTGGACGCTGACGATCGTGCCGCAGGTCCGGTAGTCGAAGCCGTAGCGGGCGTCGGTGTAGCCGATCTCGCGGACGGTCTCCCGGACGATCGCCTGGAAATCGACGTAGGTCGAGGTCGTGATCTCGCCCCGGA
>Ga0209619_10003585_pt1 | contig 11153 bp, 10 predicted proteins | sample Rifsed16ft3_FD_184011 | JGI IMG/M metagenome (GOLD analysis project Ga0209619, IMG submission 184011) | Soil microbial communities from Rifle, Colorado, USA - sediment 16ft 3 (version 2) | ecosystem: Environmental > Terrestrial > Deep subsurface > Rock core/Sediment | place: Rifle, Colorado... | reverse complement strand
CGAAACGGGCGTACACCGTGTCCAGCGCGTTCCGGCGACCGAAAAATCCGGCCGCGTGCACACCTCAACGGCTTCCGTCGCGGTCATGCCGGTCCGCGCCCGCGTGAAAACGGAACTTAATCCCGCCGACATTGAAATGGAATTGTCTCGTTCGGGCGGAGCGGGCGGACAAAACGTAAACAAAGTGGAGACCGCCGTGCGTCTGATACACAAGCCGACCGGCATTGCGGTAAGGGTGCAAAGCGAAAGAAGCCAGCTTAAAAACCGCGAAAAAGCGATGATTTATCTTGCTTCCAAAATAGAGGCGGTGGAAGAGGAAAAGGAAAGGGCTAAGCACGCAAGCGAAAAAAAGGCCCAAATCGGCACCGGCGACAGGTCAGAAAAAATACGCACTTATAATATTCTGCAAGACCGCATCACAGACCACCGCATAAAAAAATCCTGGCACAACATAGGGAGAATTTTTGACGGAGACCTGGATTCCATAGTGGAGGCGTTTCAGGAAGGCGTCGTGGGTGATAGCGAAGACGCCCTGGAATAACGCCCACCCGCCTTAGGGCGGGGTAAAATCCTGTTGCGGATAAATCACTTACCACACCGCAAGTAGTGCGGTATGCGGGAATTGACCCCGCCCCAATTTTGCCGCCGATATACATGCGCAGTGCGCCTGCCGAATAGGCAGATACCTAAACGGGCGAAGCGCTGCGCCCATAGAGGGCAGTAGCTATCCGCTACTCGCGCTTCGCAGTGTACCATAACTGCAAAATTAGGGCGGGGTAAAAAATTTATGGTCGCTACGCTTCCTAAATTTTACTATTTAAAGATACCGACAACCTCCTCCGAAGAAACAATTTTTGCTTCTTCCTCTCCCCTCTTTTTAAGTTCAACGCCGCCTCCCGCCAAACTTTTTTCCGAAACGACCGCGCGATACGGAATGCCGATTAAGTCGGCGTCGGCAAATTTTTCTCCCGCGCTTGCGCCGTTTCTTTCGTCATAGAGTACCGAAACCCCTTTCTTTTGCAAGTCCTCGTACAGGGCTTTGGCGGCTTCTTTCGTTTTTTCCGACCCTCCGGAAAGCTCAATTAAGTGAACCTTAAACGGCGCGACCTCTTCCGGCCAGACGATTCCGCGCTCGTCGGAAAGGACTTCAACGATTGTTCCCATAAGGCGTCCAAGTCCTATGCCGTAGCAGCCCATGATAACCGTGATGTCTTTTCCTTCCGAGTCCTTGTAAGTGAGACCGAACGATTCCGAATATTTCGTTTTAAGTTCAAAAATATTCCCTACTTCAACCGATTTCTCTTCTTTCAGTTTTTCGCTGCCGCACGAAGGGCACGATTTTTGTTCATGAGCGATTTCTTTGTTAACCGCGACGGAGCATTTTTCGCAGATGTGTATTATGTCTTCGCCGGCTGGCGTTACCGTCTGGAATTCGTGCGAATACTTGGAAAAACTGCCGCCCGAAGCGAAAGTAAGGTATGTGCGCTCCCCGATGCCCGCGCGCTTAAAAATATTCGCGTAGGCTTTTTTCATTATTTCGTAGTAACGTGCAAGGTCTTTCTCGTCCGTATGGAAAGAATAGAGGTCTTTCATGAGGAATTCGCGCCCCCGGAGAATGCCGGATTTGGCCCGCAGTTCCATCCTGAATTTGTTCTGTATCTGGTACAGATACAGCGGTAAATCGCGGTAAGACGAAATGAACTGCTTCGCCAGAGGAACTATTATTTCTTCATGCGTCGGGCCAAGGGCGTTCTCGCGGCCGGAAGAATCTTTTACTTTATACAAATCATCCATGCTGTCCCAGCGCCCCGTCTTCTCCCAGTTTTCTTTCGGCTGAAGGGACGGCATCAGAAGTTCCTGTCCGCCCGCTTTATTCATTTCGTCGCGGATGATATTTTCAATATTTTTGAGTACGAGAAAACCGAGAGGCAAATACGTGTAAACGCCGGACTGAAGCTTGTCTATAAACCCGCCGCGGATAAGAAGCTGTGCGTTTTTTGAAACCTCGTCCTGCGGCGCTTCTTTTCTGGTTTTGGTGAGGAGTTCCGATTGCAACATAGGGCTATTGTAGCGCAGCGCAAGGCAAATTCAAAAAAGGCCTATTTTCAAAAAAGCCGCGCTATGTCCTGATACGTCACCACGAGCATCAGACCTATAAGAAGAGCGAAGCCGATAAGGTTCAAAATGTTGGAAACGCCGCGCGGTATCGGGCGGCGGATGACCGCTTCAACGGCGATAAAAAGAGCCCTTCCGCCGTCGAGCGCCGGAAAAGGAATAAGATTCAGAATTCCCAAATTAACGGAAATCAGCGCAACGAACGAAATCAGATACGCAAACCCGAAATGGGACGCCGCTCCCACTAGAGACACGATTCCGACCGGACCGGCGAGCGATGATATGTCGGCTTCGCCCAAAAGCGCGTTTTTTATGAGTCTCGCCACTTCAATGAATGTTTCTTTGGCGATTTTAAAAGTTTCCCTCGCTCCTTCCCATATTGCGAGGTGTATCGGAAGCTTCACCGTGCCCATCATTTCAAAATAAACGCCGATTGCCGCCTTGCCGTTTACGATGCCGTCTTCCGGCACGACAATGGCGTTTTTGCTTTCTCCTTTCCTTTCCCCGTAAACAATGGCTATTTTTTCCCCGCTGTGCTCCGCGACGAATTCGCGCACTTTCTCCGGCGTAAGTTCTTCGGGTTTTTCGGAAATCGTGCCGAGCGCCGTTACTCTGTCTCCCGCCGAAAGGCCGGCGCGCTCCGCCGGCGAATCTTTTATGACGCCCGCGACCGCAAGCCCGGCCTCGGAAAAAATGGCTCCTTTCGGAGCCGCGCCAATCGGCATCGGCATTCCTATCAGGAACCCGGCGCTTAAAAGAAACCACGCCAGGACGAAGTTAAGAAAAACGCCGGAGAGGACTATCGTGGCCTGCACGACGCGTTTTTTGCCAGAGAAGCTACGGGAACGTTCCGCCTCCGAGATTTCCTCGTTCATGTCCTCGCCGAAAATTTTCACGAATCCGCCGAACGGCAGAAGATTTATTGAATATTTGGTCTCTCCGCGGGTCCAAGAATATATTTTTGGAGGAAACCCGATGGCAAATTCGTCAACTCTGACGCCTGATTTTTTCGCGGCGATAAAATGACCAAACTCGTGAGAAACGATAAGCACCGCCAAAATAATTAAAAATAAAATTAAAGACATTTTTCCTTACTCACCCATTACTTCACGCTCTTTCTTTTCAAAAACCGATTCAAGGCTTTTATTCGTTTCGTCTATTATTTTTTGGAGCTCTTCTTTGGCGCGGAATTTTTCGTCCTCCGACATTTTCCCGGCACGCTCTTTTTCCTGGATATCGTGCCATGCTTTATCGCGTTCGCCGCGCACCGACACGCGCGCCTCTTCAAGCTTCTCCTTTAAAAGCTTAATGAGAGAAATGCGCCGTTCGGTAGTAAGCTGGGGAAACGATACCCGAAGCCCCATATCATCGATTGATACCGAAAGCCCGAGATTGGACGATACTATGGCTTTCTCGATTTCCTTTATCTGGGATTTATCCCACGGGCTTATTCTTAAGGTCCTCGGGTCTTCGGCGGAAATCGCCGCCACGTGGCTTATCTGTACGCGGCTGCCGTACGATTCAACCATCACCGAATCAAGAACGGACGCGCTCGCGCGGCCGGTGTTAAATCCGCCGTATTCTTTTTTCAGCCATTCCGACGCCGCGGCGGCTTCTTTTTTAAAAACCGAAAAATCGTACATAAGCAGTTTTTAGTTTTTAGTTAATAGTTATTAGTTAAATATCCAATATGCAGACAATGATACCAGAATTTTAGCGGCTGGGAAGTATAAGCATGGCTTCTTCAACGATTAATTTCACCGACGGGGCGCGGTCGCTTAAATACCCGCGCAAGACGAGAAGTTCGCCGAATACCGGAGCCGTTTCGGGCGCCACTCCCACGGCGCCGTGAAGAAGAGCCGAAAGCTCGTCAATGAGGGCGATCGCTTTTGTTTTGTCTTTTTCTTCAATGATATTTTTGATAAACGGGTCGTTTACGCGCTCGCCGGGACGGAGAGATAAAAGCCGCTTCGCGTCTTTGCGGAGCAACGATTCCGATTTAACGGCCTGAGATTCCATTTCAAAAAGGCGCGAACGAAGCGTAGGGATAACACGCTCTTTTTCCGGGATAATCAGGAAAAAGTGAGTATCGGAAACCGGTTCTTCAAAAAGCTTAAGCATGGCATTCCCCGCTTCGTGCGTGATGAAGTCGGCACCGATTATAAAAATCTTTTTTCCTCCGCCGTATGATTTCCGCGCGGCGAGGCCGCGGAGCGCCCTGGCATCGTCTATGGAAAGCGTACCGAATTTTTGGATAACGACATCGGGATTCCCGAGCGTTTCCATATTCAATTCCGCGCGCAAAAAATCTTTTAATTCATTCAGGTTTTCTTCATAAGCGCCCTCAATAAGGCATGCATGGTGCAGAAATCCGTCTTTTTTTGGAGACCCCATATTATTTTTTACCCGCCGCAAACTAAATATTACCTCTTGGCAATAATGCTTTTTTTGTAGGTGTTTAAATGTTCAAGCGCGATGCCGGTGCCCTTGGCGACGCAGAAAAGCGCGTCGTCGGCGAGAACCGCCTTGACGCCGGTCCGGCGGAATACCAGTTCCGGAAAATTGCGCAACTGAGAAGTTCCTCCGGTCATGATTATGCCGCGGTCTATGATGTCGGAGGACAATTCCGGCGGAGTTTCCTGAAGGACGTCTTTTATCGCTTTAATCATCTGGCGGAGCTCTTTGTCTATGGCTTTGACTATTTCGTTGGTGGAAATTTCAACCGAACGCGGAAGCCCGGAAACGAAGTCGCGCCCTTTTATCGTAAGTTTCATTTCTTCTTCCACCGGAATCGCCGAACCGATGCGGATTTTAACTTCTTCCGCCGTGCGGTCGCCGATGCCAAGATTGAAATTTTTCTTGATGTAATCGGCGATGGCGTGGTCTACGCGGTTGCCTGCGCATTTTACGGAGTTCGCCGCGACGATTCCACCCAAAGATATGACCGCGACGTCAACCGTGCCGCCCCCGATGTCCACTATCATGTGTCCGTGCGCCTCGTGAATGGGAATCCCCGCGCCGATGGCGGCCAAAATAGGTTCTTTGACCACGTAGGCGTTTTTGGCGCCGGCTTTTATCGCCGCTTCAACGACCGCGCGCCGTTCCGTTGAGGTGACGCCTGCCGGAACGCTCACCATTACTTCCGGTTTGAAAATATTCCAGGGACCAAGCGCTTTCCGTATGAAATACCGGAGCATCGCTTCGGTAACGCGGTAATCGGCGATGACACCGTCTTTCATCGGACGGTAAGTGATTATATTGTCGGGAGTTTTCCCTATCATGTCTTTGGCCTCACTGCCGACGGCCAAAATTTTTCCGTCGTCGCCGGAGACGGTGACAACGGACGGCTCATTCAAAATGACGCCCGTGCCCGGCACGAAAACGAGCGTGTTCGCCGTTCCTAGGTCAATCCCAAGTTTTCTGGTGAAAAAAAACGGCATGGTTGTAATTATGCGGCAACACGACGGATAGAAACGCCTATTTTACTCAGGCGTCCGTCCAAGTCCTCGTAACCGCGGTCAATGTTGTAGACATTGTGCACGACCGACTCTCCTTTGGCAATAATCGAGGCGATAACGAAAGCGAGCCCGGCGCGCAAGTCTGGGCTTTCAAGAATTTTCCCGGAAAGAGGAGACGGGCCCTTTACCCTGACGCGGTGCGTGTCGAGCGCTTCTATTGAAGCCCCCATGCGCGAAAGCTGTTCCGCATACGACAAGCGCCCTTCAAAAATAGTTTCAAATATCGTGCTTTCTCCTTTCGCCTGGGTGAGGAAAACGACCATTGGCGCCTGAAGGTCGGTCGGGAATCCCGGATACTCGTGAGTTTTCACCGACACCGCGCCGTACGCTTTCGGAATTCCGATTTTTTTTCCGCGGACGGTGATTTCGGCCGCGCCGATTTTCATTTGAACGCCGGCTTCGGCGAGAATTTCAATCAGCGATTCAAGGTGAGCAGGATTGCATCCGGTAATTGAAAGTTCCCGCGCGGCGAGAGCTCCCAGAATAAGAAAACTCCCCGCTTCAATGCGGTCCGGCATTACGGCGAACGGCTCTCCGCCGGCACGGAGAAATTCCCCTCCCGTTCCGTCCACCTCTATCGTGGTTGTTCCGGCGCCTTTGATTCGGGCGCCGCCCCGGGAAAGAAATTCCGCAAGATGCGCTATTTCCGGCTCCATCGCGGCGTTTTTAATTGTCGTTTTCCCGTGTGCGAGAGCCGCCGCCATCATGAATGTTTCCGTTGCCGTTACGCTTTGATTTTTGAAAAAAATTTCCGCTCCGCGCAATTTTCCGGCGCCCGCCCGGATAACATATGCGTCCTTGTTGCCGCGTTTCTCCACCGACACCCGCGCGCCCATCTTTTGAAAGCCCAGAAGAAACAGGTCTATCGGACGCGCTCCTATGACGCATCCGCCGGGATGAGGAAAAGAAACCGAACCGAAGCGCGCGAGGAAAGGCCCCGTGGCGACGATTGAAGCGCGGAGTCGTTTTGAAATTTCTTCGGGCATTTCTCCCGAACGCATTTTACGCGGGTCGATTTTCAGGGAATTGTCGCCGAAGAAAGAGACCGCGGCGCCGGAAGATTCAAGAATCCCCTCCATGCGCTTTACGTCTTCTATCTTCGGAACATTCGTAAGGGTTATTGGCCCGTCAAAAAGAGCCGAAGCGGCCATCAGTTTCAGGGCGGCGTTTTTGGCGCCGGAAATGCGGATTGAACCGGAAAGGGTTTTCTTCCCGCCGAGACCGTCAATAATAAATTTCTCCGCCGGAGCGTCTTGCATAGAGGAATTGTAATGCTTAGTCCCGCCAACTCAAAATTCGGTTTTGGCGCCGTTTGGAGTACAAGTTGACGCGAGATAATAAATATTGTAAAAAATATGCAGATATACCTTCTTTAAAACCCGTGCGGGAAGGAGTGAGTCATGGAAATACTCAAGAGTCCGTTCATGAAAGCGGGGGCGATAATCATCATCGGTTTTCTCGTTCTTGTAGTACTTCTCATCATCTTCTCCCCTCTTTCGCGGTTTGCTTCAGCCACAGAGTGCAATGAGAGAACGAGATGCTACGAACAGAAAGTTGCCCCGAAAAACGGCCGGTGCGGAAACATGGCCGACGTCTCCGATATCGTCGAAATTTTCGTCAAGAAAAACGACGGTAAGGTCCTGGTCGTCGGAATGGAGACGCTGGTGGAAATGGGATGCGTGACTTATGTCCGAATCCTCTATTTCCCGAAGTACTCAACCGGCGGAAAGATATATCGGACGGGCGCCGAAGAAATGTTCCCCGAATTCCGTCGCACATTCTTCAGGTGTTTTGAGGGAAGAATCTTCCCGCGCGAAATGAAAGACTATCTCGAAGATGAGACCGCGAAGGAAATCATAATTCGCCGCGGGACAGAAAAGGTGACGGTTGAAATGCTTTCGTGGTCGCCTTCCGTCAACCACAACGGCGAAGAAAGCCCCTGCGTGTACTTTCAAATCAGAAATCAAAAAGACAAGTTTGTCGGGCCGGGCTCCTATTACAGGGGCCTTTTCTTTTGCTAATATTGTATTTAATGAAGATTGTCGAGGTCATGCCGTTTTCCCGCGGCAGGGGGAAACGCGAGGAAGGGGGTCCGGGAGGGACTTTATCGTATTTCACCAAGAAAGACGCCGAACCGGGAACGATTGTTTCAATACCATTGAGAGGACGGGACATTTTAGGCGCCGTGGAGCGTTCTTTTGACGTGCGCGAAGGGAAGGAGGCGGTGCGCCGATTCCCATACGCGCTCAAAAAAATAAAAAAAATATGGGAACCGGGAGTTCTTGACCGCAATTTCATCGAAATGGCGAGGGCGGCCGCGCGATTTTTTGTTTCCACCGCAGGCGAGATAGTCGAACAAGTCGTTCCTAAAGTTATTTTCGAACGATACGGCGATTTAAAAGCCTCAAAACAAACCGAAAAAGGGAAAGAAGAGTTTAAGCTTGAAAAATTCGCTTTCCAGAGGGAGCTCGGAGAAAGGGTTTCTTTTTATAAAACTTTGATACGGACGGAATTCGCGCGCGGCAATTCGATATTCGTCGTCGCTCCGACGATAGAAGCGGTTGAATTTTTTTCCGAGGAGCTCTCGAGAGGCATTGAAGGCTATGTCTTTGTGTTCCATAGCGAACTTACAAAAAAAGAAACGATAGAAAGATGCAACAAGGTGATTGCCGAAGAACATCCCGTTCTTATAATAGGAACCCCTTCGTTTATTTTTCTCCACCGTCCGGACATAAGAACTCTGGTGCTGGAACAGGAATCATCGGGAGCGTACCGCACACAATCGCGTCCATACATCGACACGAGGATTGCAGCCGAAATTTTGGGAACATTGCGCCGGCAAAAAATAATTTTCGCCGACACTATTCTCCGCCTGGAAACTCTGGCGCGCCATGAATCAAAAGAAATCCTGGAATCGGCACCTCTTAAATGGCGGATAGAATCGGGAGCGAAAACCCGCATCACCGACACCAGAGAGAAAGGAGGAGAATTCAGGCTTATCGGTGACGAAGCGAAAAAAGAAATACAGGAAACTCTTCTCAATAACGGGCGCGTATTTGTTTTTACGGTGCGCCGCGGCTTGAGGCCTCTTACCGTATGCAGCGACTGCGGCACCGTTCTTTCCTGCGGCCGATGCAGCTCCCCAATGGTCCTGCACGCGGCGGAAGGCAGCACGCGGGTTTTCGTTTGCCACAAATGCAAAGACCGGCGGAGCGCTGAGACGGCCTGCGGTGAATGCGGCGGCTGGCGCCTAGAGGCACTCGGTTACGGCAGCCAGGGCGTATTTGAAGAACTGAAAAAATCTTTTCCCGGACGGAAAATAATAATTCTGGATAAAGACTCGGCAAAAACCCCTCTTCAGGCAAGAAAAAAAGCCAAGGACTTTTTCACTCCCGGCGGCGGGATTTTGGTCGGAACGGAAATGGCCATCCCGTATCTGGAGCGTCCGGTTGACACGATTGTCGTCGCTTCGGTTGATTCCCTTTTTAATATACCGTCATTCCGGATAAACGAACGCGTGTTCCGCCTGATATCGGCCTTGCGCGAAAAATCAAACAGAATTTTCATGGTTCAAACCAGGAGAAAGGACACTGCGGCCATCGAAAGCGCCGCCGCCGGAAACATAATAGAGTTTTACCGCGAGGAAATGAAAGAGCGCTCGCAGTTCAACTATCCTCCGGCTTCCCAAATAATCAAGCTTACCGTTGAAGGAAAAAAGGAAGCGGCCGCCGCGGAAGCCGCTTCCATCGCCCATACGCTGGCCCCGTACGGACCCGAAACGTTCAGTTCGTTTATTTCCAAAGTAAAAAATTTATACCGCGCGAATGTGGCGATAAGGCTCCCGGCGCGCGACTGGTCGCTGCCGGAAATTTCTCCCGAAGGAACGATAAACGATGGACTTTTAAAAAAACTCTCCGCCATGCCGCCTGAGGTCGCCATCCGCGTTGCTCCGGAAGATTTACTTTGATACTCTCAATTCCATGCACGGATTAGTGAGTAAAAATAATAAAGTCCTACGCGGCACGGCGAAAGAAGTTCCGCCGGAGGAAATCGGCGGCGCGAAAATAAAAAGCATCATCGCCGGCATGAAAAAGGTTCTTCACGCCGAGGAAGACGGCGTTGCCATCGCCGCCCCGCAAATAGGGGTACCTTTGCGGATTTTCGTCGTGGCCGGGCGCGCTTTTGACATATCCTATACCGACGACGGCGAAATAATAAAAGTAAAAGACGGCGCCGCCAAGGGGAGTAAAACTCAAAAAAAGAAATCTCCTGATTTTGTCTCCATCAATCCGGTAATAACCAATAAATCGCGCGCTTCGGATTTCATGATTGAGGGCTGCCTTTCTTTGCGGTGGCTCTACGGAAGCGTCCGCCGCTCCAAAAAAGTGACCATTGAAGCTTACGATGAGCGCGGCAAAAAATTCACCCGAGGAGCAAGCGGGCTTTTGGCGCAGATTTTCCAGCATGAAATAGACCACCTGGACGGAATTCTTTTCACCGACAAGGCGCGCGACATAGAAAACATTCCCCCGGAAGTACAGAGGGCGCACGAAAAATTGCATGAAAAATAAAACACAATTCATTTTTTTCGGCACTCCGAGTTTGGTTGTCCCGATTCTTGAAAAGCTTAAGGTGGAGGACTTTATTCCGTCGCTTGTCGTAACCGCGCCGGACAAGCCGAAAGGCCGCGGTTTGGCCCTTACTTCCCCGCCGGTAAAAATATGGGCGGAGAAAAACGGCGTAGAAGTCCTTCAGCCGGAAAAATTGGATTCCGACTTTTTCTACAAACTAAAAACCGAAAACTGCCAACTATTCATCGTTGTCGCTTATGGAAAAATTCTACCCCAAGAAATAATAGATTTGCCGAAACTCGGAACTTACAACGTCCATTATTCTCTTTTGCCGAAATACCGAGGAGCGACCCCCGTTGAGTCGGCTATTTTAAATGGAGACAAAGAAACGGGCGTTTCAATACAAAAAATGGTATTCAAGCTTGACGCCGGACCAATAGTCGCCGAAGAAAAAACCGCCATAGGCGAAACGGAAACGGCATCGGAACTCCGCGAACGGCTAAACGGCATCGGTAAAAAACTTTTGGTTGAAACAATGCGAAAAATTGTTGACGGTACGGCAATGCCGCGCGAACAAGACCACTCCCAAGCCACCCATACCAAAAAAATCTCCAAAGAGGACGGGCTTATTGATTTGAACGGCGACGCGGGAATAAACTACCGCAAATACCGCGCTTTCTACGGCTGGCCCGGCACGTATTTCTTCATCAACGGCAAAAGAGTCATAATCAAAAACGCAATCCTTGAAAACGGAGTTTTCACCGTTAAGCGCATCCTGCCGGAGAATGGCCGTGAAATGGATTACGGCGATTTTTTACGCGGGAAATGATTAGTTGACGTTAAACAACCCGGCGGGTACAGTGCGGGAAAATTCGGCTAACGTGAGGAGTAAGCCACATGCTCTCCGTAATTTTCTTTTCAATCGTGCCGGCTGTCGTAGTCGCGGAAG
>Ga0209619_10003584_pt1 | contig 11155 bp, 9 predicted proteins | sample Rifsed16ft3_FD_184011 | JGI IMG/M metagenome (GOLD analysis project Ga0209619, IMG submission 184011) | Soil microbial communities from Rifle, Colorado, USA - sediment 16ft 3 (version 2) | ecosystem: Environmental > Terrestrial > Deep subsurface > Rock core/Sediment | place: Rifle, Colorado... | reverse complement strand
AACAATGTCCTCAGTCTTCATGTTCGGGACAAGCCGTACATCCATCTTCACAGTAATCTTGTGCGGCAGAAGAGTCTTCGTCTCCGGCCCAGTGTACCCGCTCCACATTCCGTCAATGTTCAGCGTCGGGTCGAACAGATACCTCTTCAGAGCCTCGACTCCACGGGTGTCCCCAACGAAACGGTCAACCCTCATCTCCTCCATCTGCGACGTAGGGTCAAACGTCTCCTCTAGCTTGGCAACGAGCTCCAAGTCCTCAGCCGTTGGAACCTTGACATTTTCGTAAAAGTCCTTGATGAGAACCCTATTTCCGTCAGGACTGGTCATGGTCGACAGCGCCTGTACCATGCGTAATGTTGGGCTGTCAACCCAGGCCTTGTTGCTACCGTGGATCGCGAACTCTCTGGGTCCTCTTCCCCAGGACCCCCCGTCGAGCTCTAGCTCGAAGAAGACTATCCCCTTGACCCCGAGCGGCATCAGGACCTTTCCATGCCGGTCCTCGGAACAGAACGGGAAGAAGACCGCGTCGGCCTCCTGCAGCTCTCGATGATGCTTCGCGAAGAACTCGGGAAGGTGGCGGCTGCCAAGCTCCTCCTCGCCCTCTGCCACAAAGACGAGGTTGACCGGGAGTTCATGTCCGGTCGCTTTGATGGACTCGCAGGCGTTGAGGAAGCCTCGTAGCTCTCCCTTTGTGTTGTATGCTCCCCTTGCCACTAGGCAGCGCTTGAAGGGCGGGTTCTCAACTAGGGCCGCCGAGAGCGGGTCCACCCTCCAGCCTGGCTCATCAACCGGCATGGTGTCGTACATCATGTACACCACGATTGTCTTGTCCGCTCCCGCGTCATACTTCCCGTAGACAACGGGGTTCCCGGACGTCTCCACCAGGCTCGCTCGGCAGCCAAGTTCCTTGAAGTATCTGAGAACCAGATTGGCGCAGTCCTTTACTCCCTTGTTCTCCGGGGAAATCGACGGCTGGCGAACTAGTTCCTGTAGCTTGGCGACGTGTTCGCGGAGATTCTGGTCGATGTAGGCGAAAACTTTGCCCCTGTCGAGGCTCATGAGTCTGAACCAGCTATTACAAGTATAAGACTAGCTGTGACCTGCTAGGTTCAGAGAGTGCTTGAAGTGTGCTTGTATGCTGCCTGCAGGACCCGTATTACAAACCCTAGGTTCGGCCTTTCACCGAGCTTTAGGACAACCCATCCCTCGCGGTCGTGCGTTTCGGGCGAACGCGAGACGGCCCCCTGACTTATCAGGCTCTCCTTGAGGTCTAGTGGCAGCCTTACCTCAATCCTATCGTAGCCGTGAATGTGAGCAAACGTCTTACCCCCAACCCGCAACTCAGAATCTTCCCCCTCTTCAGCCCTTTCAATACCCGGAAGCAGCATCATCTCACCCGTGACCATATCTATGATGCTCAAAGTCACCAGTCCCCGTTGCGAGCAGGCTTATTCCTCTTAGGGTCTACTATAGGAACTTCTCGTAGACCAGGACCTTCGCAGTCCTCTCAAACCCGGCATCGTTCAAGGCTCGTACTAGGGGCGAATTTACCGGAAGGAGAATCCGAACCTTTCGATAACCTCCCCCTGACAGCCTGAACCTCAGGAACCTTGCGACCCTCGCAACATCATCAGCCGCGCCGGCGGCGAACCCCAAAGTCAGCATCCGGTCATCATCCAGGAAGATACTGCATGAGGTGGGGCCTTTTTTCGCGACTGTGAGAAGGACCCGGCCCTTAGCCCGATGGGTCCTGAATACTGCAGACGTAAGTGGGTGCCAGGTCCAGCCGTCAGAGTACATTGCTCTGTTCTCGACGAACTCGGGACGGGAACTCAGCCAGTTCCAGAGACCGCTCCGCAGCTGTTTCGGCCGAATCACGCCGAGCGGTCTTCTTCCAACGCCTCTTGTGGAGTCCAGCCTTTGAAACGTCTGGAGGACATCGAACCCTACCTTTCTCAAGTGCCTTCGAGAGGCCAAGTTAGAGTTTCCAGTACAGAGACGCGCTACTCTAGCACCCTTCTCGCGCGCGAACTTTACCAGGGCCCTGTTCAGCTTCCCAGCAATTCCGAGCCCTCGATAGTCCTCATGGACCCTCACACCCTCAAGCCAAGCTACATCACGAGTCTGAAAACCTGCATGAGCAACACCGACAGGGGTTTCGTCGATAGTTGCCACCACCAACATGCCGCCACGGTCCTTCAGCCAGTCGTCCCAAACCTCGGGAACATAGTCGCGGCCGTTCCAAATCTTCTTGCAGATTTCGAGGATCGGCCCCTTGTCACTGGCCACCGCCCTACGAATCTTGACCTGTGAGAGCTCTAGCCGCATTGGCCTAGGATTTTGGGACGTCGGTTTCACATACGCTCCCGCCGAATATTCGAGGAATAATGGGTTCAGCGAACTTGAATGTATCTTCTCAGCCGTGGCCAACCAGTCTTGGCAAGCCTCAACCTCGAACGGTCCTCTTTCACCCAGCGCAGCATGTGAAAGAAGCTCCGGGCCCGCTTCTCGTCACGCTCCAGGATCGGCTCATATCCCAGATTCCGCAGCTCGTCAAGATAGGCAGTCTCGACACGAGTCTGAGCCTCCCCGACGATCGCCGCCACCTTCACACGGCCCCCTCCAAACTTCCGGGCCAGCTCAGGACGCGCCTCGTCAAAGAGGAAACTGCTGCAGATCTCAATCTCCTCAGCATCATTCAGCTTCAACTCCTGCAGCAGGCGCAGTGCTAACTCGGTCGCCTTCTTCTGGTAGAGCTTCCTCCGGAAGAAGGGGTCCTGGAAATACTTGACCGGAATCAAGTCATAGTGAAACTCGCCCGTCTCTTTCCGGTGAGCTCCCACCACAACCCCGTACAGGAGGTCGCCCACGCCCGCATCGTCAATCTGAACAGTCACAGGCGTGCACCGGCAGGAATCTCAGCCCTAGCCATGACCACAGCCCGAGACCGCATCCATTGCTCAGCCTTCCACCCTGCCAGAAACCCCGCAAGAACGCTGGCAATGGCAGAAGTTACACCAATCACAGCGAGAGACGCATAGTCTAAGACAAGTGACGCTTGAGCAAACGAGAGTCCGTTCGTCAATGGATAGAAGAATACGCCGAAGATTACACCCCAGACTAGGCCTGACATGACGTGCGCTTTCCTCACAGCCTTCAACGTTCGCTTCCTATGAATAATCACGTCAGCCAAGACTGGCGGAACAAGCCCCACCGCTAGAAGCTGTCCCAGCAAGAGTGACGAGGCGTGGTTGGAGAGTAATAGTGCATTTCCCGCCCAATTGAACGTCGTGATAACAGACAAGGCCCAACGCCTCTCAGAAAATGCAGACCCGAAGAACCTCACTGTGAGAATTGCAAAAGCCACTACGGGTGCTCCCCAGATGCCCAGCAGCCGGAATGGCGTCTCAGGACCCAACGGCAAGAGGAGCAGAGTGACGATAGAGACCAGGACTCCGAACTCCGCGGCCACCAGCCAGCCAAGCCTCGCATCCCGCGGCGAGCCTGTTTTGATAGCTTGCAGTAGATACGAGATTATTCCGAGAGCCGCAATAGATCCGCCGACCAGAGCCGCTACGTGTGTCGGACTCCAGATTGCTTCCAAAGTCCCGATTTTCTCCACCCCATACCTCTGATGCCACAACTCATCAGCGTAACCCGAGGCGAGTACCGCCCCGACTCCGGCCACATAGACCCAAAGGCCGCGAGGAATCCTCCTCCGGTGGAGTTCTCGAAGTAACAAGAATCCCCCGAGCGAGCTGATGAGGCCCGCGTAAATTCCCAAGTGCGGCGGAATCCAGAACGACTCTCGGCCCACCCTCTCATGCCACCATGCATCCCAATACACGCTCAGAGCCATCACCATTGTTCCCCCAACCAGCGAACCCTGTCCCAAGAGCCAGGGCGAAGCTCCTGCTAAGCGTAACAGGTTCATGGTAGGCTGAAAACGGCCTCAGGTATTTTAGCACCACACAGAGATCCATGAAGCGAATTGGGGAGCACCGCTCCGCGCCGTCTCGTTCGAAATCTGACCTATGGCTGAATGGGACAGAGGAAGTCGGCCGACGGGTTGCCCGTCGCTGTCACGTCGCGTGAAGAGTGAGCGGCCATCACCGCTGACTCCGAGGTCAGTAGATAGGTGGGCTGAGAGATGTCCGGTTTGGGACGATTCGCAAGAATTACGTGAACACGTCTGTAGGTCGGTGCGTATCAGGTGCGAGACAGAGAGAAAGTCAGTATCTTTTCCGGAGTCCGTTGTCGGCTAGGTGCGACTGTTGGTTGGCCCTGCTTCATGAAAGCCGGGTGGCTTTGTTCTAGCTCGTGGATTTGGTTATTCCGACCTGGTCAACGAGGAAGTGTCCTAGGTAGCTGGGGATGCTTACTTCCCACCATCGTATCCATTTCCTCTCCTTGGACGCGTTTCGGATCGACTGCAGCATTCGGAGGATATTGTCGCTGACGCGTAGACCCTTCACGGGTCGACCCAGTCTTCCGTTCTCGATAAGGAACATCGCGTCCCGGGGGATGGTGGAGAAGTCTCCGGTCTGGTAGTTCTGAAATCGGGTGTACCAGTTGTTGGTTATGTATAGCCCGTCACCAGCTTCCTCAAACAGCTCCTCACGCGTCATGTTTCCAGGCTCCGCCACGAGACATGTAGGAGTTGGAATTATCATGCCAAAGTCCGAGTCCCAAACAGCGTTGCCGGTGGGCGATGTTTTGAATTTGGCGGCTGTTCTTGAATCGTGGACGAGTGTCTTGAACGTGCCTTTTTCGATGAGGGGGTTGACACGTGAAGGATGACCTTCGTCGTCGAAGGCCATTGCGCCCGGCGCGTTTGCTCTGAGACGGTCGTCTGTTAGCGTCAGCTGTTCGGAGGCAACTTTCTGTCCTAGCTTGTCGCCTAGAAACGAGAAGCCTGCTTCGACGGCGAAAGCGGAGGCTGAGAAGGCTACTGAGTTGATCAGGTTGCCGAATATCGACGGGCCGAATACCACGCTGTACTTTCCCTCTTTTCCATGTTCGGGTTTGAGGCTTGTCTTTGCGAAGGAGCCTGATTCTTCACCGGCCTTGGTTGGGTCGAAGTCTTTCAGGGTGGTGGAGACGGATATTCCTTGGCCGCTGGCGTCGTCTTCTGTGAAGCTTCTCATGGACAATTCGATCATGGTCTGTTCAGTTGAGGCTTCAATGCCGGTTGAGGTGTTCAGGGACTTTCGCCAGTGGTAAGAGGACAGCACTCCTGACACCCGTTTCGAGCCTGCGTCGAGAGAGGAGTTTATGGCCGATTCCACATAGTCGGTAAGTTCTCCTTCCAGCTGCGGTATTTTGGAGTCGTGGATTCCTGAGATCTGCTTGTACTGGAAGGGTCCCTTGGACAGGTGGCTCTCCACGGCCTCCGGGAGCGCTTTGACCGCGCTCAACATCTGGCTGATGGTCTTGTCGATTGTAGTGGTGGAGGTGTCGCTGAGCCGGCTTGCTATGCTGCGGGTTCCGAAGCCCAAGTAGATTACGGGACTGACCACGTCCCACGTCTTGACCACGGTTATGGAGTTGTTGCTGAACCGTACCATCCGGCGTTTCTCGACTTCCACCTGGCCCATCACGTCGGTGGCCCCTGCTTTCAGCCCGCGTTTGACAATCTCGCGGGGAAGGTCTTGCAAGATCGATTGGGTCGTCTGGACTGTGGACTGCATTAGGCTGCGCCTCCAAGCCTGATTCTTCGGAGTCGAATTGACGGGCCTCCCTCGTATACTGGGGCGCCTTGTGACGGGTCTCCTTTTCCACATGTGCCCGCGTCGAACATCATGTCCTTCCCGGCCGCGTCGACGCTGCCGTAGAGGCCTGGTGTTGTTATTTCGAGGGTGGGGTTTCTGACGAAGTTCTTCACCTCACCGTTCTCGATAAGGTACGCTTCGTGCCCCACGTAACGTTCGTTGTAGCGTTTGTCGTCTATGTTCCATTCCATGAAGGTCTTCATGAAGACGCCGTGATGAACGTCTTCGAGTAGTTCTTCGAACGAGTGGTCGCCCGGTTCCATGTAGGTGTTGGCCATGCGTACGATGGGTTCGCGGTCGAAGCCTACTGAACGAGACGAGGCGTTGCTGTCTGTGTTCAGTTCTGCAGCGGTTTCGCGGTTGTGGAGGAAGCCTGCAATTTTTCCGTGGTCGATGAGTACTCGTCTGCGTGCTTTGACGCCTTCATCGTCGTAGTCGTAGTAGCCGTAGGAGTTGGGAAGAGTGGGGTCGTCTACGACTGTGACGTGTTCCGAGCCGACCTTGAACCCTATCATGTTGGGCTTGAGGTAGGACTCTCCGGCCTGGGCCGCTTCTCGCCCTAGGATCCTGTCGGCTTCTTGCGGGTGTCCGCAGGACTCGTGGCAGATAATTCCGACAATTTCAGAGCCGAGTACCATGTCAACCTCGTCCCTGGGCGGTTTCTCGGCCTTCTCTAGAATCTCGCTCATCATCTTCGCCTCGTCCAGTGTGGCCTCAGCTACGTTCCACTGTTTCATGACTTCCCAGCCGCCGCTCTGGCCTTTGGTGTACCAGCGCTGTATCGAGCCCTTGTCCGAGACGCCGGTGAGGAGGGTGAAGAACCGGAGGCGGGGAACTGTTCCATGTATCATTGCGCCTTCCGAGTTGACGAAAATCTTCTCCTCCGTCTCGCCCATCAGGTCGAAGAAGCGTGCGACGAGTTTCATGTTGAGCGGGGCGGAGGTGACAGCTTTCTCGGTTTCTTTGAGAACTTCCATCTGTTCCTCGACGCTTGCGTCTTCCAACGGGATTTGTGGTTTGACTGCCCAGTTGGCCGTTGTGTTGCTGATGCCGGCCATTTTGATGGGCGATTTGACTAGGCGGGCTGACATTTTCGCGGTCCGGTAGGCTGACTCGACTGATGACCGTACTGATTCTCGGGTCATGGTGTTGGTACAGGCGAACCCTAGGGCGCCGTTAGCCAGGACCCGTGTTGCTATGCCTGATTTTTTGACGAAGCCTGCGGGGTCGGGGACGCCGTTTTTGAAGACGAGGCGTAATCCCTCGTTCCGCTGGAACCGGGCTTCGGCGTACTGGGCTCCAAGGCTGGTGGCGGTGCTGACAGCGTACTTGACGAGGTCTTCCAAGACTTACAACTCGAGGATTTGGAAAATCGGGCTGGGAGGGTCCTGTGATAAAGCTGACGGCAGAACCTATCTGCGCATCAGTGTCCTGGGTTCTGGAGAGTTGAGTTTGGATTGGTGAGTGTCAGCTTTTACGGTGGAGCCGGGGAGGTGGGTGGTAACAAGATTCTGGTCGAGGACCGGGGTTCGAAGCTTCTTCTCGACTTTGGGATGAACCTGTCGGAGCGGGCGCGTTTCTTCTCGGAGCCGTTCCTCTCGCCCCGGGACGAGCTGGGTATGATCGAGCTGGGTATTCTGCCCGGGATCGACGGGCTTTACCGGGGTGACGAGGAGGCGGCTGTTGATGGGGTGGTGTTGAGCCATTCTCACATTGACCATTCGATGTGTGTGTCGTTGTTGAACCGGAGGATTCCGGTTTATTGTGGGGAGACGACTCGGATGATTATGGAGGCGTTGTCTACTGTTAGGCCTGCTGGGTTTGAGAATGACCTGGAGGGGGTTGAGTTTCGCACTTTCAGAACCGGGGACAGGGTCAAGGTCGGCGCGTTGGAGGTTGAGCCGGTCCATGTGGACCACAGTGTTCCGGGGGCGTATGGGTTTGTGGTTCACACGTCTGAAGGCGCGTTGGCGTACAGTGGGGATTTTCGGGCGCATGGGCCGAAGGCGAGCATGACGTGGGATTTCGCGGGGAGGGCAGCGGAGGCTGGGGCTGAGGTGTTTCTCTGTGAGGGGACGAACCTTGTTCGTGGGGATTTGCGGTCGGAGGGTGAGGTCTTGGAGAAGGTTGAACACGTGGTGGCACGGACGAAAGGGCTTGTCTTAGCGAATTTTTCGGGGGCGGATGTTGACCGTTTGAAGACGTTTCACGAGGTGGCCAGGAGGAATGGTAGGGTGTTGGCGGTGTCGTTGAGGCAGGCGTTTCTTCTCCGTGCTCTGTTGAAGGACAGGAATCTTGAGGTGCCGGATGTTCTTAGGGACCCGAATGTTGTGGTTTACAGGAAGATGAAGAAGACGTATTACAAGTGGGAGCAGGAGATCATGAACAGTGCGCGTGTGAAGACGTCGAAGGACGTGAAGGAGATGCAGGACAAGGTGATTCTTGTTTCGACGTCTTATGACATGAATGAGCTGCTGGATATTCGTCCGGGCCCGGGTGGGGCGTTCATCAATAGTACGTCTGAGCCGTTTAACGAGGAGATGGAGCTGGACCATGAACGGTTTGTGAACTGGCTTGACCATCTGGGGCTGCCGCTGTACCAGGTGCATAGTTCGGGGCATATGATGCCGACGGAGCTGCGGGAGACGGTTGGGAAGGTTGGGCCGAGGCGGCTTGTGCCGATCCATACGGAGCAGCCGGGGCTGTTTGGGCGGTTTGTCGGGGACCTTGCGCGGGTGGAACAGGTCCGGAAGGGGTCTGTGCTGACTGTTTGAGGGTGAGGGTGGTGTTTTGCGGCGCGGGAATTCGTAGAAAGACTCCCCTCTTTGTCGGGGGTGGTTTCTGTGCGGGCTTGGAACGGGCTGGTTTTTGCGCGTCTCGGCTGAAACGGGCTTGGAACATTTTCGTGACGAGGGTCGACTGGTATAAGCATGGTGGAGAAACTCTTCGTGGAATGTCGGGGTCTAGAATCTCGGGCTTGTTTTGCGAAAATGGGCTTGTTGTAGGGCGCGTTTCAGTTTAGAAGGCGTGTTCGCTCCGAACACGAGGGATAGAGAAAGTGGGCATCGTTCTCATGTGCCACGAATGGGTCCCCTAGCATTCGGGTGTTTCTGGCCTTGTGAACTTGAACCTCGGGCTGGAGCGGCTACCCCTTCCCCCTCTTCATATAGTCTGCACGAAGGAGAGTTGCAATTTCCTAGGGGAAACTGCTCCTTTTGCGGTTGTTTGAGAGCTGTTTTTGGTGGTCGTTGAACCAGGGTCCCGTGTGTCCTTCAGGCATGAGTGCAGTGCCTTATGAGAGATACAAGACTTGTCGCTCCATATGAGAGCGCATGCAAACCGTCCCACCCGGGTCCTCCAATCATTAATGGGATCGTGGCAGCATGGAAACAGCGGTCAGGATTTTCAGGCCCGGCGAAGAGTCTGAACTGTTGACGTTGCTCGCCGAGGCCCACGGAGACCATTACGACGCGGCCGAGACCAGACGGGTTTCGTCCTCTGCACGCTTTGACCCAGCAGGCTGCTTCATCGCCGAGGAGCAAGGTGCGCTGGTAGGGTGCGTGGCCGTCACAAAGCTACCACGTGACAAATGGTTCGTGGTCAGATACCTGGCAGTCAGAAACGCAAAGTCTAGGGTTCAGGTTGCCCAGAGGCTTCTCGAGCGAGCCGTTCAACACGTTCAGTCCCAGGGACCTGAATACGTGAGGGCCACCACGCCGGCCATCGAGCCGTATGTCACAGTCTACAAAGACGCCGGGTTCAGCCCGGTGAGGAGGGACTTTCGCATAACATGGGACTTGGACGTTCAGGGTTATGGAAGTAGCGGTTTCGACACCAGCGAGCTCCAGCCAGAAATGGCAGATGAGGCCGCTGTATCCTACGTGAGGACGCTGAGCCCGTACTGGGACTGGCGGACAGAAGAGCAGGGAGGACCAGGCGCAGTGGCCCGTTCCTTCAAGGAAGGAACGAAGCACGGTGAAAGATGGCTGCTGTGTCGCGTAAACGGGACAATAGTTGGACTGGCCGGGCTCGTCCCGGACTATTACGGAACCGGGAAGACCAGGTCTAGAGGAGCCTCTGTTCTCCCTGAGCACAGGCGGAAGGGCATCGGTTCTGCCCTCATGCATGAAATTCTGAACTTTGCCAAGAGGCTGCGGCAGAACAAGATGACGGTCTACACGTTCTCTTACTTGGACCGTCTCGCTCCCGGAGCATCTCTCTACTTGAGGTCAGGTGGAAAGATAGAAGCAGAATACCTGCAGCTGCAAATGTAGGAGTTCGTTCGCGGGAAAGGGACGTAGCCTCTGTCGGCGGACTCAGATGAAGAAGACGAAAGTGACGAAGCAGATCGTCATCAGTACAAGCGCGTGTTTGAGCCCGTCCCTGATGTACCCCGTGGCCATTTTGCCCCCTACAAGGCCTGCGAAGGACGCTTCCACCAGCCCCATGTAGAGGAACAGGTTTGTGATTTCTCCGAGGGGAAGGGAGACGAAGCTGAACCCTACTCCTCCTACGGAGCTCGCTCCTCCAAGGTTGGTGTTTGCCAGCTGCTGGAAGAAGCTGGTGACGAGAAGGTAGACTGTGACTAGGAAGACGGCGAAGCTGATGTACATGACGCCGATGAAGGGCCTCAGAGTCGCCCTTCGTTTTCGTTCCAGGTACTGGATCTCCTGAACGTGTTTGGCGACCGACTCCATGCTCTCCTGTATGTCTCCTCCAGACTTGTTGGCTTCTGATATCAGCATGGAGCTTCTACGGGCCAGCGTGGTGCCTGTGCGGTCTGCGAAATACTGGAGCGCTTTCTCCAGTGGGATCCGGAAGCTGATCTTTGCGATCAGCCTTTTGAGCTCTTTGGTGAGGGGTCCATAGTCTCGTTCTGCGGAAATCTCGATCGCCCTCACAAGGGTCATGCCGCTCCGTCCCGCGTCTGCAATGTCTCTGATGAGGTGTGGAATGTTGTTGTCGATGGAATCTCTGCGACGGGAGTCGGACAAGTACATCATGGCGGGGGGAAACAAGGCCACTATCGCAGCCAGGACTAGGAACCGGTCAAGGGTGAAGGTCCCAGTTGAACCTGCAAACCCAATCTCGACAGAGGGCCCAAAGAGAGCGATTTCCAGGAATCCCCAGGCAGCGATGCCCGCGAAAATCAGGCCGCTGAAGACCCATACGAGCCTGCGGGTGACCCTTCCGACAAGCAGCATCATCCCTCCTTCCAGTTTCTCCCTCTTTCCCCTTTTTGCGCCGGCTAGCACGTCGCCTCCTGAAGGTGATGGAGGCCCGGTTGGCTGAGCTTGTGTTGGTTGTGCCATGTTTTTTTCGCCTAACCTTTAGGTTGCATTGCGTCCAGTAGGAAGAGGAAGAGTATTCCGCAGATTGGTATG
>Ga0209619_10003582_pt1 | contig 11157 bp, 10 predicted proteins | sample Rifsed16ft3_FD_184011 | JGI IMG/M metagenome (GOLD analysis project Ga0209619, IMG submission 184011) | Soil microbial communities from Rifle, Colorado, USA - sediment 16ft 3 (version 2) | ecosystem: Environmental > Terrestrial > Deep subsurface > Rock core/Sediment | place: Rifle, Colorado... | reverse complement strand
TAACGAGACATGATCACGGATTGTAACTGCACCCTCCCGCCAATTCAAACACAATTCAAACTCAAGGCTTTCAAATGGAAGTAAAAAATGTTAGAAATAATAGATTCAGCCTATGGAAAACAAACGGGCTTCTACTGGAATACCAGGCCTCGATCCACTGATCGAAGGGGGCTATCCGGCAGGGAAATCTTACCTAATAACCGGAGAATCCGGCACAGGTAAGAGCATCTTCTGCATGCAATTTATACTGAAAGGGCTCGTGGAAGGAGAAAGGGCTGTTTACGTCGCCGTGGATGAGAAGCCCGCCGACATCCTGGAAGAGGCGGCCTCCTTGGGCTGGGACCTGCTCAAATATGTCGAACAAAAAAATCTGCTTATTTTGGACGCCTCTCCCATGTTCACCGCCCGAATGGGTGCCGGAAAAGAGAAGGAGGTTGACGTACAGAAGACCGTGGAAGATCTCGCGAGCTATGTCAAGAGAATGGGAGCCACGCGCGTAGTCATCGATCCTGTCGGGCCGCTAATCCTCTCCCGCGATTCCTCCGCCCGCGCTCAAGGGCATGTGCGCACGCTGGTTCACGCGCTCCAGGACAGCCTGGGGACTACCAACCTCCTTACCTCCTATGCTATTCCATCTGCAACAGGGGCAGGCGAGGGGGGGGTAGAGGAGTTTCTGGTCGCAGGGGTTATAGTCCTGAGTGTGGTTCGGGTCCAGAACCGTCTGGTGCGTACCCTCTTGTTGCGCAAGATGCGCGGCACAGCAATCGACCTGATGGAGCATCAGTTCAACATTGTCAAAGAAAAAGGGATTGTTTTGAAACCTATTCTCTAACTCTTTAAAGGAAGAGCCATGGCCGAAGGAAAAAAAATATTTATTGCCGAGGATAACCACCACTTCTGCGAGCTCTACCGGATGGCTCTAGGCGCAGAAGGATATGAGGTCCACTTCGCCCATAATGGGAGAGAGGCGCTGGAAAAGATCCCCACGGTGGGCCCGGATCTCGTCATTCTCGATGTCATGATGCCGGAAATGGACGGCTATGAGGTGTGCCACAAACTGCGCGATATGCCTAAATTCGCGCTGACCCCTGTGATCATGCTAACGGCCCTATCGACGGATGAGGACAGAATCAAAGGTTACCAGGTGGGAGCGGATGACTACCTTACCAAACCCTTCTCCCTGAAGGTCCTAAAGGCGCGCGTGGCCAGCATCTTGGGAAGAAGCGATGTCGGCAAAGTCGAAGCGGCGCCACCCCCGGTCCAGGTCGCCCAACCCGTGATCCAGGCGACACAGCCCATCGTGTTAAAGGAAGAAGTGACCATCGCTCCTGCCAAAGCGATCGCTCCTGTCAGGAGCCTTAACATCGCGGAGGATGCCCTGGAACAGTTTTTCGGCACCCCGATACCACCAGGGTCGAACATCCTTATCCTCGGCTCATTGGGAACCGGCAAATCCTTCTTCTCCCGCCTCTTCCTGGCTCAGGGACTACGCCAGGGCGAAAAATGCATGTTTGTGTGCGTGGACGATGACCCCTCCATGGTACGCAGAGAGCTGAACACAAAATACGGTCTGGACCTCTCCAACCTGGAAGGCCAAAACCAGGTGCGTTTTGTGGATGCCTATTCCTGGAGTGGGGGAAGAACCTCCTCTGAGGAGAAGTTCGCCATTACCGGAACCCTCGAGCTTGCCGACCTGTCCGGCCTCGTCAGCGATGCGGGTGCTGAGCTAGAACAGACCGACCGACTGAAAAAAGGCGGCAGGAGAGTGGTGGATTCCATCTCTAGCCTCTTTCTCAATTTCGAACTGGCCTATGTGCAGCGTTTTATCGCTTTTCTGGCGCGGTCGGGTCACTTCGCCGGGGTCTCAACGATCTTTATCGTCGAGCAAGGGATCTGTAGTGAGCAGACCTTAAACAACATCAAATACATCATGGATGGAGTCCTGGAATTCAAGAACGAGGATGAGAAATTTCTTGGTCGGGCACAAACCATGAAGTGGGGAATTGCAAAATCCGAGTGGATAGATGCCACACAGGCCTGAGTACTAAAAAATGTCCGAGACCGACAGTATGGGAGGCATAAAGGTTCTCCTGTTGGAGGGAGGTAAGAGATTCCCCCATCGAACTCGGGAGGAGCTTGAGGCTAAAGGCATCAAGGTCACCCCGGTAGAGGATCCGGCAGCCTGTTCGACAATCCTCGAGAGCGACAGAGAACAGACCGTCATCATCGACCTGGACCTCTATAGGGCAGGGATCGACACCGTGCAGAAAATCCACAGCACGTATCCGGAAATCGCTACTATCGTCATGGCTTCCCTGGAGCGGCTGGCTGTCGTGGACGAAGCGCTCCGACAGGGGGCCTGGGATTTTGTCATCAAGCAGCCGGACCTCTCTCACCTCCAGGAAATTCCCCAGGCAATATCCAGAAGCGCAGAAAGAAAGAAGCTCAAGTCAGAGATCGAAAGCTACGGTGATGAGGCCAAGAGGCTCCAAGAAGAAAACGAACAGCATCGGGAACAAGTAAAGAGACTTCAAGATGAGGCCGAGCGCTATCAGGAAGAGGCCAAAAAGCTTCAAGCGGACATTGAACACTATCGGGCTGAGGCCAAAAGACTCCAAGAAGAAAACGAACGGTACCGGGAAGAAGCAACCGGACTGAGGACAACCCTGGAGGGAAACCGCTCCGAAGGGCAGCAGGAAACTAAACCAAGTTTAGAAAGTCCTGCACGGGGCCCCAATGAAAAGGCTTCGGATGATGAGGTCCTGGCGGATATCGCCGAAGATTTAAAATCCCCGCTAGCAGCCATGATCGGTTACTTAGAGATCGCCTCCGCGATCAGCCCCGAGCAAGCGAACGCCAGCCAGATTCTCTCATTGCAACGGATCGAGGCACTGGCGCGGCGCCTCTTTGATCTGGTGATGAACCATACCGGGGCGCTAGACATCGAAGCGGGAAGATTTGAGCTGCAGAAGAATCTGTTCGAGATCAACGGAATTCTTGAATCGGCCGTTCTGGATAAAAAGGACGAGGCTAATACCAAAAATATCGAGATCATTCTCGAGACAGCCAACGACCTCCCGCCGATCACCGCCGATGCGGTGCAGCTCGAGCGGGCAGTCAAGATTCTTATCAGCAATGCCATCGGTCTCTCGCCTTTAGGGGGAAGCGTTACGGTGAGCTCGCTAAGGCAGGGCAACGAAATTGCCATCTCGGTGAGAGACACTGGCGCGGGGATCTTTAAAGAGGAGTTCCCTCTGCTCTTCGACAGAAGAAAAAAAATTCGCAGGCGCGGCGCGGATGTCAACACGGCCGGCCTTTTCGTTGCCCATCACATCGTCAGCGCGCACGGCGGCAGGATTGATGTTCAAAGTGACCCGCTTGAGGGCACCACGCTAACAATTGCCCTGCCCATCTGACCCCGGCTCTTTTCTAAGAATCCCCTTTCTTGACACACCAGACAACCGTGGTTAAATTTTGCTAACTGTGGGCAAAAGAAAACCATGCGCCTCGACAAACTCACAATAAAATCGCAGGAAGCCCTGCAGCATGCCCAGGCACTGGCGGAGAAACGAAACCATCAGGCGATCGATGTGGAGCACCTGCTCATGGCGCTTCTCGGCCAAAAAGAGGGCGTGGTCCTCTCACTCTTGCAAAAGTTGGGCATCCCCGTCCCCTCTCTTTTCGACAGACTCCAAAGGATCCTTGACCGCTTTCCCCAGGTTACGGGGGGAGCCGCGGGACAGACTTTCATTACGCCACGCCTCAAGAAGCTCATCGAAAGGGCTGAGGCTGCGGCCGAAGGGCTCAAAGACGAGTATGTCTCTACGGAGCACCTCCTGCTATCGATGGTGGAAGAGGACGGAGAGGGGGGAAGACTCTTACGGGAACTGGGCGCCACCAAGGACCAAATCTTCCGCGCGCTGGTGGATATTCGCGGCGCCCAACGGATCACTGATCCTAATCCTGAGGAAAAATATCAGGCCCTGGAAAAATACAGCCGGGATCTTACGGAGCTTGGCCGCAAAGGAAAACTCGACCCGGTGATTGGCCGGGATGACGAAATCCGCAGGGTGATCCAGGTCCTTTCCCGCCGCACGAAAAACAATCCCGTCCTGATCGGAGAGCCCGGGGTGGGAAAAACCGCCATCGTGGAAGGACTGGCGCTTAGAATCGTCAACGGGGATGTGCCGGAGAGCTTGAAAGACAAGAGGCTCGTAGCATTGGATATGGGCGCGCTGGTGGCCGGGGCCAAGTATCGGGGCGAGTTCGAGGAGAGGTTGAAGGCGGTCTTGAAGGAAGTCACCGAGGCCAGCGGGGAAATCGTTCTCTTTATCGACGAGATGCACACCCTGGTAGGTGCTGGAGCCGCAGAGGGGGCCATGGATGCCTCCAATATGTTAAAGCCGGCGCTGGCGCGAGGCGAACTCCGCTGCGTGGGGGCCACAACTTTGGATGAATATCGCAAACGGGTGGAAAAAGACCCCGCACTGGAGCGGAGGTTTCAACCGATTCTTGTCCGGGAACCGTCGGTCGAGGACACCATCGCCATCCTGAGAGGTCTTAAAGAGAGGTATGAAGTTCACCACGGCGTGCGCATCACGGATAGCGCCATTGTCGCGGCGGCCACCCTGTCGCAGCGCTACATCAGCGACCGGTTTTTGCCCGACAAGGCGATCGATCTCATTGACGAGGCGGCTTCGCGGCTCAGGATTGAAATCGACAGCATGCCGACCGAGATCGACGAGGTGGAGCGAAAAATCCTCCAGTTGGAAATCGAACGGCAGGCCTTAAAGCGGGAGGACGACAGGGCCGCCAAAGAAAGGCTCGGCCGGCTGGAGCGGGAGATTCAGGGTCTCAAGGAGAGCTCGGAAGGACTAAAGGGTCACTGGAAAAAGGAAAAGGAGGCTATCCAGAAGCTCCGTTCCCTGAAGGAAAAGATCGAGGCCACCAAGGTAGAGGAACAACAGGCGCAGCGCAGCGGCGACTTGAACCGCGCCGCCGAGCTACGCTACGGCGTTCTCATCCAGCTCAACAAAGAGTTGGCGGACGAGAATCAAAAGCTGCTCGATCTCCAGAAAGACCAAAAGATGCTCAAGGAAGAGGTGGATGCCGATGATGTAGCGGAGGTGGTTGCGAAGTGGACCGGGATCCCCGTGTCCAAGATGATGGAGGGTGAGATCCAGAAGCTGCTCAAAATGGAAGAGCGGCTGAAGGCGCGCGTCGTCGGACAGGACCAGGCGATTCAAGTGGTTGCCAACGCGGTGCGACGCGCCCGCGCAGGTCTGCAAGACCCGAATCGCCCGATCGGCTCCTTTATCTTTTTAGGCCCGACCGGAGTGGGAAAGACGGAGCTCTGCCGCGCCTTGGCCGAGTTTCTTTTCGATGATGAGCAGGCGATGGTGCGACTGGATATGTCGGAATTCATGGAAAAACACTCGGTCGCGCGGCTTATCGGGGCCCCCCCGGGATATGTGGGCTACGAGGAGGGAGGGTACCTCACAGAGGCGGTGCGTCGCAGGCCCTATTCGGTGGTTTTATTCGATGAGATCGAGAAGGCCCACCCCGAGGTGTTCAACGCCCTCCTGCAAATACTTGAGGATGGGCGCATGACCGACGGCCAGGGAAGAACCGTGGATTTCAAAAATACGGTGATCATCATGACCTCCAATCTCGGCGGCCAATACATCCAGGAGCTGGGGGAAAAAGACCGGAAAGAAATGGAGCGCCGGGTGATCACGGCCCTGCGCGAGGCCTTCAAGCCGGAGTTCCTTAACCGCATCGATGAAACTGTTATCTTCAATAGCCTCGGCCGCGACCAGATCAAAGAGATCGCCGAGATCCAGCTGAAGCGACTGCGGCAGAATTTGGCGGCGAAAAAGATGGCGCTGGAGATCACCGACCGGGCCAAGGGGCTCGTGGCGGAAAAGGGCTACGACCCGGTTTACGGGGCGCGCCCACTGAAGAGAACCATCCAGAGATTGATCCAGGATCCTCTGGCCTTAAAGATTCTGGAAGGGGAGTTCCGCGAGGGCGAGAAGGTAAAAATCGACGCCGATGGAGATCAGCTTACCTTCACCCACGGGAAAGCGACCTCAGGTGAGGAGGCGTTGGTCGAAAGACTTCTCCCTTGACCTCTTCCACGCATAGGCCCAAGAAAAAAGTCCCCTTACCTCTAAAGCGGGTACGCAAAGAGATCCCTCCACCAGGTCAGCGCTTCAAAGACATAAAAAAGTATAATCGGAAAAAGGCCAGGGAGGAACTGAAGTGGAGCCTCTACGTAATGCTCCTCTGTAAAGCGAGCATTACGCCCAAGAAGCGTGCAAGCTCCTTCTGCCGCGTATCCCTGGTCAGGAGAGAGCAACCGGCCACCTCCGCCATGGTGACGATCAAGGTGTCTATGGTAGGCACGGTGATTCCTCGCCTTGTCATCCGAATATGGAATTCAGCCGCGCGAAGGTTAAGTTGGTAATCAGGCGGCGAAAGCTGTTGAAAGTTTTCCAGGTCAGCTCGTGCAAGGGCAAAGTCCTTGGGGTCTGTTAACCCCTGTAAGTATTCCTGCACAATGATTGGTGCTGTTGCAGGAGGTGGCCCCTGCTCAAGAAGCTTATCCAAGATCTCGGTTTCACGGCTATCTACGCCGCCAAAGTAATCAATGAGGACGCTTGTGTCTACCAGCGGACCGAACCCATTCATGGGTTTCTTCCTCCCGCATTTTTTCTAGGTCGCCATGCCAAAGAAACTTACCCTTATGTTCACGAACCTTGCGGAGCCGGGCGAGACGAACGAGTTCCCGCAATCCTAGGTGAACGACTTCTTTCTTGGTTTTGGCCTTCGTCAACCGCATAGCCTCGGCTATCAGGGCCTCATCCAGGTCAATATTAGTGTGCGCCATAATGATGCCTTCCCCTAAGTCGTTACTATGTGCATATTTTAGTTTATTTATGTGCATTGTCAACTGCCGCCAATTGAACTAACCCTTTCTATCCTTGACGCCCGCTTAATCTATGCCTAATCTCAAGGCTGTCTATGCGCTGGTATCTTCATGTCGATATGGACGCCTTTTTTGCCTCTGTGGAGCAGGTGCTGGATCCTGCCTTGAAAGGCAAGCCGGTGATCGTCGGCGGGGGCAATGGCAGAGGGGTGGTGACTTCGGCCTCTTACGCGGCGAGAAAGTACGGTGTTCATTCGGCGATGCCGGGATTCCAGGCAAAAAAACTCTGTCCCCACGGCATCTTTCTCCCCAATCGCCACCGGATCTACAGTGAATTTTCAAACAAAATCTTTGCTATCCTGGAGCAATACTCACCGGAGGTTCACGCCATCTCGATCGACGAGGGGATCGTGGACCTAACTGGAACGGAAAGACTCTTTGGCCCGCCACTAAAAACCGCCAACGAGATTCTTGCGCGGGTGGAAAAAGAGCTGGGGCTTTCCGCCTCAGGAGGACTTTCAACCAGCCGAGTGGTAGCGAAGATCGCCGCGACCTTGGCCAAGCCGCACGGATTCATCTACGTGCCTCCAGGCACCGAGCAGGTTTTTCTCTCTCCTCTCCCAGTCGAAGCCATCCCAGGAGTGGGACCGAAAACCCACCAGGAACTGTTGCAGCTAGGAATAAAAACCATCGCGGACCTCCTAAAGCACCCTGACCTCAGGCGCCGGCACCTTGACCTTGATGAACCGGGACAGGAAGGGCGGAGTCACGATCACTCGATTGGTAACGAGACCACTCTGGACAAACCGCTAAAAGAGATGGAAAAGATGGAGGAGGTCTTGTGGGGGCTAGTCGAGGAAGTGGGAGCAAGGCTACGGCAGGAGGGATCGTATGCCCGCTGCATTACCGTGAAGATCCGCTATGCCAATTTCAAGACTATCACCCGCTCGCGGACCCTCTCGACTCCGACACGTTTCGATCGGGAGATTTTCGAGGTGGCGCGTGAACTGCTGAAAAAAAATCTTACTCCCGGCGGATCGGTCCGCCTTCTTGGGGTCAGCGCCAGCAGTCTCCTCAGCTCGGGCTGGCAGGAATCCATGTTCGAGGTTCGGAAACGTCTCTCCTGGGAAAAACTCTACCAAGGCATCGACCGGCTGCGCCGCAAATACGGCGAAGAAGCGATTGGCGTAGCCACGCCCCGCAATCGAAATCGGTAACTTTCGTTGAGTCGGGACCCCCTATCCCTTCGCTTCAGTGCCTCCTCGTCGGGAACTCGTTCGGGGACTTACCTCGCTCCCCGAAAGCAATGGGGTCGCTCGGGAGGCTGCTTCGCGTGCCCAAAGCAATGGGCTAGTGGGTTTTTTGAACTGTTCACGTTCGATGCTTTGGGCTTGCTCAGCAACCTCCCTCGCTCTTGGAGCAGAGCGCCGGGGGCGGATTGAAAGATCGATGCACCAGACGTGGAGGTTTAAGCGTGTCAACGGTACAGCGTACCCGGACTCTATTGCATCGAGCTTGAGAGACGCCTCCGGTGCGGAGGTCGCTCGGCTTCGCAGAGACTTCCAAGGCCTCGGAGTCAATCTTCGCTCAGGGACAGGGAGGTCCCGTCCTCTCCGAAGTGGGCTGAGCAGGCTCCCTGAGTGGGGCCATTGTAAACTCTGCCTGTGGCAGATGTGGGACGGAGCAGCACACAGCGAGCGAGGGGAGCGCGAGTGAGGCTGCGGACGTAGAGACGAAAAGGTTCGGTTTAAGCACTGCTCCATCGGCCGCAGCCGAGAGCGCGTTCCCCGAGGGAGCTTGTCCAAGCAAGTCCCGGAAGGGTCGCTGCGGGAGACCGTGGAGCGAGGGGAGCCCCGAAGCCCAAGCCGGTTGACTTTCAACAAGGAACCCACCTACAGTTGCATCTCAAGGAATCTCAACGCGACCGAATATTTTTATCATGACCAATCCAAATCACCCATTCCTCGCCGCCTGCCGGCGAGAGAAAACCCCCTACACGCCTGTGTGGCTGATGCGGCAGGCGGGCCGTTACATGGAAGAATACCGCGAGCTCAGAGCGAAGTTCAGCTTTCTCGATCTGTGCAAGCGGCCCGACCTTGCGGCCGAGATCACGGTGACGCCGGTCGAGCGTCTTGGAGTTGACGCCGCGATCCTCTTTGCCGACATTCTCCTGCTCCTCGAGCCCATGGGCGTAGGACTGGAATATACCAAAGAAGATGGACCCATGATTCAACGCCCCGTCCGCACTGGCGCGGACGTAGATCGGCTGCTGGAATTCGCCCCCGAAAAGGCATTTCCCTTTGTCTTCGAGACGGTCCGGAAGAGTTGCGCCGCCCTGAACGGCAAGGTCCCGCTCATCGGCTTCTCCGGCGCCCCCTTTACCTTAGCATCGTATCTTATCGAGGGAGGCGGCTCGCGCAACTATCTCCACACCAAGCATCTGATCTACTCGGATCCGGGCGCATGGAGCGCTCTGATGGAACGTCTTTCACGGGCCATTGTCGGATACCTCAACGGGCAAATCGCGGCAGGGGCGCAGGCGGTACAGCTCTTCGACAGCTGGGTGGGCTGCCTGAGCCCGGATGACTACCAGCAATACGTCCTTCCCTACGCGCGAGCTACCATTGAAGGGTTGACGCCGGGGACTCCGGTGATCAACTTCAGCACCGGGACCGCCGGGCTGCTCAAGTTGATCCGCGCCGCAGGCGGGGACATTATCGGCGTTGATTGGCGGGTAAATCTGGACGAGGCGTGGGAGCGAGTTGGGTTCGACGTCGGCATCCAGGGAAACCTGGATCCAGTCGCGCTTTTTGCCCCACCAGATGAGATCCGCCGCAGGGTCCGGGAGATTCTCCGACGCGCCGACGGGAGGCCGGGACACATATTTAACCTGGGTCACGGTGTCCTTCCCAATACTCCGGTAGATCATGTCATTGCGATGGTGCAGGCGGTTCATGAGCTTAGCGCCCGTTAAGACAAGCCATGCCGTTCTCCCATGATGCTGTTCTCCTGATCGCCTTCGGCGGCCCCACCTCTCGTGCGGACATCCGGCCGTTCATCGGCCGCGTGCTGCAGGGCGTCCCTGTGCCGCCGGGACGCATTGAAGAGGTGGCCCATCACTATGAGGCTATAGGCGGCCGATCACCGTTGAATGAGATTACCCTCCGGCAGGCGCGCGCCCTGGAGAAGATGCTCAAGGAGCTGGGTTTGTCACTGCCGGTTTACGTGGGGCTGCGCCATTCGAGCCCGTCTATTAAAGAAACCCTGCAGCGCATGACCGCCGGCGGAGTGAAGAGAGCGCTTGGCTTCATCCTTTCCCCGCTCCGCACGGAAGCGAGCTGGGAGCGCTATCAAAATAACGTGGCAGAGGTTTGCTCCGAGTTCGGCGGCTCTGCGCCCAATGTCGATTACTGTCCGGGCTGGCATGCCCATCCTCTCTTTATTCAGGCTCTCGCAGAGCAGATCCGGCCGGCGCTGGAGAAGATCTCCAGGGAAAGGCGGCCAACCACTCCGCTCGTCTTCACTGCCCACAGCGTGCCGACGGCAATGGCCGCCCGTTCACCGTATGTAAGCCAATTAGAGGAAACGTCACGCCTGGCGGCTGAACTTCTTGGCCATCGCCGCTGGTCGATCGCCTACCAAAGCCGAAGCGGTAAGCCAGGCGATTCCTGGCTAGAGCCCGACATCGGCGCAGCCCTCCGAAAAATCGCTTACGAGGGAGTAGACGAAGTTGTGGTCGCCCCCGTTGGCTTTGTTTGCGATCATGTCGAGGTGCTCTATGACCTCGACATCGAGGCGAGAAAAATCGCTGAAGGGCTGGGCCTGCGCTTTTTCAGGGCAAGTTCTGTGAACGACCACCCAATCTTCATTGAGATGATGGCGGACGTGATTAAAACGAAGCTTTCAACCATCAGCGGTCAGCCAAAGAGTCTCAAGCCTAAGAGCTAAACCTGATGGCTAACGGCTAGAAGGAATGAATCGCCTTCTTCCGGGCAAGCCGTTACGAACGACGGCACGCTTGTCGGAACCCTCGCTCAATGCTTGAATTCCTCAAATATATCTGATAATTTTATTTTTGTCCGACAATTAAATATTGTAAGGAGATTACCATGTCTGCGGTCACCAAGATCACCGCCAAGTATCAAGTCACATTGCCGCGCGACGTCCGTCGAGCCTTGAAGGCCAAGGTCGGGGACCTCCTGGTGTTTGTTCAACAGCCGGACGGC
>Ga0209619_10003579_pt1 | contig 11159 bp, 8 predicted proteins | sample Rifsed16ft3_FD_184011 | JGI IMG/M metagenome (GOLD analysis project Ga0209619, IMG submission 184011) | Soil microbial communities from Rifle, Colorado, USA - sediment 16ft 3 (version 2) | ecosystem: Environmental > Terrestrial > Deep subsurface > Rock core/Sediment | place: Rifle, Colorado... | reverse complement strand
CTTCAACGAGCTCGTCCGGACCGCCGAGGTCGCGGCCCCGATCGTGATCGGCCGCGATCACCTCGACTCAGGGTCCGTCGCCTCGCCGAACCGCGAAACCGAGGCGATGCTCGATGGCACGGACGCCGTCGCCGACTGGCCGCTCCTCAACGCCCTCGTGAACACGGCCGCCGGGGCGACGTGGGTCAGCATCCACCACGGCGGCGGCGTCGGGATCGGCTACTCGCAGCACGCCGGGATGGTCGTCGTCGCCGACGGGACGGACCTCGCGGCCCGGAAGCTCGAACGGGTCCTCACGACGGATCCGGCGATGGGCGTCCTGCGCCACGTCGACGCCGGCTACGAGCGGGCGATCGAGGTCGCGCGGGAGCGCGGCGTCGTCATCCCGATGCTGGACGATCCCGTCTAGCCCATCCGGGAGCAGGGCGGGGGGGCGGGCCTGGACGCCGAGTACCCGACCGGCGCCGGTGGCACGATGTGCACGATGCTCATCGAGTCCGTCCCGAACTACTCGGAGGGTCGCCGCCCCGAGGTCGTGGACGCGATCGCGGAGGCCGTCACCACGACCCCCGGCGTCCACCTCCTCGACCGGACCTCGGACGCGTCCCACAACCGGTCCGTCCTGACCATCGCCGGCGAGGCCGAGGCGGTGTCCCGGGCCCTCGAAGCGACGATCGCGATGGCGATCCGCGAGATCGACATGGAGCAGCACACCGGCGAACACCCCAGGATCGGGGCCGTCGACGTCGTGCCGTTCGTGCCCCTGGGCGAGACGACGATGGACCAGGCGATCGCCCAGGCCCGGATGTTCGGGCGAGCCATGGCGGAGCGGTTCGGGATCCCGGTCTTCCTCTACGCGAAGGCCGCCACGCGGCCCGACCGCATCCGCCTGGCCGACGTCCGGCGCGGCGGCTACGAGGGCCTTCGCGACGAGATCGCGACGAGCGGACGGGGCCCGGATTACGGGCCGGCGCGGACGCACCCGCGGGCCGGCGCCATGGCCGTCGGGGCCCGCCCGTTCCTCATCGCCTGGAACATCAACCTCGAATCGGACGACGTCGACCTCGCCAGGCGGATCGCCCGGCGGGTCCGCGAGTCGGGCGGCGGACTGCCGGCCGTCCAGGCGAACGGCTTCATGATCGACGAGCTCGACTGCGCCCAGGTCTCGATGAACCTCCTCGACTTCGAGACGACGCCGCTGTGGCGCGTCTGGGAGGAGGTCAGCGCGGTCGCGGCCGAGGACGGGGTCGGGCTGCGCGAATCCGAGCTCATCGGGCTCGCTCCGCTGGCCGCGTTCATGGCCGTTGCGAATCACGCCGGGGTATCTGTTGAGGCGGCCATCGAGGATCGCTTCGCCGCCGCCGCGACGGCGATCCGGCTGCGGGACGCGGACCCGATGATGGCCCTCGAGCTCCGCCTCGAGGCGGCCAGGGCGGCCGGCGAGGCCCGGGCGGCAGGCTCGTGAGCTCTCTCCGCCTCATCCAGGGCGGCCGGGCCGCGGAAGGCCTGCCCGGCCTCCTCGTCGAGGGAGCCGCCGAGATCGCCACGCTGGCCGGCGGGCTCCGGCGGGGCTCCGCCCAGGACGATCCCGCACTCGCCGGCGCGCCGGGTGCCGACGAGGCCACGGCCGATGGCGGCCAGGTCATCGCCTGCTGGGAGGGTCGAATCCTGGCCGTCGGCCCGCGCCACGAGCTCGAGCGGGCGCTCGAGGGTGGCGGCTACCCGATCACCCGGTTCGCCCGTCTCGACGCCCAGGGAGGCACGGTCACGCCGGGCCTGGTCGATCCGCACACCCATCTCCTGTTCGCCGGCTCCCGCGAGGACGAGCTCGTCATGCGCCAGCGGGGGGCCGCGTACCTCGAGATCCTCGAGGCGGGTGGCGGCATCCTCTCAACCGTCGCCGCGACCCGCGCGGCAACGGTCGAGGCGCTCGAGGAGCATGGCCGGCGGTGGCTCGGCGAGATGCTCGGCCACGGGACAACGACGATCGAGGCCAAGTCCGGCTACGGCCTCGACCTCGCGACCGAGCTCCGGCTCCTCGACGTCGCCCACCGGCTGGGGGCCAGCGGACCGATCGACGTCCTCCCGACCTGGCTCGGCGCCCACGCCGTCCCGGCCGAGTTCCGAGCCCGGCCGGATGGGGCCGAGGCCTACGTCCGCCACTGCCTCGACGAGCAGCTTCCCGGCGTCGCCGCCCAGGGCCGCGCCCGCTTCGCCGACGTCTTCTGCGAGGCCGGCGTCTTCACCGCGGACCAGTCCCGGCGAATCCTCGACGCGGCTGCACGGCTCGGGCTCCAGTCACGTCTCCACGCCGACGAGCTCGCCCCGAGCGGTGGCGCGGAGCTCGCCGCCGAGCTCGGCGCGCTGAGCGCCGACCACCTCGCGGCGCCGTCCGAGGCCGGGATCGACGCCCTGGCCCGGGCGGCCGAGGGCGAGCATCCCGTCGTCGCGACGCTCCTGCCGGCGACGACCTGGTTCCTGATGCATGACGACTACGCCCCGGCCCGGACGTTGATCGAGCGCGGCGTGCCGGTCGCGCTGGCGACCGACTTCAATCCGGGCACTTCCCCGACACCGAGCCTCCCGTTCGTCATGTCGGTGGCCTGCCTCGAGCTCAAGCTGACGCCGTCCGAGGCGCTCGCGGCGGTCACGATCAACGCCGCCCACGCCCTGGGCCGGGGCGACGACATCGGCTCCATCGAGCCGGGCAAGGCCGCTGACCTCGTCGTCTGGCGTGTCCCGACCCACCGCCAGATCCCGTACTGGCCGGCTGCCGACCTCGTCCGGACGGTGGTCAAGGCCGGCCGGGTGGTCCTGGACCGCGCGCCGGCCTGATCCGGACGGGCGCCTGCCCGAACCGTCGCCTCCCTCGAACCGTCGCCCGCTCGCGTCGTCGCACCGCCGCTCGCGCCGTTGCCGGGCGTCCCGCGTCAGACCTTGCTGCGGGACTCCAGGACGACCGTCGTGACCTCGTCGGGGAGCGTCGAGATCGAGACCGAGAGCTTTGGCTGCGGCGCCGGCGTGCCGCCCATCTCGTGGAAGAACCGGGCGAGCGCGTCGGCGCAGTCGGCCTCCTCGGGGCAGACCGGCATGGCGACGACGATCTTCGGGTCGAGCTGGGCGACGAGCTCGGCGGCCTTCGTCGCGGTGAGGGCGCCGCCGACGGGGACGCAGGCGATGTCGATGCTGCCGATGTCGCCAAGCTTCTCCTCGGTCAGGAGATGGCCGACGTCCCCGAGATGGATCGTGTGGAGCCCGTCGAGCTCGACCACGAAGGCGGTCTGCCATCCGCGGATGGCGCCCTTCTGGTCGTCCCGCCACGTCCGGATACCGGTCACGAGGACCTCCTTGACCTCGTACTCCCCGGGTCCGTCGAGGGCGAAGGCGTCCTCGAGGCTCGTCGGGATGACCGTCCCGCCGTCGCGCGTGCGGCGGCCCTTCGCCTTTGGCAATGGCTCGTCGTCGGAGTGGCTGAAGGTCGCGATGTCGCCGGTGATTCCACGCCCGGTGGGCCCAACGATCGCCGGGTAGGCGTCGGCGACGACGACCGCGTCGCGGCCGCGCAGGCGGATGCACGTCCGCCCGTACCAGGTGATCTCCATCGCCCCGATTCTGACACACGCCGATTGGCGCCGCGTTCACGGGCGATCATCTCGCCGACCCGGGTGAGGCCCTCCGAAAAAGGGAGGACCGGAGACGCCTGCCCAATCGGCGCCTCCGGTCGGAGGGAGGGAGGATGGAACCTCGAGGGTTCGGTCCGAGATGAAGGCTACGGGCCTCGCGTTCAGACGCGAGGCCCGAGTCGGTTAAGAAACGGACATCCGCTCGGGCTCCGGCAGGGGACTGCCGAGGACCCATGTCGCGGCCGAGCGACCCGCGACGCGGCGCGGCTCGGGGCTCGATCCGGGTCGGTGTAGGATCGGCGTCTCGTGCCGACCCGACCAGCGCGCCGCCTCGCCGCCCTCCTCGCGGCCGCGACCTTCCTGGGCGGCTGCACGAACGGCGACGCGACCTCGAGCCCCTTGCCGTCGGGCAGCGCGACCGCCGCGCCGAGCCAGACCGCGGCCGCCGACTCGATCGAGGTCTACCGGGCGATCGCCGCCGACATCGTCGAGATCCGCGGCCTCGACGCCCCCGATCGGATCGAGCCGAAGGTCATCGACGCCGACCAGCTCCGGGCCAACCTGGAGGCCGACTTCGAGACCTCCAACCCGGACGCCCAGATCCTCCTCGGCGAGCGCGTCTACAAGGCCCTCGGCCTGCTCCCGGAGGACGCCTCCCTCAAGGACATCTACCTCGATCTCCAGGGCAGCCAGGTCATCGGCTACTACGACCCTGCGGTCGACGAGCTCTTCATCGTCAGTCGATCGGGCGGTCTCGGGCCCATCGAGCGGGTGACGTACGCCCACGAGTTCACCCACGAGCTCCAGGACCGGGCGTTCGACCTCGAATCCCTGGGCCTGGACGAAGCCTTCGACGAGGGCGACCGGGCGCTCGCCGTCCTCGGGCTCGTCGAGGGCGACGCGGTCAGCGCGCAGACGACGTGGATGCTGGAGCACCTGACGCCCGCCGAGCTCGGCGCGGTCGCCGCCGAGGGCTCCGAGCCAGAGATGCTGGAGGTCCTCGCCCGGACGCCGGCGATCCTCCTCGAGACGTCGTTCTTCCCGTACCAGGCCGGGGCGACCTTCGTGAGCGGGCTCCTGGGGCAGGGTGGCTACGACGCCGTCAACGCGGCCTTCGAGCGGCTGCCCGAATCGACCGAGCAGGTCCTCCACCCGGACAAGTACGACGCCGGCGAGGCCCCCATCGACGTCGAGCTCCCCGACGACATCGCTTCGAGGTTCGGGACGGGCTGGAGCCTCGACGCCCAGGACACCCTCGGTGAGCTGCAGCTCCGGGTCTGGCTCCGCGAGGGCGGCATCCGGGGCGATCTGGCCCGCCTCGCCGTCGAGGGCTGGGGCGGCGACCGGGTGGGGCTCCTGGGGGGTCCAGACGCCGACACCGTGGTGCTCGCGACGACCTGGGACACGGAGGACGACGCGGTCGAGTTCCGGACCGCGGCCGACGATGCCGCGCTCGGCCTTGGCCTGGACGTCCTGTCGAAGCGATCCGGGCGGAACGTGGCGATCCTGATCGGCGGCGGGCTGCCGGGTCGCTTCGCGGGGACGCTCCTCGACCAGCTCGTCGCCGGCTGACCCTACATCGCCTCGGGGGCGGAGATCCCGAGCAGGCCGAGCGCGTTGGCCAGGGTGATCCGAGTGACGTCGACGAGGGCGAGCCGGGCCGCCGACCGCCCGGCGTTGGCCGCGTCGACGACCTTGGCGTCGCGGTAGAAGGCATGGAACGCGGTCGCCAGCTCCGTCGCGTACGTCGTGACGCCCTGCGTCTCCTGCGCCTCGGCCGCGTCCTCGACGACCTCGGGGAAGCGGGTGACGATCCGGGCAAGGGTCGCCTCCTCGGGACCAGCGAGGCTCCCCCGGAGTGACGGTGCGGCCGCCAGGCCGGCCTCGGCCGCCTTGCGCAGGATCGAGGCGATCCGGGCATGGGCGTACTGGACGTAGTAGACGGGGTTCTCGTTCGACTGCTTCTTGGCCAGCTCGATGTCGAAGTCGATGTTGACGTTCGCACCGCGGCTGGCGAAGAACCAGCGGGCCGCGTCCGGGCCGATCTCGGCGAGGAGCTCGTCGAGCGAGACGAACGTGCCGGCCCGCTTTGACATCGAGACCTCGACGCCGCCACGGACGAAGCTGACCCAGCCGGTGAGGAGGATCTCGACCGCGGCCCGGTCGTAGCCCATCGCCTGCGCCGCGTTCTGGACCCGGGCGACCGTGCCGTGGTGGTCGGCGCCCCAGATGTAGATGAGGTGGTCGAAGCCCCGGCTGAGCTTCTCGGTCACGTAGCCGATGTCCGAGGCGAAGTAGGTCGGCTCGCCGTTCGAACGGATGACGACACGGTCCTTGTCGTCGCCGAAAGCCGTGGACCGGAACCACAGGGCGCCGTCCTGCTCGTAGAGGTGGCCGCCGGCCCGCAGCCGTTCGACCGCCCGATCCACCCAACCCTCGGCGTGGAGGCTGCCCTCGGTCTTCCAGACGTCGAAATGGACGCCGAGCGAGTCGAGCGTCGCCTCGATGCCCGCCCGGATCCGCTCCGAGGCCCAGCGGCCGGTCTCCCACGTTGCGGCTTCCGGTGATCCTTCGGCACCGGCCGCGATCCCGGCCGGCAACTCGCTCGCCAGGTCGGCCACGTAGTCCCCGTGATAGCCGTCCTCGGGAACGGGGTCGCCGGCCCGGACGGCGAGGACGGATGCTCCGAGGTTGCGGACCTGTGCCCCGGAGTCGTTGAAGTAGTACTCGCGGGTCACCTGCTCGCCACCGGCCTCGAGGACGCGGCACAGGAGGTCGCCAACGAAGGCGCCGCGGGCGTTCCCCACCGTCAGCGGCCCCGTCGGATTGGCCGACACGAACTCGACGTTGACCCGCCGGCCGGACCGCGGGCCATCGACGCGACCCCAGGCAGCGGGCTCCGCGCGGGCGGTATCGAGGAACGCCTCGATCGCCGCATCGGCGAGGCGCAGGTTCACGAAGCCCGGCCCGGCGACCGCGGCCTCGACGATCGGCTCCCCGGACCCGACCGCGATCCGTCCTGAACCGCTTGTCCGCCCCACCCGGCGGAGGGAGGATGGCGCTCCGCATGTCATCGCGCCCGCCCGTCCGCCCGCTCCGCGCCTTCGCGTTGGCCCTGGTCCTGCTGGGGACCCTGCTGGCGTCGGTCCCCGCTAGTGCGGGCACGACGACCCTTCAGGTCTCGGCCTCCGATCTGCTCGTGGAGTTCGGCGAGGCCGTCACGCTGGCGGTGGTCCTGGACGGGGAGGCGGCGTGCCTCGAGGGACGGACCGTGATGCTCGAGTGGCGTCCCGCGGACTCGGGCGGGTTCGCCACGGTCGGCTCGGGGACCACATCCGCCGCGGGCACGGTGTCGATCCAGCAGATCCAGCCGCACACGGGCCGGTATCGCGGCAGCGCCTCGTCCTCGGACGCATGTCCCGCGGCGACGAGCGAGGAGGTGCTCGTCCGGGTCCGGGCCTTCGTTGACGCCTCGGTCGTGGCGGGTCCGGGGTCGGTCGGCTCCTGCGTCGACGTCTACGCGTCTGTCCAGCCGGCGCGGCCCGGTCAGATCGCGGACCTCCAGCGCCGGATCGAGGGCACCTGGGTGACGATCGAACAGCTGACGCTGGACCCGCTCTCGAGCGCTCTAGCCGCCCCGTGCTTCGGGTTCGCCGACATCGGCGTCGTGCGCCTCCGCGTGCGCTGGCTGGCGCAGGATCCGTTGAACGAGACGGACTCCTCGCCGACCCTCGCGTTCGAGATCGTCCCGACTCCGTGGATGGACGCGATCGAGGATGCTATCGGCGGGCGCTCGGTCTCGATGGCGGTCGGAGAGGAAGACACATACCTGTACGAGCGCGACGCCGCCCAGGCGCGGATCCCCGCCTCCAACACCAAGCTCCTGCTGTCGATGGCCATGCTCGACGCGTTCGGGCCGGACCTGCAGATCCGAACCAGCGCGGCCGCCTCGGCGATCGAGGACTCGGGCGTGGTCGAGGACCTGTGGATCCTGGGACGTGGCGATCCGAACGTGTCGGATCCTACGATCGGCGCGCTGGCGAGGGAGCTCGCCGACGCCGGCGTGACCCGCGTGCGCGGCCGGGTGATGGGGAGCACCGGGTACTTCAAGCGTGACTGGTATGCGCCCGGCTGGAACGACGTCGCCCGCGACTATGTGAACCGGCCGACCGCGCTCACGTTCGACGGCAATGACATCGCGGACCCGGAGCGCAGGGCGGCCGAGGTCTTGGTCCAGCGGCTCGAGGCTCTGGGCATCGGCGTCGCCGGCCGGCCCGGCTCGGGTTCGCCGCCGAGTGGGCTCGCCACACTCGCGTCCGTCACGTCCGAGCCCCTGCAGACGCTGCTCCAGAAGCTCCTGCGGCCCTCGGACAACTTCGCGGCCGAGGTGCTCGGCAAACTCTTGGGCGTCGAGTCGGCGGGCACGCCGGGCACGATCGCGAAGGGCGCGGCCGCGATCGAAGCGTTCACCGACGGCCATGGGGCCGACTTCACCATCAACGACAACTCCGGCCTTTCGTACGCGAACCGCGTCACGGCCCGGGGGATCGTCCGGCTCTTGTGGGTCGCCGAGGACGCCACCTGGTACGGGGCCCTCCGACGGGCGCTTCCCACCGGAGGTCAGGGCACCCTTCGCGACCGCCTCCACGGGATCCGGGTCCGGGCTAAGACCGGGACCCTGACCGACGTCTCGGCACTGTCCGGCTGGGTCTTCTCGGACGGTACGGGCACGTGGATCGAGTTCTCGATCCTGTGCTCGGGCATGTCGAAGACCACCGCCTCGGCCATCGAGGACGAGATAGTCGCGATCATCGCCCACGAGCTCGGCTGAACAGGGCGCCGGGTCAGATCCCGCCCGGGCGTAAACCCCATCCCCGCGCTCTCCGATGCTTCGTACACATGGATCCGATCATCCCGGCCCGGCTCGACGAGAGCCTGCTCGGCCGTGGCTCGAACGGGGGCACCCTCGTGGGCGAGCCAGGCGGTGCGGGCACGCCCATCGACGAGCTGCGCCACGCGGAGGTTCGCTACCGGGCGCTGGTGGAGCAGATCCCCGCGATCACCTACACGCAGGTCGAGGATCCGCGATCGCCGACCGGGTTCCGGGACGTCTACATCAGCCCGCAGACGCTCCCGATCCTCGGGTACACGCCGGAGGAGTGGCAAGCGGACCCGACGCTGTGGGTCCAGGCGACGCATCCGGACGACCGGGACATGGTGATCGCGCAGGATCACTGGGCGGCGACGACCGGGGACAGGTTCCACAGCGAGTACCGCATGATCGCCCGCGACGGCCGGACGGTGTGGTTCCGTGACGAGGCCGCACTGATCGACGATCCGGCCACCGGCCTTCAGTTCTGGCAGGGCGTGATGCTCGACATCACGGAGATGAAGGCGGCCGAGGTTGACCACGCCCGGACCCAGGCCAAGTACAGGAGCCTGGTCGAGCAGCTGCCGTGCGTCGTGTACCTGGCGCGGTACGGGGACGACGGTGACTGGCTCTACATCTCGCCCCAGCTAGAACGCGTCCTGGGCTTCACGCCGGACGAGTGGATGGCGCACCCGCACCCTCAGGCCTCGTTCACCCATCCCGACGATCTGGAAAGGGTCAGGGCAGCCGAGGAGGAGTCGCTGCAGGCCGGCACGTCCTTCCGCATCGAGTACCGGATGCAGCGACGCGACGGCGCATGGCTGTGGCTGCTCGACGAGGCGACGGCCGTGATCGGCCAGGACGGCCGCCCCTTCTGCCTCCAGGGCCTGCTGTACGACATCACCGAGCGCAAGCAGACCGAGGATCGCCTGGTCGCGCTCGACCGGTTGAAGAACACTCTGCTCCACACGCTCTCGCACGATCTGAAGGAGCCGCTGACCGCGATCCAGGGCGCCGCGAGCACGCTCGAGCGCCTGGACGCGACCCTCGAGGCGGAGGAGCGGCGGCTCCTGCTCCATACGCTGGTCGAGCGCACCAAGGGCATGAACGCCCTGCTCACCGACCTGCTCGACCTCGAGCGCCTCGAGTCGGGGTTCACCGAGCCTCGACGGTTCCCGGTCGACCTATACGAGCTTGTGCGCCGGGTGATCGACGGCACCGACGTCCTGGGTGGCAGGGAGGTCCAGATGGAGAAGGGCCGCTGCTCGGCCAGCGTCGACGGGCCGAAGGTCGCGCGCATCGTCGACAACCTCCTGTCCAACGCCGCGCGTCACACGCCGCCCGGCACCCCGATCCACGTCCGATGCTGGCGCCAGGGCGAGGCGGCGGTCCTCGCCGTCGAGGACGAGGGCCCCGGCGTCCCCGACGGGTACGAGGAGATCGTGTTCGAGGCCTTCCGCCGCGGACCCAACGCCGAGGGCACGCCGGGCAGCGGGATCGGCCTGTCGCTCGTCGCGCGCTTCGCAGAGCTCCACGCAGGCCGCGCGTGGGTCGAGCGGCGCTCCGGCGGCGGCGCGTCGTTCCGGGTCCTGCTCCCGGACGGCGAGTTCATCTAGCCGCCGAACCCCGCGGCTCTCTCGATCTCCTTCGCCGCCTGCAGCACGGCCGGCACGTACCGACGCGCGCTGATCCGTCTCATCCGCGAAGCCGGTCCAGAGACGGAGACGACCGCCGTCAGCAAGCCGTAGGGTCCGATCACAGGGGCGCTCACCGAGCCCACCCCCGGTTGCCGCTCGCCGGCGCTGGAGGCCCAACCGCGTCCCCGAGCGAGCTCGATCTCGTGCGCGAAGCGCTCCGGGTCCTGCGCCTTGCGGATCAGGCGCTCGGGCTGGGTCGAGAAGGCGAGGAACACCTTGGCGGCCGAGCCGGCCGTGAGCGGGAGCGAAGCCCCGATCGGCACGATCGTTCGAAGCTCGTTCGAGGACTCCACAGCGTCCACGCAGACGCGGCTGTCGCCCGAGCGCACGAACAGCTGTGCGCTCTCTCCCGTGACGCGTACGAGACGCTCCAGGATCGGGTGCGCGAGGTCGCGGAGCGGCAGCTCGCGCATCGCCTCGGAGGCAAGGCGGAGGAGGCGCGGGCCCAGCCGGTAGCCGAACCCCGGGTAGCGGGCGAGGAACCCGTGCTCCTCGAGGGAGCGGATGAGGCGGTGCGCGGTTGGCCGCGACAGGCCGGCGGCTTCGGCGATCCGGGTGAACCGATGGACGCCGCCTTCTACCACGTTCAAGATCGCGACCGCTCGGTCGAGGGTTCCCACGGCGGTCTGCAGGGTGCTCGTGACGGGCCCACCGGCCGGCTGGGATCGCTCGTCAGGCATGTCCACAGTATGGAACATCATTCCAGATATCGGAACACACCTGGACAAGTGCCGCACCCGGCTGCGACGATGGGCGCCATGAGCGCCGAGCCAAGGACCCTCGCCGACAAGGTCTGGGAGCGCCACGTGGTGCACCGCGCCGAGGGGGAGCCCGACCTGCTCTACGTGGACCTGCACCTCATCCACGAGGTGACGAGCCCTCAGGCGTTCGACGGGCTGCGCCTGTCGGGTCGCCCGGTCCGCCGCCCGGACCTCACGCTCGCGACGATGGACCACAACGTCCCGACCG
>Ga0209619_10003578_pt1 | contig 11159 bp, 8 predicted proteins | sample Rifsed16ft3_FD_184011 | JGI IMG/M metagenome (GOLD analysis project Ga0209619, IMG submission 184011) | Soil microbial communities from Rifle, Colorado, USA - sediment 16ft 3 (version 2) | ecosystem: Environmental > Terrestrial > Deep subsurface > Rock core/Sediment | place: Rifle, Colorado... | reverse complement strand
TCCTCCCCGAGCGAGGAGCGAGGGGAGCGAGCCGAGCGAAGAGCGAGGCGAGCACATTTGAAAAGAACGGTCTAAGGAGTCATGTGCGCCCGGAGGGCCGCCACCGCCGAGGCGGCATCTGAGCCGGTGACTATGCGCCGGGGCTCGAAGGCCCCACCTTCGCCGGGAGCGAGAAGGCCGAGCGAGACCGAGAGCGCGGCTGCCTCGTAGTCCGGATTCTGCCGCCCGAGGTCCGCGAAATCCTGGCTTCCCGCGGAACTTCGAGAAGCGCCGAACGATTCCGGCGCCAGCTTCTCGAGAGTGCGGGAGAGCGCGATCGCCAGGTCCAGGCGGTTGACGAACGCCGTCGGCAGAAACGTGTGGTTCGGGAACACTTCGAGAACTCCGGCACCGACCGTGCGCAGGATGTACTCCGAAGCCCAGCTCTCGGAGACGTCGGTCGCGATCACGCTGGTTCGAATCGTGGAAGCGTCGAAGGCCTCTCTCAAATCGACGTAGAGAAGCGCCGCGAGCTGCTCGCGGGTAAGGCGTTCGGCATCTCGAATTCCCGCGTACTCCTCGGCAAGAGTCGTCTCGCGGAGGGACCGCTCGATGGCTTCGAGCCTCGAACGGAGCTCGCCGTCCTCCGGCCGGAGCGCCGATGCGCTCGCGAGCGCCCGGGCGGCCCCCGCAAGGTCCTCGTTGCGATAGCACGCTTCGCCGAGCACGCGATGAGCGTCTGCATTGGTGGGCTCGAGCTCCGTCGCCCGGCGCGCGTGGACCGCGGCGCGGTCGGGATAGCCCGCATCGAGCTCGGCCTCGGCTGCCTCCAGATAGAGCGAGCCCGCCTGCGGCGCGACCTCGAGCGCCCTCAAGTATTCCGCGGCCGCCTTGTCGTACTTCCGCTCTCGCATCCCTTCGCGCGCGGCCGCGAGCCGAGCCTCGGCGACGTTTACCCGGAGTGTCGCCCCGTAGCGATCCACGAGATCGTGCTGGGGGAAGCCCTTCTCGAGCCGAAGAAGCCGTTCGAAAGCTCTCTCTTGGTTTCCCGACTGGAGCGCCACCAGGAAGTAGCCGCTTTGGGCGGCACCGAGCTCGGGCTCCTCCTGGAGGGCCGCCTGGAACTTGCGCTCCGCGTCCGTCGGCTTTCCCAGACGGAGGTCCAGGAACGCGGCCGCGGTCGCTACTTCCGGGCTCCGCTCGTACCGTCTCGCGAGCGGCTCGATGTCGGACGCCGCGGCATCGAGACGGCCGGTCTGAAGCGATTTCCATGCACGATCGAACGTCGTTCGCTCGGACGCCGATAGATCGGGAGGCGCCGGAAGACCCATGCGCTCTACGACGTCCCAGTCCGGCACGGGATAAGGGATGAAAGAGCGTTTGGGAGCGCAGTGGAAGGTCGCGAGAGCGATGCTCAGGACGAGAATCTTCCGTTCAATCGGCGTAAAGCACCTCGAAACAAATTGGACCGAGTCCCCGCAGAGATCCCATTCTAATTTGCGCCGCGCCCAAGTCAAGGCTGCGGCGCAGGCATCACTATAGGTCCCTCAAGGCGCGCTCGACCTCCTCGAAGGAAACTCTCCCCTTCCGAACGAGCCGGGGCGGGGTTTCCCGGACGTCGACGATGGTGGAGGGGAGACCTCCGGGACAAGGACCACCGTCGAGAAGCAGATCGAGCTCCGAGCCCAGGTCGGAGAGCGCCTCCTCCGCGGTCGTCGCCGGAGGCGAGCCGGTGCGGTTGGCGCTGGTCGCGGTCACCGGCGCGCCGAGCCCCTCCGCGAGGTCGCGGGGAAGTCGAAGACCGCTCGCTCTTACGGCGATACCGCCCCCGGGCGAGGAAGCCGCGAGGCCGGGCCTGGCTTCGACCACGAGCGTGAGCGGCCCCGGCCAGAACCTCCGCGCGAGCAGGAGCGCCGCCTTCCCGAGATTCCGCGCCACGGACTCGAGCTGCGGGACGCCGGAAACGATGCAGGGAAGCGCTTTCTCCCGCGGACGTCTTTTCAATGCGAAGAGTCGATCGCATGCGGCGCGGTTTCGCGCATCGACGGCGAGGCCGTAGAACGTCTCCGTGGGATAGGCGACGATGCCGCCCTCTCGAAGCACGGCGAGCGCCTCTTCCACGACTCGGGCATCGTGCTCGCGCGGATCGACGTTGAGGGTCCTCGCCACTGCCACGGCCGACCTCCCCAAACAGCATGCTATACTGACTTCAATTCCAACGGTCCACTTCTTCTCCATGAAGATCCGCCCAGGGCGATTTCTGTCCGTGCTCATCGTCTCCTCGTGGCTTTTTCTCCTCGGAGCCCACGCGCTGAGGAGCTATCCGATTGCGGACTTCACCCCCCTCGTGGATCTATCCCCGGATCCGACCCGGGATGCCGGGCTGACCCAGCGAGGCGTCTTCTACCGCGGGGCTCGCATCGGCTACATCCGGGAGCGATTCACGCCGCTCGGAAACGGATTTAGGGCCGAGCAGAGGGGCGAGCTCACGTTGAACCTTCTGGGCCGAGAGCGCCGTGTCCGGATGGAGGGCTCGGCCGAGAGCGGACCCCAGGGCGCGCTCCGCGGCTTCACGTTCCGGCTCTCGACCTCCTCGCGCCGTTCCCCCTTCGAGACCACCGTCGTCGGAGAGGTGCAGGGCGACGAGCTCCATCTCAGGATCCGATCGGGAAGCTCGCCGGAGAGGGTCGAGCGAAGAATCATCGTCGAGCCGATCGTGCTCCCTCTGAACCTCTACTACACCCTCGCCGCGCGCGGGCTCGCGCCCGGCGACTCGTATCGGCTGCGCCTCTTCGATCCCATGACCGTTTCCGAGGGAGACGCGACGATCGTCATTCGCGAACGCGAGATCGTCCGCTGGGGAGGAAGGGAGGAAGAAGCCTGTCGTCTCCAGACGACGTTCGCCGGGCTTACCACGACCGCCTGGGTGAACGAGAGAGGCGAAGTGCTCCAGGAGGAAACGCCCCTCGGATGGACTCTTCTGAAAGAGGCCCCCGGCAGCAGCCTGCACGCCCAGGGCGGCTCGGCCTCTCCCGACATCCTCGCGATGTCCGCGGTGCCGGCGCTCGGATTCGCGGGCGAGGCATCGACTCTCGCCGCCGCGACCCTCGAGCTCACTCTCTTCCCCGATACGTTCGAGGCACTGGATGGCGGCCGCCAGAAGCTCGACGGCACTCGGGTCACCATCACCCGCGAGGCGCCGCCGTACACCGGCGCCGAGACGCTCTCGGCCGACGAGCGATCGCGGTCGCTCTCCGCCGACTCCTTCATCCAGTCCGGCGAGCCCAAGATCCGCGAGCAGGCGTCTCGAATCGCGAAAGGCGAAACGGACGCCGCAAAAGCCGCGGCCATCAACCGATGGGTGTACGAGAACCTCACCAAATCCCCCACCCTCTCGCTGCCGAGCGCGACCGAGATCCTGGAGCAGCGGGTGGGAGACTGTAACGAGCACACCGTGCTCTTCGCCGCGCTCGCGAGGGCGGCTTCGATCCCCACCCGGATCGCGACCGGTCTCACCTATACGTCGGGTCAGTTCTACTACCACGCCTGGCCCGAAGTCTTCGTGGGACGATGGCTCGCGGTGGATCCGACGCTCGGCCAGTTCCCCGCTGATTCTCTCCACCTGCGCCTTCTCGTCGGAGGCATCGAGAGCCAGTACGAGGTGCTGACGCTTCTCGGGCGCGGCGCGACGATCGAGGTCGTGGACAAAAAATGATCCGTTTGGAGGCTCTGACCAAGCGCTACGGCGCCCACGAGGCGGTCCGGAACCTCTCGCTCCACGTGCCGGCGGGCGAGCTCTTCGGGTTCCTGGGGCCGAACGGCGCGGGAAAGACGACCACCATCAAGATGATCGCCGGCCTGCTGCGGCCCACCTCGGGGCGCATCGAGATCGCGGGCCACGACCTCGCCTCCCATCCCGTCGAGGCCAAGGGAGCCCTCGGCTTCATCCCCGACCGCCCGTTCCTCTACGAGAAGCTCTCGGCGCTCGAGTTCATGAGGTTCGTCGCCGGTATCTACGGCTTCGACGTCGGAGCGCTCAACGGGCGCATCGACGAGCTGCTTACGCTCGTCGAGCTCCACCAGGTGCGCTCCCAGCTCATCGAGAGCTTCTCCCACGGCATGAAGCAGCGGCTGGTGATGGCCTCAGCCTTCCTCCACCAGCCGAAGGTGATGGTGGTCGACGAGCCGATGGTGGGCCTGGACCCCAGAGGCGCCCGCCTCATCAAGCAAGTCTTCCGGGACTACTGCGATTCGGGGCACTCGGTCTTCGTATCCACCCACACCCTCGAAGTCGCGCAGGAGCTCTGCGATCGGATCGGGATCATCCTGAGGGGTGAGCTCGTCGCCATTGGCACCATGGACGAGCTGAAGGCGAAGGCGGAGACGAAGGGGCAGGATCTCGAGGAGATTTTCTTGAAGCTCACCGGCGGTGAGGGCTTCAAGGAGAGCGAGGCCGTTCTTTGACCCTGGAGTTCACGCCGGCTTCGATCGCCGCGCTCCTCGCCCCGTACTTCCGCGGCATCCGAAATCAACAGCGCAACGCGGGTCGCGGAGAGCTGCTTCGGGCGCTCCTCTTCGCTTCGGTGGGCCTCCTGTTCGCTCTCTTCGTTTTCGCCGGCTTCTACCGGGTTCTTCTCTATATAGGCCAGTTCGACGAGTTCACGGCGCCTCTCACCCACCGGGTCCTCGACACCGTTTCCGCGTTCGTCCTGACGGTGCTCCTCGCGAGCACCATCGTCACCGCGCTCGCGACGCAGTACCTCTCCGACGACCTCTCGCTTCTGATGTCGAGCCCGGTGCCGCTTCCGGCCCTCTACGGCGCCAGGCTCATCCTCACGCTTCTGCAGTCGTCGTGGATGGTGGTCCTCTTCAGCGTTCCCGTCTACGCCGCCTTCGCCGCCACCGCCGCGTCTCCCTCGGTCTTCCTCGCGGCCGTCGCCCTTGCGTTTCCTCCACTCGTTCTCATCGCCACCTGCATCGGCAGCATGGTGACCTCGGCGCTCATGGCCGCCTTCCCCGCCAGACGGGTCAAGGAGATGCTTCTGCTCCTTTCCGCCCTTTTCGTGGTCCTACTGGTTTTCCTCATCCGCGTGCAGCAGCCCGAAAAGCTCTTGAATCCGCGCTCCATCTACGACGTGACCGAGTTCTTCTCCTCGTTCTCGACGCCGAGCTCGCCGTTTCTCCCGAGCGCATGGACCACGAGCGTTCTGGTCGCCGGGCGAAACGGCGAGGCGCTTCCGGCGATGCCCCTTCTACTCCTCTGGTCGACGAGCGCGGCTCTCGTGGTGATCGGCTGCTGGATGGCGCGATGGCTCTACGGCATCGGCTATTCGAGGGCCCAGGAATCGCGCCCGGCGCGGCTCTCGTCTCTTCCGCTCGTCGACCGGATCCTGGAGACCGTGAGCCGGCCGTTCGAGCCGAGATTCCGATCCCTGCTCCTCAAGGACCTCCGCACGTTTCTCCGGGACACCACGCAGTGGTCGCAGCTCCTGCTCCTCGTGGCGCTGGTCGTGGTCTACCTCTACAACTTCAGCGTGCTTCCCGCGAACTTCACCTTCGCCACGTTCTATCTCCAGAACCTCTTTTCGTTCCTGAATCTGGGTCTCGCCGGATTCGTGCTCGCGGCGGTTGCGGTGAGGTTCGTCTTCACCTCGGTCTCGAGCGAAGGACGCGCGTTCTGGATTATCCGCTCCTCTCCACTGACGATGGAGAAGCTCCTCTGGAGCAAGTTCTGGACCGCTCTCCCTCCCCTTCTCCTGCTGTCCCAGGTCCTGACCATCGTCTCGAATCAATTCCTCGGAGCCACGCTCTTCATGACGGTGCTCTCCTCGATCACCATCCTCTTCGTCACCTTCGGCATCGTGGGCCTGGGGGTCGGAATGGGGGCCGCTTTTCCCAAGTTCAAGTTCGAGAACGTCACCCAGATCGCGGGAAGCTCCGGAGGCCTCCTGTACATGATCGCCGCCTCGAGCTTCATCGCGGCGGTGCTTTTCCTGGAATCCATCCCGGTGTACCTGATCCTCAGCGCGGACTTCCGCGGCGTACCCCTGACGAGCCGGGCGCTCGCTGCCTCGATCCTGTCGCTCGGCCTGGTCCTCGTCCTCAACCTCTTCACCGTCGCCCTTCCGATGCGCTGGGGAAGGAGAAAACTCGATGCGATGGAGATCTGACGCGGACGAGGTTGGAACAAAAGAGCGTAAGAAAGGGGGATGGGGGAGATAGGAGGAGATGGGGGAATGAAACAAGAAAACCTGTCGGATTATCTCCCTATCTCCTCCTATCCCCCTATCCCCTTTGCTTTTGTTCGCTTCCTCGCTCGCGGGTGGTGCTGGTCGTAGACCCGTTTGAGCCTCTCCCGGCTCACGTGGGTGTAGATCTGAGTCGTTCCGATGTTCGAGTGTCCCAGCATGAGCTGCAGGCTTCTCAGATCCGCTCCGCGCTCGAGAAGATGGGTGGCGAAGGAGTGGCGCACCACGTGGGGGGAGAGCGTTCTCTTGATTCCCGCGAGGCGTCCGTATCCCTTCAGAAGCTGGAAGAATCTCTGGCGGGTCATGGGCCGCCCGCGCCGGCTCAAGAACAGACCTCCCTCGCCCGGCTTCGGGGAGAGGAGCGGCCGGCTAGAGACCAGGTAACGCTCGATCCACTTCTTCGCCGAGCGGCCGTAGGGGACGACGCGCTCCTTTCGGCCCTTTCCCCGGCAGACCAGGTAGCCGACCTCGAAGTGCAGGTCTCTCGTCCGGAGGGAAACCAGCTCCGACACCCGGAGGCCCGTGGCGTAGAGGAGCTCCAGCATCGCGCGGTCCCGGAGCCCTTCGGGCGTCGAAGCATCCGGCGCCTTCAGAAGATTCTCGACCTCCTCGAGGGTCAGATACCGCGGAAGTGATTGGGGCGCGCGCGCGGAATCGATCTGCTCCGTCGGATCGCTCGCGGCGAAGCCTTCCGCGGCGGCGAAGCGGAAGAGCCCGCGCACCGCGGAGGTCGCGCGGGCGACGGAGCGAAGCGATAGTCCGCGCCGATGAAGACCCCGCAGGAACTCGCGGATATCGGAGGCGTCGAGAGACGAAAGCGCGCAGTCTTTCTTCAGGGCGAAGGCTTCGAGCTTCTCGATGTCCCGGCGATACCCTTCGAGAGTGTGAGGAGAGAGACCGCGCTCGACTTCGAGATAGTGCAGAAACGCCGTCTTCAAAACCGCACGGTGACGGCGAAATACTGTCCGCGAACCCGCATCACCGCCCGGTCGCCCGCGGCCTCGATGGACTTGAAGCGGAGGTAGGAGTTCCGGTAGCCATAGGAGAACCCGAGGTTCCTTCCGGCGCTATAGGTCGCGGAGGCGTCGAAATCGGTCCAGACGCCCTCGCTCTCGCTCTTCCACCCCATCCCCTCCACGCTGAGCGCGAGTGCGGGGGTCATGTAGGCTCGACCCTTGACCCCGAAAAGCGGGAAGTCGATGCGAAGCGGCTCGCCCGTCGAAGCACTTGCCGACTCGAACGTCGGTCTCGCCTCGAAGCGCCCGTATTCCCCCGCGATCGCGAGAAAGCCGTAGTCGCCCTGCAGCAGATCCACCTCCGCCCCGCCGCGGGTTTCTTCGAGCTCGAGTGTCGTCGAGACATCTCCCCCCGCGGGGACGCAAAGGCCGGAGACGCAAAGAGCGGATTCCACCGCCGTCTCGCCCTGGTACTTGACCTTCATCCACGATCCGCGCAGCTTCACCCGCCGGACGATACGCGCCGCGAAGTGATAGTCGAAGATGCGCTCGTTCTCGAGCCCCAGGTCCTCGAAGGGATCGAGCGTGGTGCCGGGGATGCCGTCCCCCGAGAGCCGAAGCTCCGCGATGAGATCCGACCGCCATCGCCGGAGCTGGATCTCCACCCGATAGCTCTCACCCATGTTCGGGCTCGTCCTTGCCGGCGCCTGGGCCATGGACGGAGCGGATGAGAGGAGTATCGAGGTCAGAACGAAGAAGCCACGATTCATGTAACCTCCAAACGGTTATCGGCCGGGCACGAGCGCCGACAGCGCCTGGTCCAGCTCGCGAACGCGGAGCAGTCTGCAGCCGGCGAAATAGGCCAGAAGAGCGACACCGATCGCGAGGCCCACCTGGAGCAGTCGGGCCCAGATCGCGTAGTGTCCGAAAGCGCCGTCGAGACCGAGGAACGTGGCGTAGGAGAGTCCTCCCATCACCAAGGACGCGGCCGCGGTCTTGAACAGGGTCATGACCGTGCGCCGGCCGTCGAGCCGACCGAGGCGGCTGCGGCGGCGAAAGAGCACCCACAGGAGGACGAGCGAGACGGTCATGGTGCCCGAGGTAGCGAGAGCGAGACCGCGATGGTCGAGCCCGAGCTCGACGACGAAGAGCCAGTTCAAGAGCGCGTTCGCGCCCATGCTCAGGAGACTCACGACGAGGGGAGCGCGCACGTCCTGAATGGCGTAGAAGCCATCGGTCACGATCTTGACCGCGGCGAAGCTGATGAGGCCGACGGCGTAGCAGCGAAGCGCCCCCGCCACCTCGACGGTGTCCTCCGGCCCGAAACGCCCTTGCTCGAAGATGAGACGCACGATGGGAATCGCGAGCACCACGAGCCCCACGGTTGCGGGAACCATGAACAACAGCACGAGCCTCGTCGCGTGCGAGAACGTGTTTCTGAACTCCACGGTATCGGAGGCCGCCACCGCTCGACTGAGCGCGGGAAGGGTCGCGACCGAAATGGCCACGCCCACCAGGCCGATTGGGAGGTGAAGGATCCGGAAGCTCTGGGTGATCCACGAGAGCCACCCCTCCCCGCGGGAGGCGAAGATCTGGTTCACGAGCACGTTGACCTGAACCGTCGAGGCGACGATAGCCCCGGGGCCGAAGAGCCGCGCCACCCGACCGACCCACGGATCCCGAAACGAAATGACGGGACGGTACCGATAGCCGAGCCGAAAGAGAGTCGGGAGCTGCGCCAGCAGCTGGAGCGCGCCGCCCGCGAGGACTCCGACCGCCATGCCCATGGCGGGATGCTGGCCGAATCGAGGCGCGAGATAGTAGCCGAGGAGCCCCACGCTCACCGAGCCCACGTTGAAGAAAGCGGACGCGAGCGCGGGAACGAAGAAGCGGCCCTGGGCGTTCAGAATCCCCATCACCAGGGCGGCCGCGCTCACGAGCAGGATGAACGGAAACATGACCCGAGTGAGCCCGACCGTCAGATCGCGCTTGGTCGCGATGCCGAAGCTCTCGTCGGCGGAGAGAGCGACGTCGAAGCCCGCGCCGGGCAGTACCGCGTCCACGATGACGTCGGCGTAGACGATGCCGGCGAGCGTGAGCGCGGAGACGACGAGGATGAGGGCGTTCAGGACCAGGTTCGCGAGGTGAAGTGCCTGTTCTCGACCCTCTTTTTTCTCGATCTCGGAAAAGGTAGCGACGAAGGCCTTACTGAGCGCCCCCTCCCCGAACATGTCGCGCAGCAGATTCGGAATGCGGAACGCGGCATAAAAGGCGTCGAGCCCAGTCCTCGCGGGAAAGAGATACGCGAGGATCTGCTCGCGGACGAGCCCCAAGACCCGGGAGACCATCACTCCCAGGCTCACCGTTCCCGCCGACCGCGTCAGCTTGCGCGCCTGACCACCCCCGCGCGCTTCGATCTCGCCGCCTTCGACTTCCCTCCTCCCGTCGGACGCGGCACTCTCCAACCTGGAGGAGGGAACAGTCATGCGCGGATGATATTACATTTCGCCAGACAGTATTCGAACAGCGAGCGCCGTTTCAATTTGATTCGCCCAGAAAGGTCGTAAGCTTGGCGAGGCTCTCGCTTCTCTGTCAGCGACAGCTGGCGCTCTGCGAGCGTGGTTGGAACGGCACGAGGCGGGCGAGGTGAGCGCCGTCTTCAGCCGGCTTCGACCGAGACCTCTCCGTCGATCTCCGGAAGGGCGAAGCTTGGATCGAGCGACTGCGCCTTCTTGAGGATCGCCGCGGCCCGAGCCTGGAGCCCCTCCGCCTTGTAGACCGCTCCGAGCATCCCCAGATGCGCGAGATTTCCCGGTTCGAGCTCCGAGGCCCTGCGGAAGCTGTCCGCCGCCTCCTTGCGCCACTTCTTGTTCTGCATGAGCGCGCGGCCGAGGAGGTTGAAATACTCCGCCTGGGTCTCGTCGTTCTCGATCGCCTGCCGGCAGAGCTGAGTGGATTCCCAGAAGTCCTGCATGTCGAAAGCCCGCAGCGACCGGTCGTAGAGCTCTCGCGCGTAGCGGCGCTTGTCGAAATGCGGACCCTGCGTCCGCCCGAAAGAGGAGACCGTCCTCGAGCCTGGCGAATACCCGTTTCCCCCGTTCGACGACCCCGATGCCGACTTCGACTCCGTCGGGCTCGCGAGCTGATCCAGCGCTTCGGCGGACTCAGCGCAGAGCCGTGAAAGCTTCTCCCGGATGTCCTCTGTGGCGCGGGGGAACTTGTCGGGGTGGAACTTTCCGATGATCTTGAGGTAAGCGCTCTTGCGCGCTCCCGCGGAAGCATCGGCGGCGACGCCGAGGAGCTCCGAATAGGCACCGCTCTTCGACAGAGCCAAGAGGCGGTCCACCTCTCTCACTGTCGCTTCGTCCGGAACCCCTTTGAGCGGAGCCGGCGAAGGCGGCGGCGAGGCCACCCGCCCGGGATCGCGTGCGGGCGCCTTCCCTCCGAACTGAATCAGGTCCTTGTCGATCAAGTGCAGGAGGGCGGTGGCGGTTTCCGCTTCGGGCATCGGGCTCATCGCGAGGATGTCGCTCGCGCGCGCGAGGCCGTCGATGCGCGAGAGCAGGAACCCCTCCTCGGGCGAGATCACGGCACCCTGAAGCTCGCTGGAGAGATTGGGAGACAGCCGGAGCGGCCTCGCCTCTTCCTTGAGCGCGTCGATACGCGCCGGATCGACCGTGGGCGCCTGGGGCGGGGCGGGCTCGGGAGGGCGCCCGGCGGAGATAATGACCGTTTGCTCCGGCGACTCCTCGGGTTGCGAATCCGCCTCCGATTCTTCGGGGGATTCCGCCGGAGCCGGAGCGGCGAACATCGTCGCGCTCGTGTCCAATTCGGCGGGCTCGGAGGCCTCGGCTTCGGCAGGCTCCGCGGTCGCAGCGGGTTTCGGGGGCTTCGCGAGCGCGGCCTGTGCCTCGGGCTCCGGCGCAGCGGCGGGCTCGGTCTCGGCCGGCGCCGCCTCTTCTTCCGTGGGCTTCTC
>Ga0209619_10003568_pt1 | contig 11177 bp, 13 predicted proteins | sample Rifsed16ft3_FD_184011 | JGI IMG/M metagenome (GOLD analysis project Ga0209619, IMG submission 184011) | Soil microbial communities from Rifle, Colorado, USA - sediment 16ft 3 (version 2) | ecosystem: Environmental > Terrestrial > Deep subsurface > Rock core/Sediment | place: Rifle, Colorado... | reverse complement strand
TGGCGGGGTTCTCGGCGGATTATTCCGGCACACCCTCTGCCTCCCGTTCGAAACCCCGAGGCGTTTTGAATCTACCAACGGCAGCATCAACATTTTTGTCTACGAGAAACCCCACTGGGTTCTCCAGACCTGGGGAGATATCAGCCATTTACAGTGACGGAATTAAATAAATTGACATCAAATCCCCCCTTACCCCCCTTTTGTAAAGGGAGGATGGGGGGATTGTGGTAATTTTCTTTTTTCCTTCACTATAGATAGTTTCTCGACTCTAGACGATCTTTGACCCCGCACCGAGTTTTACAAGTGCGGGATCACTTCCTTCGCTAAAAGCTCGAGGTGCTCCATTTCCTGAAATACCGGATTCAACAACAGGTGGTTGGCTCCGGCGTGCACGATCTCGCGCAGCTTGTCGACGCATTCCAACCGGCTTCCCCACACGGCCACCCGCGACGCCAGCTCTGAGCTTTTGTAGCGGACCGCAAACCACTCGCGCAAACGACGCTCGGCCCGCTGCCGATCGTCGTCGACAGCAATGTAAACTCTCTTGGAGACGGTGAAGGTAGCCGGGTCACGCCGGGCTTCATCCAGCAAGCGGCGAAGCAGAGCGGACTCCTTGATAAAGGTCGTTGTCGAGGAGGAGCCGGCTCCCATCCATCCGTCTCCGTATTTGACCGCGCGCCTTAAGGCCGGCTCTCGGTGGGCCCCGAACCAAATCGGCGGATGAGGTTTCTGAACCGGTTTCGGCTCCATCGCCACTTCCTGAAAGCGCCAGAACGAACCCTGGAAACTGGCGCCCGGCTCGGTCCAGAGAGCTTTCATGACCTCGATGCCCTCCACAAAGCGGCGCACCCGTCGTCCGTCCGTAGCTCCGAAAATGGAGTCGTTCCCAGCGCCGGAGCCACCTACGCCAAGACCGATCCCTACCGTGAGACGGCCCCGGCTCAGATGGTCGAGGGTGGAAAGGCTCTTGGCAAGCTGAACCGGGTTGCGCAGAACCGTGAGCAGAACCGAAGTCCCCAGGCGCAACCTGGAAGTCAGGGCGGCCGCGAAGTTAAGCAGGCTGACCGGCTCGAGGATGGCGAAGTCTCCAATGATTTGTTCCTGCACCCAGACGCTGTCGTACGCGAGCGTCTCCGCCTGCAGGAGAAAATCCCGGATAAGCCGGATATCGACGGGCGTGTTGATGAATACCTGCGGCATCGCGATACCGCAGGAAGTCGAGCCAGTTGCCATACGCTATCCTCCGATCGAACAGTACCCTTACGCAGCGTGCGTTATGGAATCAACAATGGCGTGATCTTCGGCAAACTTTAGCCGCCAGGACAGGACCACAATCAAGATCCGCGCTCTTTTTTCGCTGCTAAACCCGCGGGGTTTTCCGGCCACGCGGCCAGGGATTCGATTCCCTGCCAGGCCGCGGGGGCGCATGCCTTTTTCGCGGCCTCATCCGGGGGAATCTTGCTATCCCACAAATTGGCGACGAATCGGCATCCCGTGATGCCGTCCGAGGCGTTCGAGGCAAGCCAGCACACCGGAGCCGCCATGACATCAGGCTGAACTAACGTGCTGCGGTCGAATGGCGCGCCATCGGGAATAAAGCTCGTGTTCGTGGGTCCTCCAGGCACGAGCACGTTGACGGTAACCCCGGTCTTTTCCAGGTCCTTCGCCCAACTTGCGGTAGCCGCTTCAAGCGCCGCCTTCGACATGCCATAGGGCGTGTAGCCGGGCCGGTACATCGTGTCGAGGCTGGTGGTCACATTGATGATCCTACCCCATCCCTGCCGGATCAGGTGCGGAGCCACAACCCGTGCCATAAGAAAAGCGCCCTTCCAGTTGACATCCATCAAGGCCTGCCAGCGATCCGGCTCCACCTCCCAAAACCGCACCGGCTCGCGCATATAATCCGGCCGAACGGTCTGCATGCCTACACCGGCATTGTTCAAAAGAATGTGAACATTGCCAAACTTTGACACGACCGTCTCCACCACTCCGTTGCAATCTTCTGCGCGAGTGATATCGGCGCAGTGAGCAAGCATCGATCCCTCACCCCCTACGCTGGCGGCTTTTTTGGCAGTAGCGTTCAGACGATCCTGCCGGATATCTACAATCGTGACGCCGGCTCCCTCCTCCATCATTGCAAGCGCCATCACGCTCCCCATCCCGCCGCCGCCTCCCGTAATGATAGCGACTTTACCAAGCAGCGATTGCTTCGACATCGTTCGCCTCCTACAGACTTGATGATCGCGCAAAACCAACCGGAACCATCACAGACTCTCCGCTACGGGGTCTTTCCGCTCGTATTGAGCTGGGCGCCTCTCATGGCTGAAGTGACGAGCGCCACCAGACTCAATGCCATCCCGACACCGAAGACCACGTTGAATGCGATGACAAACGGGACGGGCTGGGCTGCCGATGGAATCGCCGTGGCCAGACCGGTAATCAGGCGAAACACCTTCGTCATCAGGAGACTCCCCAGCGAGATGCCCAAAATCATCCCCAGGTTGAACGCGAGGTAAAGCGATCCGGTGGCAAGACCTCGGTGCTCTTTCGGCGCCGATCCTAGCATAGCCGCGTGATTGGGGGTAAGAAAAAAGGCGTTGCCCAACCCTCCCATCGCGAGCACCGCCGCGGCAAGGAGCCAATGGGAATCGGTCCTCAATGTCGTCCCCAGAAAAAGGGCGACGACGTGCAAAAACACCCCGGCGGTTGCCGGAAGTCGCGGTCCCGCTCGATCGGTAACATAACCCACGGCCGCCGAAAGGGTTAGCGTAAAGAAAGGCGGAGCCATAAAAAGAACCCCGATAAACGACGGGGAAAGATGAAGGATTTCCTGAAGATAAAACGGCAAAATGAACAGGGTGAGGCCGGTAGTAACCGAAAGCAAGAGAAGGCTCAGGCTGCTGAAAGCAAACATGCGGATCTTATAAAGCGAAAGGTTCACGATGGGGCTGATAGCCGTGCTCTCCCGCCATAAGAAGCCACCGAGTGCCCCGCCAAAAACGAGCACCAGGGTCACCCGCTGCCCAAGAGTGATTATTTCCAAAATTCTTTGGTTCAAGACGGCCAGCAGACTGGACGCGGCGAGCATCAGTAGTCCTGCCCCGAGGTAATCCACAGAGGCCTTTACTGGTGATTCCGCCGCACTGGTTAAAATTTCCCACCGTTTCCGATTCGCCAAGGTCAAAAAGGTCCCGAGGGCGCCGATCGGAACAAGACAGAAAAAGATCCCTCTCCAGTGAATATAGTCGATGATCAGGCCACCCAGACTCGGGCCAAAAAAGGACCCCGTCGCAAAGGCCATCGTCATATAACCTTGGCTTCTTCCCGCTCCACCCTCCGGAATGGCCTCCATCGCCAAGACCCTGCCTGTGGATTGTGTCATCGCCCCGGCAACTCCCTGAATAAAACGAAAGACGATAAGCTGGTAGATATTCTGCGAGATCCCGCAGAGAAAAGAGCTCACTGTAAGGAGAAGCAACCCCGAGCTGTAGACCGTCAGCCGCCCGTAGATGTCCCCGATCCTTCCAAAGACCACGGAAAGGCTGATGGCCGATAATTCATAAGAAAGCAGCGCCCAAGAGATCCCGAGGAGGTCGGTTTTAAGACCTTGAGCGACGGTGGGAAGCGAAATCGCGAAGATTCTGGCGGCAACCCCGGCGAGGAAATTGCCCAACATCGTGTTGCCGAGCAGGATCCAGTCAGCGCGCGCGCCCGATGCTTTCGCAGACCCGATTGAGATTAACCTCTGCCTTCCAGAATCCAGCGGGCGATATCGATTCTACGGGCAAACCAGACATCGGGAAAAGATCTGGCGTACTGCATCGCCTCTTGATAAAACTTTCCAGTAGCGGGGAAGGCCATCTGGCAATGCATTCCCACAGTGAGGAGCTTGGGCTCCTCCTGGGATTCCTCATAGAGCACATCGAACTCGTCCTTGAAGGCCTGGAGCAGATCCCGAGCTGCCTTTCCTTGTCGAAACATACCGGTATCGTTGAGTCCGCTGATCGAATTACGATACGGGATCTCCAAAATGGTCCCGCTGTTGGTGCGAACCAGGTAAGGCACGTCGTCATTCAGGGTATCCCCGTGCCAGAGGAACCCCTCATCTGCCAGCAGCTCCACGGTATGTTCGGTATGCCTCATCCCCGAAGAGAGCCAACCGTAGGGTCTTTCACCCACCAGCTCCCGGAAGATCTTCACGCAGGCCTGGATCTCCTCCTTTTCCTCCTCCCTGGAAAGTAGCACCGATTGGATGTCTTCCGCATAATTATGGCCGACCACCTCGTGACCGTCCGCGTGAATCTGCTTGACAGCTTCGGGGTATTTGATTGCGGCCAAAGCATTAATGTTGAAGGAACCTTTCAGGTCGTACTTTTTAAGGGTTCGAAGGATCCGCCACACACCGGTTCTACCACCGTAGTCGTTTTCGCTTGCTGTCTTGTAGTCATAAACGCACCTGGCATCGTCCAGAGTGAGTGGATTGGACCCGCCGACGTGGCGACTCTTTCTGAGCTTCGGGTCCGGGACCTCCGTCCAGGCCTCAAGATTCCCCACCAGGCTGACCGCCAATCTGGCCCCATGAGGCCATTTGATTTTGACCCGTTCGGCCTTGGAAAAGTTTTCGTAGAAAGAATCGTGCTTGGGCAACATGTATAACTCCTCCCGATGAATCCGTTTGGATATCGGTCTTTCATAGATCAACCGCCCGCTGCTTGTCAACCAAAGCAGACTTTCTATTGACGTGAGGAGTATTCCCGACACTAGGATGAGGAGCCGGAGAGGTTCGAACCGTCAGCGGCCTAAAACGCGATGCGCGACCTTCCGCGCCGGCCCTGTCAGTCTCTCAAAGGCCGCAGACGGGAAACTTGAAGGGATAATTGTGCAACGACTCTCCCCCGTCCGGCTTGACAACCACGGCTGCGCCCAGCTGCAGGCCTGCCCGGAGGTCGCGAGTGATCGGGTTGGGTTGAATCACATGGACCATGTTTTCCACCAGAGTCCAGGGCTCCAGAGGATGAGCGGCCGACTGCGTCCCAAGCTCAGGGAACTTTCCCCGCTCCCCATGAAAGACGCTGTCGTAGCTGGTGAAGCCGTATTCCTCGATGACCGATGTGGCGGCCACGATCTCCGCGCTGCTGGTGCCCGGCTTGCAGATGCGCCGAACCCTCTCGTAGCACTCCAGCGCCGCGTCGAAGAGCTTACGATAAACTGGAGAGGGTTCCTGGCCAATGGCAAACGGGCGATGGATCTGGGTCGCATAACCCCAGTAGCTTACCGTCAGTTCGGTAATCACCACGCTGCCGACACCGATGGTTCGCGGCGTGACCCGTTGCCAGGGCACAAAGCGGTCAGGCTCCGCCATGTTGGTGGTGGCAATAAAATGGATCCCCGGGTCTCCGCCGTTCTTGATATAGGAGCCATACACAATCGACAGAATGTCATGTTCGGTCATCCCCGGCTTAAGGCGCTGTTCCAAGGCTTCGCAGGCCAGATCCGTGAGATAGCCGCTCCGCCGCAAGTAGGCGAGCTCTTCATCGCTCCTCGCCCAGCGAAGGCGGGTCAATCTGGGCCCAAAATCGACGAATTCGACCTCGGGCAGCCGGCGCTGAAGATCCGTGAAGTGCTTATAGGAGATTGTGCTGAAGCTGACGAGGCCGATTCGGCTTCGGCCCAGACCCCTGCGGCGTAGTTCCTCACCTACGGTCTCCGTCGGCGAAGGACCATACCAGCGGATATCCGGAATAATGGCCTGCGCCTTCGCGCACGGAAGATGATTATAGAAATGGATAAAACAGGCCGATTCGCCCTCGCGGGGGAACACGAGCCAGCAGGGCGACTGGGCTTGATAGTTTGCCAGATAATGTACTTCGGGGGCGCCCATGCCGCCGCTGATTACGATAGCGTCCAGGCCTTCCTGTGCCATCGCCTCGCGCACGGCTCGGTGTCGCCGAGCATATTCTTCATCCGAGAAATGAGGGAATAAGTCCCGACCCGTCAAGCCAGCTCCCGCATGCATACATAAACCTCCGGCGCGATGACCTCGCTGCCGGCAAATTAGACCACATCTGAGAGCGCCCTACAACCTTTTTTCGCGAATTGACACCCTTAAGCCGGTGATGTTAGGATCACCCTTCCTATCGGAACCGCTACGACGAAGGCAAGACGGTCTGACATTAACTCACAAGATTTTAAACGGCCTGCAGTCCCTGTACAGCCACAGGCCTGGACTCCCGCAGTGGCAGCATCAAGCTGAAAACGCTCCCTTCGCCAACCTCGCTATCGATCGTAATTTTTCCTCCCAGAGATTGGGCTAGCCTCCTGCAGAGGCTAAGGCCGAGCCCAGTCCCGCCGTATTTCCGGGTCGAAGAACCATCAAGCTGCCGGAAATCCTCAAAGATCAGCTCTTGATCTCGCTTGCTGATTCCGATTCCCGTGTCGGCAACAGAAATTTCTAAAAACGTCGCATCCGCCTCAATCACCCCTCTGACCCGCAGCGCAATCTCGCCTCTCTCTGTAAATTTTAGCGCGTTGGTCAAAAGGTACATTAATATCTGCTGCAGTTTCTTCGCATCCGTCTCTAGCTGGGCCGTGGGGGCATCGACCTGAACACGAAAACGGATGGGACGCTCCTTGATCAGCCTCCGCGTCATGATCTCTAGGGACTGGAGGATTTCCCTCAGATTGACCTCCTGAAGCGTCATCGTGAGAGTTCCCGCCTCCATGCGGGAAAAATCCAGCAGGCTGTCCATCAGCTGGGAGAGATCCTGCCCGCTGCCGACAAGACGTTCTAAAATCGGATAAACATCCCCTCGGAAACCCGGATCCAATAGCACCTCCGTATAGCCCAGGATGGCACTGATCGGCGTCCTCAGTTCATGGGAGATATTGGCGACAAACTCCTTCTTGAGTCGATCGGCCTCGACCAGCCGCTGGTTCATCGCCTGGGAGGCGGCCCGCAACGCCGAGGCCAACGTGGAACAGGCGCGAGCGAGCCTGGACTTCAACAAGAAGCGCCTGGGGGACAACCTGATCCGCTCGCCCGTGAACGGGGCGGTGAAGCGGAAGCTCACCTCTGCCGGCGAGGCCATCAAGGAGAAGACGCCGGTCATGGTCCTCGTGGTCACGGATCCCCTCCGCTTCCAGGGCACCGTGCCCGAGCGCTTCAGCCCCCGCGTGGCCGTGGGCCAGCCCGTGGAGGTGCGGGTGGAGGCCTACCGGGACCGCACCTTCGCCGGGAAGATCTCCCGCATGAGCCCGGCGGTGGAGACGGAGAGCCGGTCCCTGCTGGTGGAGGCCCTGGTGCCCAACGCCCGCGGCGAGCTGAAGCCCGGCTTCTTCGCCCGGGGGCAGATCCTCACGGGGCTGGACCGGGACGTGGCCTTCGTCCCCGAGGCGGCCGTCTACACCTTCGTGGGCATCCACAAGGTCTTCGTCGTCAAGGATGGCTCGGTGGAGGAACGGCAGGTGAAGGTGGGCATCCGGCAGGAGGGTTCCGTGGAGGTGGAGGGCGTCCGACCCGGGGAGACGGTGGCCACCTCCGGCCTCGCCCGCCTGTCCACCGGGATCAAGGTGCGGGTTGCCGCCGGGACGGACACGAACACCGGGGAGGGGTCTCAGAAGGCCCAGGCCGTGAGCGGCGAAGCCGGCGGCGAGCCGCGGAAGGGGCCGGCGAAGAAGCAGTGAGGCCGGGCACGGGAGCGGGCACGGGCACGGGAACGGGAGAGGACGGGGGATGGACCTGATCGAGACCTGCGTCAAGCGGCCGGTGTTCGCCACCATGCTTACGGTGTCGCTGGTGGTGCTGGGCATCGCCTCGTTCCGGGAGCTGGGGCTGGACATCTTCCCCAAGGTGGACCTCCCCCAGGTGACCATCACCACCCGGCTGGACGGGGCCAGCCCCGAGGAGATCGAGGGCAACATCACCAAGAAGATCGAAGAGGTGGTGAACACCATCAGCGGGGTGGACGAGCTGCGCTCCACCACCACCGAGGGCCAATCCCAGGTCTTCGTGCAGTTCATCCTGGAAAAGAACGCGGACGTAGCGGCCAACGAGGTGCGAGAGAAGGTCTCCACGGTGGTGCGGGACTTCCCGCCGGGCACCGATCCACCCGTCATCGAGAAGTGGGACCCGGACGCGGCGCCCATCATGGCGGTGGTCGTCTCCGGGAATCGCAGCGCCCGCGAGGTGACCGAGATCGCGGACAAGCGGCTCAAGCGCCAGCTCGAGACCGTGAAGGACATCGGCGCCGTCACCCTGGTGGGGGACCGGAAACGGGAGATCCAGATCGAGGTGGACCCGCACCGCCTCTCCGCCTACGGACTCTCTATCCAGCAGGTGAAGGACGGCCTCCTGCGGCAGAACGCCGAAGTGCCGGGGGGGCGGATCACCTGGGAGGCCAACGAGCAGGGCCTGCGCACCCTGGGGCGCATCGAACGGCCCGAGGATTCAAGGCGCGCACGAGGTCCGCCCAGTCCTCCCATCGGCCCATCAGAAGATCGGCATACCGCGCACGGGCCGCCGCCTCGTGGACGTTCGAGGTGCGAGTCAGTTCGCTAAACAGTTTCATAAATCCATTTCCTGGCGATGTCGCATAAAGCGATGAAGACAGAATCTTTGTCTTTCTCAAGTTGGCCTAGATTCTCATACGGAACCAAATCGGGATGAGTCTTTGCGATCGGATCATAGATAGGAGCGTAGGTCCATCCCATTGATAGGTAAGACTGCCCCCAACTTCCATGAAGCTCTTCTGGAGAGATGCACCGCTTCCCTCCACATTGTCGTTCAATGACGTTCAAGAACTGCGCCTGAAAAGCTGCTTCTCGTTCCCGCCAAGGAGCAGGAATAACCGGCGCCCTCGCCGCGATAGCTGCGAGGCGAGCGGCCTCATAGACGAACTCTGCACGGCGCTCATTTAGTTTTCTCATCTTCGATCTCCTTGATTCTTCGCCTGAATTCTTGTTCCAATGTGAACCACCGCACAATCAGCAGGACAATCGCCGCCCCCGCTGCGGCCATCACGAAGAGGGACACGACTCCAACGATCTCGTTCATGTATTTTCCTTGTCGTTTGCCGTGACGGCGACCGCGAGCGCAGACCAAAGGTGGCCCTTAATTCCGTACAAGGGACCAGGTTCCTTCTTGTTGCCAATCGCTGTTTTCTTCCCGCCGTAGCGAGCGATCAGCGCAGCCCTCACGTCGGCATCGTTCGCCGCACTCGTACCGCACAGGTGGATTTTTAATTCCTTCCTGCCGATCCGCAGGAGCGGCCCGAATTCCTGATCGAACCGCCCAATCCAGTAGACCGTATCAAAGACCTCGCTCCCCACGCGCATCCCGAATGATTCGTACCATTCGATCGCCGCAAACCTCGGGGAATATGCCGGTACCCAAAGAGATAGAATCTCCAGGGCTTGGGTATTCGAGCCGAACCACGAGGATCGGATTTGCTCCTTGGCAAGCACGACGATTGCGCTCCCCGTAGGCCCAGGGTCAATCGCAACGATCATTCTACACCTCCAAGCTCGTCTGCCGCCCGACGGATGCAATCCGCCTGTGGGCCATCTTGACATAGTCTCCGTTCAGCTCGATCCCCACATAGTCGCGGTCAAGCATCCGTGCCACCATCGCAGTCGTGCCCGATCCGAGAAACGGGTCAAGCACAATCCCTTTGGGCGGGCAGCCCGCCTTGATGCACCGATTGACCAAGAGCGAGGGGAAAATGGCGAAATGTGCACTTGGATAAGGTTCGGTCGCGATGGTCCAGACGGTGCGGAGATTGCGACTCTCGCCCACCAGGATTGATCGATCTATTAGGGTTCGTCTATCGTTCACTTCATCACCAGCTAAACAGTTCTTCTGTGATCCGTCGTAACGTACCAAACGTCCAGAATGTTTTGATCTTTGCGAGACCGCCCGGGCATCATACCAATACCGCTCGGACTTGGTCAGCAGGAAGACGTATTCATGCGCCTTCGTGGGCCGGTCGGTCACGCTCTCCGGCATTGGGTTGGGCTTTGACCAGATGATGTCAGAGCGCAGATACCAGCCGTCCGCCCGGAGCGCGAAGGCCACGCGCCACGGGATACCGACGAGGTCTTTTTCTTTCAATCCATCCCCCATTTTTATCGCTCGCTCCGTTCTACAGGGATTTCCTATTTGACTCCGCCTACGGCTCCCCCAGGATGAAGCATATGTGTCGCCAAGTATCAACCAGAGCGTTCCATCCTTGCGAAGGACACGTCGAACTTCACGGAATACATCGACCAGATGGGAGACGTATTCCTCCGGGGTCGGTTCGAGGCCGAGCTGCGGCGCGGGCAAGAAGTAGTCCTTGAGGTCATCCGGGATATCATCACTGTGATAGATATTCACGCTTTGTATTCTTTGTGCTGTGTACCCAGTTGTGACATGGCTTGCACAGCGTCACGATGTTGTCCAAGTCGAATCGCGCATCTGGATTTCCCGCCCACGCCGCGACGTGGTGGGCGTGAAGCGGATGCCCCTTGACATGCGCCGACCCACACCTTCGACATCGGTAGTTGTCCCTCGCGTAGAGTGTGCGCGCGAGTGCCTTCCAGAATGAGCGGGCGCACATCCGCTGCCGAAGGGGAGACGATCCGTCAATCCAGCGTGGGTTCTGGCTGCCGCAACGTCCGTACATCCCATTCGTCGGACCCGACAGCGCCCACTTCTTGACCGCCCTTGCCTGCGACACGGAGCGACGTTTGATTCCGTGTTTGTGCAGCCAATGCAACACGGCACCGTCTGTCACACCATGCTCTGCGGCGATATCCGAGGCCGAGCGAGCTTTCTTCGTGTACTCTCTCAGTAGGTACACCCGCTCTCGAAATGGTGCGTGTGGGCGCCAATGCGTTCCCTTCTTGAATCGGCCCCTACAATCTCGGTTTGATGCCGCGCCTGTGGAGTTCCGCTTCGATTTTTGCGTGTTCTTCATGGGGCAAATCGTATCGAACAACTACGGCCTTGTCAAACAAATATTGCCTCAGCCCCCAATATGGTGGCGATGTTACGCAACAATTCACCGCATCCTCTGGAAGCGTTTTTAGTACCGTGAATGCGTCTCCGTGATAGATCCTGTTCACTTCCATACAGAACGCTCTCTTCACATGTATCCTCCCCAGGCGCAAGGCGGGGCATGGGTTGGTGTGAGCTTCCG
>Ga0209619_10003564_pt1 | contig 11182 bp, 9 predicted proteins | sample Rifsed16ft3_FD_184011 | JGI IMG/M metagenome (GOLD analysis project Ga0209619, IMG submission 184011) | Soil microbial communities from Rifle, Colorado, USA - sediment 16ft 3 (version 2) | ecosystem: Environmental > Terrestrial > Deep subsurface > Rock core/Sediment | place: Rifle, Colorado... | reverse complement strand
GGGATTGCGCGTTACCACGATATTGGTGAGATCGGGCAGCGGCTTGCCGATGGATTCGTAGTTGCGCCGTCCCATGATCACGTGATGGCCGGTGGTGAGCTGGCGGAAATGCCGGAGATCGGCCGGCAGCCGCCACGGCAGCGCGTTGTTGACGCCGATGACACGGTTTTCCGCCATGGCGGCGATGAGCGAAACGCGCCTTGCCCGGGACACGGCAATTACACCGCGATCGGCGCTTTGATGGAGGGATGGGGGTCGTAGTTCAGCAGTTCGAAATCGTCGAACTCGAAGTCGAACAGCGAGGTTTTTTCGGGGCTGAGACGCATCGACGGCAGCGGACGCGGTTCACGCGCGAGTTGTGTCTGAACCTGTTCGAGATGGTTCAGATAAAGATGGGCATCGCCGAGCGTGTGGATAAACTCACCCGGCTTGAGGCCGGTGACCTGGGCGATCATCAGGGTCAGCAGGGCGTAGGAAGCGATGTTGAACGGCACGCCGAGAAAGATATCGGCACTGCGCTGGTACAGTTGGCAGGAGAGCCGGCCCTGGGCCACATAGAACTGGAACAACAAATGACAGGGAGGCAGCGCCATGCGTTCGATCTCCGAAACGTTCCAGGCGCTGACGATCAGCCGCCGGGAGTCTGGAGTGTGGCGGATAGCTTTCACCACCTCGCTGATCTGGTCGATGTGCCGGCCGTCGGGCGTTGGCCAGGAGCGCCACTGGGAGCCGTATACTGGGCCGAGGTCGCCGTGTTCATTGGCCCATTCATCCCAGATGCTAACGCCGTGTTCTTTCAGGTAACGGATGTTGGTATCACCGCGCAGGAACCACAGCAATTCGTAGATGATGGATTTGGTATGCACCTTCTTGGTGGTGAGGAGGGGAAATCCCTGTGCCAGATCGAAGCGCATCTGGTGGCCGAATACGGAAAGCGTCCCGGTGCCCGTGCGGTCTTCTTTGCGCGTACCGTGCTGCATTACATGACGCATCAGGTCGAGGTACTGCTGCATAAACGTTTCCCCGGTCTACAGTGATAAATGATATTGAAGTTTAACCGCCAAGGCGCCAAGGCGCCAGAAAGGATAAGAAAATCTAAAAAACTTGGCGTTCTTGGCGTCTTGGCGGTTCTAAAATAAATATATGCATTGTTAATGTCGCGGTGGCGCGAACAGGCGCACGTGCCGGTATTTGAACAGCGGCAACAGCACCATGCCCGCGACGAAACCGCCGATGTGTGCGCCGAAGGCCACGCCGCCCTTGCCGGGGTCGGCGAGCGCCGAATTAATAAGTTGCAACACGAACCAGAAACCCAGCACCACCATGGCCGGCAGGTACATCGTGCGGGTGAAAAAGCCCATGGGGACCAGCACCAATACATGCGCGCGCGGATAGAGCAGCAAATATGCCCCAAGCACGCCGGAAATGGCGCCGCTCGCGCCGATCATGGGTATCGTGGAATCCGCGTTCGGCAGGGCCTGCGCGAACACGGCGGTGATGCCGCACAGCAGATAGAAGATCACGAAGCGCACATGGCCCATGGCGTCCTCGACGTTGTTGCCGAAGATCCAGAGATACAGCATGTTGCCGATCAAGTGCATCCAGCCGCCGTGCAGGAACATGGAGGTGAATACCGTCATGGTTGGCGGCACCAGCGCGAGTTCCGGCGGGAGTGATTGGCCGCCCAGCAGAGTGGCCGGGATCACGCCGAGACTGAGAACCGCGACCTCGAAACCGCGTGCGCCGAGCGACAGCTGCCACAGGAAAACCAGCGTGGCGAGCGCAATCACGGCGATCGTGATGTATGGTTTGATCGTGGTGGGATTGTCGTCGTGCAGCGGAATCATCGATTAGCGTTGCGTCATGATCGGGTGCGGGTCCTGGCGGTAGAAGCGCTGTAATTGCTTATACACCGCCGGATGATTTTCGTAAACGAGATACGGCGCGGTAAAAAAGGCCTCGCTCGTCACGGCGAAAAATTCCGCCGGGTCCTCGGCGGCGTAGGGGTCGATACGGCGGGCGCCTCGTGCGTCCGGTTCCGAGCATAACTGGCGGTAGGCGGCATGGAAGTCGTGCGCCCATGCGCGCGCGTCCATGTCCGGGTGCAGCGGCGGAAATCCGTTGGCATCGCCGTTGAGCAGGTCCAGCTTGTGCGCGCATTCGTGGATCACGAGGTCATGATCGGCGGGTGTTTCATCTTCCTCGCGCATGGCTTCCCATGACAGCACGATTGGACCCTGGGACAGGGACTGGCCGCAGAGATCCATGATTTCGCGGTGCACGACGCCATGTTCATCCATGTATTCGTCATGCACGCGGAAGTCGCCGGGATAAATCACGATCGAGCTCCAATCGGCATAGTAATCGAGTCCGAGATTGAGAATGGGAATGCCGGCATGCAGCGCGATGCGCGCGCGCATCGATTCGTTGACGGCGAATCCGGAAGTGCCCTCGAAGGATTTGGCGCGCAGAAGTTGTCTCGTGAGTTGGCGCAGCCGCGTCTGGTCGTTCTTCGGCATGGCACGCGCGTAGGGGGAGGTGCGCAGGGCCTTCGACCACAGGGCATCGGACAGGGCGTCACGATCGCTTCGCCAGCGGCGATAAAGTTTCTTGAGTTTGCCCGCCGTACGGACGCTGCGGCGCGGCGCGGATTTCCGGTTAGCGGCCACCGCTGAGAAGTTGGATGGCCAGTTTCTTGCCTTTTTCCACGGCGGGCTGGTCCAGCGGATTGATGCCGTACAGCAGAGCGGCGTATACCGTGGCGCGCTGGTAGAGGTCGATCAACTGGCCCAGCGCGTGGGCATCGAGCGTCGGCAGGCACAGGGTCATGTTCGGGTGGCCGGCCTCGGTGATCACCTGGCTGGTGGCCCGGAACTCGGCCTCGAGAACATCCTGCAGGCGTTTGCCTTCGAGATAGGGAAAGGATTTCCGGTCATCGCTGGAAAGCGGAATGAGTGGATTCTGCCGCCAGTGATCGATGGTCATGAAAGTGAAAATCTTGTCGCGGCGCGACTCGAGATACATTTGCAACTGGCTGTGCTGGTCCACCGTACCCAGCGCCGTTACCGGCAGCGTGCCGGCGGGCGGGTCGTCCCGTCGTCCGCCACGGCGCTTGCCGAGGGATTCCGCCCACAGCTGGCGGTACCAGTCGCCGAAGAGCTGCAACGGGTCGGCATAGGGCATCATGATCGAGACGCGCTTATTCTTGCGGGTGTCGAACAGATAGAACATGGCGGCCATTTCCAGCGCCGGATTGGTGCGAGGATTTTCGGCGGCGCAGCGCGCGGCATTGGCCGCGCTGCCGGCGAGCAGGCCGCGGATATCCACGCCCACCGCGGCCAGCGGCAGCAGGCCCACGGCGGTCAGCACGGAATAGCGCCCGCCCACCCGGGGTGGCACTGGCAGTGACGTAATTCCGTCGCGCCGGGCTACTTCGCGCAGCCATCCCTGCGCTGGATCGGTAATCAGCCACTGGTGTTGACGCGCCTCGTTCTTGCCGAGTTGCTGCTCCAGCCATTCGCGCACGATCAAATACTGGACGATCGTTTCAATCGTGCCGCCCGCTTTGCTGATGCAGATGACCGCCGTTTTTTCGGCGGACCGGTTCCGCCGCAGCGAGTCCAGGTGGCGCGGGTCGAGATTTTCCAGAAAATGCAGTCGGGGGCGGCGCGGGCCGGGCTCATCCGCGCCCAGCGCCTGATACACGGCCTTGGCACCGAGGCTGACCCGCCGATGCCGATGACAGCGACATCTTCGAAATGGCGCATCTGTTCCGCCGCCGCTTCGATCTGCGGCAGCGATTCCGGCATGCTGTCGTGCAGGCTGAGGCAGGCGAACTCGGCATTCAGCCCACCCGCGGATTTATCGATGACAGTCTGATGAACGCGCCGGAACTCCGGCGCCAGCGCCTCGATCTCGGTCTTGTCTATGCCTTCGGCGCCGACCCCTTCCCGATACAGACGGGTAGTATCGATGTGCAGCAGTGGCGATGAGGAGGTGGGGCTGGCGGGTGAATTTTTGCTGTGTGGTACCACGGGCTATCTCGTCTGCATCGGGGGCTGACGTAATACTATCATTCTTTATTGTCGCGATACTCCGCGGCCTCCAGCGTGTTGAGCAGGAGCGTGGCCACAGTCACCGGTCCGACGCCGCCCGGTACCGGCGTGATCCATCCGGCGCGCTGCTTGGCAGTTTCAAATTCCACATCGCCGACCAGTTTTCCGTCGGGCAACCGGTTGATGCCGACGTCGATGACAATGGCGCCGGGCTTGATCCAGTCGCCCTTGACCATGCCAGGCTTACCGACGGCGACCACCAGCACGTCGGCGCGGGCGACATGCCCGGCCAGGTCCCGGGTGTAGTGGTGGCAGGTGGTGACGGTGCAACCGGCCAGCAGCAGCTCGAGCGACATGGGACGTCCGACGATATTGGAGGCGCCGACCACGACGGCCTCCTTGCCTTCCAGCGCCTCGCCGGTGGCCTGGAGCAGGCGCATGACGCCAAAGGGTGTGCACGGACGCAGGCGCGGGATGCGTTGCGCCAGCCGGCCGATGTTGTAAGGATGAAATCCGTCCACGTCCTTGGCGGGGCTGATACGTTCAATAATGATTGTCTGATCGATGTGCTTGGGCAGCGGCAGCTGCACCAGGATGCCATCCACATCCGGGTCCGTGTTCAGCTGGTTGATGTGAGACAGGATTTTTTCCTGGGAAATGTCCACCGGCAGGTCGTAATCAAAAGAGATAAACCCGGCTTCGGCACAGGCCTCGCGTTTATTGCGCACGTAAACCTCCGAGGCGGCTTCGTTGCCGACCTTGAGGACCGCGAGCCCGGGTGGTCGTTTGCCTGACGCGAGGCGGCGGTCAACCCGTTGTTTGATCTCAGCGCGCAGTTCTTGTGCGATTTTCTTTCCGTCGAGGATGCGTGCACTCATGGTTTTCAAGCCACGGCGCGGATGAATGCGCCCGGCGCATCATCGCATGCGCCACGGCGGTGCGCCAAGGCCCGCACCGAAAATGTGCGCGGCGATATAGCAATTATCTTGATCGACAAGTTTCGGTGCGGGCCCAAGCGTATAGTAAGATGTTTTTCGCCTATAATTCAGGCACGCCAGATTGACGGTCCCGGGAGCGGTGCGTATAGTTCCGGCCTCGCGCCGCCCGGTCAGTACCGATATTCGCGAGTGTTCGCTGATGTGGTTCGCGCGAGCGGCGCCTGGCGTGAGTACCGATCGGGGTATAGCGCAGCCTGGTAGCGCACCTGCTTTGGGAGCAGGGTGTCGGGGGTTCAAATCCCTCTACCCCGACCATTTTCAATTGCGCGTGGGTGATGCTTGGGATGTAATGTGCGGGCGTTTCTCTGGCGCCCGTAGCTCAGTTGGATAGAGCACCAGCCTTCTAAGCTGGCGGTCGCAGGTTCGACTCCTGCCGGGCGCGCCATTTCCAGAGTGGAGCAGGCTGTTTCTTCGCAGGTATAATATCCGGCGACGTTGATCACTTTATGGTGAGCGTAGCTCAGTTGGTTAGAGTCCCGGATTGTGATTCCGGTTGTCGTGGGTTCGAGTCCCATCGCTCACCCCAGTTTCTTTGGCCCGGGCCGTTAGCTCAGTTGGTAGAGCAGCTGACTCTTAATCAGCGGGTCGGTGGTTCGAGCCCACCACGGCCCACCATTTTTTGCACCGCTGGGTGTTTTTAAGAGAGAAAGTCACTTCCCTCCCGGCGGTTTCGCCTGCCTTCATCCCTGGTTTTACGGTGAGGCCTGTCTGGCCGGAGTCAGGCAGCTTGGCGCTATACTGTGCCCGGTATTGCTGCGAATGTGGCGGAACTGGTAGACGCGCTGGATTTAGGTTCCAGTGGGGCAACCCGTGGGAGTTCGAGTCTCTCCATTCGCACCATCTCGTTTTCTGCCTGAAAGCTGCCGGTTGTTGGCCTGCCCGCGGCAAATCGGTATGATTCCTCTCCAAAATACAGCCAGTTCAATATTTATCATTCATTGATTGTGGGGTTTTCCAATGCAAGTTTCGGTTGAAACCATCGGTACGCTCGGGAGGCGTTTGAAAGTGGCGGTGTCGGCGGATCAGGTAGAGAAGGAATTCAACGCCAGGCTTCAGCGCTTGTCCAAGCAGGTGAAGATGCCAGGCTTTCGTCCGGGCAAGGTGCCTCTCAAAATGGTGGAGGCCCAGTATGGCGGACGGCTGATGGACGAAGTGGTCGGCGAACTGATTCAGACCACGATGCACGAGGCCATCGGAAGTCAGGGCTTGCGTCCGGCCGGCGATCCGCAGGTGCAGCGCAAACCGGTCACGCGCGGTGAGCAGTTGGAATATACCGTCGAGTTTGAAATTTTCCCGGAGGTAAAGCGCTTTGATCTGGCGGGCGTGCGTATCGAGCGTCCGGCGGTAACGGTGAGCGAAGAAGACGTGAACCGTACCCTGGAGACTATTCGCAAACAGCGCGCCACCTGGAAGCAGGTTGACCGTGAGGCCCGTCTGGGCGATCGGCTCACCATTGATTTCGTCGGTCGCATCAATAGCAAGGAATTCGAGGGCGGCAAGGCCAATGCCTTTCAGTTGGTGCTCGGCAGCGGAACGCTGATCGAGGACATGGAGCATGGGCTTGTCGGTGCTAAAAGTGGCGAAATGAAACATGTGTCCGCCAGGTTTCCGACAGACTACAGGCATTCCATGCTGGCAGGACAGACAGCGGATTTTGATGTGAAGGTTAATGATGTGACCGAGGCGATATTTCCGGATCTGAACGAGACGTTTGCCAAGGATCTTGGGGTGAAAGAAGGTGGTCTGGATAAGCTTCGTTCCGACGTGAAATCCAATCTGGAGCGCGAAGCAGCCACCCGCGCCCGTGCCGTGATAAGGACGCGGGTACTCAAGTTGTTACTGGACGCGAATCCGGTTGAAGTGCCCCGCAGCCTGCTCGATGCCGAGATTCAACGCCTGAAGACCGCTGACATGTCAAGCGGGTTGAATGCGGGGGACGAGGCCGGCTATGAGAGGCGCGCCCGGAGCCGTGTCGCCCTGGGGTTGATACTGGGTGAATTCATCCGCAACCGCGGGCTGGTGCCTGATCCGGCGAGAGTACGCGCGCGGCTTGAGGAAATGGCGGCCGATTACGAGTCGCCTCAGGAATTTATCCAGTGGCATTATGCAAAACCGGAAAGACTGAGTGAAATCGAAGGCCTGGTCATGGAGGAAAAGGTGGTTGAAGACCTTCTGATTTCCGCTCAAATTACCGACAAGCCTGTGAGTTTTCAGGATCTATTGAAGATCGAGATTCTTGTTCATTAAAGTGGTTATATCCACCCAAAGAATGCCGATTAACGCAAGGAACCAGATAATGAAAGATACCGGACAGCATGGCAGTGCGCTGAATCCCCAGGCCCTTGGCCTGGTTCCCATGGTTATCGAGACCACGGGCCGCGGCGAGCGCGCCTACGATATTTATTCGCGGATGCTCAAGGAACGTGTGGTGTTTCTCGTCGGTCCCGTCGAGGACCATATGGCGAACCTCATTGTGGCGCAACTCCTGTTTCTGGAGTCCGAAAACGCGGATAAGGATATTCACCTTTATATCAACTCCCCGGGGGGCGCGGTGAACGCGGGCCTGGCGATTTACGACACCATGCAGTTCATCAAGCCGGACGTCAGCACCGTATGCATCGGCCAAGCCGCCAGCATGGGGGCGCTGATCCTCACGGGCGGAGCCAAGGGCAAACGCTTCGCATTACCGCATTCGCGCATGATGGTGCACCAGCCCATGGGCGGTTTTCAGGGCCAGGCCAGCGACATCGATATCCATGCGCGCGAGATTCTGCGTGTGCGTGAACGGCTGAATCAGATCATGGTCAAACATACCGGTCGCTCCATGGATCAAATCAAGGAGGATACCGACCGCGATTATTTCATGGACGGAGAGGAGGCCAAGGGTTTTGGCCTGATTGACACGGTTATTGAGAAGCGCAGCTAAAAAAACAGGTGCACTTTCCGCGGGATATGCTATAAATTTAAGGTATAGTGTTGGTAAAATAGGTGATGATTGCTTGCAAATGGCGGTGGAAACCCGCATCCTTTGCGGCAAAAGATCCTTAATCGATAGTGAGGTTTAAGGATGGCTGACAACAACCACACGGGCAGGGGCGATGGCAAGGGCGAAAAGCTCCTGTATTGTTCCTTTTGCGGCAAGAGCCAGCACGAGGTGCGCAAGCTTATTGCGGGGCCTTCCGTATTCGTTTGCGATGAGTGCGTGGAGTTGTGCAACGACATCATCCGCGAAGAGGTCCAGGAAGAGAAAAACGCCGCCAACGCCAAGAAAAAATTCCCCACCCCGCGCGAGATTCATCAGATTCTCGACGAGTACGTGATCGGCCAGACTGACGCCAAGAAAGTCCTGTCGGTCGCGGTCTATAACCACTACAAGCGCATCGAGCATGAAGGCAAGATCGGCGAGGTCGAGCTGTCCAAGAGCAATATCCTGCTCATCGGACCGACGGGTTCGGGCAAAACCCTGCTGGCCGAGACCCTGGCACGGTTGCTCAATGTGCCGTTCACGATTGCCGATGCCACGACCCTGACCGAAGCGGGCTATGTCGGCGAGGACGTCGAGAACATCATCCAGAAGCTCCTTCAGAAGTGTGACTACGACGTCGAGAAGGCGCAGAAGGGCATCGTCTACATCGACGAAATCGACAAGATTTCGCGCAAGTCGGAGAACCCCTCGATCACCCGCGACGTTTCAGGTGAGGGGGTGCAGCAGGCGCTGCTCAAGCTGATCGAAGGTACGATCGCCTCAGTGCCGCCGCAGGGCGGACGCAAGCATCCGCAGCAGGAGTTCCTGCAGGTGGACACGCGCAATATCCTTTTCATCTGCGGCGGGGCGTTCTCCGGGCTCGAGAAGGTGATTCAGAGCCGCAGCGAGAGAACCGGCATCGGTTTCCACGCCGAAATCCGCAGCAAGGCCAACGCCAGAAAGGCTGGCGAAATCCTGCGTATGATCGAACCCGAAGATCTCATCAAGTACGGCCTGATTCCGGAATTCGTCGGCCGTCTGCCGGTGGTGGCCGTCCTGGACGAACTCGATGAGCGTGCGCTGATGCAGATACTGACGGAACCCAAGAATGCCTTGGCGAAGCAGTATCAGAAATTGCTCAAGCTGGAAGGGGTTGATCTCGAAATTAGCGAAGACGCGTTGCTGGCTGTGGCCAAGCGTGCCATGGAGCGCAAAACCGGCGCACGCGGACTACGGTCCATCCTCGAGCGCGCGTTGCTCGATGTCATGTTCGATCTGCCGTCCACCGAAAACGTGAAAAAGGTGGTCATCGAATCCGGTGTCATCACGGAGGGCAGCAAGCCTGTGGTGATCTACGCCGAAAACGATGAACAGGACAAGCGGCGGGCATCGGTCAACCAGTAAGTGAAGCACCTGTCCCACATAAAGAACCCCGCCAAGCGCGGGGTTTCTTTTTTGCCCGCCTCATCCCCGAGACTCGCCCCTTGCGGGGCCAGCGTCGCCGCGCTCCGCTGTCCAAATTGCGTCCTCGGCTCCGTAACCGGTGCATCCCTGCACCACTCCTCGCTCCTGGCGATTTTGTGGACCAGCGCTGTTTGTAAGGTCATATGCGCCATTTGTCGCAGGCCTGATTGGAACACGCGGTTTTTGGAAAAAAATCCCCGGCGAATGATTGAAATCAGGGCATTTAGCCCCCAAACTTGAAGAAATCCACTCACTAACTGATTGAAGCGCAAATGCCAGAAACCAAACCAGCCGTGATAGTTCCAGGATCGGAGGCGAACATCCCCGTTCTTCCATTGCGCGATGTCGTCGTGTTTCCGCACATGGTTATCCCTCTGTTTGTAGGTCGGCGCAAGTCTATCCGCGCCCTTGAGCAGGCCATGGAGTCCGGCAAGCAGATCATGCTGGTGGCGCAAAAGAGCGCTTCGGATGACGATCCGACGACAGATAACATTCATAATATCGGAACGATTGCCAGCATCCTGCAGTTGTTGAAACTGCCGGATGGCACCGTCAAGGTGCTGGTCGAGGGTGAACGCCGCGCGGTTCTGCAAAAATATCTGGAAACGGAAGATTATTTTTCCGCGCAGGTAGCAATGCTCGAGGCCATGCCGCTTACGGACAAGGAAGGCGAGGCGCTCACACGCTCCGTCCTGAATGAATTTGACCAGTACGTCAAACTGAACATGAAGATTCCGCCCGAGATTCTTACCTCGCTCGCCGGGATCGACGATCCAGGCCGCCTGGCCGACACGGTGGCGGCGCATCTTTCCCTCAAGATCGAGGACAAGCAGCAGATCCTCGAGGTTCAGGATGTGCGTGGGCGGCTGGAAAAGATTCTTGGCGTGCTCGAGAGCGAGATTGACCTGCTTCAGGTCGAGAAACGTATTCGCGGACGCGTGAAGCGTCAGATGGAGAAGAGCCAGCGCGAGTATTATTTGAACGAGCAGATGAAGGCGATCCAGAAGGAACTGGGCGAGCTTGAAGAAGGCCCGAACGAGGCCGAGGAACTGGCGAAGAAGATCGAGAAGGCCGGCATGAGCAAGGAGGCCCGCGAGAAGGCTGAATCCGAGCTGAAGAAACTCAAGATGATGTCGCCGATGTCAGCCGAGGCCACCGTCGTGCGCAACTATATCGACTGGCTCGTGAACGTGCCGTGGAAGAAGCGCAGCAAGATCCAGAAGGACCTCACGAAGGCCGAGGAGATCCTGGAGGCCGATCACTACGGCCTCGAGAAGGTCAAGGAACGCATCCTCGAATACCTCGCCGTGCAGCAGCGTGTGGTCAAGCTCAAGGGTCCGATCCTGTGCCTGGTGGGACCGCCGGGCGTCGGCAAGACCTCGCTGGGGCAGTCCATCGCGCGCGCCACGAACCGCAAGTTCGTGCGCATGTCTCTGGGTGGCGTGCGCGACGAGGCCGAAATCCGCGGCCACCGTCGTACTTACATCGGCTCGCTGCCGGGCAAGATCATCCAGAACCTGTCGAAGGTGAAGGTGCGCAATCCGCTGTTCATGCTCGACGAGGTGGACAAGATGGCCATGGACTTCCGCGGCGATCCGTCATCGGCGCTGCTGGAAGTGCTGGACCCGGAGCAGAATCACGCCTTCAGCGATCATTACCTGGAGGTCGATTACGACCTGTCGGACGTCATGTTCGTGGCC
>Ga0209619_10003563_pt1 | contig 11183 bp, 7 predicted proteins | sample Rifsed16ft3_FD_184011 | JGI IMG/M metagenome (GOLD analysis project Ga0209619, IMG submission 184011) | Soil microbial communities from Rifle, Colorado, USA - sediment 16ft 3 (version 2) | ecosystem: Environmental > Terrestrial > Deep subsurface > Rock core/Sediment | place: Rifle, Colorado... | reverse complement strand
CGAGCAGAGACGAAAGTCGGGCTTAGTGATCCCACGGTACCGAGTGGAAGGGCCGTGGCTTACCGGATAAAAGCTACCCCGGGGATAACAGGCTAGTCACGCCCAAGAGTTCACATCGACGGCGTGGCTCGGCACCTCGATGTCGGCTCGTCGCATCCTGGGGCTGGATAAGGTCCCAAGGGTTGGGCTGTTCGCCCATTAAAGCGGCACGTGAGCTGGGTTCAGACCGTCGTGAGACAGGTCGGTCTCTATCCGATGTGGGCGTAAGGGATTTGAGAGAATCTGCCCCTAGTACGAGAGGACCGGGGTGGACAGACCTCTGGTGTGCCAATTGTCGTGCCAACGGCATAGTTGGGTAGCCACGTCTGGCAGGGATAACCGCTGAAAGCATCTAAGTGGGAAACCCGTCTCAAGATGAGATCCCTCATCCTTTTAGGAGTAAGACCGCAGGTAGACTACCTGCTTGATAGGCAGCAAGTGGAAGCGCAGCAATGTGTGGAGCTAAGCTGTACTAATGGTCGAGGGCTTAATCGGTAATGTGGAGAACTCGAGAATTTTCCGTGCAGCACCTAGGGATCGTCTATTTAGTCAACATCTGAGAAATTGAGTTTCGAAGCAGCGAATCTGCTAGAAACTCTTAAATTGAACGGCTTTTTCGTTCGATAGTTCTCTTGGTGATTCCAGCAGCGAGGGTACACCCGGTCCCATCTCGAACCCGGCAGTTAAGCTCGCTAGCGCCGATGGTACTTGGGGGGCAGCCCCCTGGGAGAGTAGGTCATTGCCAAGGGAACTTTTCTTTAAACGAAAAGGCGCCCGAGAGGGCGCCTTTTGTTATTTCACCAGGTTGGACTGCCACACCCCGCTTAGCTGCTCTTTTAGTCCAGCGCCCGGAACCCCTCGGCCAGGCCCTTCAACCTGCCTTTGTCCGTGAGCCACGCTGCCAGCAAGCCGAGGAAAGGACTAATGATGGTAGGGGTCAGCCACAACATCAAGATCGGGTTTCCTCCGCTGTAATCTCGGTCCATCAATTGGAAGAGGGTCCAGAACCAGTTGACGAAGAAAATTAGCCAGAAGGCACTGATCATGATGCCGTCATGGAGTTCCAGGCGTCGCCTGGTGATGATGTCGGCCTCGCCCCTGGTCATGCGCATCACAAAATACATGCCGATAAAACCACCCACCAGGCCAAGCAGCCAGCCGCCGAAATAGGCGCCGATCCAGACACAGACCAGAAAGATCAGCGTATGGCTGACCAGGGCGCCCAAAGTACCCGTCCAGGGATAATGAAGGATTTTTTCTGCGGTGAGGCCGGGCTGAGAGGCGGCGAACTCGGCCGCTTCCCTTTTCCTGGCTTCCGGGGTAACACCCCGATAACAGCGGGTGCAGATGGCCCGTTTGTTAGGCCAGCCAGCTCGGTTCCACATGGTCAGCGGAGTACCACAGCTCTCGCAAACAGCAGGGGTTGACACGACTCACCTCCAAGATCACCAAAGCCAAAACAAGCCAGCAAAACAATCCCCCTTTTTCACAATAGTCCAGGCTTGGTTCCCTGAGGTAAGACAAATGCCCTGAGTTTGGCAGTCAATTGTCCGCACGCCCTGTTTGTCCCCACTGGAGCCGCGACTATAATGCCCTCTGGTGGAAAGCCAGGAAGATTTCACAACCCCATTGCGCGCCCTGCCGCTGCTTTGGATTTCGCTCGCTTTCCTGGCCGGCATCCTGCTGGCCTCGCTTCTCCCCTTACCCCTGTGGGCTTGGCTATTGGCAGCCGCTGTGCTGGTGCTGGCAGTTTTCCGCCTGCGCCGGCGGCTCGGGTGGATGTATCTATTCGCACTTGCGCTGGCTGGTTCTTTATTGTTCGGCGCAGCCAGGTACCAGGCTGCCCAACCCGTGTTCGGGGCCGCGGACCTGGCCGCTTACAACGACGGCGCGGAGCGCGTCGACATCCGCGCCATCCTTTACGAGCCACCGCTGGCCCGCGAGACTTACCTCGAATTGCGCGTCGAGGCGGAAAGCATCTTCGCCGGCGGCCAGGTCCACCCGGTGCGCGGCAGGCTGCTCGCCCGCGTAAATCTCGGAGCGGAGTTCCAGTACGGCGACCGCCTGCGGTTGCAAGGCGAACTGGTCACCCCCGCTGAAAACGAGGATTTTTCTTATCGGGATTACTTAGCCCGCGAGGGAATTTACAGTCTGCTGCCATTCGCATCCGCCACGCGGCTGGCAAGCGACCAGGGCAGTCCCTGGTGGGCGGCCCTGTATGGCTTGCGGGGGCGCGCCCTTGAATTGCTGTACCAACTCTATCCGGCGCAGGAAGCGGCTCTCCTGGCCGGCATCCTGCTAGGTGACGAAAGCGGCCTGAGCGAGCCGCTCAAGGCTGCTTTCAACGACACCGGCACGCGCCACATCATCGCCATTTCCGGTTTCAACATCAGCATCATTGCCGGAGTGTTGCTAAGTGCCTTCAGCCGCTGGCTGGGCCGGCGGCGCGGCCTCTGGTTGGCTGGCCTGGGTATCGGCCTCTATACCCTGCTGGTCGGCGCCGATGCAGCCGTGGTGCGCGCCGCCATCATGGGCATTCTGGCGCTGGTGGCCTTGCAAACCGGGCGCCAACCGCTGGCTTTGAACACCCTCGCCATCAGCGCCGCGCTGATGGCTGTGTTCAATCCCCTGCTGCTCTGGGACCTTGGCTTCCAGCTCTCCTTTGCGGCCACTCTGGGTCTGATCCTGTACGCTGCGCCGCTGAGCCAGCGCGCGCACGATTGGCTGGCGCGGCGCTTTTCGAAGGCCTGGGCGGCGCGCCTGCGAGGACCGCTCAACGATTACCTGTTCATGACGCTGGCCGCGCAGCTCACCACCTTGCCCTTGCTCCTCTTTTATTTTCAGCGCCTTTCTTTGTTATCGCTGCCAGCTAATTTGTTGATCTTGCCGGTGCAGCCCGCTTTGATGATCCTCGGCGGTCTGTCTCTGCTGTTTGGCTTGGTCCTGCTCCCACTGGGGCAAATGCTGGCCTTTTTTGCCTGGGGCTTGGTGGCCTTTACCATCCGCGTGGTGGAATTCTTTGCCAGCATGCCCTGGGCTTCCCAGACTTTGGCCGATGTTCCGCTCTTCCTTGCTTTGGCCTGGTATGCCGGGCTTGCCGTCCTTACGATTCAGCCTTTGCGCAAGCGCGTCGCCCAAATTAAGCTGCGGCCTGCAATAGCTTTGGGCGTTTTGGCGGCCCTGTGTATCTGGATTTGGAATGCGGCCCTGGCCGCCCCGGACGGGACACTACAGCTGGCCTTGTTGGATGTGGGCGGAGAAGCCATCCTCATCCGCACTCCCTCTGGGCGCTCCCTTTTGGTCAATGCCGGGCCCAGTCTCTCCCGGTTGACCGATGAATTACGCCGGGAGCTTGCCTTTAGCGAGCGCTTGGATTGGCTGCTGCTGGGTGGCCGCCAGCGCGAGCAGATCGGCGCCCTGGCGGATGGGTTGGAGCGTGTGCCCGCACAAACCTTAGCGTGGGTCGCCGATGGCCAGCAGGTCGAGCTTGCCCTGCAACAGGCTTCCGCCAACGGGACTACGAGCGTCTCGCTGCATTCGGGGGATGTGTTCGACCTGGGCATGGAAGCGCGGTTGGAGGTTGTCGCCGCCGGTTCGCATGGCGCCGTGCTGCTTCTGGAATGGAAGGAATTCAGCGCGCTTCTTCCCGTTGGCCTGGATTCCGATCTGATCAAGGACTTGGAAACGGGTCTGGCCTTACCCCAGGTCGATCTGCTGTTGCTGGCCGATGGCGGCAACCCTGCGCTCAACCCACCGGAATGGATCGCTGATTTAGCCCCGCAGGTGGTGTGGGTGGCGGCTGACCAGCCCTTGCAGGAGGAAACTCAGGTCGCGCTGCAAGGTTTTCGCGTAATGCAGAGCCATCAGGTCGGCTGGTCGCATGTGATTACCGATGGCCAAAACATCTGGTTGGAAAGCGCCCAGCCTATGGCTCCCGATCTCCGATTTCCCGATCCCTAATCACCAATCACCGCTTTCTATTCACTAACCGCTAATCTCAGCTTGCCTCATGCAAACGCTATAATCGCGCTCGTGCTTAAAAAACCCGCCATTAGGATGGCTGTGTTGGGTGTGACGCTGCTGGGTTCAGCAGCCGCGTTTTATTTCATTGCGCCGGTTTTCGTGCGCGACCAGATGTTTGCCAGTTACCCCACCCTGGCTTACATGCCCACCCGCACGCCGCAGCCGCCAACCGGCACACCGCTCCCCACAGTTACTCCCACCGAAACCTTTACGCCGACCAGTCAGGCGATCTGGTTCGATATTTCTTCGGCCGTCCTGGTTGCTGCGGGCGAGTTCTACCCCTTGGCTCACGCCGGCAGCGGACAGGCGGCGATCTATGCAGTTGCTGAAGGTCAATGGGTGCTTGCCTTGCAGGATTTCCAAGTGGAAGATGGCCCCGACCTGCATGTTTACCTGGCGGTGCAGGACCCGGTGCCCTCTCAGGAGGGCAGCCCGTTGCCCGATGCTTTCGATCTGGGCGCGCTGAAACAACTCGCCGGGGACCAGAGCTATGAGTTGCCGCAAGGCATTCAATTGGAAAACTACCGCTCGGTGGTGATCTGGTGCGTGCCTTACAATGTACCCTTTATTGCCGCCTCGCTAAATTAACTTAGTCCGACCAGGGGGCGACTTTGCGGTCCCAGCGATGGCCGCGTAACTTTTCGATCAGTTCCGCCGGCAAAGTTTTTCCGTCGCTCACCGCGATATTTTCTTTCACATGCTGTGGCTTGCGCATTCCGGGGATGGACGTGCTGACCGCCGGATGCGAAATGGAGAAGCGCATGGCCAGTTCGGCCAGCGTCATCCCCTCCGGCAACAATTTTTTGATCGCCTCGGCACGCTCGACTGTTTTTCCCAGATTCTCAGGACCAAAGTAACGCGCCCGCCAATCATCCTCTGGAAACTTTGTGTCTTTGGTAAGCTTACCACTCAAGCCACCTTCGTCCAGCGGCACGCGGGCCAGCACGCCCACACCCAGCTCCTGGCACAAGGGAAGCAGCTGGTCTTCAGGCGCCTGGTCGAAAATGTTATAGATCACTTGGATGCTGTCCACCGCGCCGGTGCGGATGGCTTTAAGGCCGTTCCAGGGTTCCCAGCGGTTCAGGCTCAACCCAAACAGGCGGATCAATCCGTCTTCCTTCAATTGCTGGGCAGCCTCTATCCAGGCGGGGTTATCCGCCCAGCTATCGTCCCACACATGCAACTGCTGGATGTCGATGCGCTCGATTCCCAGGTTATCCAGGCTGCGCTTGGTGTACTCGATAATATGCTCGGTCGGAAATACATCCTCGAGCTTGTCTTTGGAGTTGGCTGGCCAAATGCGGTTCTTGGGCGGAACCTTGGTGGCCACAATGATTTCTGAACTTGGATTGTTGCGGATCAGCTGGCCCAGCAGTTTTTCGCTATGCCCTTCGCCGTAAACCCAGGCCGTGTCATACAAGTTGCAGCCCAGGTCCAGCGAAAGCTGTAAAGCCTGCATGGATTGCTGGTCTTCTGAACCGCTCCAATCCCCCATGCCCCATAGACCGTGGCCGATCTCGCTGACTTGGACGCCCCTGGTGCCGAAGTCGCGGTAGTGCATGGCAGCTAGACCTTATAGGTGGTCGGTTTTGGGGAAACGAAAGGCAGCTTGATGACCTGGTATTTGGCTAACAGGTACACCGCACCGGCCAGGGCCATTAGCCCGGCCACCAGGCCGGAGATGCTGACGCCCAAACCGGCGATGGGGCGTTGATCGGGCCGGAAGCCGAAGACTTCCAGGAAGCAGCGGCCCAGGCCGGCCCAGATCAACCACAGGGCAAAAATGACGCCGGGCTTCAATTGCTTGGCATAGCGGCGCCCCAACCACAGCATCAGGCCGGCGCCGACCAGGTTCCACAGGGCTTCGTAGAAAAAGGTGGGGTGAAAACGGGTAGTATCTTCAGGAAATTGAGCCAGGTCGCGCCAGGGCTGGTAGCGATGGGCGGCTGAAATAGGCACTCCCCAGGGCAGGTCCGTGGGTGGGCCGTACAGTTCCTGATTGATGAAATTGGAGATGCGGCCGATCGCCTGACCCACCAGCATACCGGGGGCCGCCGCGTCCAGCAGCAGCCGAAAATCGAAACCGACTTTCTTGCAATAGAAATAAGCCGTGATCAGGCCGGCCACCACCGCCCCGTAAATATGCAGCCCGCCTTCGCTGATGTACAGGGCGCGGATAGGTTGCTCGACGAAGTAAACGCTGCCGCTTAGGATGTCGTTGACCACATACCACAGGCGCGCCCCCGCCACGCCGGCGATGGCCAGCCAAACCAGGGCATCCCATAATTTTTCAGAATCCCCGCCGCGGCGCTTGATCTCGCGGTCGGCGATGGTGGCGCCCACCAGCAGGCCCGCCATGGCCAGCACGCCATACCAGCGCAGGGTGAGGGTGATGCCAAAAAGATCAAAAGAAAATATGATGGGGTCGATCATCCAGCAGATCCTTTTCTATTGCATGACTGAGGCGATATCGGCCTGACGGTTGAAACCGAACATCTCGAACACTTCGTGGAACTCTTCGGCGATCATCTTCTTGGTGAGTCCCAGGTCCTCCAGGGTGTACACATTGTCGCTTTCGTAAGCCTGGTTGGTGCGCATCACATCTTCAACAATATGATGAAAAGCATCGCTTAGAGATAATTCCATCCAGGCGTAGATCTTTTCGATGTTGTCCATGATGTCGGCTACGAAATCGTTGTAGCGCAGCACCAGGTAGCGCGCCTTGGGCAAGTCTCTGAAGCGCTGCATCGGATAGAGGTACCAATATTTGATCTGCCGGAACATGGCTGCCTGGAAGCGGCGCGCTCCATCCGGGAGGCCCATGTAATCCCAGATGTATTTGAAAAAGTTGATCGCCGAGGGGACCAGTCGCATTGGGTTGCGCGCCAGGTAGATGATGCGCGCGTCGGGGAAATATTCGATCAGACTGTCGATGCGCGAGGTGTGCCCCGGGCTTTTGGCCAGGTAGATGTGATCGCCGCCGGTATAGAACAGATGGCGGCGGATGACGGCGCGGTAAAAGCCCATAATTTGGCGGCGCTGGCCGGCGGGCAACTCTTCGTCAAAACGGTCGTAAGGCGGTAGCTCATCCATGATGGGGAAGACGAATTGCAGGAACATGGTGGCCCAAATGGTGATCAGCAGGCCTTCATCCTCATCGGGGGTGAACAAACCCACTTTATGCATCTGGATGGTATCCAGCCAACGTTTGTCGCGCCCCTGGATGAACTTGAGCCCGCGGCTGCCGAAGAGCACCCGGTCCAGCCAGCCGATCAGCTTCCAGAACTTGCGCTGCGTGATGGTCGGCGCGATGTAGATCTCGGCTACGTTCATGCTGGTGAAATGCTCGTCGCGCGCCAACAGGCGCTGCAGCAGGGTTGACCCGCTGCGGAAGTTGCCCACAATAAAGACCGGCGCCTTGATTTCCTGGTGGCGGTATGCGGGAAAGAAGATCTCGTCGAGGTAGAAACAAATGAAGGTGAGCAGCTGGTGGATGGGCACCACTAAATAAAACAAAAACATGGCGCCGCGCCGCCGCCGGGTGAATTGGAGCGGGCCTTTTCTAAATTTGAAAAATTGGTGGAAGGTGAGTTTGGCAAACAGAGAAAAATTGAAGGGCATTGGATTCCTTAGGGTTAACCCGGCAAATATATCACACCCCACATACGGCCTGAAGCTGTGTCCCACCAGCCAAATGGCGCATCAGCGCAGCCTGCTTTTGGTAAAAGTCCGGACCCTTTCGTAAATATAAAACAGGTGTGCTATGATTGCGCCATTCTGTGAGGATAGGTAACGATGGAACATAAGGTCATTCGCGTGGTGGGGGCGAAAGCGCACAATCTAAAGAATATCTCGGTAGATATCCCCCGCGACAAGTTCGTAGTTATCACGGGGCTGTCCGGCTCCGGCAAGTCCTCACTGGCGTTCGATACGATCTTCGCCGAGGGTCAGCGCCGCTATGTGGAGTCCCTCTCGGCCTACGCGCGCCAGTTCCTGGGCCAGATGGATAAGCCCGACGTGGAATATATCGAGGGCTTATCCCCCGCCGTTTCCATCGATCAAAAGGGTTCTTCCCATAATCCGCGTTCCACCGTGGGGACGGTCACCGAGATCTACGATTACCTGCGCTTGCTGTACGCTCGGGTGGGCGTGCCGCATTGCCCCATTTGCGGGCGCGAAGTAGCCCGCCAATCTGCCCAAGAAATTGTAGACGCGGTGGAAAAGTTGCCCGAAGGCAGCCGCATGCTGATCTTGGCTCCTGTGATCCGCGGCCGCAAGGGCACCCACGAGACCGTATTGGACGAGATCAGCAAGGCCGGTTTCGTGCGCGCCCGGGTCAATGGCGAGGTGATCGAGCTCGGCAAGGACAAGGTCAAGCTGGGCCGCTACAAAATGCACAATATCGAAGCGGTGGTGGACCGCCTGGTCATCCGCAAGGAAGATCAGGCCGCCGAGCGCGATGCCGCCCGCTCGCGCCTTACCGATTCGATCGAGACCGCTTTACGCTTTGGGGATGGCGTCACCATCGTTCACAATCTTTCCGCCAGCCCGCCGGAAGACCTGCTGTTCTCGGAGAACCTTGCCTGCCCGGAGCATGGCAGCACCCTCCCCGAGATCGAACCGCGCACCTTTTCGTTCAACACTCCGCACGGCGCCTGCCCGGAATGCCAGGGCATCGGCACCAAGCTGGAGATCGATCCCGACCTGATCATTCCGGATAAAAGTGTGTCGCTCAATGAAGGCGCCATCCGCGCCCTGGAATGGGGTGGGCCGCGCGACGAAGGCGGCTACTATTGGTCCACCCTGGAAGGCGCGGCGCGGGCCAACCGCATCAATCTCAACGCGCCGGTGGAACAGCTCACCCCCAAGCAATTGGACATTATCCTTTACGGGACCAACGGCAACGAGGTCCAGGTCCAATACAAACGCACCAGTGGGCGCGTGTCCACTTTCCGCATCCCTTTCGAGGGCATCATCCCCAACTTGGAACGCCGTTTCCGCGAGACAAATTCGGAATACTCACGCCAGCGCATCATGGAGTTCATGAACGATCAGCCCTGCCCGGTGTGCAAGGGCGCCCGCCTGCGACCTGAAGCGCTGGGTGTCACCATCCAGGGTCTCAACATCTTGCAGGTCACCCAGATGCCGGTGCTGGATACCCAGAATTGGATCCGGACTTTGGCGGGCGAGGACTCGCCGCTCAAAACCCGCGAGCGCCTCATCGCCAAGCCAATCTTCAAGGAGATCAGTGAACGCCTGGGTTTCATGGTGGATGTCGGCCTCGACTATCTCACCCTCGACCGTTCGGCCGGCACGCTGTCCGGCGGCGAGGCTCAGCGCATTCGCCTGGCCACCCAGATCGGTTCGCGTTTGATGGGCGTGCTCTATGTACTGGATGAGCCCTCCATTGGCTTGCATGCTCGCGATAACGAAAGGCTGCTCAACACGCTCACCAGCATGCGCGACCTGGGGAACACTGTGCTGGTGGTGGAGCACGACGAGGAAACCATCCGCCGCGCCGATTGGATCATAGACCTGGGCCCCGGCGCCGGCGAGAAAGGCGGCCGCATCGTGGCTGAAGGCCCGCCCGAAGTGATCCTTAAGCACAAGCATTCCCTTACCGGCGCCTACCTCTCCGGACGCAAACAGATCCCGCTGCCCAGGCACCGCCGCAACGGTTCGGGCTTTTCGCTGGTGATCAAGGGCGCCCGCGAAAACAATCTCAAGAATCTCACCGTGGAGATCCCCCTCGGGAAATTGATCTGCATCACTGGCGTCTCCGGCTCCGGCAAGAGCAGCCTGATGAACGAGATCCTATACAAGGCCCTGGCTCGCCAGCTGAACGGCGCCCACATCAACCCCGGCGACCACGACGAGATCGAGGGCGTTCAGCACCTCGACAAGATCATCAATATCGACCAGTCGCCGATCGGCCGCACCCCGCGCTCCAACCCTGGCACCTATACCGGGCTGTTCAACCACATCCGCGACCTGTTCGCCGAGCTGCCGGAAAGCAAGATGCACGGCTACAAGCCCGGGCGTTTCTCGTTCAATGTACGTGGCGGTCGCTGCGAGGCTTGCGAAGGGCAGGGCGAGGTGCGCATTGAAATGCAGTTCCTCCCCGATGTGTACGTCCCCTGCGAGGTATGCCACGGGGCGCGTTTTAACCGCGAGACCCTGCAGGTCAAGTTCAAGGACATGAGCATCGCCGATGTCCTGGCCTTACCTATTGAGCGGGCGGCCGAAGTGTTCAAGGCTTTCCCGCCGATGATGAGCAAATTGCAGACCCTGCGGGATGTAGGTCTGGGTTATATCCGCATCGGCCAATCGGCGCCCACGCTATCCGGCGGCGAGGCGCAGCGCGTCAAGCTGGCCAAGGAACTTTCCAAGCGCTCGACCGGGCAAACTATTTACGTGCTGGATGAGCCTTCAGTCGGCCTGCATACCGCCGATGTGCACAAGCTCATCGAGGTCCTCCAGCGTTTGGTGGATGCCGGCAACACCGTGATCATCATCGAACACAATATGGACATTATCAAAGTGGCCGATCACTTGATCGACCTAGGCCCGGAGGGCGGTGATCGCGGCGGCGAACTGGTGGCCCAGGGTACGCCAGAGGAGGTTGCCAAGGTAAGGGCCAGCTATACGGGCAAGTTCCTTAAGTCGCATTTGCGGCCAGTGAGCCAGGCCAAAACGAAAGGCTCGCAGAGACGTCCGTCTTAGCGCTTAACCTTTCCACATGGGTCACATCTTTATTGACCTGCCTGCTTGACAGACTTTATCTCGCATAGTAAGCTTACGTTTGGAATAGGAGACGACAGCGCCGTGATCAGCAAGTTCGAAATCAGCCTGCGCATGCAAGTCGCCGGCCCCGCCGGGGACATTGCACTGCCTTCGCGTACTGCGCCTGTCGCCAGTCACTAGCTTCTTAGCTCCTTATTGACGGCCGCGGCGCACAAGCCCGCGGCCGTTTTGTTTAAGCTCACTCTAAACGGCTCGGGCGCATGCCCCAGCCGTTTTTGTTGACCAGGAGAATGAACATGCAAGCCAAAGAATTGACCATAAGAAAGCTGAACCCTCAGGAATACCCGCTCCGTCCCATGACCATGGAAGATTTTCCT
>Ga0209619_10003560_pt1 | contig 11185 bp, 9 predicted proteins | sample Rifsed16ft3_FD_184011 | JGI IMG/M metagenome (GOLD analysis project Ga0209619, IMG submission 184011) | Soil microbial communities from Rifle, Colorado, USA - sediment 16ft 3 (version 2) | ecosystem: Environmental > Terrestrial > Deep subsurface > Rock core/Sediment | place: Rifle, Colorado... | reverse complement strand
CGAGGCCATTGCTCATGCACGCCACATTCTCCAGACCTACCCGCGACACCTGGACACGTACCGACTTCTCGGGAAAGCCTACCTGGAGGCCAAGCGCTTCGGCGATTCGGCCGATATTCTGCAGCGCGTGCTTTCCGCCGTCCCGGATGACTTCGTCGCCAACATCGGGATGTCGATCGTCCGCGAGGACGAAGGCAACATCGAGACCGCCATCTGGCACATGGAGCGCGCTTTCGAGACGAATCCGTCCAACGCTGCCGTCCAAGGCGAATTGCGGCGCCTGATCGGCCGGCGTGACGGGCTTGAGCCCCACAAGGTCCGCCTCACACGCGGGGCGCTGGCCCGCATGTACGCCCACGGGGAGCTCTACCCGCAAGCCATCGCCGAGTTGCGCGCGGCGCTGACCGAGGATCAAGACCGGCCCGACTTGCAGGTGCTGCTGGCCGAGATGTACTGGCGGACGAACCAGCGCGCCGAGGCGGCCGAGGTGGCCTCGGCCATTCTGGCTTCCCTGCCCAATTGCCGGGAGGCCAACCGCATCATGGCGGCCGCCCTGCACGCCCAGGGACGGGCGGAAGAGGCGCTGACCTACCATCGGCGTGTCGCCGCCCTCGATCCGTATTCGGCGTTGGTCGAGACGATCCAGGACGACGCCGCCAGCGTCGACGCCAACGCCGTCCGCATCGAGAAGGTCGTCTGGCAGCCGGGCCAACCGGTCGGCCGCGACACCGGCCCGTCCGACTGGGCGACCGGTGTCGCCGGCGAAAAGCGGGCCTCGAGTGCCGCCCGCCCCGCCCAGCCCCGCCCTTCCTGGCTCGATTCCCTCGGCGCCGAGACTGCCGCACGGGCGGCCGCGGCGGCCGCCGCGGCGCAGCGCGACGAAGAACCCGCCGCGCCCCCGCCGGCGTCGGCAGTGGTTCCCATCGAACAGACACCGCCGGCCGACGGCGAGCCGGCAGGGCCCATCCCCGAATGGATGCAAGCCGCCGGGTGGACTCCTGGTTCCAGCGAATCTGCCGAAGGCCCGGTATCATTCTCCGACGACGAATTGCGATCCTTGGAGGCAGGTATGCTGCCGCCTGATGCGGCTCCAGAACCCGAAGGTGGGCTCGCTCGCGCAGATATCCCGGATTGGCTGAAGGATGTCGCTCCGCCGGAAGCGGACGCAGACGCCGCAGAACTTCCGCTGGCATCGGCCGCGCCGGCTGCCCCCGAGGGAATCTCGGGCCTCGACGAACCGCGTCTCCCGCCGGGTTGGACCGCTCCGCCACCGGCTGCGTCCGCAGATGAAGACGATTGGCTCAAAGATGCGGCGGAAGAGTCGCCCGCCGTTCCAACCTGGATGGAAGAACAAGCCCCGGGTGCAACAGCCACGATTGTCACGTGGCTCGGGGATCGAACGCGCCAGGAAACTCCGCTTCCGGAACGCTCGACGCCTCAACCTTCCGCGGTCCGTGCCTCCGCTCCCGAGGAAGTCTCCCCGGAACCGGCGGCTCTCCCCGAGTGGCTTTCCGATCAGGTTCCATCGGCTGAAGGAGGAGGCGGAGTCCCAGCAGGGGAAGTTGCCTCCGGTCCGCCCGCCTGGCTGTCAGGCGTGGCCGAGGCGGCCGCAATGGGCTCGACCCTCGGTCCCGACGAGGTCCCCTGGGAGCAAGACGCTCCGCAGGAGCCTATTCAGACCGGGATGTATCCGGAGGGCGAGGCCCCGGCCCAGCCGGGCGAAATGCCGGAATGGCTCCAGACCATTGCCGGCGCTGGGGGCCGCAGCGAAGCGGGGCCCGAGTGGCTCCAACCCGAGCCGACCCGCGAAGCTGTCCCGCCTGCCGCACCGAGCGAAGGCGGCTCCGAGTCCTTCGGCTGGCTGAGGCAGCTGGCTGAATCCGAACCACCTACGCCTTCTTCATCTCCGGACGAGGCTGCCCCGCCGTCCTGGATGGCCGAGCCTGCCGCCGGGTCTCGCGCCACGCTGGGTCGGTCCGCTGGGCCGGAGTGGTTGCGCGGGATTGCCGAGTCGGAACCCTCCAGTACTCCAGACACCACGTCGATGGACTGGCTGCGCGGTATCGCCGAGGCGCCGGCAGAAGAGGCCGCCGTCGAACCGGTCAAGGCATCCCAAGCCGAACCGCGCGCCACCGATTCGGGCGAGTGGATCAACCTCGTCAACGCCGCGAATCCCAACGCCGACTCGGGCACGACGGGTGAGTGGCTGCGCATGCTCAAGGAGGAGGGAGTCCCTTCGCCCGAGTCTGAGTCTGAGCCTGAGGCCGGTCCGCCCGTTGCAGCTGCCGCCGTCGCCGCGGCCGCGCCTGCCGGCGAGATGGACGACGCGCAGGTCTTCGACTGGCTCGAAGCTCTGGCGGCCAAGCAGGGAATTCCGGCGCCTGAGGCGGTGGCGGAGACACCCTTGTCCACTCCACCGATGGCCCGGACTCCTCCGGTCGCACCGGCGCCGCCCAAGGCGATCCCAGAAGAGCCGGACGCCGGGTTGAAGTGGCTCGAAGAGCTTGCCGCCGAGCAGTCACCGGCTCCCGCGGCGGAGCACCTGCAACCCGCTGCCCCTCCGGTCGCGGCCGTCGCCGCACCTCCACGGATTCCAGTGGCGCCGCTTCCGCAAGCGACGCCTCCTATGCCCGCCGTCGAGCCGCCCGTGGCTGCCGCGGCTTCGAAAGAACCGACGCCGGAGGTCCCCGATTGGCTGATGCAGCTCGTCGCCGAGACCCCGCCGGCCGAGGTCGAACCTGCGGCAGGCGTCTCCCCCGCCGCCGAGACCTTACCGTCCCTGCCGGAGTGGATGGTCACTCCCCAGCCGGCCGAGGACGAACCGACGGTGCCCCCACTGCCTCCAGTTGCCGCCCCATACCTTCGGGCTGAGCCCGCCCCGGCGGTGCCGATTGACGAACTGGCCGAGAGTTGGGTTCCGCCATGGGAGCAGTTGGCCGAGGAGCCCTCGCCGGCGCCGGTGACTGCAGGACCGACCGACGATACCGTCGTTCGCCGCCCGGCCCCCGTGGCTGCCGAGCCTCCGCAGCAGATGGCGCCGATCGAGGTCCCCGAAGAGGAACCTGCCGAACTCGCGCCGGAAGCGGTCGCATCTGTTCCGGTGCGCTACAAAGAACCGACGACCGACGTCCTCGAGGAAGTACCCGATTGGCTGCGGACCCCAGCGCCGCGTCAGCGCGCCGCACCTCCCGAAGTTGCACCCGAGCCGGAGGTTGCCCCGGAACCGGAACCAGCAACGGAAGACTTCGAGATCCCGGATTGGCTGGTCGCGCCGGCACCGGCCGAGGCCTTCTCCGGTCCGACTACCCCGGCGGTCGTCTCAGCCCCCGTCCCGGCCGCCGCCATCGAGCCAATCGCGGCGCCGGCGCCTGAGCCCGAACCGATCGTCCAGGCCGCTGCTCCGGCGCCTCTCCTTATCCCGGCCGCGCCGATCCCGCCTGAGCCCGTCGCCGAACCCCGGCGGCCCTTGCCCGTGCCTCCGTCGCTTCCGGCCGCCGCCTCGACCCGAAGGCCGCCGGGCCGTGCGCCAACACCAAAGGCGACAACCGGGATGGAGGACAAACTGGTCGAAGCACGCCACGCGCTGGCCGTCGGAGACTACCGGCGCGCGGCCTCCGAGTATGCCGTGGTCATCAAGCGCAAGTATCAGCTTGACGAAGTGACTTCGGAGTTGGAGGTCGCGCTGAACCGCAACCCGAAGGCGGCCCCCTTGTGGCAGGCGCTGGGCGACGCCTACATGAAGAGCGATCGCCTGCCGGACGCGATCTCCGCGTACGAGCGCGGCATGGCCGCCGCCTGAGCGTGTTCGCCGACCGACATCGTCGAAGGACTCGGGCAGGTCCCGAGTCCTTCGTTTCTCCGAGGAGGCCCTCGTGCAACGGACCCTCGTTCTGATCAAGCCCGACGGCGTCCAGCGCGGCTTGATCGGTGAGATCACCGGCCGCCTCGAGCGGCGCGGGCTGCGCCTGGCAGCGGCCCGCTTCTGCCGAGTCGGTCGGGGGCTGGCCGAAGAGCACTACGCCGTCCACCAGGGGAAGCCGTTCTATGCCGGACTGGTGGACTACATCACCTCGGCGCCGGTCATGGCGATGGTCTGGGAAGCGCCGGCGGCGGTCGCCGCCGTCCGCCAGACGATGGGGTCGACCCGGCCGACCGACGCCGCGCCGGGGACGGTCCGACACGATTTCGGCCTCGAGATCGGCCGTAATCTGACACACGCCTCCGACAGCCCGGAGACGGCGGAGGCCGAGGTCGCCCTGTGGTTCCGACCCGACGAGTTGGTGACCTGGGAGAGAGATCTCGATCGCTGGGTGTTCGAGGGGAAGTAGTCCGCGCCCGACGGCGTCACTGGACCCGCAGGACAACGCGACCGGTGCGCCAAACGTCTTCCAGCCGGTAGTAGTCCCGCAGATCCTGCGAGAACAAGTGAAGGATCACGTCGCCGAAGTCGAGCAGTATCCAGCCGCTCTCGGCTTCGCCTTCCCTGCCGCGGGCGACGATCCGCCGGCCTCGCTTCATCCGGCGCAGGACTTCCTCCGCCAGCGCGCCCAGCGTCCGCTGGCTGGCGCCGGTGCACAGGACAAAGTAGTCGGCGAACGAGCAGATCCCGTTCAGGTCCAGCAGCAAGATGTCCTCGCCTTTGTGCTCGTCGAGCACATCGACGATTGCTCGGGCCAGCTCCAAGGCGCGATCCTCGTTCGAGTCGATCATCCCTGGATCCCCAAAGCCAGCGCCACAGCCTCCCGCGCCGTGGTTGTCTGAATCACGGGCAGGTCACCTCCCTCGGGTGAAACGGCCCGCCACGACCCCAGAGCCACGACGGGTTTCCCCAAGCGCAGGGCATGGGCGATCTCGGAGAGGGTGCCCAGCCCGCCTCCGATGGCAATGACAGCCTCCCCGGCCTTCACGACGATCACGTTTCGGGCTTCCCCCATCCCAGTCGGCAGGGCAACAGTGAGATGGGGATTGCCATCGTCGGCGGCTTCGCCAGGGAGGATTCCGATGGTCAGGCCGCCGGCCTCGCGTGCGCCGCGACAGGCCGCCTCCATGACACCGCCCCTCCCTCCGCACACGACGCCGACACCCGCCTGAGCCAGGAGCCGGCCGATTTCTTGCGCCAGCGCGCTCTCGTCGGCCGTGCACTCCGATCCCCCGATCACGCTGACCAGCCGGCTTCTCATCCGCTCAAGGCCAACGTCGCCATTCGGGCGTAGACCGGGCCGCTCGGCCGGAGATCGCTCTTCAGGAGCTCGATGGCGTGAACCGGCACCGTTCCGTAGGATTCCCCTTCGGACCGCAGGACGACGTCGGCCAGCCGGCGACTTCCTTCGACGGACAGGCGATCCTTGACACGGCCGATCGTCAGATGGGCAGAGAACGGGCGTTGCTCCGCGGGAAAACCGAACTGGCGGGCGATCTGCTCCAAGTCCGCGGCGATCGCCGCCAGCCTCCCGGAATCATCATCGGCACCTGCCCAGATCACACGCGGCCGTTGGCTCTCGGGAAAGCACCCCAGGCCGCCCACGTGAAGATCGAAGGTTTTCCAGGAACCGGCGCGCTCGTCGGCCGCCTGCCGGACGCGATCCAGGGCGGCCGGGGCGGCCTCCCCCAGAAAGCGCAATGTGAGGTGCAAGATTTCGACTCGAACCCAGCGGATCGGCTCGTCAGCCAGTGCCGACTGGGCCGATGCCATCGCCTGTGCCAACCGGGCGCGCACTTCTTCCGTCAGGTCGACCGCGAAGAAGGCCCGGATCTGGCTCAGTGGGTTGCTCCTCCGGCGAGGAAGGACTCGATCTCGGGATAGAAGGAAAGGGGCACTTCGTCGTTGGGGTGGTGGGCGGCGGCCAAACGCAGCAGCCGCGCACCGGGGATCTCCTGGGCCGCCAGCTCCCCCTCCTCAGGTGAAACGACCCGATCGGCCGTTCCGACGACCACCAGCGTCCGCGCCCGAATCTGCGGCAGGCGAGGGCGCAGGTCCCAGGTCAGCACGGCGTTCATGCTGCCCAGCACGGAGTCGGCGGTGGCCATACCGAAGTCCTCGCTGTTGCGCAGAACGTGGTCGGCGGCACGGCGGCGCACGGCCTGGGGAGGTCTCGTCAGCAAGCGCGAGGCCGTCGGCCAGACGCGGCGCGAAACGCGCACGGCCGGCTCCATCCATCCCTGGCGGAAGGCGATCGAGCGCGAATAGACACGACCGGTGACGACCGGATTGACCGCCACCAGACTCGCCAGGTCCGGCGCCGGGCGGCTGGCCAGTTCCAGCGCAATCGTCCCGCCCATCGAGTGTCCGATGAGCGCCGGTCGGTCGAGGCTCAGCCTCTGCAAGAATCCCGCGACGACGTCGGCGAATCGGGGGATGGTGTACCACGTCCAGGGTGGTTTGCCCGAGGCACCATGTCCAGGCAAGTCGAGCGCCACACAACGGTATGCGCCGGCCAGGTGCTGCTGGGCGGAGGCCCACATGCGCTGCGAGCTCGCCCAGCCGTGCAACAAGACGACCGCCGGAGCATGGTCGTCCCCGACGGTCCGATAGGCGATTTCGATTCCGTCCAATTCGAGCCGGTGCAGAGCGTCCTGCATCGAGGCGGATTATACATGACGATGTCCCGCGCCGAGTTCGGCGGCCCGGCTGGGCGGGGACCGGCAGGCAGCCTCGGGAAGCGAGTAGGCCGGGTTCCTTCCCCCAATGTTAATGAGAAACCGGTCTGGTTGTCGGGAAGCGATTCCCCGATAGAATTGGGCCGTGGAGAAAGGTATCGACCGGCGCGCGTTCCTCCGTCTGGCCGCTCTTTCGACCGGAGCGCTGGCTTTCCGGCCCGTGCCGCCGATCGGCGGTGACGCCGGGCTGGGGCTGGCCAGAGTCGCGGCGAGTTGGATCGGCTTATACGCGGAACCTTCCTTGCGCTCGAAACGCCTCGATAAGCTCTTTCGGGACGAGATTCTTGCGCCTGAGGAGCAAGAAACGGCCGACGAAGGGCCGGCGCACAACCCAATCTGGTACCGCCTGTCCGACGGCTACGCGCATTCTGGCAACCTGCAGCTCGTCCGCTGGATACCGCAGAGCCCGGTCATGAACATCTCTGCGCATGGCGCCTTGTTCGAAACCAGCGTGCCCTTCACCCGCACGCATCGGGAGGCGGACCCAGCCTCCGACCCCCTGTATCGGCTGTACTACCAATCCACCCACTGGGTTGAGAGAGCCGTTGACGGCGCCGACGGGCGGCCCTGGTATCAGATCCTGGACGACGTTTTGTACATCCGCTATTTCGCCCCAGCCGAGCATTTCCGTCGCGTCCGCCCCGACGAACTTACCCCGATCGCCCCCGACGTTCCCGCTCGCGAGAAACGAATCGAAGTTTCCCTGGGGCGACAGGAACTGATGGCGTTCGAAGGTCGCCGGCTGGTCCTGCGCACGCGCATCTCCAGCGGTATCCCGGATGCGCGTCCAAAGGAAAACGGGGTTCCCACGATCACCCCCGACGGCGTCTTCCATGTGACCAAGAAGACGCCGATGCGTCACATGGGCGACGGCCACATCACCGCGGATCTGGAGGCCTACGAGCTGCCGGGCGTGCCGTGGGTGTCCTTCTTCCACGAGACGGGCGTGGCCTTCCACGGCACCTACTGGCACACCGACTACGGGCTGCCGCGCAGCCACGGTTGCGTCAACATGCGGCCGGAAGAAGCCAAGTGGCTCTACCGCTGGACGACGCCGACGGCCGCTTCGACCGATCGGCTGCGCATCGGTTACGGAACGACGGTCGTCGTATATTGAACAGTGGTCAGTGGTCGGTGGTCAGCGGCCATGACCGCTAGACTGATGACTGATCAATGATGAATGGCGCTGACAACGCGCGGCTGAGGGCTGATAGCGGCAGCTAAGAGCTAAGACTTCCCCTTTCCATTCCTCACGCGTGTGAGCAGGTCCGGCAGCTTCCCTGTTTGGGTGTACCCGGCGGCGCCGCGGCGGACGGCCGCCTTCCCTTCTGCATCGCTGAGCGCCTCGGCCAGGACAAACACCGGGATGTCGGTAGAGATCTGCCGCAGACCGCGCAGGAGCCAGTAGTCCCGGTCCTGGGCCAGGGCCGCGTTTACCAGCACGAGCCCCGGCTGGACGCGTTCGGCCAAGACCAGCGCTTCTTCCGGTCCCCCCGCCTCCGTCACGCGGTACCCGTGCGCCTGGATCATCAAGACCATCGTCTCGCGCAGGGCCTCGTTGGACTCGACGACCAGGATGCGCGCCACCGGCTGGCGGACGGCGTTCAACGCGGCTTCGATGGCCATGATCAGCGCCCCGGTTCCGGTCGGCCGCACGACGAAGTCGACGGCGCCCATCCGCATGCCGGCCTCCGGGTCGCCGACGGAGGTCATGAAGAGCACCGGGATACGGGCGATGCGCAGGTCCTGCTTGAGGACCATGGCGATGTCGAAGGCCGTCGGATCGCGGGCCAGGATGTCGAGCAGGATGGCATCCGGCTCCTCCTGGCGCGCCAGCGAGAGCACTTCGCCGCCGTCGCGTGCCGCCGCCACCTGGTAGCCGGCGGCGGACAACTCCGTCGCCAGGATCTCGCGCACCTGACTGTCCTCGACCAGAATCAGCAGGCGGCGCGTTGGCCGGCCGGCCTCCGGCAGGTGGTGACCGAGGGTGCGGCGAAGGGACGAGACGTCCGTCGCTGGGGAGACGGCCGCCCGCAGCGGAAGCAAGAGGCGCACCTCCGGCACCGACGACGAGCCCTGGTCGACCCAGACCCGGCCGCCCATCTCCTGAATGATGCGGCGGCAAGCGGCCGGCGACATCACCGCTTCCCCATCTACGCCCGTCGTCTCGTCCAGCGTCTCTCGTAGCATCTCGGCGGTCAGGCCGTTGCCGCGTGGGGAGATGCTCACCAAGGCCCATGGGCCGCGCGACTCGCTCGCCGGCGCCCCGGCCGGCACCTCCGACGTCAGGGCCGCTCGGACGACGACCTCACCGTGCTGGGCGCGGGTCACGGTGGCGGCGATCAAGCCCGCCAGGGCTCCGCTCAATTGGTCGGAATCGCTGTCGACGGCGGGCAGATGGGCCGGGTACTCCGCCACGACGGAGACCGGCCGCTCGCCGAGCACGGCGGACATTTGATCGATGGCTTGCTCGATGACCCGGGGCAGATCCACCGGGCCGCGCCGGTCAGAAGACAATCGCGATTCCTCCCGGCGCGTTTTGCGCGCCGTGGCAGCGGACCCTCCTCACTCTAGCGGAGGACCCCTTCCGGTCAACCTTGCCGGGACCTTACAGATTCGACAGGGCCGTGCGCGGCGGGTAGAATGCCGCCGATGGAAGCCCAAGTGGCGGTTGCCAAGACGCGCAAGTACGCCACCTCCGAGAGCGGGGACTCGCTCGAAATGATCGAGCGTCCCACGGGCGGCCTATCGTTGGTGCTGGCCGACGGCCAGACCTCGGGGAAGGCGGCCAAGGCGATCGCCGGCATCGTCGTTCGCAAAGCGATCAGCTTGCTGGCCGACGGGGTACGCGACGGGGCCGCCGCTCGCGCCGCCTCCGACTATCTCTACACCCACCGCTCCGGGAAAGTGCTGGCCACGCTCAACATCCTGTCGATCGACCTGCTCTCCCAGAGCCTCGTCGTCAGCCGCAACAATCCGGCCCCCGTTTTCCTGGTCGAGGCGGGCGAATTGCAGGTCCTCGACGGCGCCGTCGACCCGGTCGGCGGGCGAAGGGGGGTCCGGCCGGAGATCCACGAGGTGCCCCTTCGTCCAGGCCTGGCGGCGGTCGTCTTCACCGACGGGCTGATGGTCGCCGGCGAGCGGTTCGGCCGATCGATCGATCTGCCGCGCCGGATCCGCGAACTGGCGGCCGAGGGCGTCCCCCATCCGGCCCGTTGGGCCGACGGCCTGCTGGCGGAAGCAGTGGCCCTGGAGGATAGCCGGCCGGCCGACGACATCACCGTGCTCGTCGCCGCCATCCTCGATTGGCAGGGCGAAGACGTCCGTCGGCTGACCGTTCGGATGCCCTTCTAGAATCCGGGGAACGGGCCGCGTGAGCACGCCCGATTCTACACCGCCTCCCGAGTCGCGTCAGCGCCGCGGCGGTATCGGCGTCGTCGGACCCTGCGGCTCGGGCAAGACGACTCTCATCACAGCACTGCGAGCGCACGGACTGGTCGCCCGGCAGATCGCCCAGGAGCATTCGCATGTCCGGGACATGTGGCGGCGGCTGGCGGCGCCGTCGGTGCTCGTCTTTCTCGACGCCTCGTACACGACGTGCACCGACCGGAAACGCTTCGATTGGCCGGTCGAGGACTACCTGGAGCAGCAGCGCCGGCTGGAGCACGCCCGGCGGGAATGCGCCATCTACGTTGTGACCGATGATCTGACGCCGCAAGCGGTCCTGGAGGAGGTGGTACAGGCACTCGAGGGGGCTTCCTCGCACTGAGCGGCCCTTCGACTGCGCCCGCAGTGCCTACCGTGGCAACAGGGAGATGGGGGCGGGCTCCGCTCAGGGAGGGCGCGTTTTTCAACGCGAAAGAACGCTCTACCGCGCTGAGCGGAGGGCGAATCGCCGAAGGCGATCGGCCGCAGTCGAAGCGTGAGCGGAGGGCGAATCGCCGAAGGCGATCGGCCGCAGTCGAAGCGTGAGCGGATGGCGAATCGCCGAAGGCGATCGGCCGCAGTCCCTCACTACTCTCGGGATGATATCGAAGCGTGACGCGGGCCGCTCCTCGCAATGACCGAACGACTGCGGAGCGCCCTCCCAGGGGTTATTGGTATAATCCCCGCCTCGGCCAGCGCGCACGATGCGGCGCTGGTCGTCCGCGGAAAGGAGCTGTCCCCGGATGAGAGCCCGGGCCGTCATCATCCTGATCCTTGTCATCCTCGCCCTGTGGGTCGTCTGGCCGGACAACCCCGGCATCCACATCGGCTCCTTCGACCAGACGATCGGCGTCGTGCGCGGCCTGGATCTGCAGGGAGGGCTGCGCGTCTTGCTCGAGGCCGACGTCCCGGCCGAGACCGACATCACTACCGAACAGCTCCAGGCGGCGCGCGACATCATCGAGAACCGCGTCAACGCGCTGGGCGTCACCGAACCCGTCGTCCAGGTCGCCGGGGCGCGGCGCATCCTGGTCGAGCTCCCCGGAATCGAAGACACCGAGCAGGCCCTGGCGTCTATCCGCGCCACCGCTCTGCTGGAGTT
>Ga0209619_10003559_pt1 | contig 11185 bp, 9 predicted proteins | sample Rifsed16ft3_FD_184011 | JGI IMG/M metagenome (GOLD analysis project Ga0209619, IMG submission 184011) | Soil microbial communities from Rifle, Colorado, USA - sediment 16ft 3 (version 2) | ecosystem: Environmental > Terrestrial > Deep subsurface > Rock core/Sediment | place: Rifle, Colorado... | reverse complement strand
CGTGGCGTAGCCGAAGATCGTCCTGAACGGCGGCTCACGCCGCAGCACGGTCGACATCGCCAGCATCGCGTAGAACCAGTTCCGGAACTGGCCCGGGAAGCTCTCGGTGATGAAGTCGGCCGGGAACCACTTCGCCCAGTAGTCGGGCTCCTCCCGGAAGTGGAGCGTCGAGAACGGCACGATCCCGGCGTCCAGCCAGGGATTCCCGACGTCGGGGATCCGCCGAGCCGTTCCGCCGCAGGCGCGACAATCGATGACGACCGCATCGATGTACGGCCGATGCGGCGTGTGTCCCTCGAACTGCTCCCAGCCGGAGACCGCCCGGTCGCGCAGGTCGTCCCGACCACCGACGACATCGAAGGCGCCGCACTCGGCACAGACGTAGATCGGCAGCGCCAGGCCCCAGTAGCGCTTCTTGCTGATCATCCAGTCGTGCATGTTCAGGAGCCAGTCGAGCTCCCGTTCGTAGCCGAACCCGGGGATCCATCGAATGTGGTCGACGACCTCCATGATCTGGTAGCGAAGGCTCCGGTCCACCTGGTCCTCGGTCAGCGTCTCGCGGGGCTGGTCGTACACCTCGCCCATGCTGATGTACCACTCATCCACCAGCCGGAAGATGAGCGCCGTCCCGCATCTCCAGCAGTGCGGGTAGCGGTGGCGGTAGCTCTCGAGACGCTGGAAGCGGCCCTCGCGGCGGAGATGCTCGACGATCGGATCCGTGACATCACGCACATCGCGGCCCGTGAGTGACCCGAAGCCCTCGATGAAGATCCCGGATTCATCGAGCGGCGCGAGGACCGGCAGCCCCAGGGCCTTACCGAGCGCGTAGTCCTCGGCGCCACAGCCCGGGGCGATGTGGACGATGCCCGTGCCCTCTTCCTCGCCAACCTCATTCCAGGCCACAACCCTGTGCACGTACGGCGTCCCGGGCTCATCCCGGGTACCACCCGCGAAGGCCGCTTCGACGGCCGGCAGGTCGTCGAACGGACCCGCGTAGCGCCATCCGAGGAGATCGCTCCCCGGCCGCTCCTCGAGGATCTCCAGCGGCCCGCTGAGGATCGACTTGAGCGTCCCCTTCCCGAGCCAGAAGACCTGGCCTTCCTGGCGCACGCGGACGTAGCGCAGATCGGCTCCCACAGCGGCCGCCACGTTCGAGGTCAGCGTCCAGGGTGTCGTCGTCCATACGAGGAGTGACTCGCCCGGACGATCGAGCAACGGGAAGCGAACCGTCAGGCCCGGATCATCCCGGTCCTGATACCCCTCGTTGACCTCGGTCTGCGACAGCCCGGTCCCGCAGCGCGCGCACCAGGGCATCGTGTCGTGGCCCTTGTAGATCCAGCCCCGCCGGTGGCACTCGGCCAGGAAGCCCCAGATCAGGTCGTTGTTCTCGTTGCTGAACGTGAAGTAGCTGCCGCCAAGGTCGGGCATCCCGAGCCGACCAACGATCATCTCGGTGGTGTCGGTGACCGGCCCCCGGGGCCCCTCGACCGTCACGACCTGCGACGGATCGGCGGCCAGGAGGTCTCGCAGTCGGCGGAGTTCGTCCGGGTCGTTCCAGTCCATCCAGTAGCCGAGCCGGATGGACTGCTCGGTCTGGCGTGCGGCAAAGGTCAGCACCCGCTGCTTGCACAGGCTCACGAACTCGGCGATGCCGTACGCCTCGATGTCACGCTTGGAGGTGAACCCCAGGTCCCGCTCCACGTTGACCTCGACCCACAGGCCTTGGCAGTCAAAGCCGTTCTGCCAGCGCTGCGCCTCGCCGAGCATCGCGTGGAAACGCTGGTACAGGTCCTTGTAGGTCCGGCCCCAGGCGTGATGGACACCCATCGGGTTGTTGGCCGTGATCGGGCCATCGAGGAAGCTCCAGTGGGGCCCGTCCGCGTTCTGCGCCTGCAACTTCGCGAACGTGCCGCGCTCCCGCCAGAAAGCGAGGATCTCGTGCTCCATCGCGATGAGATCCGGACGTGCTGGAACGGGTCGGAACATCGGGCCTCGCGAGGTAGTGGGGTGATCCGCCGGGTGTCGGCACCGTCGCCGATCCACCCGGGCGCGGTCAACGTCGGGTCCGAGTATCCTACCCGCGATGCTGTCCGCGCACGAGATGCGTCCGCGCCGACGCTCGGCCTTCGTCGCGGCATTCCTCTCGCTCCTCTTCCCCGGCCTCGGCCACGCCTACCTGGGCGCCCAGCGGCGGGCACTCGGATTCGCGGCGCCGCCGATCCTCGTGGGCGCGCTCGTCACCGGTATCGCCGCGCGGCTGGATATCTTCGAGCTCGCCGGTGTCGCGATCCAGGAGTGGTTCATCAGCGCGGTCTTCGTCCTGAACCTCGTCGCGCTCGCCTATCGCGCGGCTGCGATCGTCGACGCCTGGCGCATTGCCCGCTGGCTCCAGGAGGCGGAGATGGGCGAGAAGAGGTTCCGTATCTCCGACGGCAGGGCGTCCGCGCGGCCCGGAGTCGCGACCTTGCGCGTCGCGTCGGTGGCCGGCCTCGCCGCCGTCCTGTTGGTCATGGCCACCCTCCACGTCGTGGTTGCCCGCTACGACGTCCTCCTGGCCACGACGACGGCCTGCATCTTCGATCCCGAGTCCACTGACTGCGATGCAGGACCAGCACCATCGGCGAACCCGTCGGGCGAACCGACGGACAGCGCGCCGACGCTGGAGCCGAGCGCGATCGGCCGGCCCGTCCCAACCGCCAGCATCCCCGCGTGGAACGGGACCGACCGCCTGAACATCCTGCTCATCGGCGCCGATGAGCAGGGCGGTGGCCACAACACCGACACGATGATCACCGTGTCGATCAACCCGGCCACGAACCAGGTCGCCATGTTCCAGCTGCCTCGCGATACGGTGGACGTTCCGATCCCGGACGGACCGGCGCGCAAGGTCTTCGGCCGCGTCTATGCCGGCAAGATCAACGCCTGGTTCGCGGCCATCAAGGACCGACCGGACCTGTTTCCGGGTTCCGATCAGACGCGCGGCTACACGGGCTTGAAGGACATCCTCGGCGAGCTCTACGGCATCGACATCAACTACTACGTCGAGGTCAATTTCGAGGGGTTCGAGAAGATCGTCAACGCCCTGGGTGGGGTCACGATCAACGTCCAGGTTCCTGTGGTCGATGACCGCTACCCTGCCGGCGGCGGAGCCCTCCAGCGGGTCTACATCCCGTCCGGCATGCAGTACATGACGGGCGCGGACGCCCTCGTCTACGCCCGTTCGCGCCACGGATCCAACGACTTCGACCGAAGTGCGCGTCAGCAGCGGGTGCTCGTCTCGCTCCGTCAGCAGCTGGATGTCGCCCGTGTCCTGCCGCATCTGGATGCATTGGCCGGGGCACTCTCCTCATCGATTCGGACGGACATTCCCCGCGAGATCTTCCCGCGCCTCCTCGCCCTGGCCGGGGCCGTCTCGTCCCGGAGCGTGAGTTCCTTCATCTTCACGCCGCCCTACTACCAGACGGAGTACCTGACCAGCCCCCGCGGCTACATCATCGTGCCCAACGTCGATCGGATCCGGGCCGAGATCCGCGACGCGTTCAGCGTGGATCCAGCCGTGGCAGATCGACGGGACCAACTCGCCACTGAAGGCGCGGCGGTCTACGTCCTCAACGGCTCCAGCAAGTCCGGCGAGGCCACCAGGATCGCGGACTACCTCGAGTACCTCGGGATCGCCGCGTCGGCACCAGGCCTCGAGCCCGATGTCAAGGGGCTCGCGGACACGACGATCCGGGTCTACAACGGCGCGGAGACGTCCATGCCCCTCACCGTGGCGACGCTCGAGGGCCTGTTCGGCGTGACCGCGGACCTCGTGGACGATCCGTCGGCCACGGCGGATGTCGTGATCATCACGGGCGCCGCAACGCCGGCCGTCACGGCACCGCCGATTCCATAGAACGTGGGCGAACGCGGCAGCGGTCTCCACCGCCGACCGCTGGCCGATCGGCAAGCACCGCCTCGGTCAGGCCTTCTCCGTGACGCGGTACTCCAGGTACTTGCCGGCCATGAGCCGCGTCTGGGCGTCAAGCGCCGGCAGGTTCGAGAACAGGAGACCAACCACCGGCAGGAGCAGCCACTGAATGCGGCTGACCACGTTGTGCGCGAGGCCCCAGCTGACTGGCCGTGCGGGCGCCAGGCGCTCCTCCACGTACATGAGCACGACCAGGCAGGCAAAGGCACCCGTCAGCAGCCAGGACGCGTAGAGCGGCAGGTTCTGTCCGAGCGTCGTCTCGGCGAACGCCGGATTGATGATGAGCGGCAGGTTGGACCCGAAGATGATCACGAACGGTGCGATGGCCCAGTTGAGGTGATCCAGCCAGAGATCGAGCAGCCGTCGGATCCGGACCATCCGCGGGATCTCCGAGTGCGCGAAGGCATTCCGGATGTAGTACGGGATGTCCGTGACGCCCCACGCCCAGCGCCTGATCTGGGTGTACTGCTGGATGAGGGACCGGGGGTACGAGCGCGCCCGGACCGCATCGCCGTAGATCGGCATGAACAACGGGATCGAGTGGAACTCGCCGCTGTAGCGGAAGAACGACTTCCAGTAGAAGCGGCTGTCCTCGGCGATCGCGTCCGTCGCCCAGTAGTCGACCTCGTGGACGGTCTGCAGGTTGACGGAGTAGGACGAGAAGCTGACGAGTTTCTCCGGGGTGAGTGACCGCCACATCTGGACGTGGGTGGCCCCGATCGCCACCAGGCGCACCGGGAGCGGCGTCTCCCACAGGTTGTTGTGGAACATCGGGACCGGCTGGTACAGCCGTCGGAAGCGGTCCGGGTTCGTGAGGAACGCCCAGCTGACGTACCCGAAGTAGCGCCGATGGACCCGGTAGTCCGAATCCAGGTCCGTCACGATCACCTCGCGTGGATCGAACCCGAGGCGAACGATCTCGCGATACAGCCACCGCCCGCCATACGCCATTGCGCTGCTCTTGCCCACCACGACCCCGGGCTCCAGCGGATCGAGGATGTGGAAGAAGTGGAGGAATCGGTCTGCGAATGCCGTCTGGAGCCTGGCCACGTTCACGCGGCCGGATTGGTCCGTCTCCCGCGTGATGATGGCGACCATCAGTCGATCTGCGGGCCAGTCTGATTCGGCAAGTGCGCGGACCGTCTCGTACAGCTTCTCGTACGGCTCGGTATAGGTCGGGACGAGCGCCACGTGCCACAGGCGGTCCGGGTTCGGGATCGCCTCACCCCGCCGTGCGAGCAGGCGGAGCAGGTCCTTCCGTTCGTCGCGCAGCCGGGCGAGCTCGCGCCGGCCACCCTCGGCCGCGGCCGCCTGCCCTCCCCTGGCGAGTTCCGTGATTCGGCGCTCGATTGCCGGGATTCGATCCTCGATGGTGGCAATCCGGCCCGACACATCGCGCAAGGCGAAGGTGCGCGTCCGCCAGTCGGCGTCGACGTTCCGGCGGATCATCGTGAACGCCGCGACGACGCTGCTGGTCAGCATGACCGCCTTGTACAGCCAGTACACGTCAAACGTCAGAACGAACCAGGCGACGAGCTGTGGCCACCGGAAGGACAAGGCGATCATGGCCACGATCAGGCCCCAGGTGACCGTGCCCGGCACGATCTCCAGGAGCCGCTGGATTCGTCGCGCACGCTGCGGCACGATCTCTATCGGCGCGGCCGCCGCACGGGATGAGTCCGGGGGATGCGGCACGGCCTCCGCGGCAGGTGCTCCGGGGACGTCAGCCACCGATGGGAATCGGAGTCACCCAGTGCGAGAAGGCCGGGGTGCGCCCCCGAACGGCGTCAAAGTAGGCGTCCCGGATCCGCCGGGTGATTGGACCAACCTCGCCCGAGCCCACCGGGCGGTGGTCCAGTTCGATGACCGGCGAGACCTGGACTCCCGTCCCGCACAGGAACATCTCGTCGGCGATGTAGATCTCGGAGCGGTCAATCGACCGGATCTCGACGGTCAGGCCCTGGGTCGCTGCGAGCTCGAGAATCGCCTTGCGGGTCACACCCTCGAGGATGTCGTCGCTGACGGGCGGCGTCAGGAGAATCCCGTCCCGGATCACGAACATGTTCGCGGCGGAGGCCTCGGACGCGTGTCCGTCTGACGTCAGCACCAGCGCCTCATCGAAGCCGTTGAGCTCCGCCTCGGACTTCTGGAAGGCCATGTTCACGTACCCGCCGACGATCTTGCCGCGCGCCGGCAGGGCGTCGTCGGCGTTGCGCCGCCAGGACGAGGTCATGAGCCGGACGCCCTTGTCGACGTCGATGTAGTTGCCGAATGGGACCGCGAAGATCACGAGCTCGTGCTCCAGGTGATGGAGCCGCACGCCGATCGCCCGTGATGACTTGTAGAAGCATGGCCGGATGTAGGCGTCCTCCCGGAAGCCGTTGCGGGCGGCGGTCTCCACGACGAGTGCGACCAGCTCGTCCGTACTCGGCAGGTTCTCCATGAACAGCATCCCGGCATTGCGCCGAATGCGCTCCATGTGCTCGCGCAGGAACAACCCATGGAGGGTGCCCTGTTCGGCGTTCCAGTACGCCCGGATGCCCTCGAACACCGCCGTCCCGTACATGAACGCATGGGTCATGACCCCGACCTTCGCGTCCCGCTGCTGGACGAACTGACCCTCGAAGTAGCAGATGAGGTCATCGAGTGCGGGGGCGGCTGCCGGGGTGGCCGGCGCGGGCGCCGTGGCTGGATCGTTCCGGGTGAGCATGCGACGCGACTCCTGATAATCGCGGCTCAGGCCGCGTGACGTCGGCGGATCGTGGGCCCGAGTATAGCGCGGCATCTGCGCGCCTCTTCGAGCACGACCAGCGGCTAACTCGGGCGCAGGATCGCGACGATGACGAGGGCCAGGTAGGCCAGGTAGAAGACACCACCGACCAGGAGGCCGCGCCCGCGGAGCCGGCCCGTTCGGATCATCGGGATGAAGATGGCCGCGCTCGACAGGAAGGCGATCCCCGCCGATGCGAACGCAACGTAGGAGCCGGGGGCGATGACCCAGCTGGTCGGTGCGAGAACGAGCGCCACGACCGTGGGGATGCTGGCCTGAAACACCATCGCCCCGGTGATGTTGCCCATCGCCAGGGTGTCCTTTCCCTGCCGGACCCAGATGATCGAGTTGAATTTCTCGGGCAACTCGGTCGCGATCGGTGCGATCACCAGCGCCAGGAGCACCTCGTCCACCCCGATCGCCTGGGCGATCTGTTCGACCGAACCGACGAAGGCGATCGCGCCGACGATGATGAACCCGAGGGCAGCCAGGACCTGCAGGTTCACCACACGGAGGCGCGGGACATTCGGGTCCCAGCGGTGGGCAGGATCCAGGCGGCGGAACCGGAGGGGAGCCAGTTCCTCGACATCCACGTCCGGGTCCGCTTCGAAGTGCCGCTTGACATATCGGGCGTAGATCAGGAGCAGGATCGCGGCGGCCACGAGCTTGGGCCACGTGGGTTCCGATGGCAGGAAGGCCGCCCCGATCGCGATGGCATAGGCGATGGCGAACGTCCTCATGTCGATCCCCAGGACGTCGGTATCGACCGGCATGACGTCGCCCTCCGGCCGGCGGCGAGCCTGCACCAGGACCGCCACGCCGGTGACGAACATGGCCAGCGTCGCGAGCATGAACGGGGCGCCCAGAATCGCTCCGACACCGATGGCGTCGGACGCCTCGCCGGTGGCGAAGCCGATCGCGATGATCGGGATCATCGTCTCCGGCAGCGCCGTGCCGACGGCTGCGAGCACCGATCCGACGGCTCCTTCGGCAAGCTCGAGCTTCCGCCCGAACCACTCGATCCCGTTCGTGAACAGCTCGGCACCGAGCAGGATGATCACAAACGAGAGCGCCAGAACGAGCAGCTCCACGATCAGGCGCCCGCCGTGCCGAACAGGATACCCACCCCGATCACGACGAGGACGAGGACGGCCACGCCGGCCATGCGCGGCTCACCGGCGCGGACGAAGCCGGCGACGGACACCGCGACGCGCGCGGCAGGGGTCGCAAGGACCACGAGGAGTCCGAGCCACAGGAACCCGGCCGGCTGCAGCGCACTGAGGTCGTCGAGAAGGCGAGCCGGATCGAATGCCGGCGCCGGGTCGAGCGGTGAGAGGCCGCCCGCGAGCATGAGGATCACCCCGCACATGATGAGCCCAACGGCCACGTAGGTCCCGAGCCGGAGCAAAACGGCCACACGACCCTCAAGGCCTGCAGCCCTCGCCGTATGCCCGTCCCGGGCCGGCCCCGTCACTGGACCCCCATCGCGCGCCTGAGCATCGCGAACGCCGTGTACAGGAGGACGAGGGTGAACAGCAGGCGCAGCGCCCGCAGGTCCACCCGGTGGGCGATTCGCGAACCGAGTGTCGCGCCGACGAAGACTCCAACCGCCGTCGGCCCCGTGGCGTACGGGTCGATCCCACCCCGGATGAGATAGATCCAGGCACTCGTGGACGCCGTGATCCCGATCATCAGGTTGCTCGTGGCCGTCGCGACTCGCAGTGGCACACCCATGATGAGGTGCAGGACCGGAACCTTGACGAGCCCGCCGCCGATCCCGAGGAGCGCAGACGCGAGCCCGGCGACGATGCTGCCGGCGAGGCCGGGCCCCATGCGGTGAACCTGGTAGTCCGGCCCCGAGAGTCGATCCAGGAACGTTGATCGGACCGCGCCGCCCGGATCGACCGGGGACGGGGCCGGCGTGCCCGAACGCGGCCGGATGAGAGAGATAGCGACGTACACGAGCAGGCCCGCGAACAGGCCCGCGAGCACCCGTTCATCCACGAGGAATGCCACGAGGCCACCGACGAGGGCACCGACGGCCGTGAACATCTCGAGGACCATGCCCAGGCGCAGGTTCGCGACGCGCCGTTCCAGAAAGACCGCCGCCGACGCGCCGCTCGTCACGATGACGCACACCAGCGACACGCCGATCGCCTCGCGCAACGGAAGGTCGAAGCCGAACGTGAGAAGCGGGACGATGAGGAGGCCGCCGCCCAGGCCGAGCAGGGACCCGAACATGCCCGCCGCGATGCCGCCGACGAGCATCAGGATGGCAATCGACACGCGCTCAGCTCGTCAATCGCCGGGTCCACGCTCCGCCCATGAACACGCCCGGTCAGGGGCGCAGGTGCTGCGGCGCGTACGGGAGCAGGGCGACGATGCGCGCGCGCTTCAACGCGACCGACAACTCGCGCTGATGTCCGGCGCAGGTGCCGGTCTTGCGACGCGGTTCGATCTTCGCGCGCTCGGACAGGTAGCGGCGGAGGCGGTTGACCTCCTTGTAGTCGATCTGGACGGTCTTGTCCGCGCAGAACGAGCACACCTTGCGGCGGCGCCGGTCCCGGAACGAGTCGTCGCGCTTGCGAGAACGAGGTGGGGGCATTGGGATTCAGTCTCCTCGGGGCGCCCGAGGTGGGCGCGGATGGTCAGATTGTGGTCAGAATGGGAGTTCGTCGATCTCCGTGTCGTCAAAGCCGGCACCGCTGCCGCCAGGGGCGCCTCCGCCCGCACCGCCGGGTGCGGCCACGGCGCCGGGGGCACCGGCGAAGGTTCCCTCCTGCTCGCGACGATCGAGCGGGATCACGTTGTCCGCGGTGATCTCGAGCGACAGGCCCTTCCGGCCGTCCTTGGTCTCGTACTCGCGGGACCGGAACCGGCCATCGACCAGGACGCGGCTCCCCTTGCGGAGCTGCTCGGCCGACCGCTCGGCCCGATCTCCCCAGACGCTGACGCGGAACCAGTCGGTCGCCTCGACCCACTCGCCGGTCTGCTGGTTCTTGGTCGCCTGATTGACCGCGACGCTGAATTCCGTTACGGGCTTGCCGTTGGGCGTATATCGAAGCTCGGGGTCACGTCCGAGGTTGCCGATCACCTGGATCTTGCAGAACGCCATCGGATCTCCTCTCAGTCGATGGCGGCCGGGGCCGCATCGCTCTCGGACTCATCGATCCGCTCGGACCCATCGTCCTCGTCCTCATCCTCGACGGGCGGGAGGTCGGCGTCGTCATCCTCGGCCCCATCGGGCCGGGTGGACTTGGTGGGCCTGTCCTGACGGACCACGAGATGGCGGAGGACCTCCTCGGTGATGAGGAGGGTGCGCTCCAGCTCCACGATGGTCCCCGCGGCGCCCTCGAAGACCACGATGTGGTACGAGCCCTCACGGTGACGATCGATCGGGTATGCGAGCCGGCGCCGGCCCCACGGGGCCACCTTGATGATCTGGCCACCGTCCGCCGTGATCTGGCGGGTCGTGCGGTCCACGATCGCGGCAATCCGCTCGTCCGGCGCGTCCGGACGGAGCACGAGCATGAGTTCGTATCGGCGCATGGGCCGTCAATCTCCTTCCAATGGGTATGCCCCGCTATCCAGACAGATGCGGGACCGAAAGGTCGACCGGGAGTCTAGCACGCGTGCTACATGTATCCTCATCAGCCGTCGGCGCACGTTGGCGTCCATCCGACCTTGAGCACGGGGAACTCTCTTGCCCAGCACTCGCTTTCTCCTGATCTCCAACACGGGCGACACGACGGTCGCCGATGCCCTCGCGGCAGCCGGACTCGAAGCGGCCGTTGTGCCCGATGTGGATACCGCGATCACAACGGTTTCCGGGCCCGGGACCGTCGAGGTGGTGATTCTCGATCTCAGCGGGCCGATTCAGGGGGTCGTGGACGCAGGCAATGCCATCCACGGTTCAGATCACCTCCGGGACCTCCCGATCCTGTGCGTGACCCAGACTGACGATGTCGAGGATCGCATCTGGCTCCTGGAAGCCGGCATCGATGACGTCATCGCGCGCCCGTTCGACCCACGCGAGCTCGATGCCCGGGCCGAGGCTCTCGCACTCCGCCTCCAGCGCAGCCGCGGCCATGCATCGACTCCGGAGGTCGGCGTGTCCTTCCGGGATGGCAGCCAGCGCCGGATCATCACGGTCTTCTCGCCCAAGGGCGGCGTCGGCACGACCACCGTCGCCGTCAATGTGGCGACCTCGCTGGCCAGTCAGCTGCCCGGCGGCGTCGTGATCCTCGACCTCGACTTCCAGTTCGGCCAGGTCGCGACCCACCTCAACCTCACGCCCCGGATGACCATGGCCGAGCTCGCCCGCGACGAGGCGACACTCCAGGATCCGGGACTGTTCCAGTCCTCGTTGGATCGTCACGGGTCCGGGCTCATGGTGCTCGGTGCCCCGGCCACCCCGGACGCCTCATCCAGCGTTTCCGAGGCGA
>Ga0209619_10003554_pt1 | contig 11195 bp, 10 predicted proteins | sample Rifsed16ft3_FD_184011 | JGI IMG/M metagenome (GOLD analysis project Ga0209619, IMG submission 184011) | Soil microbial communities from Rifle, Colorado, USA - sediment 16ft 3 (version 2) | ecosystem: Environmental > Terrestrial > Deep subsurface > Rock core/Sediment | place: Rifle, Colorado... | reverse complement strand
GATCCCGCCTGCGTAGGCGCGCATACAGCAACCGCCCGCCTTCCCAATAGATGAAGGAGTTGAGCGCGTGAGTGAGCCACCGATAGCCGGGCCCGAGAGGAAGATCTGGAAACGTTGGGGCCGAGAAACTTCGAGTCGAGGAAAAGACCGGGAAGAGCTGTGCAGAGATCTCAGGGATCCGATCCCGGCTGGCAAAGAGATGCCCTGGGGATGTCATCAAGAAGGAATGGACGATGCACGAGGCGCCCCGGCATGCCTCGCCGATCCGTTTGAAGGCCTCCGCGGCGATCCCCATCACATGCCCGGTCATCGTCCGAATCATGCGAAATCGGCTGTGGCCGGCTTGCTCGACGAACTGCCGGGCGAGCTCCTGAGGGTTGCCGGGAAGCGCAAAGAGCTCCAGATCGTGGGCGGCTGCCAGCGGCCTGAAGGATTCTGGAGCCGCCAGCACGACGTCCGCCCCCGCGCCGCGGAGCCTCCCGGCCAGCGCAACGAAGGGCTCTACGTCCCCTCGGGTGCCATAGGTGAGAAGAGCGATCCTCTTCGAGCGCCAATCGAATTCGCTTGGTGGATCCCCACCGGGCGCGAGCCAGGGCGTCGACAGGCCTCCCATGAAGGTTCCCGTCTACCGTGGGGGCCAGAGCAGGGCGATGATCTTGCCCGTCCCGAGGCCTGGTGCAAGGGCTCGGACCCGGCCGTCGAGATCGACGCGCACAAGCTCGCCATCCACCAAGGCGATCAGCGCTTGTGAATCCGGCAACCACAACACTTGCTGCGGTGGCGCGGTTTCCACCCTGGATACGGTCTCGCCCGAGGAATCCAGGAGCTGAACCTCGGTGGTGGCCATCCTGGCGAGGATCCAATTCCCGTCCGGTGACGGATAGATCTCTTCGGCTTCCTCGAGAGAGAGGTCCAGAGAGCCGCGGGGGAAGAACAGGCTGATCCCAGGAGGCGGATAGTTTCTGACGGCGAACCTCCCGAGCTCGCCGAACCATTCGACTTCCCGCAATGCCGACCCCGCCGAGACGAGCTGCAGCGAGCCGCCGCCAAGAGGCAGGCGATACAACCCGGGTTCGGCGGAATAGGCGCACATCCCCTCTTCAGGGATGATCAGGAAAGCGACTCTCGAACTTGGATCGACGGCCGCGTCGACGAAATTCGATTCATAGACCATTCGGCTCCGGGCGCCGGCCACGTCCACTTCTCGCAGCCAGTAGTGGCAGCCCTCTCCTGGACCCCCAAATGTGACGAAGGCTGCGCCCCCGGTCCAGGCTTCTAGGGACTCCACAAAGTAGGTGTCGGTCCCCATGGTGGTTTCGTAGAGACGACGGGGCTGCCCTCCATCCGCAGAGGCGGCCCAGGCAGCCTCGAACGTGCCCGGCCCTGTGAGGAAGACCAACCACCGGCGGTCTGGCGACCAGCCAAAGACCATGGGCGGCTGAGGACCATCCCAAACAGGCACCATCTCACCATCGACGACGTCGAGAAGAAGCAGGCTAGACCCTTGCTCTGTGCCCTCGGTCGTAATGGCCAGGTACCGGCCGTCCGGCGACCAGGCCAGCGCGTCGTGCCCGTACGACGTGGAGAGCTCTCCGGGAGCCAGGGAGAAGGCTGCGACTTCAGCGAGATCCGGAGCATGCAGGACGTGCAGCTCCGTGAGGTGGCCCTCCGTTCCGCGCGCCACGTACGCAATCATATTGCCGGCCGATGTCACCCCCCAGGGATCCGGGCAGCGAGGAATCTCAAGATCCTGACGCTGGCCGGCGATGGGATCGATGAGAAGTGTTTCCCCTTCCAGGCTGCAAACCAGGACCCATGGCAGGGGAAACGCCGGCGCGAGCGCTTCGGTCGGCGTGGCTGGGGTGAGGGACGCGGTGGGGGAAGGCGGGGAAGTGGTTGGAGGTTCATCCGGAGCGGCAGCACGCGTGGGAGAAGGAGCCGTTGTCGGCGTTGCGGTGAGGGTTGGGGCCTGGGTAGGAGAGGTCACCGATGTTGGGGCGAGCGGGGCAGGGGAGGGTGCGCAGGCCGGGAGAAACGTCATGAGGGCTAGAAGGCAAAGAGGCAGATGCTCTCGGGGGCCGTGTTGCACGGGAGACCTCATTGTCATCCTCCCGTCTCCTTCCCCAGATCGGCTCGTTCCCGATCGGTTCAGCGAGCGGGCCCGGCCAGCGCCAGGGCGATCTCCGCCGCCACCCGGGCGTTGTGCCGGAGCAGTGCAAGATTGGCCCGAAGCGTCGCGTCACCGCTCAGCTCGGCGACGCGGGCCAGCAGAAAGGGCGTGAGGTCCTTCCCCGTGACACCCACCGATTCGGCGATGGCGAGCGCCTGGCTGACGGCGGCCTCCACCCGCGACCTGGGGACGGCCTCCTCTTCCGGGCAAGCGACGCAGACGAGAGCACCGGCCTTGGACCCCAGCTCCCAGTGAGAGCGGAGAATCGCGGCGGCCTGGGCCGGGGTATCCGCGCGTGTGCTTACCGAGAGCCCGCTCTCGCGGCTGAAGAACGCTGGGAACTCATCCGTCCGCCAACCGATCACCGGCACTCCAGCAGTCTCCAGCCACTCGAGCGTTCGGGGGAGATCGAGGATCGCCTTCGCTCCCGAGCACACTACGGCCACCGCCGTCTGAGCGAGCTCAGTGAGATCCGCCGAGACGTCGCCGCCAGCGCCGGGGTGGACGCCGCCGATCCCCCCGGTGGCAAAGACCCGGATCCCCGCCCCATGCGCGACGTACATCGTCGCCGACACCGTCGTGCCACCGCTCTCCCCCTTGGCCCTGGCAGCCCCGAGGTCACGGCGATTCAGTTTACGCGCCGAAGGACTGAGGGCCAGGCGCTCCAATTCCTCGGGCGTCAACCCGAGGCAGATCTGTCCGTCGAGGACGGCGACCGTCGCCGGCCTGGCTCCCGCGGCGCTCACCTGGGATTCCATCTGGCGGGCGATCTCGAGATTCACCGGCCGTGGGAGCCCGTGGGTGATCACCGTCGACTCGAGGGCCACCACCGCCTTGCCCGCGCGCAGGTCGGCCGCGACCGGCGCAGCGGCTCGGATCCAGGCGGGCAGGGTCTCGGAGGCCCGATCGGTCACCGGCTCGAACCCATGTCAGCGGCTAGCGGAGCTGCTCGTAGAGGAGCTCCAGAGAAAGGCTTGGAGCCACGCTGCCGCGCGTGCGCAGCGTGACGGCCGAGGCCGAGACGCCCAGACGCACCGACTCATCCAGCGGGATCTCGTTGAGCAAGCCGAAGATCACGGCCGCGCTCAGGGCGTCGCTCGCTCCGGTGGGATCGATCACGTCCACCTGTAGGGCAGGGATGTGGCCGCTGATCTCTGCGGTGGCATAGCCCACCCCGGCCTCGGCCATGGCAACGATTGTGATGCCAACCCCCTTGCCGATCAGCCTGCGGGGGAACTCAACGGCCCGCTCGGCCGCGCTCGTCTCGCCGGGGGCAAATTCCGGGCAGAGGGCGAGGACCTCCGCCTCATTGCAGGTGAGCAGCCAGATATCCGCCAGAAGGGGCGTCAGCCTTGGAGCCAGCCCCAACGAGGTCGGGTCGGCCGCTACGGGCACATCGAGGCGGCGGGCGAGGGCCACCGCGGCCGCGAGGGTGCGGGGTGGAAGATTGGCGTCGAGGAACGCAGCCACAGCGCCGCGGAAGAGGTCTTTGCATTCCCGGATGAATTCCGGGGTGAGGCTTTCGACCACATGCATGTCATCGAGGGCAAGGTGGAGCCTGCCGCGTTCGTCGAGGATTGCGAGATAGGCGCCCGTAGCCTCGCCGGGCACCCTCAGGCAGTGCTGGGTGTTCACGCCCACGGCGGCCGTCTGATCGAGGAGGCGCCGGCCCTCGTCGTCGTCGCCGACGGCCGTCACGAAGACGACCTCGGTGCCGAGTCGGGCGAGGTTCTCGGCGACATTGCGCCCGACGCCGCCCAACGATGAACGGAGGACCGCCGGAGTCGATGATCCGGGGCGAAGCGACTCGACCGCCCTTCCCACGATATCCAGGCCCGCCGAGCCGATCACCAGCACGTGCCCAGGGGCTGAGTGTGAGATCACGAAGGCCCGCCTCCGAGCCATCGCGGTTCGGCCAGAGAGGCGAGATGTCGCATGGCCTCGTCGAAATTCACGGGGAGGCGCAGCTGGTTTTCGCCGCGCGCCAGATCGCGCAGGCGCGCGAGTCGTTCCTGGATTCTGCGCAAGAGGAGCAGGCTGGCCAGTTGAGGGTCATGACCCTGCCCGTCGCTTCGCCAAGACTCGAGCAACTCGTGAAGGGCGGAGCCGATTGCCTCGCGGAACCCGCGAGCCTGCTGGCGCTCCAGGTATTCAGGAGATGTGTACAGCCCCAGGCGCTCTTTCTCTCGCCACCCGGCGATCAACGTCTCTGCCAGCCCCGCCTGCGCCGCGCCGCCGGGCGCCGAACCGCCGAGCTCCCACGTCCCCACCCCGACCCAATCGAGCTCCAGGCCGTCGTCCCGCAGTCGCGTTGCGGATTCGGGAGTGTGGAACCGGGCGGTGAGGGCCTCGCGTGGGATCTCGAATGACGCGGAGGGGACTGCCTGCTCGGCCTGCGGGCGAAGCGCCAGGAATTGTTCGAGGGTGGATCGTTCGACGAAGCTCCGGATCTCTGAACGCACGCGCTCGGGAAGCGCATCGGCCCAGCGCCGGCGGCCTCCCTCCTCTACGGCGCGGGCATACACCAGGTGGCGGATGCTGGCTTCGTCGAAGGGGTAGGGATCCTCCAGGCTGCGCTCTTTCCCTTCGCCGCGGTACACCCGGAAGACCATTTGCGCGTCGCGCGCCTGGACCTCGATCCCATCGCGGGTGATGGCGCGAACCATGTCGACCCGGCCCACCTGGTCGCGCAGATCCACAACATCGCGGATCCTCTCAAAACCAGAGAGGAACCGAAGGCGAGCCGGACCATAGACCTTCGGCCGGCCCTCCAGGCTCTCGACCACCACAGCATGACCGAGGTGGATCTTGAGATAGCCCGGCCCGCCGATCGCCACCAGAGGGCTTACGGGGTCTAGTTGTTCGATGTTGCCGGTGGTCACGTCCAGGCGTGGGTAGGAAAGGATGTCGAGTCCGAAGAGGGCCGGCCACAGGTGACGCGAGGCGAGGGAAGGATCCTCAGGCTCGAAGAGGTCCGCCAGATAGTGGGCGCCGATTCGAAACCCGAGCCAGAGCGCGGCCACAACCGGGATGAAGGTGACGAGGACCGGCGCCGAGAAGAACATGGCGATCGTCTGCCAGAATGCGTCGAGGGGAAACGGGATCCAGTCGGGAGGAGGGGCCACGGATAATCCGGAGGCGAAGACCAGGATCACCCAGAGTAGGCCGACAGAGCCCCACACCATGGAGAACCGCACGATGGGCGCGCCCGTTCCCCGCCCGAGGATCCATTCCTCGAGCCGGGACGGCGCCGGTGTTGGCTGCGATCGGCCTCGCCGCCGGCTCATGTCGAGCGCCTTTCCGGGGGCGGCAGGCAATTGCCGTCAAGAGCCAGGATCTCCGCCCGAAGCCGGGCGAGATGAGTGGCAAGCGACGTGCCCTCCGGCATCATCTCCCGCCGATCGGTGAGACGCAGGGCATCGTTGAGCAGCAGCGCCAGAGTATCGCGGCGCGTAGGAGATTCGCCTTGTGAAAGGCGCGATCGCAGCTCGGCCGTGAGATCCTCCAGCAGTGCCTGCTGCGCCATGCTTTCCCCCGCCCGCCGCTTCTCAAGGGCCAGACGCTCGGCGTCCCTCGTCGCATCGCCCACCGAGCCCGACCACGACTCGTGCCAGCGAAGAAGCTTCTCCGCGCGGACGTCGTCCGGCAGGACCAACCCCGTGATCGACACATCCAGGGCGCGGATCCCCCGGTCGTTGAGGATGCGAAACTCGCGGCTTGGGGTTCGCAGGCGGCGCCCATCTGCACCGGTGGACTCGTGACTCGGCCGGGCGAGACGCGCCAGGATGGCCCGCTGGATCTGGACCAGCGGGCGGGGCTCCTCGCCATCCGCGCGCAGCAAGGCAGGCAGGTCCCACATCTTCAATTGCTCCCGCCATAGGTCGAGCGCGAGCAGCAAAGGGAGCCGCGTCCACGGGACGTCCTCATTTGTCCCGTAGGCATGGCCGTAGACGGCCCTGCCGGCGGCGACGGGGTAGAAGACGAACGGTGGAGCGTTGGGGTCACGGCCGAGGGTCGGATCCGGGCCCCCGGCCGGGTGGAGGATGAACGTCACGCTCAAGTCGGCGGAAACGGGGATCCCATCGCGGGTGATGGCCAACGACGTTCCCGGCTGTTGCTCCGCGGCTTCGGCCGTGGTGGGTTCCCGCGCCGGCACCCGGCGCACCTGAGGTCGCAGGTCGAGCGCCTCGGCCAGGCGTTCGCCGGGTGCGGTGAAGGTCAGGCCGGGGCCGACGGCGCGGGTGAATTCGACATCGGTCCGAAGGACGGCGGCGCTGACCGCATCGACGAGGAGGACGCCGGCTCCCTTTCGGTGGCGCTCGCGGTGGGACTCAACCGCCTGCCCGTTGTGGACAAAGGTCACCGGCCCGCCAAGCCCCGCCAGATAACGCAACAGACGCCCCACCACAATAGCCCGTTCTTGCAGCCTTCGCACCGGCAAGACAAACTGCGCTACCAGCGCGATCGTCAGGAAGAGGGTGAGGATCGCCAGATCGAGATGGAGCAGGCCGGGCTGGAGAGAAGCCAGGCTGCCTGATGGATTCAAGACGGAAACGTGGATCGCGGCCCAAACCAGCGCGGCCAGCACGCGCAAAGCCTCTGCAGGGTAGCTCAATGAGCTTCGGCCCGGCGGTATCCATTGCCCCAGGAAGACGAGGAGCACCAGCAGGGCGAGCGCACCGGCGACGATGAGGATTGCGGGGGGCGGGAGCGGAAGAGGGCCGGCCCGCTGCCGGACCCAGAAATAGGCGGCGATCCACAGCACCGCCCCGAGCGCGGTCTTGAAGGCCGGCCGACGGTAGAACGGCACGAGATCCATGACCTCGCTGATTGTATCCGAATCCTGCACTCGAGCAAACAAGCGCGCGCGCGGCTCCGCTTTTCCGTCTCTGGGCCGCTCGGGGGGCTTGCAGTTGGAGGCTTGTTGGGATACTCTACTCCGGGCCTGGCTCTTAGACTTTGCCTCGGTGAGGCCTATGGTCACACGTCAATCCGAACTTCATCGCGTCCTCGGTCTTCTGGCCAACGACTTGCCGAAGCCGGAGTGGGTGGCGCTCGTCGATCAAAACGGGCTGATCGTCGCCTGCGTCCCGCCCGAGCCGCCGGTCGAAACGGAGAGGATCTCCGCCATGACGGCTGCGTCGGTGGCGATGGGGGACCGCGTGCTTCGCGAAATCGAGGGCGGCGGGCTGCGCTACGCCAGCATCGCCGGCTCGGTGCGGCAGCATCTTGCGGTGGTCTTGAGCAAAGACCGCCTGTTGTCGATCGGCTTGGGGCCGGACGTTCCTGCGCAGGCCACCTTCGCACCGCTGGGTCGCTGGGTGCCGGAGCTCATTCGAACGCTGCAGATGCGTTTCACCACCGGCTAGGGTTCTCCGCCGCGGTGCGCGCCATGTCGAAGGAGGCCGCAGGGGGCCTCCTTCTCTCCTAGGGGAACTGGCTTGGGCCCGGGAGCCCCGAGCGAAGCCGAAGACCCGGATGCCGTTGGGCTCTGAGATCGGGAAAGATCGAAGAGCGGGCATCTTCCGGTGAGGTGATCGGAGAGCACGAATGAGCATCGATCTGCAGGGCCGGGTGGCCATCGTCACCGGAGGCTCGCGGGGCATCGGCCGCGCCATCGCCCTGGCCTATGCGGAGGCGGGCGCCAAGGTCGTGGTCGCCAGCCGCAAGCAAGACGGCGTGGAAGCCGTGGCCGGCGAGATCACCGCCCACGGCGGCACAGCCCTGGCGGTGGCAGCCCATGTGGGCCAGGAAGAGGCCGTGGCGAGCCTCGTCGACCGCGCGCTGGGGGAATTCGGCGGGATCGATGTCCTCGTCAACAACGCCGGCACCAATCCGCACTTTGGCCCGCTGCTCAGCGCCACGCCGGCGCAATGGGACAAGATCCTCGAGGTCAACCTCAGGAGCGCGTTCCTGCTCACCCAGCGCGTCGTGCCCCACCTGCAGGCGCGGGGCGGGGGGAAGATCATCAACATGGCCTCCGTCGCCGGGCTTCATCCGTCGCTCGGGATGGGGATCTACGGAATCTCGAAAGCAGGGCTGATCATGCTCACCCGGGTCCTGGCCCGCGAGCTCGGCCCTCACAATATCCAAGTCAATGCGCTCGCCCCCGGGGTGATCAAGACCCGCTTAAGCAGCGCTCTTTGGGAAAGCGCAGAGCTGGCCGACACGCTCACCCGATCCACCCCGCTTGGCCGGCTGGGCGAAGTGGAAGACGTGGTCGGGGCAGCCCTCTTCCTGGCATCCTCCCTTTCCGACTATGTGACGGGCGAGATCCTGGTGGTTGACGGTGGGCTGAGCCTCGTCGGCGGAATCGGCTAGCTCGACTGCGGCGCATCCTTTAGAAGGGATAGAGCCCGATGGAGAAAGACCGCGAGTGCCCCAACTGCGGATCAACGGAGGTGATCCCCTCATTGCGAGTGATCGATCAGGGCGCCGGCGTGCAGCCGCTCTCTCTCATGATCGAAGAGAAACCCCATGCCGCGATTCTCCGCGGCTGGCGCAGGTTTCCGCTCACGGCCTGGGTCTGCGGCAACTGCGGCTACACCGAGCTCCACGTCGCCGATCCCGCCGGGTTGCGTGATGCCCACCAGAGGGCTCAAGCCACTTCGGCCGCCTTCATGCCGGTTGTGGGGGCGGCTAGCGCTGAACGATCCGCGCGGGTTGTCCTGGTTGTCGCCCTCTCCTTGACCCTTCTCATCGGCCTGGGGATGCTCGCTGTATTTCTGGTGTCCATCCGCTGACTCTCCACCGTCGCCCGGCAAAGCCACCAACATGAAACGCATCTTCTACCCATCCAGCATCGTCGTCATCGGCGTCTCCGACAAGCCCGACAATCTTGCCCGCAACATCATCGGCAACCTGCGCGCCTTCGGCTACAAGGGCAGCCTCTTCGCTGTGGGGCGGCGCGAGACCGTCGTCCACGGCGTGCCCGTCGTCACCTCGCTGGATCGCGTCCCCGACGGGCTCGACCTGGCCGTGATCCTCACCCCGGCGCGTCTCGTACCGGATCTGATCGACGCCTGCGGGCGCAAGGGCATTGTTCGGGCGGTGATCGAGTCCGGAGGCTTCGGGGAGTTCTCGGAGGAGGGCCGGGCGCTCGAGCAGCAAGTGGTGGAAATCGCCCGCCGATACGGGATCCGGTTCGTAGGGCCCAATTGCATCAGCGTCGTCAACCTCGAGAACGGGGTTTCGCTTCCCTTCGCTCCGCTCACGCCCGAAGACCTGCGGCTGGGGCCGGCCTCCGTGATCGCCCAGAGCGGGGGAGTCTCGATCACCTACATGCACCGCCTCTGCCTCGCCGGGGTCGGCGCCAACAAAGGGATCAGCATCGGCAACAAGACCGATCTGGACGAAGTGGACTACCTCCGCTACCTTCTGGACGACCCCGGCACCGGAATCGTCTGCCTCTACCTGGAATCCATCGGCCATGGGCCGCGATTGCTGGACCTGGCGCGGAGCTCGAGCAAACCCGTGGTGATCCACAAGGCCAACCGCGGCCAGGCGAGCCGCGCGGTGGCCTTCTCCCACACAGCCGCGCTCGCCGACGACGATCGCGTGGTGAGTGCTGCCTTTCGGCAAGCGGGGATCCTCAGGGCGGAGAGCTTCCGTGATCTGGTGGCGATCGCACAGGGGCTGGCCCTCCCGCCCGTGATCGGCGATGACCTGGTGATCATTTCCCGCTCCGGGGGCCACGCGGTGATCGCCGCCGACGCCGCCGAGCGTTTCGGCTTCCGTCTCAGTCCGCTCCCGAAGGACTTCGCCTCGAAGGTGCGCGAGCTCTTCCGCGCCGACGTCATCGCGCCCACCAATCCTCTCGACCTGGGGGTGATCTTCGATTTCGACCTCTACGCCCGGATCGTTGAAGGCTGTCTCCGGTCGCTTTCCCCAAGCGCCATTCTTCTGATCAACACCTACGGGTCGGAGGAGGCCGAGGGGGCCGGTCGGCTCGCCCACCGGGTCGATGAGATGATGCGCGAGAGCCGCCGTCCCGTGGCGTTTGTGGCCTACACGCGCGCCGGGGAGCGCGATCAGCTGCAATCTGAGCTCCGCATGCCCCTCTTCTACGAGATTGAAGAGGCCTTGCGCGGCCTGGCCGCCTCCCGTGATCGGCAGGCCTGGCTTGCTCGCCGGGCGCAGACGCTGCCGGTCTCGCCCCGACTGCGGACGCCCGATGTGCGCGCGCTCCTGACGGACGGGGCCATCCCCGTGGATCGCGCCCTGCGTCTTTGCGAGGCGCATGGAATCCGGATCGCCCGCAGCGAGGTGGCCCGGGCGCCGGAGGAGGCGGCCGAGCTGGCGGCCGGGATCGGGTTTCCCGTAGCGCTCAAAGCGCTGGCGGCCGACTTGCCTCACAAGACGGAGGCGGGAGGCGTTGCGCTTTCGCTGTCCGACCGCGACTCGGTCGAGCGGGAGGGCCGACGAATCCTTGGGATTCTGGCTGAGCGATTCCCCGGCCGGCCCGGCGGCCTCCTCGTCCAGGAGATGGCCGAGGAGGGCGTGGAGGTGATTGTCGGGGGCCGGCGAGATCCCACCTTTGGCCCCGTCGTGATGCTTGGGCTCGGCGGCGTCTTCGTGGAAACGCTCGAGGACGTCTCGTTCCGCGTGGCGCCGCTCAACAGGTCCGACGCCGAGGAGATGATCGACGAGCTGCGGGGGCGGCGCCTGCTCGAGGGCGCCCGTGGGCGCCCGCCGGCGAACCGGGCCGCGATCGTCGCCGCGCTGCTCAGGATCTCGCAGCTTCTGTTGGAGAACCGGGGCCTGGCCGAGGTGGAGATCAACCCACTCATCGTCACGGCGCATGAGGCAATCGCCGTTGACGCACGCGCGTTGGTCCGTCGGGATTAGAAGCGCTTTGGGAGGAGGGGGCATGGTGGAGCTCAAGGAGTATCTGGGGGGCTGGTTGGAGGGCCGTATCGAGCCTGGCGTGGCTGGGCTGGTGGGGATGCGGCTTCTCTCCGCAGGCGGGGGCGAAGCCCGGCTGGAGATGCAGGCCGGCCCGCAGCACCACAACCCCATGGGCATC
>Ga0209619_10003549_pt1 | contig 11201 bp, 9 predicted proteins | sample Rifsed16ft3_FD_184011 | JGI IMG/M metagenome (GOLD analysis project Ga0209619, IMG submission 184011) | Soil microbial communities from Rifle, Colorado, USA - sediment 16ft 3 (version 2) | ecosystem: Environmental > Terrestrial > Deep subsurface > Rock core/Sediment | place: Rifle, Colorado... | reverse complement strand
CGGCTCGATCGCCATGCGATCGCCGACCGTTGGGGTGGCGGACTTGGTGGTCATCGCGTGGCTCCCTCCAGGGCGGACTCAAGGGCGGAGCCCGGGTCCGCGGCGGCCGCGCCAACGGCGGCGGTGACATCGATGAGGTCGTCGTAGGCCTCGGTGATCACTTCGAGGTTGGCGTCAACCACAGATCCCCCGCGCTTCCCGAAGAAGCGCCCTAGTCGTTCGCGCACGGCCGCGAGCAGATCCGCCCGATCGAGGCCGGCGCGCTCCGCGAAGGGGGAGACCCGGAGGAAGACGCCCACGAGGGCGACGCCCTGCATGCGGACCTCGAGGTCAGCTCGGGGGCTGTGGCGGCGGGCGATCGAGGCGGTGTCGAGCGCCGTGACCCGGATCCCGCGGGCCAGGATCTCGGCCCGGCACGAGGATGGAATGGACGCCCAGATCGCTTCGGGGTCCGACAAGGGCGACTGGAGGAAGACGTCGCCGCCGTCCGCGAGACCGGCGAGCGGGTCCCCAAGGGCGAACGCCGAAACGTCGTGGAGCGGCACGAATTCGACCTGCTCGAGCTCGGCATGGAGCCTGATCGGCTCATCGGCGATCGTCAGGTAGTAGGTCGTGGGCAGGCCCTTCTTCTCGGATCCGTAGCGCGGGTACGCCTGGACCTGCTTCTCGAACAGCTCGCCCGCAAGCGTCGCGACGAGCTTGTTCGTCGTGACGCTCCCAAAGCCACCGATGGAATGGCCGCGGAGGCTGTACGCGCCGGCCGGGCGGAGGTCCACCGAGGCCGAGGGCAGGGCGAGCGGGTGGCGGATCCCGACGACGAAGTGGCGTTCCTGCGGCTCGTCGTGATCGGCGAGGCGGTCGAAGATCGCGACGAGATCGCCCGCGGCCACGTCACGTGAGCCCAGGCCCGCCGAAATGGACAGGACCCGCGGGACGAGCACGCCCTCCGCCGCGGCCTCGTAGAGCGCTGATCGGATCTCGCGGGTGAGCGGATTCGCGGCGGCCAGCGGGTCGTCCGTGCGCTCAACTACCCCGACCGCGCGAGCGGTCTGCAGCACGGCGGCCAGCTCCTGGGACGGGAACGGGCGGAAAGCTGTCACGGTCACGCAGCCCACGGGCCGACCCTGTGCGCGGAGGTGATCCACCACGGTAATGGCCGTATCGGCCATCGTCCCCATCGCCACGAGGATTTCCTGCGCGTCCTCGGTCCGGTAGGCATCGATGGGTCCGTAACGGCGCCCGGTCAGGCGCTCCCACTCGGCGTACACCTCCGCGAGGATCGCCGGCAGGCGATCCGTGTAGGCCCGCTGGCCGATGCGGCCCTTCATGTAGCTGTCCTGGTTCTGGACCACACCGGTCATCAGCGCCTCGGCCGGGTCGAACAGGTCGCGGATGTGGTCGCGCGGGTCCCCGACGAACTCGCGCAGGAGCTCGTCCTCGGGCAGGGCCACGTTCTCGAGCGTATGCGTGGTCAGGAATCCATCCTGCGCAACCATGAACGGGGTATCCGAAGCCTCGGCCGCGCGCCGGGCGATCGCGGCGAGATCCGCAGCCTCCTGGGCGTTTCGGGCGAAGAGGATCCCCCAGCCGCAGTCGGCCACGGCCATGACGTCGTCGTGGCCGGCGTGGATGTTGAGGGCCTGGCTCGTCAGGGCGCGCGCACCGACGTGGAACACGACCGGCAGGCGCTTGCCGCTGATGACGAACAGGACCTCCTTCATGAGGACGAGGCCCTGGCCGGCCGTGAAGTTCGTGACGCGCGCGCCCGCCAGCGCCGCGCCCTCCGCGGCCGAGGCCGACGAGTGCTCCGATTCGGGTTCGATGAACCGGAGCGGGTTGCCCCACAGGTCGGACCGCCCATCGGCCACGGCGGCCTGATAGACGGCGGCCATCGTGGTCGACGGGGTGATCGGATAGACGCAGGCCACCTCGGCGAGTCGGCTCTCCACGTGGGCGACGGCCTCGGAGCCGTCGACGATGGCCGGGATGCCTGGGTACGGCGGACGTGTGGGAGCTTCGGACGTCATGCCCCAAGGGTGGGCCGTCGCCGCCCCGTGCGGGAGGCCCCTGTGGCCCGAACACGACGGGCCGCTTGGCCCACGGGGGTCGGGCCACTCACGAGCACGGTCGGATGCGCGTGAACCGGCTAGCCTCCATCCATGCAGCCGAACCAGGAGCCCCCATTCGAATGGTGGCGACGCGCGGTCGTCTACCAGATCTACATCCGCAGCTTCGCCGACGGCAACGGGGACGGAATCGGGGACATCGCGGGAATCCGCCACCGACTCCCCTATCTCCGAGACCTCGGCATCGACGCGATCTGGATCACGCCCTGGTACCCGTCGCCGATGGCAGATGGTGGCTACGACGTTGCCGACTACTGCGACATCGACCCCCAGTTCGGGTCGCTCGCCGACGCCGCCGAGCTCGTGCGCGAGGCGCACGAGCTCGGCATCCGCGTCCTCATCGATCTCGTCCCGAATCACACCTCGGACCAGCATCCGTGGTTCCAGGCCGCGCTTGCCGGCGGGCCCGGGTCTCCCGAGCGGGCCCGGTACGTGTTCGCGGACGGGCGCGGGCCGGACGGGAGCGAACCGCCGAACAATTGGCCGAGCCTGTTCGGCGGACCGGGCTGGATCCGGGTCACGGAACCCGATGGCCGCCCCGGGCAATGGTTCCTGCACGTCTTTGCACCCGAGCAGCCGGACCTGAACTGGGACAACCCCGTCGTGCGCAGGGACTTCGAGGAGATCCTGGCGTTCTGGCTGGATCGCGGCGTGGATGGGTTCCGGATCGACGTCGCGCACGCGATGGTCAAGGCGGATGGCCTGCCGGATATCCCCGCCGAGTACCTCGCCGGCGAGCGGATGCCCGACGGCGCCCACCCGCACTGGGATCAACCGGGTGTCCACGAAATCCACCGAGCCTGGCGGCGGATCGCCGATGGGTACGAAGGAAGTCGCATGCTCATCGGTGAGATCGGGGTGTTCGACCAGACGCGTCTCGTGGACTATCTCCGCCCTGACGAGCTTCATGCCGCGTTCAACTTCGCGTACATGGGCGCTCCATGGGAGCCCGAGGCGCTCCGTGCGGTCATCGACGAAACCCTCGAGGCACACCGGCGGGTAGCGGCCACCCCGACCTGGGTGCTCTCCAACCACGACGCGACGCGCCAGGTGACGCGACTTGGGCGCCCGTACGCCGGCATCCGGAACCGTGAGCTGGACGACATCCAGCCGACGGACCTGGCACTCGGCACCCGGCGAGCACGAGCGGCAATTCTGCTGACGCTCGCCCTGCCCGGCTGCGCCTACCTCTACCAGGGTGAGGAGCTTGGGCTGTGGGAGGTCGAGGATCTCCCGGAGGCGGACCTTCAGGATCCTATCTGGGAGCGCTCGAGCCACCTGATCCGGGGCCGGGATGGCTGCCGGGTCCCGCTGCCCTGGGCCGACGATGCGCCCCCGTTCGGGTTCGGGCCGCCGGGATCGACGCCATGGCTGCCGCAGCCGATCGCCTGGCAGCATCGCACGGCGGAGTCCGAGGCGCACGATCCGGGCTCCATGCTGTCGCTCTATCGCGCAGCCCTGCGCCTCAGGCGCGACCATCCTGGTTTCCAGGGAGGCGCCTTCCGGTGGCTGCCGAGCCCTGCCGGGACACTCCTGTTCGCGCGGAGCGACGGCGTCCACTGCGCGGTCAACCTGTCCGCGTCGGTCATGCCGCTGCCGCCCAATCGCGAGCCACTTGTTGCGAGCCTGGAGTTCGACGGTCAGGCGCTGCCACCCGACGCGGCGGCCTGGTTCCGGACGACGCCTGAACTCAGTCGAGTCCAGGCGCGACCGGGAGGAGATCTTCGATCGCACTCCTGATCGCCAGGACGAAGTCGGGCAGGCCGGCCTTCACCACGCGGGAGTAGCGCTCGCCGTAGCCGAACCACTTGCCGCCGATACCGACGAATGTGCCGGCCGGCAGCGTTCCCCGAACGACCTCGGCGATGAGCAGGGCATCGCCGAACGACAGGGTGTGGGCGGAGCGCGGCGCGACACCGCCAGGGCGGCGAGCGAGGTCGTTGAGCGACATCGTCACGATCTGGCCGGGCTCCACCCCGACCACCGTGTCGATGACGACGCACGATGCCGTGGGCCCGATGTCGAGGAGGTCAGTCACATCGAGCTGTCGGCAACGCCTGACCTCGATCCGGCACTGGAGCTCCTTGGGGAGCTCCGGCAGGACGTGCGAAATCGCCGCAAGCGCGGCGCCGTCGTCGCCCCGGTCCGCCGTGCCGCAAACGAGGATCCTCAGGTCCGGCGCCCGCGTTGTCATCACAGCTGCTCCGCGCGGAGGTCGAGGAAGTGGCATCCGATCGGCATCGTGGAGACCTCCGGCGCAGACGGTACGCGCGATGTCGGGGACGACCGCAGCGCCATCCGTCCCGATCCCACCCTCCGCGGGGCCCCCCCAGACTGGGACCTCGGCCCCGGAGTCCCGCCCAACTCGGGACCTTCGGCCCTATCGAGAGGTGGTGGCCCAGCCGAAGAATGCGGGTGCGGTGGATGCCGGAGGGGACGCCCGGTATCCACCCTTTCGATTCCCGGCCACGCCGTCGGGCCGGCCAGACTCCGGGACGCTGTGCACGGGAATCGACGATGATGCCGGTCGATTCCCGAAGTGCTCCGAGAGGTTCTCGATGTCGCGTCCCCCGCTTCCCCTCGTCATCGGCGGTCTGCTCGTGGTCGTCGCGCTTGGCGGCTTCCTCGTCTTCCAGCAGTTCCTGGCCGGCGATTCAGTCCCGGTACTGACACTCGCGCCCACGAGCGCACCCGTCGCCTCCGGGGCCAGCGGCTCAGGGAGCGCCCCTTCGGCGACGCCGGTCGCGACCGATCCAGCGTCCGGGGACGTCAGCGGAAAGTGGACTGTAGCCAGCGGCAGCCTGATCGGATATCGAGTGCGGGAGTCGCTGGGCGGCGTCAGTGCCCTGACGGATGCGGTTGGGCGAACCGAGGCCGTTGTCGGGAGCGCCCTGATTGAGGCAACCGGGACGGGCGCTCGCGTCCTTGCGGCGGCGTTCGTGGCCGATCTGACGCAGCTCAAGAGCGACGACAGCCGTCGCGACAACCGACTCCGAACGCGGGGCATCGAATCGGACCGGTTTCCCGAGGCCAAGTTCACCTTGACCTCTCGGCTCGAAGTGGGTTCGGCTGCCCTGAGCGGTGCTTCCGTGGATGTGATCCTGAGCGGAGACCTGACGATCCACGGTGCCACCAGATCGGTGGCGTTTGCCGGGCAAGCCCGCCTCAATGGCGACCGAATCGAGATCGTGGCCAGCCTGACCTTCCCGTTCTCCGACTTCGGCATGACGCCGCCGGATATCGCGGGTTTCGTCCAGGTGGAGGACGAGGCGACGCTCGAGGTGCTGCTCTCGCTCGTGAAGGCCTGACCTACTCGAGGTGCAGCCGGCGAGCTTCGGACCGGAGCGCGTCGCGGAAGTTGGGGTCGGCGATCCCGATGAGGGCCTCGGCCCGCTCATGCAGCGATCGACCCCACAGTTCGGCGACCCCAAACTCGGTGACGATGGTGCGGGCGTGCGCACGGGTCGTGACCACGCCGGCGCCCTCCTTGAGCGTCGCCACGATCCGCGACATCGTGCCGCCAACCGCACTGGCCGGCAGGGCGATGATCGCCCGGCCCTCCGCTGCGAGCGAAGCCCCGCGCACGAAGTCCATCTGGCCGCCGACGCCTGAGTACATCTGGTGCCCGATGCTGTCGGCCACTACCTGCCCGGTCAGATCGACTTCGAGGGCCGAGTTGATCGAGGTCATTCGGCTGAAGGTGCGGATCCTCGACGTGTCGTTCGTGAAGTCGACCTGGCGTAGCTCGACCATCGGGTTGTCGTGAGCGAACGTGTACAGGCGGTGCGTGCCCAGCATGATCGCGGCGACGATCTTGCCGCGGTTCCGCTCCTTGCGACTGCCGTTGATCACGCCCTTCTCGACGAGATCCATGACGACGTCGGTGAACATCTCCGTATGGACGCCGAGATCCTGCTTGTCGGTCAGCGCGGCCCCGACCGCCGACGGGATCGCGCCGATCCCCATCTGGATCGTCGCACCGTCCGGCACCAGGTCGGCCACAAACTGGCCGATTCTCGTCTCCACCTCGCCGAGCTCGCCCACGGCGTGTTCGTAGGGCGGCACGTCGCACTCGACCGCGAGGTCGATCTGGTCGACGTGGATGAAGCTGTCGCCGAGTGTCCGAGGCACTGCGTGGTTGAACTGGACGATGACGGTCTTCGCGGCAGTGATCGCCGCATGGATGGCCTCCACGCTCGTCCCGAGCGAGCAGAAGCCGTGGGCATCGGGCGGCGTCGCGTTGACGAAGACGGCGTCGAGCGGAAGCAGGCCCTTCGCGAACAGGCCGGGCACGTCGGACAGGAAGGCGGGGATGTAGTCGGCGCGGCCCTCGTTGACGGCGACGCGGGCGTTCGGCCCGATGAACAGGGCGCGGTGCCGGAAGTGCGGCGCCATCTCGGGCGCCAGGTGCGGGCCCGGTCCTTCGCAATGGAGGTGCACGATGCTGACGTTGCTGAGCTCGGGAGCCCGTGCGACCAGGGCATCGAGGAGCACCGACGGCGTAGCCGCAGCGCCGTGAAGGTAGATCTGGTGGCCGGAGCGAATGCCCGCGACGGCCTCTTCGGCGCTGACGATCTGCATACTCGGAGGATAGGCCTGCGCGGTCGCCTGCCGACGGTCCGGACGTCCTGTCGTTGCGGGCCGAAGGTCTACGGATCGGCCGCCAGCGACTGACTCGAGGGCGATCGAACGGGCGGTGGGCGAGGCTCGCCCTCCGGAGTCCCTGCCTAGCCCGTTCCGCGGTCGAAGCGGTGCTTGGCCACGAAGGCGGCAGCCTGGGCGCGCCGCTCCAGGTTGAGCTTCGAGAGGATGGAGCTCACGTAGTTCTTCACCGTCTTGTCCGACAGGAAGACCTCCGTCGCGATCTCCTTGTTCGTCTTGCCCTCGGCGACGAGAAGCAGGATCTTCTGCTCCTGCGCGGTCAGCTGGGCGAGCTCATCCGTATAGGTGCCGGTTGCGATCCGGCGGATGCGCTCCAGGACCTTCTCCGTCACGGCGGGATCCAGCAGCGATTCTCCGCGACCGACCGCTTCCAGGGCTGACACAAGGTCACGAGCGCGAATCTGCTTCAGGAGGTACCCGGACGCGCCGGCCACGATGGCGGACAGCACGGCTTCCTCGTCCGGAAACGAAGTCAGCATCACCACCCGTGTCTGGGGCAGTTCGGCCCGGATCTCGCGGCAAGCCTCGATGCCCGACCCGTCCGGAAGCCGCACATCCATGATCACGATGTCCGGCTCGAACCGAACTGCCTGCTCCACGGCCTCGGCGACCGTGCCGGCTTCGGCGACCACCTGGAAGCCGTCGCGCCGGTCGAGCAGGGCCACGAGGCCCTGACGTACGACCTCATGATCGTCGACAACGAGGAGGCGGAGGGGGCGCGGGGGCGAGACGTCCGTCACTGGGTGATGTTCTCCGGGCTGGAAGTCGGTAGCCGCACGATAATACGTGTACCGGAGCCCGGGCGACTGGATATCTCGACCGAGCCTCCCACCGAGACCGCCCGGTCATGCAGGTTCGCGAGGCCGAGGTGGCCGGCCCGTGGCGGCACCGAACGGTCAAATCCCCGGCCATCGTCCTCGACCGTGAGCACCACGTCACCCTCGATGACGTGGACGGACAGGCGCGCCTGCGGGGCGCCGCTGTGACGGATCGCGTTGCTCAGCGCCTCCCGGGCCATCTGGAGGAGCTGGGTCGCCGCCTCTGCATCGAGCCGGGCATCGACCTCGCCCACATCCGTCAGGTCGAGATCCAGGGACATCGGCGCTCCGGAGCTCAGCAGGAGCTCATCCGCGAGTCCGGCCAGCCGCGCCCCGATCGCGATCTCGGTGGCATTCGATCCGAGGCCGACGATGAAGGTTCGGATCTCACCAATCGACGAGTTCAGCCGATCGATCGCGCGATCGATTCGGGCCGACGCGTCCGCTGGATCCTCGGCCATGAGGTCGGACACGTCCTCGAGGGACAGGGCGACGGCATACAGGCTCTGGATGATCCCATCGTGGAGGTCGCGCCCGATCCGGAGGCGCTCGTCGAGAACGGCCAGCTGCCGGACCCGGGCGTGCAGTCGAGCGTTCTGGATGGCGATGGCCGCGTGGAGCGCGAACATCTCGACGAGCCGCTGGTCCTGTTCGCTGAACTCGTCGGCGCCGTTCTTGTCCGTCAGGTAGAAGTTCCCGACGGGCTGGCCACCGGTACGGACCGGGACGCCCAGGAACGATCGCATCGGGGGGTGCCCGTCCGGGAAGCCATAGGCGTCCGGATGCAGCCCGATGTCCGGGATCCGGTACGTGCGCGCCTCGCGAACGATCAGGCCCAGCAAGCCGTTCCCGCGAGGCGGAGACCCGATCCGTTCCCGATCCTCCGGCGAGATACCGCTCGTGATGAATCGCTCGATTCGCCCGCCGCCATCGACGATGCCGAGGGCAGCATATCGAGCATCCACGAGGTCGCGGACACTGTCGACGATGATCTGGAGCACGCGACCGAGGTCAAGCTCCCCGGCGATGGCCCTTGTCGCGGTTTCGAGCGCGTCGATCGCGGCCACGACCAGGAATTCCCCGTCGGGCGATTCGGAGAGTGGGCGCTGGACGGTCCGATCGGTCACGGCAGAGAGCGTAGCAGTCCAGCGTGCGCGACCCCGGCGATGGCGGGACCACCGGCCCGCGTCAACGGGCCGGACGTCACTTCCAGCATCCGTGCGTCCTCCCGACCATTCATCCATGGATACGCAACGCGTCCCCGGAGTCGCGACATGAGCGCCGAGCCGAAACCGGACGAAGAGCGCGCTCCCAGCCTGAGCAGGGGCATCCGTCGGATCCTTCTGGCCACGGACCTCTCCTCGGCTTCGGAAGAAGCCAGCCTCCAGGCACTCGACCTCGCGCACGACCTCGGGGCCGAGCTGCTCATTGTCAGCGTGATCGACCTTCGCTCCCTCCGGCTCCCCGGCGGGCGTTTCGGCGCTCGACTGGACCAGGTGCGGAGCGGCCGGGAGGCATCCGCACAGGAGCTCGTGTCGCGCGGTCGCGCGGCCGGCGTTCACGTCACGTTCCTCATCTGGGAGGGTGATCCGGGCGAGTCCATCGTGGACGCCGCCCAGAGCGAGCAGGTGGACCTCGTCGTCGTGGGCAGCCACGGCCGCGGTTCGGTGGGCCGGTTCTTCCTGGGAAGCGTGTCGGACCACGTGGTCCACAACGCGCACTGCCCGGTGGTCGTCGTCCGCGCCCGGGCGTCCGAGGAGCCGGGCTGACCTACTTCGTGTAGGCGCCCTCGGGGTCGAGTTCCTCGCGGATCAGGGACAGTTCGGCACCTGTCGGCGCCGGGGTCGCGGCGAGGTCCGCGTTGATGCGAGGCGTCCATCCGATCGTCGCGCGGATGTCGTCCAGCGTCGCGCCCGGGTGGAGTGAGTCGAGCCGCATCTCGCCGTCATCGCCGAAGTGCCAGATGCCAAGGTCCGTGACCACGACGGTCGGCCCGCGGCCGAGCCAGCCGCCCTCACGCCGGATCCGCTCCGCCTGCTCCGCCCCGCCCAGGTTGCCCGGGGATGTCCGGAAGTCGATCCGCTCCACGAAGGACCGGGCGCTCTGGCGCATGATCACGAAGACCTGGCGGGCGTTGATCGCGATCTCGCACGCGCCGCCGCTCCCCGGGAGGCGGGTCTTGGGGTGATCGTACGGGCCGATCACGGTGGTGTTGATGTTCCCGAATCGGTCGATCTGGGCAGCCCCGAGGAATCCGACGTCCACGAGCCCGCCCTGGAGATAGAAGCTGAACAGCTCGTACATCGAGACCACGGCGGTTGCGCCGGTCACGATCGTCGGGTCGCCGATGGACAGCGGCAGTCGCGCCGGGCGCGCCCCGAAGACGCCGGCCTCATAGACCAGCTCCAGGTCCGGCGCGACCGTCCGCTGGGCGAGATTGACCGCGATGTTGGGCAGGCCCACGCCCACGAAGCAGACGTGCTGACCGGCCAGCTCGCGGGCGGCGGCGACGATCATCATCTCGGACTTCGTGAAGGCGGCGTTCCCGGCCGAACCGCCCGCCGCGTCGATCCCGCTCACCGGTAGTCGCCGTAGTCGACGGATCCGGAGGGCGCAGACCCGGGCCGCAGGGACTTGACCCGCTCAGGACCGAGCTTCTCGACGTAGGCGGCCCGGCCGTCGAGATCATGGACCCAGTCACGGAGCCAGGCCTGAGTGCTCCCCTCGTCGCGAGTGATCGCGTCCCAGTCCAGGTAGAACCGGTTGTCGCGGTCATACATGCCCTGGACATACGAAGGGTGGGCCCCGAACGGCTCCACGACGACGGCGTCGACGATGAGTCCGGGAAAGATGGTCCGGTTCGGGTCTGCCCGGATCACGGCCTCGTCCACGAGTTCCTCGACGACGACGATCACCCGCTCCGCCGCGAACGCGGCCTCCTTCTGGCAGCCGAGCAGGCCCCAGACCTGCGTGTTGCCGGCCACATCGGCTCGCTGCGCGTGCACGATCGTGACGTCCGGCTTGAGCGGCGGGACGGCGAAGACCTTGCCGTCGCCGTAGGGCGACTCGATCTCGCGGATCAGGGGGTTCGCCACGGGAAGATCGCTCTCGAAGTAGCTCCGGATCGGGAAGAACGGGAGATTCGAGGCACCCGCCGTGTACCGGCCCACCATCCCGAAGTGGCTGTACTCCTCGACCTCCAGCGGCGCCGGCTCACCCTTCTCGATCCGCCGCCGGATCGCACCCAGGCCACCGACCCCGGGATTCCCGAGCCAGCTGAAGATCAGCTTGCGGGCCACGCCGGCAGCGATCATCTGGTCGTAGATGAGGTCCGGCGTCAGCCGGGCGAGGGTCAGGTCCCGCTTCCGCTGTCGAATAATCTCGTGGCCTGCCGCAAACGAGATCAGGTGGGTGAATCCCTCGATCGCGACGGTATCCCCGTCGCGCACGAGCTCGGCGATGGCGTCATGCATCGAGGCGACCTTGGACGATGACATGCTCCAAGTATCCGGCACGCACCCCGCTATCTGCTTGCGTCGTCGGATTCGGTCTTGCGTGGTCGGATTCAGGCTTGCGCAGCCGAAAATCCCGCGGC
>Ga0209619_10003546_pt1 | contig 11206 bp, 8 predicted proteins | sample Rifsed16ft3_FD_184011 | JGI IMG/M metagenome (GOLD analysis project Ga0209619, IMG submission 184011) | Soil microbial communities from Rifle, Colorado, USA - sediment 16ft 3 (version 2) | ecosystem: Environmental > Terrestrial > Deep subsurface > Rock core/Sediment | place: Rifle, Colorado... | reverse complement strand
CCCAGGGATTATTACCTATCGTGGCCGCCGGTGGCATCCTGGGCCGCCAGGACGCCGATGCGGCCATCAATGCTGGCGCCAGCCTGGTGCAGATTTACACCGGGTTGGTCTATCGAGGCCCCGGTTTAGTCAGAGAGATTCTGGGCGGAGATTAGCGAATGGAAAGTCGTGCAAATGGATAAAAAAAGAGGAGCGGGCGAACTCGCTCCTCTTTTTTGGAAAGAAACTACCTTTTGGCTTTTTTCTCGTCAGGTGAAAAGATCAGGAAGATGGCATTTAGAAGGATCCCCGTCACTGCTGCCGTTGCAATGGCTGGCAGCCCGCTTGGGAAGAGCGAGGGCAGCAGGTTGATTGGCAGTAAGCCGTTTTCATAGCCGATGTTGCCGCCGATGCCGATCACCATGATAGTGGCGCCAATGGCCAGGTTGCGGGGGTCGAACATGCTCACCTTGTGTTCCTGCATCAAGGCGATACCTTGCATACCAATGGCTCCGAACAAGTAGATCGCCAATCCACCGCTCACCGCCAGTGGAACGGAATTCACGATGGCGGTCAGCTTACCTACAAAAGCCAGCAGGATCGAGATAAAACCAGCGGCGATGATGGCCGGCCCGGAGTAATTGCGGGTGATGGCCATCAGGGAGTTATTCTCCCCATAGTTAGTGCCTGCGGTGGCCCCGAACATACCGTTAAGGAAATCTCCTATGCCGTCCAGGATCAAGTTGAACCCAATGTGTTTATCCAGTTCGTACTTCTTGGCTTTGCGTTGTTCGGCGAAGCGGTCTACGTACAAGCTGACTTGGTAAAGGTGGGCGGTGGATTCAGGGATGGTGGCGATGGCCATGACTGCAACGGCGAAGATGGCTGTGCCCACAAAAGGCCCGCTGAAAGTCGGGAAAGTGATTGTGGGAACCGCGAACCATGCCGCGTCAGCCACGGTGATCGAGCCCGGGAAAAACGCCAGGGTGAGCAAGTAACCTGCAATACCGCCAAGTAAAACCGGGATCATGCCGATAAAACCGCGGCGCTGCAGATAGACAGAAAAAAGGATGGTTAGCAGCAGCGTGGAAAATGCGATGGCCCAGTTGTTTTTAGAGAGGTCGTCCAATGCAGCGAAAGCCAATCCAAAGCCGATCACAGCCGCAACCGACCCCGTGACAATCGGAGGAAGCACCCGGTCCAGGGATTTCTTGCCAACTGCGCGGATGAGGAAGCCGACCAGGATATTGAGTACGCCGGTAACCACAATGCCCGCCTGGATGGTGGAAATCACTTCCGGTTCCAGCCCCTGCCCAAAAGGAACCTGGGCCGAACCCATCGCCGCCGCTACCGTGCCATACGCGGCGATATAGCTAAAACTAGATCCATAAAACAAGGGGATGAACTTGCCAATTCCGATCTTGGATAAAGTCAGGGCAACAACAGTCGAGATACCGGACATTAGCAACACGGTGCCGATATTGAATCCACTGAAAACTGCCACAAAAACCGTGGCTGGAAACATGGTTAAAACATGTTGGAAGCCCAGCAATATCAGCTGGGCTGGAGGTGGAGTTTCATTTGGCAGGTAACCGCTAATCTTTGCAGCCATCGTCGATCTCCTCGTAATGGGTTTGTCAGGTTGAGGTGTGCTTTTTCAGTGGGATGCCATCGACCTCCTTGATTAGGCGATATTCTGATTTCGCTATAGAACACGGAGATGGTCACTTAGATGCGCCAGGATCATAGAAAATTTGAACTATAATCAGCCATCTGCGTTTGAGATGGACACACAAAGTTCTCACCAGGGATTGTTGGAGGGCATCCGCGTTCTAGATCTAACCCGCGTGCTGGCTGGCCCTTACTGCACCATGGTCCTCGGTGATCTGGGGGCAGATGTCATCAAGATGGAGGAACCGACCAAGGGGGATGATACGCGCCAGTGGGGCCCGCCCTTTGTAAAGAACGGGCTTTCGGCTTATTTTATTTCCGCAAACCGCAACAAACGCAGCATGACGCTGAACCTCAGGACCCGGCCTGGCTTGGAGGTGCTGCGCGACCTCATCCGGAACAGCGACGTGCTCGTGGAGAACTTCAAAACCGGTACCCTCGAACGCATGGGATTGGATTACGCGGAACTACAACGGTTACGCCCAGACCTTATCTATTGCACCATCACCGGTTTTGGCAATACCGGGCCTTATAAAGACTTGCCCGGTTACGATTTCATCACGCAAGCCCTGGGGGGATTGATGAGCATCTCAGGTGCCGAGGATGGTGAACCGATGCGGGTCGGCGTTGCTATCGTAGATATCCTCGCCGGGCAGAATGCTTGCAACGCCATCCTGGCCGCGCTGTTTGCCCGCGAGCGCCAAAAAATAGGCCAACGTATTGACATTTCGCTGCTCGACTCACAGTTGGCTGCCCTGACCTATGTCGCCAGCAACTATCTAATTACCGGTCAGCCACCCAAACGCTATGGCAACGCCCATCCCAACATTGTGCCTTACCAGGCCTTCAAAGCCAAAGACGGTTATGTGGCCTTTGCCGCCGGCAACGACCTGCAATGGGTCCGTTTCTGCAAAGAAATCGCGCGGGAGGACTGGATCACAGACCCTCGTTTTGCTACTAATCCGCAGCGAGTTACCAACCGCAAAGTCCTAATTCCCTTGCTCGATGAGCTATTTTTGACAAAAACGACACAAGAATGGCTGAAAATCTGTGAGTCAGCTACGATTCCCGCCGCGCCGATTAATTCAGTGGACAAAGCCCTGGAGCATGTGCAAGCCCTAGCCCGCGAAATGGTTGTGGATGCAATCCTTTCTGGTGGCGAACAGGTGAAAATGCTGGCTTCGCCACTAAAAATCTCCAACCTGTCGGGTCAATTTCGTTATCCTCCCCCCTTACTGGGACAACATACCTCAGAAATCCTAAGCGAAGTCCTCGGATATTCGCAAGGTCAAATTTCCAGCCTGAAAGAACAATTAGTTACCTAGTTTATGCTTGTGACTATGCGCACGGAAGTCGATGAATCTGAATATAAGGTCCGCAAAATCATCCATTTGGACCTGGACGCCTTCTTTTGCGCGGTCGAGGAACTGCGCGATCCCAGCCTGCGAGGCAAAGCTTTTGCTGTCGGCGGCAGCCCGGAACAACGCGGCGTAGTGGCTTCCTGCTCTTACGCCGCCCGCAAATATGGCATTCACTCGGCCATGCCCATGTCGCGCGCCTTGCGGCTCTGTCCCCAGCTGCTGATCGTGCGCCATAGTTTCGGCAATTACACGAAGTATTCGGATCAAGTGATGGACCTGACCGCCTCCTATTCGCCTCTGGTCCAACCGATCTCCATCGATGAGGCCTTCATCGACCTTACCCACCTACCGGAACCCGGCGTATTCTACGCAAGGAAACTGCAAGGCGAGATCCGCAGCCAATTTGGCTTGCCCTGCTCGCTAGGCGTGGCGACCAACAAGCTGGTAGCCAAGGTAGCTACCAACGTAGGAAAGGCTGCTAATCGTTCTGGGGGCTATCCCAATGCCATCCAGGTGGTGCCGCCCGGAGAAGAAGCCGCCTTTCTCGCCCCCTTACCCGCCGAAGGTTTGTGGGGCGTGGGCCCAAAAACTGCTGAAAAGCTGGCCGAATTGAGCATCCATACCATCGGAGATATCGCCGCCTACCCGCTGCGCGAGCTGGAGCGCCATTTTGGGCAGAACGGGGCTGACCTGCATCGCCGCGCCCAAGGCATTGACAACAGCCCAGTTCACGTTTCCCATGAGACCAAATCGGTAAGCCATGAGGAGACGTTTACCCGCGATACCTATGATGAAAAGCAGTTGCGCAGTGTTATTCGGGAGCAAGCGCAAGCCATTGGGCGGCGCTTGAGCAGGCTGGAATTGTACGGCAGCACCGTCAAGGTCAAGCTGCGCTGGCCAGATTTCACTACCATCACGCGTCAAAGTACCTTGCCCAAACCGACCGATGACCCAAAACAGATCGAGCAATTAGCGCTAGAAATATTCAACAAAAACTGGAAGTCCGGGCGCAAAATTCGTCTGCTGGGTGTGGGTGTGAGCAACCTGGGGCCGCCCGGCCGGCAACTGGTGCTGTGGGATTGGAATCCAAAGGATGCCGCTAAACAAGAACGCTTGCAGCAAGCCATTCAGACTCTGCAAGCGCGCTATGGGGAAGCGGCGCTCAGCAAAGCCAGCCGCCTTAAAGACGTCCAATGAGCGCGTTAACTATCGGTACCTTACGCGAGCAGCAGCTGCACGCCGCACTCAAGCATTGGTTGGCGCAGCCTGGTGACCGTTTCGAGCAGCTTGTCGGCGATTTCCACATCGACATCCAACGAGAAACGCTGCTGATCGAAATCCAGACCGCGCATTTTTCCTCTTTGCGCAAAAAACTGGGCAAACTGCTGGAAGAGCATGCCGTGCTCTTGGTTTACCCCATCCCAGAAACCAAGTGGATCGTGCGCCAAACAAAAAGGGGGAGAAAGCTCGCTCGGCGAAAATCGCCCAAGCGCGGCCGGGTGGAAAACCTTTTCAACGAATTGCTCTATATCCCCGAGCTTGCCTGCCATCCCAATTTCCGTTTCTGTGTACTGCTCACCCAGCAGGAAGAGATCTGGCGGGACGATGGCGGCGGCTCCTGGAGGCGAAAACATTGGAGCATCGCTGACCGCCGTTTGCTGGAAGTAACCGGGCAGATGGAATTTAACCAGGCCAGCGATTACCTGGCGCTGATCCCGGCCGGTCTCAGCGCGCCTTTCACCCACCGGCAACTGGCCGCCGCGCTCAAAGCCCCGCTCTGGCTGAGCACGCGCATGAGCTATTGCCTGCGCAAAATGGGCTTGCTGGAGGAGCGTGGCAGGCAAGGCCGTGAGCTTTTATTGGCTCCAGCAGGGGTCCCTAATACGGCCAGGTCGGCATGATGCAGGAGCTTAAAGTCGACGGCATCACATTTAATCTTAGGGAATATTCAGGCGAGATCCAAACATGGATTAGCAAGGCTAATCAAGTCAAATTAGTCGAGCGCATCTGGAAGCGCGACCATACGTTGTGGAAACCTGACCCGACGGAGATCGGTAATCGTCTTGGCTGGTTAGATGTGGCTACGCGCATTAAGTCGGAGATTCCCGTACTTCAGGCCTTTGCCCGAGAAGTCAAACGAGGCGGAATCGGCAAGGTTTTGCTATTGGGCATGGGCGGGTCTAGCCTGGCGCCAGAGTTGTTTTCCAAAGTATTCGGCGACAGCAAGGCCGGTCTGGCTCTCGAAGTGCTGGATAGCACTGACCCACAAGCTGTGAGGACAAAAACCCAGACGCATCCCCCCAAAGAGACGCTTTATATTGTTTCAAGTAAATCCGGCAGCACAGTGGAGACCTCTTCACTATTCAAATATTTTTATAATCGCGCCGCTGCCGAACTGGGCGCGGGATCAGCCGGCGCTCACTTCGTTGCCATCACCGATCCGGGCAGCAGTCTGGCGCAGGTCGGCGCTCAACTGGGTTTCCGCAGGATCTTTTTAGCGGATGCTGATATTGGCGGGCGTTACTCAGCACTCTCCCATTTTGGCCTGGTACCCGCCGCGTTGATCGGCGTCGACCTGGTCGCTCTGCTGGACAGCGCCGAAAATATGGCTGCCCGCTGTAAAAATTCGCGGGTGAGCGAAAACCCTGGCGCCTTACTCGGCATCGCTCTCGGTTGCCTGGCCGCCAAAGGCCGCGATAAAGCTACTTTCGTTTTGCCTGCAGCAAGGGAGAGCCTTGGGGATTGGGTCGAGCAGCTTCTGGCCGAGAGCACAGGGAAGGAAGGCAAAGGGATAGTTCCTATCGTCTCGGAACCAAAGCTTACGATAGAAAGCTATGCGCAAGACCGCCTATTTGTGGCCTATAGCCCAGTAACTACGGGACGTAGAGGACACCCAACAATCTCCCTAAGCTGGCAAAACGACAATGAACTGGGCGCTGAATTCTTCCTGTGGGAATTTGCTACCGCAGTGGCTGGTTGGGTGTTGGGCATCAATCCGTTCGACCAACCTAACGTGGAGGAAGCCAAGGTCCGCACCCTCCACTTCCTCGCTGAATACAATAAGGTCGGCAAGCTGCCGAAAAGCCAGGCGGAACCGCTAAACGCACAGACTTTGGATAGTTTCCTAAGCCGCGTTGCAGTAGGCAGCTATATCGCCTTGCAGGCTTATGCTGCTCCCAACCCCCAGTTGACTGAAGCCCTGCAAGGCCTGCGCGAAAAGCTGGCCAGCAAATACAAGTTGGCTACCACCCTGGGGTATGGGCCGCGTTTTTTGCATTCGACCGGGCAGTTACATAAAGGGGATGGTGGCAAGGGGCTCTTCGTGCAATTCGTGGCTCCGCCCCCACTTGATGATCTACCCATTCCCAATGAAGCCGGAATCCCCAACAGCGACCTGGCGTTTGGGGTGCTTAAATTCGCCCAAGCCTTGGGGGACGCTGAGGCTTTACAGGCCGCTGGGCGGCAGGTACTCACCTTCCAGGTCCCGGGCAACCTCGTCGAAGCCCTGCAAACGTTCGGGAAGGCATACAATGGGGAACATGGCTGATCCACGCGATCAATACAAAAAGCAAGCTGCCGAGGCGGCGGTTGAATTCATTGCCTCCGGAATGGCGGTGGGGCTTGGCCACGGGAGCACTGTCCGCCACGCCCTGGAAGCCCTGGCCAGGAAACTCAAAGCCGGCGAGGTTAAACACATCCTGGGGATCCCCTGTTCAAAGCAGACCGAAGCCGAAGCCCAACGTCTAAGGATTCCATTAGCGGATCTCAATGAAATTGGCATCGTCGACCTGACCATCGATGGAGCGGATGAGGTAGATCACCATCTCAACCTGATCAAAGGCGGTGGCGGTGCGCTGCTGCGCGAAAAGATCATAGCTCAGGCCAGCGTTCTAGAGGTCATCGTGGTTGACGAAACCAAGCTCTCAGAAACTCTGGGCGCCAAACACAAACTGCCGCTCGAGGTCTCGCCATTCGGTTGGAGGCGCCAGGTGGACTTCGTTAAGACTCTCGGTGGGACCCCCGAGTTGCGCCTGGACGCAAAGGGGAAGCCGGCACTAAGCGATCAGGGTAATTATCTGCTCGACTGCGATTTCGGTCCGATCAACGACCCGGCGGGCCTGGCCGCAGCGCTGGAAGCACGCAGCGGGGTCGTGGAACACGGCCTGTTCTTAGGCCTAGCCACCGATGTGATCGTGGCCGGTGCTGACGGTTTGCAACACCTGAAAGCCACGAGGGCGTGAAGCTCCACATTCACGAAAACTCAGCCCAGTTGACGGAGGCCGCGGCTGCTTTCGTAGGACAACAAGCTCAATTCTGTATCCGCCAGCGCGGCGTTTGTAACCTGGCGCTCTCGGGTGGCAGCACTCCCTTGGCGCGGTAGCGGTATTTAGCCCGGGTTCCCCTCACCCAAGAAATAGACTGGTCGCGCCTGCATGTGTTTTGGTCGGATGAGCGCTGCGTCCCTCCGGATCATTCCGAGAGCAATTACCACCAGGCACATGATGTTTTGTTAGGGCACGTTCCTGTCCCAGTAGGCAACATCCACCGTTTGAAAGGCGAGCTGGCGCCCGCCGAGGCCGCGGCAGAAGCTAACCGCGAGCTGGCCGCTCATTTTGGCGAAGTCGCAAACCCTATCTTCGACCTGATCCTGTTGGGCTTGGGTGCCGATGGCCACACGGCCTCTTTGTTTCCTGGCAGCGAGGCATTGAAAACCAGCAACCAGTGGGTGGTTGCCAACTACGTTGACCAAGTGGCCGCCTGGAGGCTGAGCTTTACCTACCCATTGATCAACGCCGCTAGAAACATCGTGTTCCTGGTTTCGGGGGAGAAGAAAGCCGCGATGGCAAAGGAGGTTATCGAAGAACGTAACCCAGCCCTGCCGGCCAGCAGGGTGCAGCCTGTTGCCGGTGAACTAATTTGGTTCCTGGACGCGGCTGCCGCGCAAAAACTAAACCGACAATCGCTCAGCGATTAGTTCAATAGGATGTTTGGCAACGCGGCCGGTGCCCGAGGCGATCTGCGCTCGGCAAGATACTCCGGAGGCAAGGACCTGCTGGCCTTCAGCTGCAGCGCGCACCGCGGGGAACAAAGCCAGTTCGCCGATCTGCATGGAGAGTTCGTAATGCTCGGACTCATAGCCAAAAGAGCCGGCCATGCCGCAGCAACCCGAATCGGGCGCCTCCACCTCGAAGCCCGCGGCGTGCAACAGCTTCACTTCGGCCGTGGTGCCCCAGAGCGCCTTCTGGTGACAATGGCCCTGCACGAGGGCTCGGCCAAACGCGCGCGGCGGCGCATAGCCGCGCGCGTCCAGGAACTCGGCGAGCGAATGCACGTTGCGGCCGAGCTCGGCCGCGCGCGCCTCGTCCGGAAAGAGCTGGTGGAGCTCGTCGCGAAACACGGACAGGCACGCGGGCTCGAGGACCACCACCGGCACGCCCGGCTCGAGCGCAGCGAGGATGCGCTCGAGCGCCGTCTTCGCGTTGTCGAGCATGCCGGCGTCGTAGTACGGGCGGCCGCAGCACAGGTGCGCCCGCGGCAGCTCCACGCGGCAGCCGGCGTGCGCCAGCACGCGCGCGGCGGCGAGACCCGTGGCCGGCCGGAAGTAGCCGTTGAACGTGTCGTCGAACAGGATCACGCGCTCGCCTTCGCCCTGCGGCGCGAACTGCGCGCGCAGGCTCTTCGCCGCGAGGCGCGGCAGCTTGCGCGCGGCCGATAATCCGGCGATCGGCCGGCCGAGCGCGCCCAAGGCGTTGGCGAGGCCCGGCGCGCGTGCGGCGAGCGGCGCCCATTCGCCGATCCGCGCCAGCGCCTGCACCGCGGGCGGGCGGATCTTCTTCTCGTAGTAGTGCGACAGGAACTCGGCCTTGTAGGCCGCCATGTCGGTGTGCGTAGGGCAGTCGCTGCGGCAGCCCTTGCATGCGAGGCACCAGTCGAGCGCCTGCCTCACCTCCTCGCTCTGCCAGCCATCCGTGATGACCTCGCCCTGCAGCATCTCCCAGAGCAGCCGCGCGCGGCCGCGCGTCGAATAGCGCTCCTCGCCCGTCGCGCGATAGCTCGGGCACATGGTGCCGCCCGATTTCGACCGGCACTTGCCCATGCCGACGCAGTGCTCGGCGGCACGGCCGAAGCCGTCGCCGACTTCGCTGCGGAAGGCGAACCGGGTCTGCAGGGTCACCGGCTTGTACTGTGGCCCCAGCCGCAGGTTCTCGTCCACGCGCAGCACGTCGCCCGCGGCATTGACGAGCTTTCCCGGATTCATGCGGTTCAGCGGGTCCCAGACGCGCTTGAACTCGCGCAACGCGCGCATCAGCTCGGGGCCGTACATCGCCGGCAGGAACTCGGCGCGCGCCTGGCCGTCGCCGTGCTCGCCCGAGAGCGAGCCGCCGTACTTCACCACGAGCCCGGCCGCTTCCTGCAGAAAGCCGCGCCAGCGCGCCAGGCCCTCGGGCGTTCGCAGCTCGAAGGTGATGCGGGCATGGATGCAGCCGTCGCCGAAATGGCCGTAGAGCGACGTGCGGTAGCCGTGGCGGTCGACCAGCGCCTGGAATTCGCGCAGGTAGTCGCCGAGGCGCAAGGGATCCACCGCGGCGTCCTCCCAGCCGACCACGGGGTCGGGACCGGGCGTGCCCTTCAGATTGAGCGCGGTCGCCGAGGCGCCGGTCTCGCGGATCGCCCAGAGGCGCGCCATCTCGCCGGGGTCGGTGACGATCCTGCCGCGCAAAGAGCTCGCCCTGTCGATCGCCTCCTCCAGCGTGTCGCCGCCGAACTCGATCAGCAGCCACGCCCGGCCCTCGGGCAGCAGCCCGAGGTCCTCGAGCCTGAGCCGGCGCTCGCGCAGCCCGCCGACGATCGGCTCGTCCAGGCCCTCGCAGGCGATGGGGCCCGCGGCGAGGATCTGCGGCACCGCGTCGCCCGCGGCGTACACGTCGGCATAGCCCTGCACCAGCAGCAGGCGGTGGCGCGGGCTCTTCACCAACGTGACCTTCGCCTGCAGCGTGAGGGCGCAGGTGCCTTCCGAGCCCACCAGCGAGCGCGCGACGTTGAAGCCGTTCTCGGGCAGGAGCTGGTCGAGGTTGTAGCCCGAGACGCGGCGCTTGATCTTCGGAAAGCCGGCGCGGATCAGATCGCCGTAGCGATCGGCGAGCATCTTCAGGCCGCGGGTGATCTCGGCCTGGCGGTCGTTGCGCGCGAGGATCGTCTCGAACTGCGCGTCGCCGGTGGGGCCGCACCAGAAGCGCGCGCCGTCGTAGGTCGCGACTTCCAGCGCCTCGATGTTCTCGACCGTCTTGCCCGCCATCACCGAGTGCGCGCCGCAGGAATTGTTGCCGATCATGCCGCCGAGCGTGCAGCGGCTGTGGGTGGCGGGGTCGGGGCCGAAGACGAGGCCGTGGCCCGCCGCGGCGGCATTCAGGCTGTCGCACACCACGCCGGGCTCTGCGAGCGCGCTGCGCGCCGCGGCGTCGATCGAGAGCACGCGGTCCATGTACTTGGAGCAGTCGATCACCACGGCGACGTTCACGCTCTGGCCGCACATCGAGGTGCCGCCACCGCGCGCGAGCACCGGCGCGCCGTGCTCACGGCACACCGCGAGCGCGGCCATCACGTCCTCGGCCGAGCGCGGCAGCACCACGCCGATCGGCACCTGGCGGTAGTTGGACGCTTCCGAGGCATACGCCGCGCGCGCGCCAGCGTCGAAGCGCACCTCGCCCGCGACCGCGGCCGCGAGCGCGGCCTGCAATTGCTTCATGCCGCGAGTGTAGCCGGGTCGAGCGCGCCGATCACGGGCGGCAGCGGGCAGTCGAGCGTCGCCGCTACCGCGCGCACCAGCTCCGCTTCCGCCAGGCGAAACGTGCCGTCGGCGGCGGCGGCCTCTACGCAGGCCTTCAGCACGCGCGGCTTCTGGAAGGGCTGCAGGTGGCGCAGCCGCTCGAGCGCTTCCCCGAGGCGCGCGCTTGTAAGCTCCGCCACGGGCACCGGGCCGGGAAGCTCGATGCCGAGGACGGCCTTGCCCTTGGCGTGCGCCGCGTCGGTGTCGCCTTGCGACGCGTGCGCGATGAGCGAAATAACGAGGTGCGCATCCTGAGCCACCTCCTCGACTTTCCTGAACTTCGTCGGGATGGGCTTGCCCGCGCCTTCGCGCAGGTGCTGGCGCAGCAGCGTTGCCTGCACGAATTCACTCAGCGTCACCTTGCGGT
>Ga0209619_10003543_pt1 | contig 11215 bp, 20 predicted proteins | sample Rifsed16ft3_FD_184011 | JGI IMG/M metagenome (GOLD analysis project Ga0209619, IMG submission 184011) | Soil microbial communities from Rifle, Colorado, USA - sediment 16ft 3 (version 2) | ecosystem: Environmental > Terrestrial > Deep subsurface > Rock core/Sediment | place: Rifle, Colorado... | reverse complement strand
GAATCACGCCCGATTCCGCAAAACAAGCCCGGGATTCTAGGCCCCGACCATCCACACAGGGATTCTCCACCATGTTTATCTGGATAGACCCCCGTCACGAAAATGGTCCAAGCCCGTTCCAGCCGAAACGCCGGGAAAATCGCCCAAAACAAGCCCGCACAGAAACCGACCCCAAAAACAGGGGAGTCTGACTGCGAGATTCTGCGCCGTGAAACTCGTACCGGAACAGACGGTCTGAACCCTTCACTCCACACTGATAGCTCGACTGGGCTGTTTCTGCTCCGACTTGGAAAAACGAACCTCCAAGACACCGTTCTTGTAGCTCGCCCGAGCCGTACCCGGGTCAACCAGGTGCGGCAGCTCCAGCTCCTTGAAATACCGCCTCTTAGGCGACTCAACCTCCACCTTCAGAGACCGGTCAGTAGCCTCCAGACGAATATCTTCCTTCTCCACACCCGGAATCTCAGAGACAACCACAACCTCCCCGTTCGAATCAATAACATCAACCAGCGGCTCACGCTCCTCTTTCAGTAGGGGCCCGCGAGCAGTAGGCTCCACGTTCCCAAACTCTCGAATAACCGGACGCCCATCAGGGCCGACAGACATGGAAAATCCGTAGACAAACGGCAGCGGTCCCTCCTCGACACGCGGCATCTCCATAGCCTTCCGCAGCATATCGTCCATCAACTGGTCCATACGCTCCATCTCTTCAAAAATGTCAAACCACCAGCCAGACCTGTGACGCCGCCTATGCGGCGAATCCTTCGCTGGAGCCATCTGCTGACCAGCCGGCCCGGAACAACCCCGACTATATTGAGGTTGTCAAACCAGAAAGTATCCAGGTCAAATCATGCGACGAACGAGACTGTTTATCTCTGTCCCACGGTAGCCTGTTTCCCCACCATCGCTAAAGGCCCGCCGCGTCGACCGTTTGAACCCGCCCTTTGGAGGATGTAGCCTAAACCTGGGCTTCACGCCTGCACGCCACAACTCCCTCAGCCCCAGCTCGCCAGCCACCAGAGACTTGGCAAGGCTGTCAAACCCGGTACTGCCCAACCTGGACCTAAGGAACTCTTCGTCCAGTCTTCCAGCACCATCCCTCTCAGCCCTCTTCACCAGCAGCGCCGCTAAGACCCCTGGGTCAACCTCTCCCCATGCAACCAGGCTCTGAACCTTTCGCAGCATACCCCTAACCGAAGCATTATCCTCCAGCAGGCGCGCCTGAAACGTCCTCTCCATCATCAACGACTCCATAGTCCTCTCCACCTCAGGCGTATCACCCACAGTTCCCCTCAGCCGAACCGCCAGGAGACAGCGAACAATCGTTTCGGCCGTCATCTTACGACACCCAGTCCTCCTGCGTCACGACACCGTACGTGCGAGCCAACGCGTCAAAAACCGCAAGAGCAGACGATGTCAGCGTGGAAGTGGACCCGTAGGTTCTAGTCCAGCAATCACGAACCCCCGCGAGGCGAAGCACAACCTTCGGAATCTCACCCGCCACCAGTCCCAGCCCACGCGGACCAGGCAAGACGTCAATCCTGACACTGCCACATTTTCCCCTCACAGTGAAAGGCATAGTGTGCCCCTTTCCACAGCCGCATTCCCAGCTGCCGCAGCCACGCCTAACAGGTATTATGTTCAGCTTAGCCTGTATGGTTCCCTTGTCGATCGCGGTTCGGACCTGGCGCGCCTTTCCCTCACCAACACCAATGTACCCGTCGCCGTTCCCGACCGCCACAATCGCTCTGAAACGCGACCTCTCTCCCGCATCAGTCTGCTTCTGGACAAAACCAATACCTAAAACTTCCTGCTGGACGTTCTGAAGCAAAGTGTCCACAATCTCAGGCTCCTTAATCCTCAGACCCTGGGTGAAAATCTCCTCCATCGACACTATCTCCCCCTGCTGAACCAGCTTCCCCAGCTTGGTCTTGGGAACCCAGCCTATTTCCTGGCCCGTCCTCTCGCTCAAGCCCTAGGCCTCCACCTTCATAGACCGAATCTGTTCCCTTAGCTGTCCAAAGTGGGCAGTGAGCTCTTCCGGCTTCAGGCCCCTGCGCAGGTATCCGCCGAACCGTTTCCTATACGTCTCCGCACCCTGCGCCATTGACGACTTTGCAAAGCCAGCGATGTGGCCTCCCTCAACCCGTTCTCCCGATGGTAAGATGTCCTCAGAATGAGGAACCTTAAGACCAGCGTCGGCCAAGCCTTTCAGAGCGGCGTAGAGCCGGGAGCCTTTCGTTGAGGACCGGAGTCCAATGTCAAGGATTGCTTCCGTAACCCCCTTCGCCAGGCCTCGCTTCCCGGCCAGCGCGCCTGTGAGATAGGCTGAGGGAATGTTTCCCGTCCCGGCCTTCCATCCCAGACCCGCTAGTTCCTTCGACGAGGCGGACGCGGTGACCGTATCGCCGCCGGGCCGGGATTCGGCAATTTGCACGTAAACATACCTGTTGCTTATTCTGACTATTGCCCGGGGCTTTCCAGACCTAATCAGGCCAAGGCGCAGCTTGTAGTCTGTCTTGCCTTCTCTCCTGCGTCTGAATGGTACCGAGTATCTCGGGCCGTTGGCCATGTCTTACCTCTTCCTCAGCAGCTGCCGGGCCTTTACATACTCATCGATGTGTGACGAGTTCCTAAAAGCGCCGCCTTTGGCCATTCCAACAAGTGTTCTATAGCTGTCCGGCGACAATTGTCTGCTGTCCCTTAGTCCTCTGAGGTGCCTTCTTATGGCCCGTATCCTTAAGACCCACTGAGTTTTCCCAAGTCCTTGCCCGCGCTTCCTGCTGCCTGCATTCTTCCGTTTCGAAGTACGTACCCGCCCCCGACTGACGCCCGTGATTGGCAGAAGCCTGATTCGGCCTTCTCTAATCAGGGTCTGGATTTCCTCCCGGGTAATTGCCGAACGGACCCTGTCATTCTCCTCTGGGTCAATCCATACTCGGCTCAAACCAGCCTTCAGAAGGCTGGCGGCGAGACGCCTCTGGCTCCTGAGAGTCACTAACCCAGCTCCTCAGAATCGGAAGTTGGTTCAGTCTCGGAGCTTTCCGTAACACTCTTCGACATCTTCGCGGGGGTCGAGGCCTGAGCTTTCTCGACCTCCCCCTGTTCTTCAACAGTGGAAACCCCCTCCCTCCCCGGATTCGCAATCCGTAACCCGAACTCCCTAGCCTTTTCCCGCAGTAGCAGCCGCTTCCTCTCGCCTAGCCTTGCTGAGAACCTTACAATGTGAGACTTCGGGTCAAGCCCGTTCAAGTCTGAAAGCTTCTCGACCAGTCGTTCCGAGAGTCCTCTGGGGTGCAGCCCCTTCAACTTGGAAGCGGTGCCATATCCCACCTTGGCCCTGCTGGGCCAGCCTCCCTTCTCCTTTCGCATGCGGCTCGTGACGCCCCTCGGCCGCCGCCAGGCTTCGTGAACCCTTTTCAGCCTCCAGCTCTCCTGGCGCCTGAACCGGGGCTTTCGCACTCCAGCCACTGGCGGCTAGCCCCTAGGGCCCTGCTCCCTGTGACAGGTTTCCCTTATGGAAGACATATATTCCGTCTAGGAAGACTCTTAGGTCCTTCTTCTTGATTCTCGTCGCGTTCTGGATGTTCGCCGCCGTTTGGCTCACAGCATTCAAGTCCGTTCCCTCAACGATAACGTCTTCGCCTCTAACAGTAACCTTCACCCCGTCGAGGACCTTGGCGAATCTAGGCGTTTTTTCACCCGTGAAGTTCTCAATCCTCAACACCCTGGCCTTCTCTTCCATCTTCACTGTAACCGGAAAGTGTGCGTAGACAGTTCGGAGGCTGTACCTGTAGCCCTCGTTTACACCCCTAATCATGTTTCGTACGTGGGCTGCAGCGGTCCCCAACATTCCAGCTTCTCTCTTTCTCGGCCAACGGGTGACTATTTCGACCACGCTATCCTTCACAGTGATCGTTACAGGTAGGTGCGATAGGTCGTCTTGCAGACTTCCCAAGGGTCCATGGGCTCTCACATTCCGGCCTTCAACCTCTACAGTGACCTGTGGGGGAACTGTGATTGTTCGTTGCAGACTTTCTGGAGGCGGCATTTCTCTCCCCTCAGTAGACGTAGCCTAGGAGCTGGCCTCCCGCCCCACTTTCTCGAGCGTCCTTGTGTGATACGATTCCTTTGGAGGTTGTGAGGACGAGAATTCCTACATCCCTGGACGGGAGGTATCGTTTTCCCCATTTTTCAAATTCTGAAACGCTGGATGAGAATCGGGGCCTAACGGTTCCACAGTCGTTTATTCTGCCTAGTAGTTGCACCTTGAATTTTCCGCCCCGCCCATCGTCTACGAACTCAAACTCGCCTACATATCCATATCTCTGCATGACTCTGAGTACGTGTCCCAGCAGCTTGGACGCGGGGTAGACTATGCATTCATGCTTGTGTCTTCGCTCATTGTTGAGAATCGACGAAAGCATGTTGGATAGGGGTTCCATGTCTTGTCACATGTACTTCTTGAAGCCCAGACCGCGTGCGACTTCTCTAAAGCATTGTCTGCAGAAGTTTAGTCCATACCTCCTGATTATGGGACCGTATTGTCCGCATCGCTTGCATGGCCTGCTGCCCTTGCCGAACTTTCTAGACTTCTTAGGCTTGATTTTGGCCGTTGAACTCACCTAAGGACCTGGGTCTTGAAGTTATTCTGCATGAAATCAATCGCCTCGTCTTTAGAGACATAGTGACTCTTTCCGATCCTGGATGGCCTTAGGGACCGGCTTCTAACCCTGTACCCAGGACGCTGCAAAGTAATATGCACCGTCGCGCCGAAAATGCCCAGCTCCGGGACGTATTTCGTGCCCGGAATTTCAATGTGCTCCTTGATGCCGAATGAGAAGTTACCGTAGTCGTCGAAGGCAGTGGCCTTGACCTTATTACTAATCGCTTCGAGAGCCCGAGTCAAGAATTCGACGGCGTGGTCCTTCCTCAGGGTTACCACAGCTGCTATTGGCTCTCCCTTTCTCACCCCAAAGTCCTTTATTGCATTCCTGGCTCGTTTTGTAACAGGCGTCCGGCCAGTCAACTGGTTCAAGACCTTCTTCGCCTTTTCCAAGGGTTCACCGGATTTTCCAGTAGCAATGTTCAGGGTGATTTTTCCAACCGTTATCTTCCGGAGCGGATTTGGCTTGGGCGGGTTAGTCTCTTGCACCAGTATCACCTGTCCAAAGCTACCAGTGGGCTATCTGTACCAACGGGTATTACGTAGTCAGCCGGTGTCTCGAACGAGTCTCCTGCTGTTTCGATCTTGGCCATCTTGGGACGTGCGTAGGACGCTTCGCTGATGGACGCGATCTTTCCGTACATTCCCTGATTCTTGCCGTCTGTAACGAGGCCAATCGATCCCTGCTTGAGCGGGACGTACCTCTCGACTCTCTGAGTGGGAATGGCAAGCTGGACTGCCCCGCCAACCGCAACTTCCTCGTCACCCTTTCGAAAATCCTTCGGATTGACGGTAAGGTTCCTGCCGTCATGCAGGCTAATCTGAAGCCGCCCTCCGCCAATTATCCTCTTTCCAACAATCTTGCAAAGTTTGTGCTCCGACTCCTTTGGGTCTATGGGAGACAGTGAGAGCCCTCGACGAGGCTTTGGCAATACCCGGAATACATTATCGATTCCTTCTATTTGGATTACGTCCATTAGCCCTGTTGGAAAATTGCGGTCTCTCCGAATCAAATGGTCTACTTTGACCTTGGAGCTGCTGATAATGCGCGTGGCTTCCTTCGCTGTTCTGGCGTAGCCGAGACTCTCTCTGATTATGAGAATGAGAGGGAGGCTTTTGCTTCTGGAGTGTGGTCCCGGCCTTGTCATAGGAGCCCAGTTCGCTTCCTTTCGCTGGATTGGCCAGAAGGCGGGCGCATGCTCCCTTTTGAGCTGTCTGGGGCCGGACTTTCGGGCCATTTTTTCTTACGCCGTTTTACCTTTTTCTGCTAAGAGTCCTGTGCGCCACTTGTCCGAAAGGTTGAGGCTTGTGACGAGAACTTTGCTCGGGTGGACTGGGAGTTTTGAAGATACTCCCGCTGCTTTTTCCCTTGTCATTCCCTCGACATAGACCCGTCTGCTATTGTAGTCTACTCGTTCAACCTTGCCTTCGAGCCCGGCGAAGTCTCCTCTCATTATCCGAACGCTGTCTCCCGTGCGAAGGGGAAGGCGTCTGATTCCATGTTTCTGGACCAGGTCGTCTGAGAGGGGCGAGGACAACAGCTTCCTACGAAGATGCTTCGGAGCCTGGAAGACCTTCTTTCTCTGTTTCGAGGGTTTAGCTGAGGCCATGCTATATCACCGTGCTGGCAAGGTTAGCCACGCGAGGCCATCTCTCAGCCGCCTCTCGAGCGACAGGCCCCCTAATCTCTGTTCCCTTGAGTTCTCCTTCAGGAGTCATGATAACAGCGGCATTGTCCTCGAAGGACAACCGCGTCCCGTCGGGCCTCCGCAAAGCACGGGCCTGCCGGATAACCACCGCTGGGAATACCTGTTTCCGCAGGTCAGGAGCACCCTTTGAGACAGAAACCATAATCATGTCTCCCACACAGGCTGATGGTACTCTTCGGAGCCGGCCGTGATATCCGCGTACGTTGATGAGCTTCAATTCTTTGGCTCCTGTGTTGTCGGCGCAGGCGAGCCTTGACCCCACAGGTAGTCCTCTGGCTATTCGTGGGCGGTATTCGACCATTCCACGTGCGCTGACCGCTCGCGTCTTTGGCGCTGGCATTTCCTATGCAGTGCCCCCTGTCCTTTCGACAACTACAAAGCTTACTTCCTTGCTTATCGGCCTGCATTCGGCGATGGTGACCCTGTCGCCCTCGAGTGCCCCAATGCATGGGGGGTTGTGCGCGAGCATTCGGCTAGTCCTTCTCTCATAGCGGTCATATTTTGGGTGGTAGTGCAGGTAGGCTCTTTCTATTGAGACTGTTTTTGGCGAACGGGACCCTGATATTGTTCCTCGAAACACCCTACCTCTAATCGATAACCTGCCGTGAAACGGGCAGAGAAGATCATTGCAGCCTGCTCTGGGAGGTCTAACGTCTAGCCCGATATTTCTCAGCGCCATCGTCCTACTCCCCTCTTAATCCTGTCTTCAGGCCGGAAGGTCAATCGTGATCCGTCGAGGAATGACTTCTCCCCAGAGGGAGATTCGACGAGAAAGCTCGTACCCGACTTCGGAACAGTACGGAATTTCCCATCGGTTTCGATGCTGAGTGTGTTCTTGGTCTCATCTCGGACAATCCCCGCGACGCCAGCCAGCGTTGGGTCGCTCGAGGAGTTGACTAGTATCTTGAGACCTATGAGCTCGTGCGCACCCATGTTCTCTCCGTTGGCGGTCACTAGGGGGCCTCCTTTGCTGATGCCGTGGACATTGCAGTAAGTAGTCGTGCCAAGGTCCGCCTCAGCTCCCGGATTCTGGCAGGGTTCTCCACAGTTCCGCCAGATCTGACCGAGGTCCTTATCGTTGTTAGTTCTGCTCGCAATTCAGTTATCTTCTTAACACGTTCCTCTGGAAGCATCTGCTTGACCTCACGCTTTCTCAGAATCGCCAACTTTCTCCTCCTCTCCCTGTACGTTCTCTACGGCCTCTGTCTTGTCTGCGCTGGTCGGCTCCGGCGATGCCGATTCGGTCACTGGTTTACTGGGCCTCATAATGGGCTTGTCGATAAAATCTACACCGGGTGGAAGAACGCGGACATTTATCCCGAAGAGACCCTGTTTCAGCTGAACGTCGACAACTGCAGTCCGAAGGTTCTTGAGGACCGGGTCCCCGACGCGTGGGAGATATCCGGCTCTGAACTTTTCGTATCGAGCGCGCTCTGTTGTGAGCTTGCCCCTGATGGTAATCTCAACACCGAGTGCGCCGGACTCGATTACTCTCTGAATCGCCCAGTAGGCTGATCTCCGGAAGTGAACACCTCTCTGTAGGGCCTGTGCTACCTGGGAAGCGACGACCTTTGGGTCCTGCTCAGGGACCTCAATGGTCGCCACGGAAAGCTGTGGGTTTTCGATACCAAACTTTTCTTCCAGGAGCTTAGTCAGGTCTCTGATGCTCTGTCCTCTTCGGCCTATGACCATGCCTGGCTTTGCGGCGTAGATGACGACTCTGGTTCCTACTGGACTCTTTGTCAGCTCGACTTTGCTGTACCCGGCCCGCTTCAATTCCTGCGCGAGATGCTCGTCAATTTCCAGACGGCGAGAGACGTCCTTGATGAAATACTTGGTTACGGACATACCCTACGCCTCGTACCCCACTAGCTCGATGTGAGTTAGGACCCCTCTCAGGAGGTCGGAGCGGCCGAAGGCCCTCGGGTTCCTCCGGGGAACCTTGGTGCCCCTTTGAGAGGCGGCGTGCACTATTCGAAGCCTGTCAATGTCCAAGTTTCGATATTCGGCGTTAGCCTCTAACTCCTCGAGGAGATGTAATAGTCGACCTGCGGCCTTCTGAGGGAAGCGACCTGCGAAGAAAGGTTCCGCTAGTTGTCTCTTGTGGGGGACTTCTTTCTTGTAGCGACGGTATGCTATTGCTTGTTTTTTCTCAATAACGCGTTCGAGGAGTTTCTTGGCCTCAGGGAGCTTCATGCCTCTGATTGTCCGACAAAGTTCAACAGCCGCTTTCGGGGATATCCGTAGCTCTCGGCCTGCGCACTTTACAGTGCGGTCTGGATCTAGCCCTGTGACCGAGTAGCCCCATTCTGGCATTGTCTATCCCGAAGCTTTCGGAAGCCGTTTTGTTCGCCCTAAAAAGGTTGGCAGGTTATGGTCCGCGGAGTATGTTACTCCTCGGCAGGGATGTTGGGTTACTGTAGCTTATTCTGGTTTTGCTGAGCCTTACCGCTGGTTACTATGGAAGCTGCGATCGAGAGAGTGCACACTGGGGTTCCAGGCCTTGACCATGTACTGGAAGGAGGGTTTCCCCGCGGGGCTAGAGTCCTCCTTGCGGGAGGAGCAGGGTGCGGCAAGACCATCTGCTGCGGACAGTACCTCTACAAGGGTGCTACGAAGTTCGGCGAGCCTGGCGTGTACGTGTCCACGGAGGAGCCTCCGTCCGAGTTTCGGGCGAACATGCTACGGTTTGGCTGGGACTTCAAGAAACTAGAAGAGGACCGGAAAATCGGCATTGTAGACGCGGTATACCAGCGCGTTGAGTCGGAGGTTACCGAACAGGAAAGCCTTCAGTCAATCCTTTACAACCTTAGGGCAAAGCTTGCCGAGGTCAAAGTCCTCGTGGAGCAACTTGGAGCCAAACGGCTCGTGGTGGACTCGCTTCCCGGGTTCGGCTTTAGGGTGACCGACCTGAACACTCTGCGCGAAATCTTCCTTGAGGTAGGACTCTTGCTCAAGGACGTCGGCACGACGACCCTGATGACTACTGAGATTGTGGAAGGTTCGGGCCTCATCAGCAGGTATGGTATCGAGGAGTTTCTGGCGACGGGCGTAGTGGTGCTGGCGCTGGTGAAGCAGAGTTCGCCATTGAGGAAAGTGTTCGTCAGGAAGATGCGGGGTACGAGCCATAGCCTGAACGATTTCGCCTTCACTATAGGCCGGGAGGGTATGGTGATCAAGGGTCCGATAGGGGTTCGAAGCGTGAGTCGTGGCCGAAGGCACCTCCATGCTACTGGGAGAAAGCGCCGGGGCCACTGAGCAGGGCTTCGAAGAAGTCGTAGCAGCAGGTCACGCCGTATCCGAGGAGGGGGAGGTAGTGGAACAAGGAGTTCAAGGGGGGGTCTATCCTCCAAGGAACCAAGACTACGGGGATCAGGACGTACTGGGCGGACAGGTGAGATAGTTTGACCAGTTTGCGAAGTGGTATTGCAGCGTTTGATGATAGTCTGGGCGGGCTGCCAGCGGGCAGCATCGTCCTCTTTCTTGGAGAGGCTGATACTGGCATGACTGTTTGTGCGCAGCAGATTCTGCACCAGGGTTTGCTAGATGGACGACCTGGGGTCTATTTTACTACTGGCCGGTCTTGGGAGGATGTTGTTGCGGAGATGGGCGTGTTTGGCTGGGGTCTTGGCGGGTTTTTCGAGCAGCGCAGGATGTGGTTTATTGACAGTTTTAGCATGAAGAGGGAGAGGGCTACGGGGGAGGTCTCTTGGGACATTGGGCCGGCTAATTTGCTGATGAAGGAGTTTCCGAGGGTTGTTGCTCCTTTGGGTACTTGTACTATCGTGGTTGATAATCTGAGTGATGTTATTCGTAGTGCGCCTTTTCCGGCTGTGGAGCAGACTCTGAAGATTTTGCAGTCGCACGTGCGGGCTACTCGTGGCTTGTGCGTGTTGCTGGGGTCTAAGGGTATTCACTCTGAGCATGTGGAGAACACTGTGAAGCATTTGAGTGATGGTGTTGTGGACTTGTCGACTGAGCCGTTTGGTGGGGAGGAGTATGCGCGGAAGATGAGGGTGTTGAAGATGCCGGGTGTCTTGGCGGAGATGAAGGTCTACGCGTACCGTGTTGGGCCGGCGGGTATTGAGATGGCTGCTCTGCACAGGGTGAGGTAGAGTCATGACTGTGAGCTTGCAGGTCGAGGTCATTGTTGGGCTTCTGACGAATACGTGGTTTCTGGTGACTTTGCTTGTTAGCACGTGGGCTGGTATGTTTTACTGGTTTGTCCACAGGAGGCGTGACGGGCCGAAGACCGGTCCTACGCCGTCTGCTGGTAGCGTGAATTTTCCGCTGGGGAAGTCGCGGATGTCGGAGGAGGATATTTTCCGGATCTTGACGACTACTGAGGTGAATATTCAGATTGTCAGGATTTGTGAGACTCCTAAGACTGCGCGGGAGGTCTCGAAGGGCCTGGGGGAGATTTATCCGGGTCATAGGGAGAAGGGGTTTCCTGCTGACAAGCTGGGGGAGCACTTGGCTAACCTGGAGCGTTTGGGGGCTGTGAAGTTCAATGGGGAGCGCTGGGTTGCTAGTGATGTTGGTGTGAAGATGGTCCGGAAGTATTTCGGCTAGGGCTCTTCTGTCTCCCGGTTCTTCCTCTGGTCTTGTGTCTCAGGACTATGTTGTCCTCCCCGTGCTTTTTTCGGGATGACGATTGGCTGTTTGGGGCTTGTTTTAGAGGTATCTCGCGGGTCCGGGTTTGAAATCATAGTTTCTGAGGTGTGCAATCTATCTGCTCTTGACCGGGTTTTCAGCGTGAAATTCGTGCAATCCATCCGCCCGTGCGTAGAGTCTTGAAAGGGCCTGGTACTGGCCACATCGAGGCTAAATGAGCTTGAAC
>Ga0209619_10003542_pt1 | contig 11217 bp, 13 predicted proteins | sample Rifsed16ft3_FD_184011 | JGI IMG/M metagenome (GOLD analysis project Ga0209619, IMG submission 184011) | Soil microbial communities from Rifle, Colorado, USA - sediment 16ft 3 (version 2) | ecosystem: Environmental > Terrestrial > Deep subsurface > Rock core/Sediment | place: Rifle, Colorado... | reverse complement strand
CCCGCCAGCACGCCGAGGTTCGCGAAGATGTACATCGAGGTCATCCGAGCGTCGATCGGGAGCTGGTTCCCGTTCAAGACGAAGGAGCGGGTGAACATCTGGTGGCACTGGATATCCCCGAACGCGTACACAATCTGCGCGTGGAGGGGGAACGTCGCCCACACCTCCCCGAAGTCAAGGACGTTCGCGCCGCCCTCCTGGTGCCCGTGGAAGGACCCCGGAGGGACCATGTAGGGGCCGAGGAACAGGGAGGCGGTCCAGACGAGGTTAAGGACGAGGACCGCGAAGAGGGCCCTGCTCCACGTGAGCCGTTGCCAGATCGCGGAGGCCACGTCCCAAGGTACGGACGGGAACGGAATAAACCTTTCCCAGAGGGGCTGCCGCCCGCTCACATCGCGCGCTTGGCGGGGTTCTTGTCGAACGTGGTCTTGCAGCCCGGCGAGCAGAAATAGTACGTCTTGCCCTGGTACACGGAACTGCCCGCGGCCCGCTTCGGGTCCACCATCATCCCGCAGATCGGATCCTTCTCCATGATTCACCTCCTTGGGGTCCACCTATCTGGATTCGGACGGCCTCAGAGCGTCGGCTTGAAGCGGCGCAGGGTCATCGAGTTCATCACGACGGACACGGAGCTGAAGCCCATCGCCGCGCCCGCGAGGATGGGATTCAGCACGATCCCGATCCCCGCAAGGACGCCCGCCGCGAGGGGGATCAACGCCGTGTTGTAGAAGAACGCCCAGAACAGGTTCTGCCGGATCTTCTGGACCGTGCGACGGCTGAGCTGGATCGACGCGACGACGTCCCGCAAGTCGTCCTTGATCAGGACGATGCCGCCGGCCTCCATGGCCACGTCCGTGCCGCTCCCGAGGGCGATCCCGACGTCGCTCTGCGCCAACGCGGGCGCGTCGTTGATCCCGTCGCCGACCATCGCGACGACCTTGCCTTGGATCTGGAGCTCCTTAATCCTCTCCGCCTTCTGACCCGGGAGGACTTCCGCAATCGTTCGGTCGACCCCCGCCTGGCGGGCGATCGCCTCCGCCGTGCGGCGGTTGTCCCCCGTGAGCATGAGGACCTCGATACCCATCGCCTTCAGGGCGCGCACCGCGTCGACGGAGTGGTCCTTGAGGGTGTCGGCCACGGCAATCACGCCAGCGAGCTTCCCGTCCACGGCCAGGATCATCGCGGTCTTCCCTTCGCCTTCCATCCGTTGAAGGACCGCCTCGGCCGCGTCGACGGAAATCCCGGCGCTCGACATGAGCGTCCGATTGCCGAGCAGGACCGCTCGCCCGCCGATCCGCGCTCGGATCCCGTGGCCCGGGATCGCTTCGAACTCCCGCGGGTCCTCGAGGGCGGGACTCCTCTCGGTCGCCGCGCGCACGACCGCCTCGCCGAGTGGATGTTCGGAGCCTTTCTCGGCGGAACCCGCGAGGTGCAGGATCTCCGCCTCGGAGAAGGGACCGAGCGGGGCCACGTCCGTCACGGACGGCTTGCCCTTCGTCAGGGTGCCGGTCTTGTCGAACACGACCGTCGTGAGCTTGTGGGCCTTCTCCAAGTACTCGCCGCCCTTGATCAGGAGGCCGTTCTCGGCCCCCTTCCCCGTGCCGACCATGATCGCCGCGGGCGTCGCGATGCCCAGGGCGCACGGGCACGCGATGATGAGGACCGCGATGAAGAAGACGAGGGAATGGCCGATCGACTGCCCGAGCGGGATGAACCACCAGAAGAAGGTGAACGTCGCGATGGCCACGACCGCAGGGACGAAGACCGCGGAGACGCGGTCCACGAGCTTCTGGATCGGCGCGCGGGCCACCTGGGCGTCCTCGACGAGCTTGATGATCTGGTTCAGCGTCGTGTCCGCCCCGACGCGGGTCGCCTTGATCTTCAGGAGGCCGGTCTTGTTGATCGTCGCCCCGATCGCCGTGTCGCCGACCTCCTTGTCGACCGGGATCGATTCGCCGGTGACCATCGATTCGTCGATCGCAGAGAATCCCTCGACGATGATCCCGTCCACGGGCACCCGTTCGCCCGGACGTACGACGAACAGGTCATCCACCTGGACGAGTTCGATCGGGATCTCCTCCTCGCGTCCGTTGCGCACGACACGCGCGGTGCGGGGCGCGAGATCCATGAGCTTCCGAATCGCATCGCTCGCCCGGCCCTTCGCGATCTCCTCGAAGTACTTCCCGAGGAGGATGAGGCCGATGATCACTGCCGCGGTGTCGTAGTACGTCCCCTTGTCCGCGAGGACGAAGCCGAGGAGAGGAAGGAACGTCACGACCGCGCTGTACCCCCACGCGGCCGTCGTGCCGATCGCGATGAGCACGTCCATGTTCGCGCTCCGATTCCGGAACGCGTCCCACGTGCCGCGGTAGAACCGCCACCCGGCGACGAACTGGACCGGCGTCGCGAGGATGAAGAAGACGAGGTTCACGGCCTCGTCGAGACCCATGAGCCACCACCCGAGCCCCTGACCGAACGTCACGACGAACATCGGGAGCCCGACCCCCAGGCTGAAGGCGATGAGCCGCTTGAGCCGCGCCATCTCCTTCTCCGGCGCCGTGAAGGTCTCGAGGCACGTCTCCGAGCAGAAGTAGGACTTCCGGCCGCGGACGACCGCGGTCAGCGTGGACATCGTCTCGTCCACGTACATGCCGCACACGGGATCCGTCGCCATGGTCTCGTCACGTCTCGCCCGAGGACGAGACGACCCATCCTCCTTGTTGGTTCTGCTTAACGATTGTAAAGCCTCCCTTATGGGGTTGTGCCCGCGCCTAGCGGTACATCTCCGAGGGGATTGGCTCGCCCTTGACCACGGGCTTCGCCATCTGCTTGAGACGCTGAAGGTGCTCCTCGAGGCCGCGGGCCTGCTCCTGCAGGGGCGCGAGGTCGATGCGGATCTCCGGGAGGAGCGTGTCGAGCGCGCGCACGAGCGCCACGCCCGCGCGGGCGTCCGGCATGTCTCCGCGGGCCTCCGCGAGGAGCGCGATCACGTCCGTGTTGCGCCAGCGACCCTCGTTCAAGAGGACGCCGGTGACGCCCGTGATCATCCCCGTCTCGAGCTGCGGGATCCCCCGCTTGTCCAGCTCGGCGCGCGCGCGGTCCGTGCTGCCGACGCCCCAGACGGGGGGCTCTTCCGCGGCGGGCGTGCCCTCCTCGGTCGGAAGGCCCTCGAGCGGGATGATCTGGCGGCAGCCGTGCTCGTGCGCCCACCGCATCAGGGCATAGGCCAGGGGCCGGTGGGTCGCCATGGGGAGCGGCATCTCGCAGATGAAGACGGCGAGCCGCGGGTCCTTCGACGCGTACACCCGGGCGGGGAACTTCGGCTTCTTCGCGTAGACCATCGAGAGCGAGGGGAAGTCCGGCGACTCGAGGGCGCACACCTGGTCGACCTTCAGCATCGTGATCAAGTACGTCGCGGTGATCGTGCTCACGAGGCCCACGCTCGGGAAGGCCGCGACGACGGTCCCGCCTTTCATGTCGATGTCCTTGAACGTCCGCAGCTCGACGTCGGCCAAGGGATTCCTCCGCACCGCGATGCGGTCTCTCGACTAAGTAAATTTGGCTCGTGTCGCGGACGTGCCCGCCATCCCCCGGACCGATGCGATTTTCTAGCGATTGTATATATAGCCGGTACCCGAAGGCCAAGTCGAGGCACAACCTCGAACCGGGTCGGGACGGAACGGTGGGAGCGATGATCCATTCCTCGGAGTCGACCACGTCGCGTCGAGCGATCGCCGCAGGGCTCCTCCTCGTGATCTCGACCGCGATGATCAGCGGCGTCTCGACGTTCGTGAACTTCTGGGCCGTGCAGGGTTCGAATTCCGACGCGTTCATCACGGCGCGCAACCTCATCGTGGCGGCGCTCCTCGTGCCGATGGCCCTCCTCGCTCGGAGGGAGGTCCGCGTGCTCCTGCGCCGGGTGGACTGGGCGCGACTCGCGACGATCGGACTCGTTGGCGGCGCGATCCCCTTCGTCCTCTTCTTCCGCGGCCTCCAGATGGCGGGCTCCTCGGGCGCGGCCACCGCGACGTTCGGCTATCGCACCCTGTTCGTCATGGCGACGATCCTTGGCGTCGTGTTCCTGAGGGAGCGGTTCTCGTCGCGGATCGTCCTCGCCGCGGGCCTCCTCCTCGGGGGCAACGCGCTCCTCCTGTCGATGACCGCACCCGTGTGGTCGGACGGCACGCTGTTCGTCCTCGCGGCCACGGGCCTGTGGGCGGGCGAGTTCACCCTTTCCAAGCGGACCTTGCGGGACCTGCCCTCGTCCACGGTGGCCCTCGGCCGGATGGGCTTCGGAGGCATCTTCCTCGCGGCCTACCTCGTCGTCTCCGGTCAAGCGGCCGCTGCGATCGGCCTTAGCCCGGCACAGTGGGCGTGGATCGGCCTCAGCGCGTTCCTCCTGTTCGGATTCGTGACCACGTGGTATTCGGGCCTCCGGACGGTCCCGCTGTCCACCGCCACCTCCGTCCTCGTCCTCGCCTTCCCGATCACGTGGGCCCTGGGCGCCCTGGCGGGCCGCACGCCCGTCGGGATCGCGCAGGCGGCCGGCGCCACGGTCGTCGGGGTGGGCGCCGTCGTGGCGATCGGGGCCGCCTCCCTCCGGGAGACGTGGGACTTCGTCCTCGTCACGACCCGAGCGAAACTCGCGAAGGTCGCGGGGCGATGAACGGAGTCCAGCTCGGAGCGCGATTCAGTATCGCGACGAACCGCTTGCGGTTCTGCGGTCCCGACGAGGCCGAGCCCCTGCTGTTCCGCGCGATCGTCGAGGGCCGGGACATCCAGGCCGCCGGAGGGGCCCTCCTGAAGTTCGAGGCGCTCGAGCCCTATCTGACCGCCATCGCGGAGAAGAACGGTCGGAACCCGCTCGATCACGAAGTGGCCGAGGCGTACTGGATCGGCAACGAGCTCTTGGACGACTTCACCCGTGACGACTTCCGGCGGCTCCTCGAGCGCCTGCGTCGGAAGGGACTTCCCGGTCCGGTCGCCCGCACGCTCGCGGACCATCTGCCCAAGCGGCCGATCCCGCATCACATGTTCCACGTGGCCTACGTGGGCGTGGGCTCCGTCACGGGGCATGTGGAAACGACACTCGACAACATGGACAAGTGCCGGCCCTCCTGGGCCCGAGTGGTCCGCGCCGACGGCGCGAACCTCTATGTCGAGCGTCCGGGACTCGCCCTCGAGGCCGGGCGGCTCGTGATCGGGCTGACGCGTGCGCACAAGGTCCCGTTCGACCCACGGATCCTCCCGGGAGTCCATGAGGGGGACTGGGTCGCGATCCACTGGGACTGGCCCGCGATAGTCCTCGAGACGGAGGACCTCGGGCACCTCCAGGAATATACCCGCCGGTCCCTCGATGCGGCGAACGAGGCCCTCCTCGCCTTACGGGTCCTCTAGGACCATCGTCGCACGCCGCACGATCAGGCCTCGGCCGCCGCGGAACTCCAGGTCGGCCCCGCAATCCGGGCACGACGCCTTCGGAATCCCGTGCTCCGCCGGGGGGACGAAGTCGAAGGCCTTCGGCGCGTTGCACGCCGGGCAGAACGCGACCGCAGGTGCGACCGTCACGTGCAGATCCGTCTCCTCGAGGACGGTGCCGATGGCCTCCGCGCGGAACGCCCGGCGAAGCGTCTCCTCGCGCAATCCCTCGAGCTGGCCGAGCTCCACATCGATGGACCGCACGCCGGAGGCCGAGCGACGATCGACCTCCGCGAGGACCGCTTGGACGATCTGCTGCGCCATCACGGTCTCATGCATCGAGGGCGCCGACCTCGTCCCAGGCCTCGAGCATCGCTTCCGCGTCCCGCGCGTCCACGGTCATCATGGCCACGCCCCCTTGGACGAGGACGTAATCGCCCGGTTTCACGGAGAGCCGGCTCACGTCGACTTCGCGGACGCGGCCCTGGGACTCGACGATCGCCCGGTCTCCCTCGACCGAGCGCACCCGGAACGGGATCGTGAGGCACATCTCGCTTCCTCTTGTCTGAACGCCCTGCCACCGAGATAAACTTCGACCTTGCCGATACCTGCAATACATACATTATGGTAGCGACGTACTAATCCGGCCACTCTCGTCGATATCCGTGGCGAGAGTGTGATCGAGATCCGATTCCACGGGAGGGGCGGCCAGGGGACCGTCATCGCCTCGGAGCTCCTCGCGCAAGCCGCGTTCATCGAAGGGAAGACGCCGCAGAGCTTCCCGTTCTTCGGCGTCGAGCGCCGCGGGGCGCCCGTGACCGCGTTCACGCGGATCGATGACAAGCCGATCCAGGTGCGGACGAGCATCATGACGCCGGACATTGTCGTCGTCCTGGACCCAGGCCTGCTCCGCACGATCAACGTGACCGCGGGGCTGAAGCCGACCGGCCTCTTGCTCGTGAACACGGACCTGCCCCCGGACCGACTCGGGATCGACTTCATGGGCCGTGTTGCGACGGTCGATGCGACGGGCATCGCCCTTGCGCACGGCCTCGGCTCGCGCGCGACGCCCATCGTGAACACGGCGATCCTCGGGGCCTTCGCCCGCGTGAGCGGGCTCGTCGGCCTTCCGTCGGTCCTCGAAGCGATCGCGAAGTTCGTGCCCGCGAAGAAGGACGCGAACCGCGCGGCCGCGGAAGACGCGTTCGACCATGTAACGCAATTCGAGGTGATCGTTCGATGACGTCCTACGAGACCGTCGAGGACCTCCCGGAGGTCTGCATCGCGACCGAGCCGAGCGACCAGATCGAGACCGCGAGCTGGCGCACGATGCGGCCCGTGATCCGACTCGAGGCGTGCACGAAGTGCAATGTCTGCTGGAAGTTCTGTCCGGACATCGCGATCGCGATCAACGAAGAAGGCTACCCGGTCGTCCTGCTGGACTATTGCAAGGGCTGCGGGATCTGCGCGGAGGAATGCAAGCCGCGCGCGATCGACATGGTGAAGGAAGGGTGACCATGCCGGTCCAGGTGATATCCGGGAACTACGCGCAGGCCTACGCGGCGAAGCTCGCACGCGTGCAGGTGATCTCCGCGTATCCGATCACGCCGCAGACGACAATCGTCGAGAAGCTCGCGGACTTCGTCGCCTCCGGCGAGCTCCAGGCGGAGTACATCAAGGTCGAGTCGGAGCACAGTGCGATGCAGGTGTGCATCAGCGCAGCGGGCATGGGCGCCCGCACGTATACGGCGTCCTCGAGCCAGGGCCTCCTGCTCATGCACGAGCTCCTGCACTGGGCGAGCGGGATCCGCGCGCCGATCGTCATGGGGGTCGCCAACCGCGCGATCGCGCCTCCCCTCTCGATCTGGACGGACCACAGCGACACGATCGCGCAGCGGGACACGGGCTGGATCCAGTACTACGCGGAGAGCAACCAGGAGGTCCTCGACACGGCCCTTATGGCCTTCCGCCTCGCGGAGCACGAGGACGTCCGGCTGCCCGCGATGATCGCGGAGGACGCGTTCTACCTCTCCCACACGGTCGAGCCGGTCGACGTGCCGAGCCAGGAGGAGGCGGACGCCTTCTTGCCGCCACGCAAGGCGAGGGACATCGTCCGGCCGGGCGAGGCGACCCGGCTCGGCTCGTACATCGGTCCCGATCTCTACATGGAGTTCCGCTACAAGGTCGCGCGGGCGATGGAGCGCGTGCCCGCCACGATGGCGGCGGTCGAACACGAGTACGAGCGAATTACGGGACGGAACCACGGGGGCCCCCTGCCACTGTACCGCGCAGATGACGCGGATGCGGTCCTGGTCACGATGGGGACCGCGACGACGACGGCCCGCTCCGTGGTCGATGCCTTGCGGGCCCGGGGGGAGAAGGTTGGGTTGGCCAAGCTCCGCGTGTTCCGTCCCCTTCCCGTCCACGAGCTGCGGGAGCTCGCGAGGACGGTCGACCGGATTGGCGTCCTCGACCGCTCGTACACCGGCGGGTTGGTCGGAGCGGCGTACTCGGAGGTCGCCGGTGCAATGTACCACGCACGAGAGCGCCCGATGCTCCAGAACTTCATCGCGGGCCTCGGCGGCCGGGACATCACGCCGCCCATGGTCGAGCAGATGTATCGCCGGCTGATCGGCGCCGGCGGATCAGAAGTCGAGTGGATCGGACTCAAGGAACGCAAGGAGGTGGCCTAAGATGGCGAGACTCACGATCCCGTACGAGGAGTACATGCGCAGCGGGCACGCCGCGTGCCCCGGGTGCGGCGCGACCCTCGCGATGCGCTACCTGTTGAAGGGAATCGGCCGCGACGCGATCGTCTCGATCCCAGCGTGCTGCTGGACGGTCATCGGAACGCCGTTCCCCACGACGGTCCTCAACGTCGGGATGATGGACAGCGCGTTCGAGGCCACGGGCGCGTCGATCAGCGGCCTGCGGGCGGCCGCGGACGCACTGAAGCTCGAGGGCGTCACGATCGTCGGCTTCGCCGGGGACGGCGGCACGGTGGACATCGGGCTTCAGGCCCTGAGCGGCATGCTCGAGCGGCGCACGGACGCGATCTACGTGATGTACGACAACGAGGCGTACATGAACACGGGCGTTCAGCGGAGCGGTTCGACGCCACGCGGCGCGCGGACATCGACGACGCCGATCACGGAATTCTCGCGAGGCAAGGTCGAACGGAAGAAGGACATCATGGCGATCGTCGCGGCTCACGAACCCGCGTACGCGGCCACGGTCAACGTGGCCTTCCCCGAGGAGTTCGTCAAGAAGGTGCAGAAGGCGAAGGGGATCCATGGCCCTCGGTTCTTCCATGCGCTCGCACCGTGCCCGCCCGGTTGGGGCTACTCCCCGGAGAAGTCGATCGAGATCGGTCGCCTGGCCACGGACACGAACGCGTTCCCGCTCTACGAGATCGAGGACGGTAAGTATCGGATCACAAGGAAGCTCGGTCGGGCGAAGCCGATCGAGGAGTATCTGAAGGCCCAGGGTCGCTTCGGCCACCTGCGGCCGGATGAAGTCGCCTCGATCCAAGAAGAGGTCGACGCGCGATGGAAGAGGCTCCTCCAGCTTGAGGCCCTCGATTGAGCAACGAGAAGTGAACACCTCCGATTACTTTCATCGAAGGGAGCAGAGGACGCTTTACTTTTGGCGACCCCTCCCCCCTTGAATGTGAAATACCCTGCAACTTCTATAGTGCCAATCAAATATAGCTTGCGGGATGCAGAACTCCATGACCGCCATCGCTCTCTTGGCGCCTCTCCAAGAGTCGCGTCCGTCCAGCGTAGGTCTGCCAGTCGGCGTTACCGGAGGTTCCTACCGCATCGCCGCACCTCTAATCCACTCCTCAAAACTGACGTCCAAGATGAACGGCGGCGTCGGCAAGCAACTCTCCGACGGGTGGAGCTGCAACTTCGCGGTTGGATGCATTCACGCATGTCCGTTTTGTTACGTTGACGAAATCCACAAGCGCTTTGGCCGCCTCCGGTACGGTAACGCCGTCCTTCAGAAATGGGGCGACTACTTGCTGGTTCCCGAAAATCTGGATGAAGCCATCGAGGGAACAAACTGGAGCAAGTGGAAGGGAAAAGAAGTAATGATGAGCTCGACGCACGACCCCTACCTTCCGAAGCTTGCCAACTCCGCGAGAAAGATCTTGGAACACGGTTTACAGGAAGGAGTCCGTTTCTGCGTTCAGACGAGATCGTTCTTGGTTACCAAGGACCTTGATCTCCTCTCCGAGTTCGCCCACCAAGTGAGGCTTCAGGTTTCAATCTCCACTTCGAACAGAGATTTCGCACGCCTGATTGAGCCTAGGGTGCCACCGCCAGAGGCCCGCGTTGAGATTCTGAAGCGAGCGCGAAACGCAGGGCTTACTACAGGGGTAATATTGGCACCCCTCTTCCCACCGACTGCCATGAGACCTGACGTCGGCGCAGATATCAGGACGATACTTCAATGGCTCCGGGACATACAACCGGACCACATCTACGGTGAATCCCTGCACGTGAGAGGAGCGAATGTGCGTCTCATCGAGGCAGCACTGGGCGAGCCGGTCAGCATCACCCCCGGCTTCGACGAAGAGGCCGCGACGATATTCGGTCAGGAGCTCCGGCACCATGGGCTCAGAGGAACGTGGTGGCCAGAGAAACGGAGAGTCCACCAAGTCAAGCGGCATTCTCTTACGCCAGTTTCGGCCAGCACGGAGATAGCTATTTCTAGACCGTTGTGAAGTCATTATCAGGCGATCCGTGCGAAAGAAAAGTGATACGGAGTGGCTTAGAAGTCAGCTCGAGACGGTCGCAAGCCTAGGGAGACGCGTTGGAACGATCCGACACGAAACGTCCCACGAGTACGGACCGCATACAGCTCTGAAACTCGCAGCCTTGAATCATTGCTTGGAGGTGTTCCTGCAGGTCGCCAGGAAGCATATTGATCACTACCACGATTTCGATTCCGCGATCTACGTTGACCTGTTCGCGGGCTGTGGCGCGACGCGAGTGCCGCAGACAGGGGATTGGTTGGCGGGCTCCCCAGTTCTTGCGGCGGGAGGTCGATTGCCGTTCGATAAGATAATCTGTATCGAGAAGGACGCGAGGAACGCCGAAGCTCTTGAAGCACGATTGAGCCTTTTTCAAGGGCGCGAGTGGAAAGTCCTGCGAGGAGACTGTAACGAAATAGCCCGTGGGCTGAAGGCCTCAGTTCACTCGAAGAATCCGTTGGTCTTTGTTTTTGTAGATCCTGAAGGTATGGAGATTCATTGGTCCACACTGGAAGCCCTGTCCGGGCAGTTCCGCTGTATGGACATACTCTTCAATTTCACCTACGGCGCGGAGAGGGTGCTCGGTGAACTTCGAGCAGGCGGCGCACTCGGGGAGGCGATAATGACGGCCTTCGCCGGTCCTGACTGGCCGCTATTGCTGCTCGATCCGGACAAGGATGTCGTGGATTTTGTAGAACAGAATATCTCGTCGGTACTTGGACGCCCTGTCGGCGACAGAGTACTCATCAGAGACATCGAGAACCGACCTCGGTACTTCCTTTTGGCGCACGTTCGCCAAACCAAAGGGGAGTCCGGCTTCTTCCGGGGTTACAGAGCGATGTTGGGCCGAGTGTCCGCGCTCAAACCGACAGAGGTTTTGGGAACACTCAATGACATCTTCGGCCGATCTCTCTCCGCGTTCGGACCGGAATCTGATCGCTGAGCTTCACGTCTGCCCGACGAGCTCGAAGCCCTCGAAGGCCATCGCCGGGACGTATGCGCATCCGGGCGTGCTGAGGAAGCCATGCGTCGCAAGGGGA
>Ga0209619_10003535_pt1 | contig 11232 bp, 9 predicted proteins | sample Rifsed16ft3_FD_184011 | JGI IMG/M metagenome (GOLD analysis project Ga0209619, IMG submission 184011) | Soil microbial communities from Rifle, Colorado, USA - sediment 16ft 3 (version 2) | ecosystem: Environmental > Terrestrial > Deep subsurface > Rock core/Sediment | place: Rifle, Colorado... | reverse complement strand
ACCCGCCGCGTCGAGGCGGAAGAGGCCGATGCCGAAATGCGAGTCGTCCCAGAGCCCTCGCGCCGCGAGAGCTCCGCCGCCGGCCATAGGCTCGACGAAGTAGTCGGTCCCGGCCAGCACGCCGCGGGGCAATCGGATCAGCGAGCCGCGCCGGGCGCCGGTCGAATCGGCCCAGGTCACGGCCACTCTCCGGTCGGGGAGATCCTGAGACAAGGCTGTGGCCGTCGAACCCCCGGCCGCCGGCGCGAGGCTGGCGGCCTGCAGGGCGGGCGGCAGCGGCACACCGGCCACCGCGCGAACGGAGACCCACTGGGAGGGACCCGCGAGCACGCGCGGCTCGCCTCCCGCGATCTCCACACGCGCGGGCACTCCCGCGACGGGGTACCTGCCCATAACGCGCCCACTCGACCCGTCGACCTCGACGACCGCGCCGTCGGTCCCGAGCGTCGCGAGGAACAGCCGCCCGTCCCGGCCCGCCGCGAGGTCGACCGGGCGAGGCTCGGGGATCGGCACGGCCCGCAGGAAGGATCCTCCTGGCGAGAACAGCTGAACGCGGCCATTGACCCAGTCGGCGATCGCGAGGGCGCCGTCGTCCGCGACGTCGAAGCTCGATGGGCCGACGAGCTCGCGATCCGGGCCTCCCTCGGTCAGACCGACCTCTCCCGGGCCCGACCCGTAGCGGAGCGCGAGCACGAGGCCGTCGGACGAACGCGCAGCGTCCCAGGAGAAGCCGCCCGGGATCGCAGTCTGCGTGAAGCCCTCGGTCGTAAGCACCCGGATCGGGTTCTCTGCTGCTGCCAAGGGGTGCGCGACCGCAGCGTCGGTTCCGGTCCGGAACTGGAGCCAGTACGAGAAGCCGCCTGCGGGAACCAGTTTCCCGGGGATGGCGAACCGGAAGCCACCGCCCCGTGGCTCCCCGGGCACATCCGTCCAGCGTCCGCTCGTCCACACGTGCGCGACGGCCGAATCGATCCTGCACGAGGAAGAGCCGACGGGCTCGCAGACCATCGCCGCTCCGAGAACCACCTGCCGACCCGGACGTGCCAGCGCCGGAGCGGCGTGAAGCACCTCGAACCGCGATGGCTCGCGATCCGCCGCGGCCGGGGCGAGAAGCGCCGCTCCGGCCGCGGCGCCCACGACCAGCCCGGCGACGAGAGCGATCAGCCGGCGGCGCGACCCTTTCTCCGGAGATCCCATGGATCACCTCCACGGGGGAGGGTCTAGGGGAGCCTCGAGGAGGAGGGGACCGACGACGCTAACGCGTGGGCGCATCCGCGCGCATCGCCGGGATGGGGGAACTCGTCTCCGCTCGAGGGGGATTCCGAGTGCTGTTGGTCACACGCGCGGAGCGACCGCGCTACTTCGACGCGACCTCGGTGGTTCCAACCGCCACCTGTCCCGCCGCCAGACGCGCGGTCTCGACTCGGAACGGTGAGCAGGAGACGTAGTCGAGCCCTATCTCGTGGCAGAACATGACCGAGGCGGGGTCGCCTCCGTGCTCGCCGCAGATACCCAGGTGGATCGCCGGGTTGGCCGACCGGCCCTCCTCGCACGCGATCCGCATGAGCCGGCCGACGCCCGGCTTGTCTACCGTGACGAACGGGTTCGCCGGGACGAGCTTCCGCTCCTCGTACATCCCGACGAACTTGCCTATGTCATCGCGGCTGAAACCGAAGGCGGTCTGCGTGAGGTCGTTGGTGCCGAAGGAGAAGAAGTCGGCCACCCCGGCGATCTCGGCCGCCGTCACGGCCGCCCGCGGCAGCTCGATCATCGTCCCCCACTCGAGGTGATCCAACGTCTGGCCGGCCTCCTCCAGCTCACGCACGGCTACGGGCTCCAGCTCCTCGCGCATCTGGCGGAGCTCCTCGCGCGTGGCGACGAGCGGGATCATGATCTCGACCTTCGGATCCCCACCCTCGGCCTTCACCCGACTCGCCGCCTCGACGATCGCCCGGACCTGCATCGCGTACAGGCCCGGCTTCACGATACCCAGGCGCACGCCGCGGAGCCCGAGCATCGGGTTCGTCTCGTGGAGCTCGTTCACCTTGCGGAGCAAGCGCTCCTGCTCGGCTGCGTCCTCGTCCCGTTCCTTCGCCAGCGCTACCTCGACCGCAAGCTCTACCTGGTTCGGCAGGAACTCGTGGAGCGGGGGGTCGAGTAGGCGAACCGTTACCGGTAGGCCGCTCATCGCGCGGAAGATCCCGACAAAGTCCTCGCGCTGCAGCGGCAGGAGGACGTCGTAGGCGGCCTGCTCCTCCTCCGGGGTCTCCGCGAAGATCATCTGCCGGACCGCCTGCACGCGCTCCTCGCCGAGGAACATGTGCTCCGTGCGGCAAAGACCGATTCCCTCGGCGCCCCGCTCGCGAGCGTTTGTTGCCTGCTCGGGGGTGTCGGCGTTCGCGCGCACTCGGAGGCGGCGGACCTCGTCGGTTCGGCGCATCAGCCGCTCGAAGGCCTTCCAGATCCTCGCCTCGCGGGCGGCGGGGTCGCCCTCGCGGGCCTTCTCCAGGACGGATTCCTCGAGCGGGAGCTCGCCCACGTAGACCGCGCCGCTGAAACCATCGATCGTCACGACATCGCCCTCAGATACACGGGTGCCGTTCGCGGAGAACGCCCTGGCGGCCAGATCGATCTTCACCTGGTCGGCACCGCACACCGCGGGTATGCCCTCTCCCCGCGCGACCACGGCGGCGTGCGAGTTGGTGCCGCCGGCGGAGGTCAGGATCCCCTCCGAGGAGATCATGCCGTGATAGTCGTCGGGAGTCGTCTCGCGCCGGACCAGGAGCACGCGCTCGCCGCGGCGGGCCCATTCCTCGGCGTCGTCGGCGGTGAACACGACCCTGCCGCTCGCCGCGCCCGGCGAGGCGTTCAGGCCGTTGGCTATCGGTTTGGCCTGCGCGGCAGCCTCTGTCGAGATCACCCGCTTGAAGAGCTCCTCGAGACGGTCCGCGTCGACGCGAAGGAGGGCCTCGTCCTCGGAGATCAGGCCCTCCTCGAGCATGTCGTGGGCCATGATCCACTCGGCGAACGCGGTGCGCTTGCCTACGCGCGTCTGCAGGATCCAGAGGCGGCCCTTCTCGATCGTGAACTCGATGTCGCACATGTCTCGGTAGTGGATCTCCAGGGTCGACATGACCTGGAGGAGCTCGCCGTAGGAGACCGGGTCGATCTTCTGGAGTTCCGCAAGGGGAAGCGTGTTACGGATTCCGGCCACGACGTCCTCCCCCTGCGCGTTGGGCAGGTAGTCGCCGTAGGGGACCTTCTCGCCGGTCGCGGGATCGCGCGTGAACGCGACGCCGGTGCCGGAGTCGTCGCCGCGGTTGCCGAACACCATGGCTACGATGTTCACGGCGGTTCCGAGGTCGTCAGAGATCTTGTTCTGGCGTCTGTAGTCGCGCGCTCGCTTCCCGTTCCAGCTCCTGAAGACGGCCTCGACGGCAAGCCTCAGCTGCTCACGGGGGTCCTGGGGGAAGTCCGAGCCGACGTGCTCCTTGTAGATCGCGCGGAACTCCTCGAGGAGGCTCCGCAGGTCCTCGGCGTCGAGGTCTGTGTCCTGCGCGCCGGCGAACTTCGCCTCCTTGGCTCGGTCGAGCGCGTGCTCGAAGAGCTCGGCGGGGACACCCATCACTATCTTGCCGAACATCTGCACAAAGCGACGGTAGGCGTCGTTGGCGAAGCGCCAGTCGTCGCCGGTCTGCTTGGCCAGACCCTGGACCGAGTCGTCGTTCAGCCCGAGGTTCAGGACCGTGTCCATCATGCCAGGCATCGAGAACTTGGCGCCGGAGCGAACCGAGACGAGGAGCGGGTCCTCGGGATCGCCGAGGCTCTTCGCCATCGCCCGCTCGAGGCGCGTGAGGTGCTCCTCGACCTCGTCCAGCAGACCGGCAGGATGGTCGCCGTGCTCCAGGTAGGTGAGGCAGGCCTCCGTCGTGACAGTGAACCCTGGCGGTACGGGCAGGCCCATGTTGGTCATCTCGGCGAGGTTGGCCCCCTTGCCGCCGAGGAGGTCCTTCATGTCCTTGTTGCCCTGGGAGAAGTCGTAGGCGTACTTGGCCACGTCTGCCTCCGGGTGGTGATGTGCTGTCGGAGGTCCTCAGTCTACGGAAGCGAGGTTGCGGCGTGTGGATTGGGGTCGTCCATGAGAGCCGTCAGCTCTTGAGCACGCACCTACGAACGTGGCCTCGGACGCTTCGCCATGCAACACCAGTCGGACGTACACATCAGTGTGTATTCACTGGTATCGTGTATCCATGGGCAGGATGGTCCGGACGAACATCGTGATCGACGAAGAGCTCGTCGCGGAAGTCATGGAGCGATTCGGGATCGTCACGAAGAGAGCCGCGATCGACTTCGCACTGCACGCCGTGATGGGCCAGGAGGAAGAGCCGATCACCGACCCCTGGAAGGCGGCGCTCGAGCTCCGGGGGATGTGGGCCGACATGACCGATGAAGAGGCCGGGGAGATATGGGGGGAGGAGGTCCCCGACGGCCCGAACGCCGAGCGTCCCAAGCGTCCACGATGATCCTCGTCGACACCTCCGCTTGGGTCGAGGGAATCCGGAGGACGGAAAGCCCGATCGATCGGGCGCTGACCCGCCTCCTCGCATCCAATGCGAGGATCACCGTCACCGAGCCCGTGATAATGGAGCTCCTCGCCGGCGCACGCTCGAAACAGGAGTTGTCCGCGACTCGGACTCGCCTGCTTTCGTTCCCCCTGCTTCGGGTGAAGGACCTGGTGACGTACGAGCGCGCCTCGGCCGTCTGGAGGGCGTGCCGCAAGGCAGGAGACCCCGTCAGGAACACGCTCGACTGCCTGATCGCGGCGGTCGCGATCCGCGAGGGAGCGAGCGTGCTCCACGCCGATCGCGACTTCGACATCATCGCCCGCCACACACCGCTCCGGATCGAGCCCCTCGCCGCCACGGAGGGAGGCTGAGCAGACTCATGCTTCGTCTCCGCCTCGACGGGGCGGGTTGAGAGCACGCGTTGACCGGCCTGGTCGGCCATCGAGACGGCGGCGCTCCATAGGGTGCTCTTCCCGATCCCGGGATCGCCCTCGATGATCAGGGCACTCGGCGGCATCTCTACGAAGGCCGAGAGACGGGCGAGCTCCGCCTCCCGCCCAAGGATCTCGCCTGCGACCGCGGCCACCGCCGCCCCCCTCGGGTCGTTTCTCGGCACAACGGATGGTAGGCCGCCGGTAGTGCCGGGGGAAGGGGCCGTCAGGCGGCGGTGCGAAGGGCCTCGAGCGTGGCCCCGTCAGAGGCGAACCCAACCGTGACACGGCTCGCGAGCAGCTCTACGAACCCGGGCCGGTCGCCCTCGCCCAGCCAATCCTCGATCGCTTCGGCGAACTGGCTCGCGTCCTCGGGCCGGTCCCACACCGTCTCCATGAGCACGGCGACAGCGTCCCCGTCGGACCAGGCGCGGTACAGGCCGCCGTCCCACCCGGCCGCCGCCTCGCGTGCCTCCTCCGCGTCCAGCCGCAGCCCGAGGAGGATCTGTAGCCACTGCTCCCCCACCTCCTGCACGTCGAGATCCTCGAAGCCCTGCCCGAGCTCCGGCCCGAGATCCGTCACGTCGAGCGCCTGCGGTGCGTCGTTCGGCCACCGCTCCGGGTGGATGATCTGCTCGGTCGACACGGGGAACTCCTCGAGCGCCCCGTCCAGCTCCCCCGATGCCGATGCCACGGTTGCGAAACCCAGCCCCGCCGTGTACGGCCACAGCTCGAGCTGCACGATGAACGGCGGAACGTCCCCGAAGGACGGCACGTCTATGCCCGCGATCGAGAGGATCTCCTCGGGGGTGAGGTTCTGCTGCGCCGCTCGGATGGAGTAGAGCTGCGCGCTGCCTTCAACCACAGCGATAGCCGCGGAGACCGCCTCGTCCCGGCATTCCTCATCGAGATCGTCGAGCCGGTCCAGGTCGAAGTGCTGGTCTTCGATCGCATGGGTGAGCTCGTGGGCGAGAGTCACGTACGCGACCGGGTCCAGGTCCTCGGTACCGATGAACACGAGCTTCCCGCTCTCGGGCACGTAGAACCCGATCACCTGTCCCTCGGTGAACTCCTGCACGGCCTGCTTGATGCTCGTCCCCGAAGGAAGCGCGCTGATCGTGGCCCACGCCAGGCTCTTGCGCTCGAGGAACCCCTCCGGCAACGAGCGCTCCGACTCCCGATGTAGCAGCTCGGCCAGCCGCTCCCGGGTCACCACGTCAACCGCGACCGGCTCCAGGAGCTCCAAACCTCGCGCGTCCTCTACGTCGCGGACGACCTCGCGGATCGACGGCGGCACCCGACGCGGCTCGACCTCGCGCGGCGCGCCACCGGTGGGGGCCGGACAGAGACGCGCGAGCGCCGCCGCAGCCGTGCCGGGTCCAGTCGGGGGCGGTGAAGTGGTCTCCCGGACCGGCGGGACCGGGGCTTCCTCGGCCTCCCGCTCGCAGGCGCCCGCGAGAAGCGCGAAAGCGACCACGGCCGCCAGCTCGCGCTTCACCTGCGCGAGAGCACCAGGCTCGCGACGGCCGCGACGACCGCCCCGGCCGACAGCGCGGACGAGAGCCAGAGCAGACGAGTGGACTCGAGCAATCCCAAAGCCGACGCGCCTAAAGAGATGCCCGCGCCGAGGAGCAGCGCGAACGCCACACCGTAGGCGACCAGCCACTTCGGGACGCTTCTCACAGCCGTTCCTTCAGATAGTCGACGAGCCCCGCGATCGGCACCCGATCCTGTCGCATCGAGTCCCGGTCTCGCACGGTCACCCGCCGGTCCTCGAGCGTGTCGAAGTCGACCGTGACGCAGAGTGGAGTGCCCACCTCATCCTGTCGCCGGTAGCGGCGCCCGATCGACCCGGCGTCGTCGAAGTCGCACATCCAGAGGGGCTTGACCAGGTCGAAGACCTCACGAGCCGTGGGCGCCAGCTGCTCGTTCCGCGAAAGCGGCAGAACGGCCACCTTGACCGGCGCCAGATCCTTGTGGAGCGCGAGAAGCGTCCGCTTCTCCAAATCCCCCGACGCGCTCGGAGCCCCCTCGACGCCGTAAGCGTCCACGAGAAACGCGAGCAGCGCCCGATCGACGCCCGCCGCCGGCTCGATCACGAACGGGAAGTACCGCTCCTCCCTTTCCTGGTCGAAATAGGTCAGATCCTCCCCGCTCGCCTCCGCGTGAGCGCGCAGGTCGTAGTCGGTGCGGTTCGCGATCCCCTCGAGCTCCGACCAGCCGAACGGGAACTCGTACTCGATGTCGGAGGTCGCCTTCGAGTAGTGAGACAGCTCGTCCTTCTCGTGCGGGCGCACGCGGAGCTTCTCCTTGCGGATCCCCAGGTCGACGTACCACTGGAACCGCGCGTTCACCCAGTACTCGTGCCACTCCTCGTCGGAGCCGGGCTCGACGAAGTACTCCATCTCCATCTGCTCGAACTCGCGCGTGCGGAAGATGAAGTTGCCCGGAGTGATCTCGTTGCGGAAGGACTTGCCGATCTGGGCGATACCGAACGGCAGTTTCTTGCGCGAAGTCTGCTGCACCGTGACGAAGTCGACGAACATCCCCTGGGCGGTCTCCGGCCGGAGGTAGGCGACGTGCGCTTCGTCCTCGACCGACCCCATGTTGGTCTTGAACATGAGGTTGAATCGTCGAGGCTCGGAGAGCTCGCCCCCGCACTCGGGGCAGCGCCGCTCCCCCGCCTCGATCGTTCCCTCCCCCCCGTGCCCGGACGCCGGCGCCATCCCGGGAAGGTGGTCCTCCCGGAAGCGACGGCGGCACTGCTTGCACTCGACCAGGGGGTCGGTGAACGACTGGACGTGGCCGCTCGCCTGCCAGACCCTCGGGGACATGATGATCGCGGCCTCGAGCCCGACGACGTCGTCGCGGAGCTGGACCATCGTCCGCCACCAGGCGCCCTTCACGTTGCGTCGCAGCTCCACGCCCAGAGGCCCGTAGTCCCAGGCTGAGCGGATACCGCCGTAGACCTCGCTGGACGGAAAGGCGAGCCCCCGGCGCTTGGCCAGGGAGGTGATGGCCTCCATGAGGTCGGCCACGAGGAACCTCCTCTCCCGGCCGCCGGCTGCGGCCGCTGGCGTCGCCCCCGAGTCTACCCCGCCCCGTGGGAACCCCCGGGGCTACGTGACGGATGGCCCGGACAGGCCATGTACCCCTGGGGCTGCCTCTGGCGGTACGTCTACGGCTAGGCGCCCTGCGACCCCCTGCGACCCCTTCCACGGAACGGACTTTCGCCCGATGTGGCGCCCTGCGTTGGGCTTAGAATCCAGATCGGAAGCGTCGCTTCCGGGGGTGACGACGTATGGCCGATCCAGGGTGCACTCACTGCGGTGCCCGGCTCACGCCGGGGATGCGCTGGTGCTGGCGCTGTTACACGCCGATCCCGGTCAGAACCGAGGAGGGCGCTCCGGAGAAGGAGCCTTCCACCGACTACGTCACGATCGAGCGAGGCATACCTCCGCGGCCCCGGGAGCGACTGATTGCCCTCCCCGACATCGGGCCGCCCTCGGGTCGCGGGGCCGGTGGGACGACATTCGGCGCCCTCGGCAAGGCCGCCGTCACCGCGGTCGTGGTTGGACTCGGCGCGGCCGCGGGATGGTTTGCGGGGCGCTGGGTGGACGCCGCCGGTGGGGCTCGCCTGGCGTTCGTCGTCCTCACGGCCGCGATCTACTCCGCGCTCGCGTTCCTGGTGCTCCGCTACGTCTGGCGGCCTGAGCGTCCGCCGTCGAGACCAAGGGCCCGTGGGGAGCGGACCGTCTTCGTTGGTGAGGCCGATATGGCGCGCACTACCGCGGGCGCCCACCGGGAAGGTCGCCCTGTTCACTAGGCTCGGAGGCGTTCCGGTCTAGGCGGCGCGGCGCGCCTCGGCCGCGGGCTCCTCGACCCGGTGCGGGGGCCTGAGCACGAGCGCCAGGACGGCCGTCACGACCGACAGCCCGGCCAGGATGAAGAACACGTTCGTCCAGGCGCCGGTCGCCTCGTGCACCTGCACCGCGATCAGCGGACCCAGGATCCCGGCGGTGCCGTAGGCGGTGAACATCCAGCCGTAGTTCACCCCTAGGTTCTTGGTCCCGTAGTAGTCGGCAGTCAGGGCCGGCATCATGCCGAGGGCGCCTCCGAACGAGAAGCCGACCATGCTGATGCCGAGCGCGTAGGCAGGGAACGAGCCGGCGTTCGGAAGCACGGCAAGGAGCGCGACGACGTACACCCCCTGAGCGAGGAGGGCGGCCGCGCGGCGCCCTACCCGATCGGAGAGCCACCCGTAGGACGGGCGGCCGAGACCGTTGAAGATCGCCATCGTGGACAGCGCACCCGCGGCCGCCTTCGACGTGAGGTCCGCGAGCTCCTCGCCCATCGGGGCGGCTTGGGAGATCGCCATCAACCCCACGCCCGCCCACAGCAGATACGTCACCCACAACACGTAGAACTGCCAGGTTCGAGCCATCTCGGTCGGGCCGAACTCTCGCGCGGCGGCGCGGGCTGCGGCCGGCGTCCAGCCCTGTGGCCGGAAGCTCTCGGGTGGGTTGCGAAGCACGGTTCCCGCGACCACGACCGCAAGCCCGAAGAGGCCGCCGAGGGCGAAGGTCTGATACACGCCGATCCGATCGATCAGCGCCGTGCCGACCGGGGCGCCGATCACCGTGCCGGCTCCGAACCCGAGGACCGCCAGACCGGTGACGGTCCCCCGCATGTCGGGGAACCACTTCACGCAGGTCGCGATCGGCGTTACGTAGGCGAACCCGATCCCGAGCCCGCCCAACGCGCCGTAGCTCAGGTACAGGCCCCACAGCGAGTCCCCGACGAAGCTCGCGAGCAGGAACCCGGACCCTAGGATCACGCCACCGGTGACCGCAACCCGCCGCGGGCCGACGCGGTCCTGCCAGCGGCCGGCGACTATGACGCCGAGGGCGAAGAACGCAATCGAGAGCTGGAACGGCACCGTCGCCTGGGCGAGCGACCACCCGTGCTCGTCCATCAGGGGATCGCGGAAGATACTCCAAGAGTAGAGGTTGCCCAGCACCGCCTGCATCGCGATCGCGGCGGCAACGAACAACCAGCGGTTCGGCAGTCGGTCCATCACCTTCGCGTCCCGAGCCATCAGCCGTTCCCCTTTTCGGAGTGCTCTGGACCAGGCTACGGACGCGAGAAGGCGCAGCTCGGGGCCCTTGGCCCCGCCGCGTTCGGGCCTCGCCCTAGGGTCCTCGTGGGCCTGGGGTCAGTCCTCGGTTACCAGACCGAATCGGCGCGAGCGCTTCTGGTAGTCGCGGATCGCCTCGAAGAGATGCTCCCGGTTGAAGTCCGGCCAGAGCACCGGCGTGAACCAGAGCTCGGAGTAGGCCGCCTGCCACAGCAGGAAGTTGGAGATCCTCTGCTCGCCGCTGGTCCGGATGATGAGGTCGGGGTCGGGCGTGTCGGGAAGGTTCAGGCGCGACGCGATGCTCTCGGGCGTGAGCTTCTCGCCGCGAAGTCGCCCGGCATCGTGGTCGGCGAGGATCCGCTTCACCGCGTCGACGATCTCGATCCGCCCGCCGTAGTTGAACGCGATCGTGAGCGTCATCCCCTCGTCGTCTCGTGTGAGCTCCTCGGTGATCTCCATCTCCCGCAGGACCGAGCGAGGCACGCGCCAGTCGCGCCGGCCCAGGAAACGGACCCGGACGCCCATCTCGTGCAGCTCCGCGCGACGGCGGCGGAGCAGTCCTCGGTTGAAGCCCATGAGGTAGCGGACCTCGGACTTCGGACGGTTCCAGTTCTCGGTGGAGAAGGCGAACATCGTCAGCCATCGCAGGCCCACCTCGTGGGCGCCGACCACCGTGTCCCACATGGCGCGCTCGCCCGCGGCGTGCCCCTCGGTGCGCGGCAGGCCGCGGTGCTTGGCCCACCTGCCGTTGCCGTCCATGACGATGCCGACGTGGCGGGGAAGCCGGTCGAGGTCGAGGTCGTGCAGATACGTGCTCACGGCGCGAGGCTCCTGACAAGCATGGGCAGACTCTTCATCCGGCGCTCGAGGTGGAACTCCGCGAAGCCGTAGAGGAGCGCGCGAGCCTCCCCGCGAACGCGTGCATCGGCCCGGGAGGCGTCGGCCTCCGGCATGTCCGCGGCCGCCAGATCGGCGAGCAGCGTGAGCGCCGCGCCGGAGGCGGGTCCCGCGCCGTGCTCCGCGCACGTGCTGCACACGGCGCCCCCCTGCCCGCTCGAGAACAGCTCGGCGTTCGGCGCGCCGCACACGGCGCACGCGG
>Ga0209619_10003530_pt1 | contig 11240 bp, 8 predicted proteins | sample Rifsed16ft3_FD_184011 | JGI IMG/M metagenome (GOLD analysis project Ga0209619, IMG submission 184011) | Soil microbial communities from Rifle, Colorado, USA - sediment 16ft 3 (version 2) | ecosystem: Environmental > Terrestrial > Deep subsurface > Rock core/Sediment | place: Rifle, Colorado... | reverse complement strand
CCGCCGTCGGCTGCCATCCCCACGACGCTAAGATCTTCGACGAGCGCGGCGGCGAGGATTTCTTGAGGGGCCTCGCCTCGCGGCCCCGTCTTGTCGCCATAGGGGAGATCGGCCTCGACTACCACTACAACCTGTCGCCGCCGGAGGTGCAGCGCGACGTCTTCCGCAGGCAGATAGGGGTGGCGCGGGAGCTCGCGCTTCCCGTCATCGTCCATCATCGCGAGGCGGAATCCGATCTGCTGAAAGTTCTCGAAGAGGAGAGGGTGAGCGAGATCGGGGGCATCCTGCATTCGTTCACCGCCGATCTGAAGACCGCCGAGCGCGCCCTGGAGATGGGATTCCTCATCTCGTTCTCGGGGATCCTCACTTTCAAGAACGCGGCCCCGCTTCGGGAGGTGGCGCGCCGCCTGCCTCTCGATCGACTCCTGGTCGAGAGCGACTCCCCTTATCTGGCGCCCGTCCCCCACCGGGGCAAGCGCAACGAGCCCGCGTTCGTACGAGACACCCTCCGCTGCCTTGCCGAGGTGAAGGGGCTCCCGACCGAGGAGGTCGAGCAGGCCACCGCCACCAACTTCCGCCGTTTCTTCGTTTTGTCCTGAGATTGCCCGTGAATAGCTTTTTCGTAATAATGGGGACCCATGGCGGCGGATAGCTCGTTCGACATCGTATGCAAAGTGGACCTCCAGGAAGTGAGAAACGCCATCCAGCACGCGATGAAGGAGATCCAGACGCGTTTCGACCTCAAGGGCACGGGCACCGAGATCGAGCTCGTCGACGACGGGGTCGCCATCGAGATTCGCTCCTCCGAGGAGCTCAAGCTCAAGAACGGCAAGGACGTTCTGGATTCGAAGCTCGTGAAAAGAGGCGTCCCGCTGAAGGCGCTTTCTGAAGGAAAAGTGGAATCCGCGCTCGGGGGCACGGTGCGGCAGAAGATCGAGCTCCAGGCGGGCATCCCTATGGAGAAAGCGAAAGAGATCGTGAAAATGGTGAAGCACACAAAGCTCAAGGTGCAGGCCGCGATCCAGGGCGATCAGGTGCGTGTGAGCGGGAAGAACAAGGACGATCTCCAGTCGGTAATCTCGCTGCTGAAGGAGTCCGAGCTCGGCATCGCCATGCAGTTCACCAACTACCGGTAGAAGGACTCGAAGGATGCATGCCCCTGAAACCAAGTCCCCCCTCCCCGTGCCCATGCTCTCTCTCGAGAACATCTTTAACGAGATCCAGGGCGACCTCGATGCGGTAGAGAAGATCATTCGAGAAAAGGTCCAGAGCAAGCTCGGCCTGATCGACTCCTCGAGCCGCTACATCTATAGGAGCGGAGGAAAGAGGGTCCGTCCCGCTCTGCTGCTCCTGTCGGCGAAGGCCTGCGGCTATCGGGGAGACAAGGGGCCGAGCTACGCCGCGGTCACCGAGTTCATCCACACCGCCACCCTGGTCCATGACGATATCGTCGACGGCGCGACCACGAGACGCGGGCAGCAATCGGTCAATGCCCTTCTGGGGAACGATTTCACCGTGCTGCTCGGCGACTTCCTCTACATCCGCTCGATCGCGCTCGCGATCGAGGCCGGAAGCCTTTCGATGCTGGAAGTCATCTGCGAGATCACGCTCCGGATGATCGAGGGCATGATCCTGGAGCTCACTCGCGGCGGCGCCGTCGACCTGACGGAAGAGGAGCACCTCGACATCCTCCGGCGCAAGACCGCGTACCTGTTCTTCGGTTGCGCGCAAATGGGCGGTCTCCTGGGAGAAGCTCCCCCCGAGCGAGTCAAGGCGCTCGGCGACTACGGGATGAACCTGGGAATGGCGTTCCAGGTGGCGGACGACCTTCTGGACTTCACCGCTGACGAGAAAGTCCTAGGAAAGCCCGTGCTCTCCGATCTCAAGGAAGGTCACGTCACCCTTCCGATCATCTACGCGCTCAAAGCGGAGCCCCGAGCGCTCCCCACGGTCCAGGCGGTTCTCGAGCGCGGCGCCATCGACGACGTCAGCCGGAAGGAGATCCTCGACCTCGTCCGGAGGACGCGCGCTCTCGAGCGAGCGAGGAGCGTCGCCGAGGAGTACGCGCGCGAAGCGCAGGCCGCGCTCGACGTTCTTCCGGAATCCTCGTACAAGGAAACCCTCGCGGCCCTCGCGTACTACGTCATCGATCGAAACCGATAGACCCTGCGGGAAACGTGAAGCGGTATACCGACCGCGCCTTGCCTCCCTATCGGCATCTCCCCGGCACGACACCTCACCCCGAGCGCAGTCCCGAGGGGCATATGTATCGGGTGGAGGAGCCGGCGGCGCTTCCGCTGACTCCAGAGAGTTGGGCCGCAAACGAGGACTTTCTCTTCGGCGTGGATCTCTTCAACGCCGGCTACTACTGGGAAGCGCACGCGTTCTGGGAGCGGCTCTGGGCCCTCGAGGAGACGTCGCCCGAGGTCCGCCGCTTCCTGCAAGCCATCGTTCAGACGGCCGCGGCGTGTCTGAAGGCGCGCCAGGGACGAACCGCCGGAGCGCGGAAGCTCCTCGACCGCGCGGGGCTCGAGAGCTTCGAAGGGCGAAAGCTCGGTATCGACCTCCCCGCGCTCGCCCGCGACGTCCGACGGTTCGTCGAGGGCGACGAAGAGCCTCCTCACCTCGTCCTTCTGACCTCGGACGGAAGATAGTGGTCTCGCAGGTGCTCGAAGAGACTGGACGCGGCGAGCTCGTGCGCGTCCCGGTTCCAGTGCGGATCGGAACGGAAGTCCCATGCGCGGTCCGGTTCTCGGCGCCGCGCTCGGTCCAGGATGGGAAAAAGGTCCAGGTGATGGATCTCTGCCTGCGCCAGTTGCCGCGAGAGGTTCTGGAAGAGCGCCGGGTCCTCCCCGCGCCTGCCGGTGCTCGTCACCAGAAACCAGGCGCCTCGGGTGGTAACGTCGCGCGCGAAGGATTTCACGAGAGCCGCGGTCGTTCGGTAGGGGGCTCTCGGTGGTCGGGACACGTCGACCTCGAGCTTGCTGAGAAGAGACCGCAATGCCGGGTGCTCGGTGTTTCGATTCCGCACGAAGTTCCACACGTTGGATTCCCGTCCCAGCCATAACTTCGCGCGCTGGATTCGGCTCAGCCGAGGAACCGGTACGTTTCTGAGACCGAGCCCGCCGTCGGCCTCGAGCTCGAAGTAGGGCTTGTAGTACTGGCGATACGCGAAGTTCTCCGTGTTCCCGACGTAGTCGTTGTCGCAAACCACCAGGATCACCACATCGGGCGAAAGCCGCGAGCCGAGCTCTTGCCAGAGGAGATATTGCTGATCGGTCGAGTAGCCCGCGACCCCCAGGTTCACCACCTCGGTACCCGAGGGGAAGTAGGGGGCGAGCAAGCGCGCGAGATGGGTCGTGAGGAGGTGCTCTTCCGCCACCCCGACGCCGAAGACGTAGGAGTCGCCGAACACCAGTACCCTCAGCCTGCCCGCGTGGCCCATCTGGATCTCCGGGCCCCGAAGGCCGAGGGCGTTGATGCGCACCGGGAATCGATCGGGACCGCCGATTCCGGTCTCCGCCAGAGTCGACTTCGAGTGGAACCAGCCTTTCGTCTCGTCGTACAACCACATACTGAAAGCGCCGGCCTGGCCGGGCCTTCCCAGCGCCGGCGTGTGAAAGCCGAGGAAGTTCGTCGAAACGTCGACGAGGACGACGATTGCGAAGAACACGGCGAGATTCCCGGAGATGAGCCGGATGGGTCCGGGCGCCAGAAGGACACCGAGGCCGAGCGTGTAGAACGTGGTCGCCAGGGTCGCACCCGCCTTGCTGAAACCGGCCACTCGCATTGCGGAGAGCTCCTGGGCGCGAGTCGATAAGACTCCCGCGCGCCTCGAAGCTTGGATTCGCGCGGCGACGTTCTCCTCGTAAAGAGCGAGGGAGAGACTCGTTCCCGAGAACGCGAGGTAGACCGCGGTGAGGATCCAGAACCGCCGCACTTTCGTCGACATCGAGGTAGCGAGGACGGCGGGGATTCTACTCGAAGCGCCCTATTTGGCCGTCGGCTCCGCGACCTGCGGAACGGTATACGTCTTTTCGAGCTCCCGGAGGTACTCCGCAAAGAGCGTTCTGATGCCGTCGAACTCCCGCTTCACCGCGGCTCGATAATCGGGATTCCCCGCGAAATCGAAGAGAAGCGCGGTCATCGCTTGCGCGTCCACCAGAAAGCCCTGATGGCCGACCTCGGTGTAGTTGTCCCTATCCATCTCGTAGGTGTGGTTCGGCGCGTTCGAGGATCTTGCCACGAAGCCGAGGCCCGGGATCTCCCGCGAGACGCTGCCGGTCTCCTCGTAACCTTGCGGCTTTCCTGGTTCGTCCAGAACGTTCGTGGCGCCGTACTTCTTCATGTAGGCGAAGCCGACTTCGGCGAGCGTCGCGACCGAGATTCCGTCCCGGGTCTTGCCGTAGTGATCGATCTTCACCTTGGTTCCGGTCGAGAGCGCGGCGGCGCGCGCCGCGTTGTCGACGAACTCACGCACTTGCTTCAAATAGACCTCGTCGGGATAACGGACGTAGAAGTCCGCGACCGTGCGATCGGGCACGACGTTTGGCGCCGCCCCGCCTTCGGTAATGACGCCCTGAATGCGGGTCTCGGGCCGAAGATTGCTTCTCACGCTGTCGATGTTGTTGAAGAGGTGGATGACCGCCGTGAGTGCGTTGCGTCCGTTCCATGACGTCATCTGATGCGCGGGTGCGCCGCTGAAGACGTACTTCACGCCGTCGATATTGAGGCAGCAGGTTCCGAATCCGGGCGCGGGCCGGGAGGTGGCCATGACGGCGTGACTCCGCACGAGAACGTCGATGCCATCAAAGACACCGGCCTCGAACATTTGTGTCTTGGCATTGGGCGGCATCATCTCCTCGCCGGGACAGCCGAAGACCGTGACACTTCCGGGGAGCTTCTTCGCCGCCAGGTGCTCCGCGATGGCGATGGCCGCGGCTATGCCGACGGGCCCCTGGGCGTTATGTTGATCGCCGTGGAAGGCGCCCTTGGTGCCGCGAAGCGCGTCGTACTCGACGATGATGCCCAGACGCGGCGGGGATCCGGTAGGGTGCGATCGCGCCACGAAGGCGGTCGCGAGCCCGGCCACTCCCACTTCGACTTCGAAGTCGTGCTGCTTGAGGTAGGCGGCGAGCTTCTCGACCGAGCGGTGCTCCTCGAAGCCGATCTCCGGGTTGCGGCCGATGTCGTCGCTCAGCGCCAGGAGCTCCTTCTCCATGAGCTCCTTCGCGCGCGCGACCACCTGGTCGCGGACGGCGTTCGCCGCCGTGAGCTTCGCCACGATCGCCGGAACGTCGAGGGATTTCTCGAGAACATCCATTTTGCGGAGAACTTCACGTGCGGACTGCCGCTCGGTATCGGTCTCCTGTGCGATCGCGAGCGGCCCAATGAGCCCAGTGAGAATGATGGGAATGGCGAGGGCGACCAAATGTGCTCTCATGGCGTTCAGCTCCTCACCGCGAATCCTAACACTACGCTCAGTGTCGTGGACATAGTACGATTGCAGGAAGAGGAAGAACCGGCGGTCGCCTCTCTCGACGTCCCGAAGGTAGGCAACCGCGCGGTCGAAGAGCTCGCCGTCCTCGGGTCCCGCCCGGTGGAGGCGCAGCCTCGCCATCCTCGCGACGCCGTCCATCCGTCGTCGTGACCGCGTGCTATACTCCGCAAAAATCGATCCGGGAACATGCTCAAGCCTCGCATTCTCGTCGTCGACGACGAAGAGCCCATCCGCAAGACGCTCCGCATGGCGCTCGAGTACGAGGGCTACGAAGTCACCGAATCCTCGTCGGGGCAGGAAGCGCTCGCCCTCATCGAGCGGGAGCCCGCGGACCTCGTCTTTCTCGACATCAAGATGGCGGGGATGGACGGGCTCGAGGTGCTCGAGAAGCTTTCGGAGCGTCCCTCGGCCCCTCTCGTCATCATGGTGAGCGGGCACGGGAGCGTTCAGACTGCGGTTTCGGCGACGAAGCTCGGCGCCTTCGACTTCATCGAAAAGCCGCTCGAGACCGAACGGGTGCTGCTCGCGGTTCGAAACGCTCTCAATCGCAAGGAGCTCGAGGAGGAAGTCGGTCGGCTCCGCCTGAAGTTCGAGCGCCGCTACCAGATGGTGGGCGCTTCCGTCGCGCTCGAGAAGGTGCGCGAGGCGATTCGACGTTCTGCCCCGACCAACGCCACCGTGCTCATCACCGGAGAGTCGGGAACGGGAAAAGAGCTCGTGGCCCGGGCGATTCACACCAACAGCCAGCGCTCGCGCGGGCCGTTTGTGCAGGTGAACTGCGCCGCGATTCCCGAGGACCTCATCGAGAGCGAGCTCTTCGGGCACGAGAAGGGCTCGTTCACCGGAGCGACGGCGAAGCAGATCGGAAAGTTCGAGCAAGCGCATCGCGGAACCATCTTCCTCGACGAGGTGGGCGACATGAGCGCCCGCACGCAAGCGAAAGTTCTCCGGGTTCTCCAGGAGGGCGAGGTCGAGCGCGTGGGCTCTCAGACCACGATCAAAGTCGACGTTCGAGTGATTGCCGCGACCAACAAAGACCTCAAGAGCGAGATCGAGACCGGGACTTTCCGGGAGGATCTCTTCTTTCGGCTTTCGGTCATCCCCATCCACACGCCGTCGCTGCGGGAGCGGCGCGAGGACATCGAGACTCTCCTCTCGCATTTCGTCCAGGTCTTCGCCTCGGAGGATAACCTCCGGCCCAAGGGTTTCTCCGCCGAAGCGAGAGAGCGGCTCGCCTCGTACGCCTGGAACGGAAACGTTCGCGAGCTCCGGAACACGGTGGAACGGCTTCTCATCATGGCCCCGGGAGAAACCATCGGAGTCGGCGATCTTCCGGAGACCATCCGCTACGGAGAAGAGACGCAGGCGGAAGGCGAGGGCACCTCGACACTCAAGGAGTTCAAGGAGACGAGCGAGAGGGCGTTTCTGGTCTCGAAGCTTCGCGAGAACGGCTGGAACATCTCCCAGACGGCGCAGGTCATCGGGACTCCGCGCAGCAATCTCTACAAAAAGCTCGAGCAGTACAAGATCTCGCAAGAACGGGACGGTTGAAGTCGGAGCCTTCGCGCGCGCATAATGCGTCTTGCCTGCTCGAGCCGGTCAGATGGTCGCTGGCTCTTCCGTCGGCTTCGGCCGAGGGGATGGGCGAGAGGAAAGTCCGAACTCCACAGGGCAGTGTGCTGGCTAATGGCCAGTCCGGGTGACCGGAAGGAAAGTGCCACAGAAAACATACCGCCGCTTCCACAAGAGGCGGTAAGGGTGAAAAGGTGCGGTAAGAGCGCACCGCTTGGGTGGCGACATCCAAGGCAGGGTAAACCCCACACGGAGCAAGACCAAATAGGGAAGCGTTCGAGGGCTGCCCGTCCGATGCTTCCGGGTAGGTCGCTCGACCGGGCGAGCAATCGTCCCGGCTAGAGAAATGATCATCGCCTTTCGCGGGGCGACCCGCGGGAGGAACAGAATTCGGCTTACGACCGACTCGAGCAGGTTTTATTCTTTCTTTCGGCCGAAGAGCTTCTTCAGGGCTCCGCCTGCGCCGCGTTTGCCCATCTTGTTCTGGACCGCTTCGTTCTCGGGGTCGTAGGTCGCGGCCTGCTCGTACATCTTCAGGGCTCGGGTGCCCATTCCCTCGCTCTCGTAGATGTCCCCGAGTCCCACGTAGCACTCGGCGTCGAACTGATCCATCTTGAGCGCGAGGCGAAACTGCTCTTCGGCCTCTCGAAGCCACAACGGATTCTTCATCAGCGCCTGCGCCAGGAGCTTGTGGTAGTTCTTCTTGGGGGCGAGACGTACCGCTTCCCTGAGGCACTGGATGGCGTCGAAGAAGTGCATTTCGTCGAAGTGGCGCTTTCCTTCCCTGTAGCGCTCCTCGGCAGCCCGCCGGCGGGCGCCTTCGTTCGCCTCCTCGGAGGTCGGGGTGCCGCCGACGGCGATCACCGCCGCGGGGCCCTCCGCCCGGATCTTGGCGTCGTAGCGGTTGCGCTCGAAAGGGCTCGAGAGCATCTGATACGCGTCGGTGATTTTCCCGAAGAGCTCCTCGAGGAGTCCATGCACGTCTCGGAGGTAGGGCGAGTGATGGCGGTCCGGGTGGTACTTCTTCGCCATCGCGTAGTAGGCCTTCTTGACCTCGCCGTCGTTCGCGGTGATGGTGATGCCGAGGAGATCGTAGCGCGTCGCCTCGCGGAGCGAGGCGTGCTTCTCCATGATGTCCTTGCGCACCGCGATCTCCTCCGGGCTCGGTCCCGAGGGCTCCGCCGGCGGCTCGATCTTCGGCTGTCCGACCTGGACTGCGGGCTTCGGGATCTCGACCCTGGGAGGCGGGGGAGGCGAGGGGGGCGGCGGTTTGTAAGCTGGCGCCGGGGGCGGCGGAGCCGCGGCCTTCGGCTTCGCTTGAGGCGGGGGCGCTGAAGCCTCGGCCATCGCAGCATCCTTCGCCAGGGGGGAAGCACCTCGCTTGGGCTCGATGACCCCCGCGGACACGAGACCATAGATGCAGCGCAGCGTCGCCTCCTCGCCGATGGGCGAGATCGAGAGAATGTCCGCCATGGAGCTGAGGCCGTCGACGCAATGGAGGATGAAGTACTCCGACTGGGAGAGCGTGCTCATCTTCTGGTAGAGCAGAAGAGGATCCTCCGTGGTCTGGAGAACGCGGCCCGGGTCTCCGAGCGCGCGGCGCACCTTCCCCATGTCGTCCATCCGCCGCGTGCCCTCTAGGATGATGTCGGCGGTCGAAAGGTTCAGCACGATGTCCTCGTCCACCGGGCTCTCGTGCTGCTCGAAGCGGTACTCACCCGACGCCCAGCTGAAGAGGGAGTAGATGATGGTCTGGATCTGCTCCACCACCTTGCCCTCCATCTCCTCCGGGGTCGCGAAGCCGAGCTCCACCAGCGTCCGCCCGAGGCGGTTTCCGGTCTCCCTCATTACCTTGGACGCCCTCTCGAAGTCCTCGCGGTCGATGACCTGCTTGCGGATGAGGAACTCGCCGAGCCGGTCGGTCTCGACGTCCGAGTTCGCGAAGATCATCGAGCCTTTGCGGAAGTAGATCCGTTTGCTCGTATTGTCCTGGGTGAGGTGGACGATCCCGCTTCTTCGGTTGACGTACAGTTTTCGGATTACATCGCCGAGTGCGTCGCGGGTGAGGTCGCCCTGCAAGTTTCGAAATGCTCCGGGATGAGACGGTTCCGCCGCGCGGCGGATTCGCACATAAGACTCGTAACTGCTTGTATCGTAACACATGCGAGAGTCGAGCTGCGAAGGGAGGCCTCTCCGGCCGCCTCCCCCGAAGCTACGGCGTGGTCCTGCCGAAGCCCGGAGGGCGAAGGCGGAAGGGCGAAGGCTGGTTGACGCCCGAAGGACCTCCTCCTAAACTGAACCCACTGCGAGAAAGGCGGCCATTTGCCCACGTATCTCGTGACCGGGGGAGCTGGGTTCATCGGCTCCCACCTGGTTCGTTTCTTCCTCGAGCGCGGCGAGCGCGTGCGTGTGCTCGATAATTTTTCCACGGGCAAGCGGGAAAACCTCTCCGAGGTGGAGGGGAGGATCGAGCTCGTTCAGGGAAGCCTATCGTCTCCGAAAGACGTCGAGGCGGCGGTCGAGGGCGTCGATTTCGTCCTCCATCAAGCGGCGATCCCCTCGGTGCTGCGCTCGGTCGAATCTCCTCTCGAGTCGCACGAGTCGAACGCGACCGGAACGCTCCGGCTCCTGAGACTGGCCGCCGAGGCGGGGGTGCGCCGGCTGGTCTACGCCTCTTCGTCCTCGGTCTACGGCGCGAACCCGACGCTTCCGAAGGTCGAGTCGATGCCGACCGAGCCGATGTCGCCTTATGCCGTCTCGAAACTATCCGCCGAGCAGTACGCGGTGGTGTTCCACCGTCTCTACGGTCTCGAGACCGTCTCTCTTCGGTACTTCAACGTCTTCGGTCCCCGTCAGGATCCGAACTCTCCCTACTCGGGAGTAGTGGGCCGTTTCATCGACGCCATCGCGTCCGGCTCGCAACCGACCATCCACGGCGACGGCGAGCAGACGCGCGACTTTACGTACGTGGAGAACGTCGCCCGGGCGAACTTCGCCGCGACCAAGAGCCCCGAGGCCGCGGGCTCGGTCTACAACATCGGCTGCGCCACCCGGGTCTCGGTGAACGAGCTCTGGCGGGTCATGGCGGAGCTCTCGGGATCGAAGCTCGAGCCGCGCTACGCCCCGTCCCGTTCGGGGGACGTGCCCCACTCCCTCGCCGACATCGGACGAGCCCAGAACGATCTGGGCTACGAGCCCGCAATCGACTTGCGAGAAGGTCTTCGCCGGACCCTCTCGTACTACGGAATCCTTTGCGACCCCGGTAACGATGTCGCGAAGGATCTTCGTTCCTGATGGACCCCAGGTTCTCGAAGGCCGTGAAGCCCGTCGGCGCCTGGCTTCTCGCCTCCCTCGTCGCCTGGGCCGGCACGTTGTGGTTCTTCGGCTTTTACCGTCTCGGCCCTCTTCCCGAGGTCGCCTCCTCGGTCGCGGCGGCGCCAGTTGAGCGCGATGTCCTCGTGGATCAGGCCCGGCTCACCATCCCCGACCGTTTCGGGAGAGGGGATACGCTTTCGAGCGTCCTTTCGAGAAACGGCTTCGATGCTCTTGCGGTCCACGAAATGGGTCGCGCGCTTTCGGCGGTGATGGATGTGCGCCACCTCCGCGAAGGCGATGAGGTCCAGATCCAATTCGGGGGCGACGGTGTCGACTCGGTTCTCGTGCACCATGGAGATCTGGAGAGGGTGCTTCTCCTTCGCTCGGATGTGGGATGGCAGTCGGAGCGGACCGCGGTCGATCTCGAGCGCCGCACCGTCGCCGTCTCGGGAGCGCTCGAGGACAATCTCTTCCTCAGCATGGCGGAGCTGGGGGAAGAAGCGCCTCTCACCGTCGCCTTCGCGAACGTGTTCTCCTGGGACTTCGATTTCCACACCCAGAGCCGACAGGGTGACCGGTTCAGCCTGGTGGTCGAGAAGCTCTACCGCGAGGGCGAGTTTGTGGCTTACGGTGACCTTCACGCCGCGCGCTACGTTTCGAGTGTCGGCGGCGAGCGCGTCTTCAGCGCTTTCCTCTACGACGATCCCGCGGGGCGCCGAGACTACTACGACAGCGACGGCACATCCCTCAAGAAGGCTTTCCTCAGGGCCCCGGTGGAGTTCGACCGCATCAGCTCGGGCTTTTCCTACAAGCGACTCCACCCGGTTCACCGGCGGAGGATGCCGCACCTGGG
>Ga0209619_10003527_pt1 | contig 11246 bp, 5 predicted proteins | sample Rifsed16ft3_FD_184011 | JGI IMG/M metagenome (GOLD analysis project Ga0209619, IMG submission 184011) | Soil microbial communities from Rifle, Colorado, USA - sediment 16ft 3 (version 2) | ecosystem: Environmental > Terrestrial > Deep subsurface > Rock core/Sediment | place: Rifle, Colorado... | reverse complement strand
AGGCCCCGCTCATAGCCCCGTTTCTCAGCTTCCTGGAGTTTCTTCTCCACGAGTGGCTCAGCGATTCGCTCCATAAGGTCGGAGGCGAAGTCGGGGTCTACGCGGTTGTCTGTGGCCATCCTGTATAGACGGCCCAGGTACTCATTGGCGAGGGAATCATCCTCCATGACTTTGCCGATGGTGGACAGTATGTAGTGACTGCCCTCCCACCACATCTGGCCGTTGAAGGCCTCCATTACAGGCTTGTACTGCTGGAACAACTCCTGCATGACATCAGTGTCCAGGGTTCCATCATTGGTGGCTTTCTGGACCTTGCTGTACATTTGTCCCAGGGTCTCGCGCGTCTGGACGCTGTGCTGAGTCCATCGGTCAATCGCGGGTTGGATGGCGGACTGGAACTTGCGGTACTGTTCCTTGGCGATGTCCTTTTCCCTTGCCCGCGTAGTGGCTTCGTGGGCCTCCTTTAGCGCCGGGTTAGACTCTATGCGCTCTAGCCAGGATTCGTAGGTTTCGCCCTCTTCGGGTGGCTGCTCGTCGCCCTGCAGTTCGCCATCCGGGAGTTCAGGCGGTGCGGCTGGTGCCGCCTCAACAGGAAGCTCGGGTGGAGCCTCTGTTACGACGGGCAGTGTTGGGGCCTGAGCGGGATCAACCAAGACTATATCCTCCTCATTCTATATTATACCACGGTTATGCTTCGTGGAATCTATCGCACCTATAACAGTAATTGCACTTCCGGCAGGTTCCCAGTGGGGTCCAGTCGTTAGCGCCACAGTAACACTTAGGGGGCGAAGGCAGCGTTTCTACCATCTTGTGCTCCTATCTGAGCCAACAGTTGCTCATTGCGATACATGGCGGGGTAGAATAGCTGGAGTAGGGATACATGCTTAAGTAGGAACTCCTGGCGGGCGGGGTTAGCATAGAGTTTGCTCTCCTTGGTGCCCGAACGCAGGGCGAACGCCAGCCCCACTAGGCGTTGGTCATACTGGCCGGTCTTAACTACCAGGCCGTAGACGGTCTTCATGTCCACGTCGGTATAGCCCTGGCTGGCTAGCTGTTGGTTAACGACCTGGGCGGCCTCCTGGATTTCCTGGATTTGGTCCTGGTCAGCCGAGGAACCTACCTGCGGGACCCACTTGGGGAGATTGAAGTATTGACGCCGCAGGGTGCGGGCCTGCTTAAACTTGGTCTCGACCTGCTTGACTGTTGGGTCTTGAGAGCGGGTGCGGACCTCTATAGCATTGCGGTACTCCTGTGGCAAGCGGGCAAACGCGGCGTCCTTGGTCTTAAAGTAGGTCTCCCAGTCTATCTCAAAGGTAGTGGGGTCGCGGTATTGTTCGGGGGTGACCTTGCGCCAGGTATCAAAGTCCCGCGCCAGTGTTGTAGGACCAACATCAAGTTCAGCCTCGAAGAACTCATGATACATCACATCTGCGATATTCTGTTGGTAGCGCTCGAACTGTTCCACGAACTGGGAGCCAGCGGCGGGGTCGCCGGACAGGACGCCCTCGGCCAGCATGGGGAGGTTGAAGTCCTGTTCCTTCTGGGCGAACTCACGGGTGCGCTTCTCCTTGGCGATAGCGCCCTCACCGCCGCGTTCTAGCTTGTAACGCTGGGATTCTTCGGCCAGGGCGGACAGTTCCGGGTCGGCCTCCACGAGAACATTATCAACCCCGGCCTCATACTCCTTGCCGAACTTCTCCTGGAAGCGGGCCTTGAGTTTGGCCTGGGGGGTTTCGGGGTAGGTCTGGACGCTCACGCCCAAGAATGAACCGACAGCCGCCCCGGTTCCCACAATGAGTCCCTCTTCCTTCATGGCATCTGCAGTATCCTGCCATAGAAGGGGCATGAGGCTATTCTTGGCCTGCTCACCGATGGACGCCCTAGACAGGGTGAGTTCCCGGCCCTCAAAGGTTTCACCCCCGATTATGTCAGTGACGAGACCGGCTGTGGGAGACATCTTGCTCCTCAGTAGCCGCCAGGCCGTCTCGCCCAATGGGGCACTGACAATATCCCCGGCCTCGGTCTTCCGTTCGCCCGTGGCCATCATCGCCATGTAACGCCAGATGGGGCCAAACCCGGCAGTCATATCCACGCGGGTGTTGCCGATGCGGGCCTTCATAAAGTTGGAACTGCGGGGGTCCAGCTCCACGGTCACCCCGGCCATTGTAAGTATCCCTGCCATTGCGACCATTGACCCATAGGTTCCGGCAAGGTGACGAGCTAGAATCTGGCGCATTTCAGGGTGGCGGAGGTCAACAACGCGCAGGGGAAGTTTCAGGCGAGACCACATTAGGCGGGGCGAGAACAAGACCGTGTTCATCCACGGGGCAAGTTTGCTAAGTGCCTTGATGTCCCCACGACCAGCCAATTCATTAATCAGACTGCCCATACGCTTAGACTTGACTGGATCGGCCTTCCATGATTCAGGCCAAGGGGCATAGTATTTATCAACCAGTTCTTGGCGGGCCATGTTGGTGGCGTCGGTGTAGGCTCGCTCTGTTATACGAACAGGAGTAAACTTCTCGATCATTCTATGAATCCAGGTATCCTTGGTGGCAAGGAGGTAGGGCTCCTCGGCGGTCGCGGCGTCTACTGCTATATGTAGGCCGCCTTCCTGCTGGAGGCGCTGCACGTTGCGATTAGTGGCAAGGCGAGCCCGGAAAGCGGTGCTGGCCTCTTCATTCCACATTGACCCCCACTGGCGGGCCAGGAGCTTGGGGAGTAGGCTGGGCTTACCCGCCCAGGCCGGGAACAACTGCCTCATTGTGCCGGAAAAGTCAAGGACGGAAACCAGGAGGATACGGGGAAGGTTTGCGAGTGCTGATAGTTCAGCGCCCAAGTCGAACTCGTACTTGAGCGGAGGCGGCGTGAGTTCCCCGCCCAGAGATGGTTGTCGGCCACCAGGGGGAGGCCCACCTCCGGGGCCAAGCTCAAACCCTTCCCCGAATGTACCGGGGCCTTCTATGATGGGAGGTTTAATCGGGGGCTGACCACCGCCAGTAACCATCCCTAGAGCCTGGCGGTACTTCTCGGCGGCCAGGGCCTGGCGGCCCTCGGCCATCAGCGCATCACCCTCGGCAATGAGGGCAGCGGCGTCGGGTTCGGCGGCCCCGCCAATCTTGAACTCGGGGGGGAGGTCCGCTACGGGTCGGTCGCTCATGCCCCGCTGGATGTCCCCGACCTGCTTGTTCAGGCGGTGGAACTCATCACGCAGGGCGGCCATCTCGGGGGTCTCGCCGGGCTTACGCGGGGAACGGGGGTCAAACCCTAGAGCCTTGGCGCGGGCGAGGGCTTCGTCGCGGAGGCCACGGGCTTTGAATAGCTCGGAGGAAGGAGTGACCGATTCAGGGTCAAAGGTCCCAGGACCCAGTCCGGGCGGGGTCTCCTTGCGTCCCAGTACCCCAAGTACATGCGTTTCAGGATCGTATATCCCACGCCCCTTGGCTTCAAACGAGGCACGGTATAGCGGGAGAGGAATGGCCCACTTGGTAGCTTCATTTAAATCCTTAAGTTTACCATAGACCAGGATTTCGTTGGCATCTAGACTTATTGCCTGACCCTTCTTCATGGGCTTCCAGCGCCAGACACTCCATCTAGCTTTTGCATTACTCCACGATGCAATCCAGGCATTCGCAGCCTTAACGGTTTCCTCGCGCATGCCATAAGTAACCCGCTTGGCTATCTCCGCATCCATACTGGACACAACGGGTTGGATATGGGGCGGGATAATATTATCATAGACGGACGCTTCTGGCACCGCCATTTCGGGAAGATCAACCTCGGTGGGCTCCGTGATAGTCCAATCATCTGGGGGCGGGCCGGGGAACTCGAAGGTTCCAGGGCCAAGTGCGCTAAGGTCATCCAGTGAGCGGCCCACAAGGGAGTCGATTTCTCTATTAAGGTCATCTATTGTCTTCGGCCAGATCTTGTTCCCATTTCTGGTTAACCCAATATTCAGTCTGCCTTTGCCGATATGTGGCAGGACAGCACTAATCCATCGCTTTACTGCTGCAACAGCCTCACCATGAACAGGGCCACTGGAAAGAATATATATTCCATGGGGAAGCTCGCGTTCCTTGGGAAACCACGATACCTGTATAGCCCCGGTTTCATAAGAGAACATTTGGAGATGTGGGTCTAAGCCAATATAACGAGGATTCCATTTCATCCCCCTAGCCTTAGCAATATCGTATCCTGTAGTTCTTATCGCGGTGCCATCGGGAAGAATAAATCCTGTCCCTCTGAGGCTTTCAATGCTACCCGGTTTAATGTCAAGGGGTTCACTAGTGGCTTTTACCTGCCTTAGTATATCCCACTGGGCCTGCATCTTGGCTTGAATCTCTGGGCTTACAGGAGTCAGGTCTTTCCCGAAAACCAACAGTTCCTGCTCTCCCCCAAACTTCTCCCGTGGGCGAATGCTATTAATATCCGCTAGTACATCATCTCTTCTCACTAGGAATGCGTTTACTTGGCGGGGGAGTCCAGCGCCGGGACGCTGCTCTAGCATTCCTTGGAATCCTTCACCCGGAAGGCTGTCGAACATGTAAGCGCCACCCCTGGAACCGGCAAACGATCTGGCTATGCCGGAATCCAAAGTAACCGGAGTTGGGAAATCTCCCAGTGGGTCCCCGCCACGGAATACTATAAACTCGGAAGGAAGGCCTCGGTGGGTTAAACTACGTTGCGCCTGAGCACGTAGTTCTGTTTGAGATTTAACCAAGTCTTGAGCTGTGAACTTTAGATCAGGGAATCTTTCCCTGAGATACGCTACGTCTCCAGAAAATACAGCCGACGTTAATTCAGATAGACCAGGAGGGCCATAGACTTGTTCTTTGGTTAACCCGATCAGCTTAAGATCTCCTTCTGTCTTAAGAATATCTAGTTGCTCTTGTGTGGGCCTTGGATACTCCAAACCTTGGATTTTACGCAGTAGGGGATTGGTAAACTTAACCGGCCTAATCGCTTCTCCATAGGTCTCCCTTGGGGTAAACCTATGGGGGACTTCTCCCAGTTCAGCCACCGGGGGTTTTGGCAATCCCTTTATCCCATAGGCCGCCCCACCAAATCCCCCGGCCAGTGACCCCACTAGGCCAGCGCCGGGAATCCCCAACTCCCGCTCGGCCAGTTGCCCTGCCTGTTGCCCGCCATAGGCCCCAAGGAGGGAAGTCCCGGCCACGCGCAGTTCGGGCGCTATGCGGGCTCCTATGGAGGCGGTGCGCCCGGCAGCGCCCATGACCCCCAGGGGCGGGACCACAATGCCCGCCGCTATCAGGCCAGCGTTCAGGGGGTTGAACTGGCCGAGGGCGAACTGGGCAGGGCCTTCTAGGGGCTTGGGGAGGGCCTTCTTGACAGCGCCGCGTACTCCGGGAATGTCAAGGGGGGAAACGTTAGCGATCTCCCAGGCTTTCTTGAGGGCCTCAATGCGGCCAAGGCGCTCGCCAAATGTCTGGAAAGACCCGAGATTAAACGCCATTACCTAAGACCTATGCCGGTTCCCTGGTCGCGGCCGGTAATCAATACGTTGGTAAGGCTGGACAGGACAGCCTGGCGGGTCAGGCCCGCGCTTTCATATGCCTGGAGGGCGAGCTCAAACAGGCTCGCGTCCCTGGCGGCGAGTTGGGCCAGCTTAAAGGCATTGGCGCGGGGGGCGGGCAGGATGGCCCCGGTCATGGGTTCTACCAGAGGCTGGCCTAGTTTCTGGGAGAATGATTCCGAGCCGGTTCCTGGAGGGGCCAGTGGTGGCGGGGCAGTAACATTGGATCCCATCGGCAGTCCCCGTCCGCCAAATATCTCGCCCTTGCCAACATCCACCACGTCATTCCAGTTGAAGCCTGATTGCTCAAACCAGTCTGACCTAGGAATACCCTGATAGACATTCGTAACAGGATTTCGCCAGTAGACGCCCGGTGTACCAGTCTCCCTGATAAGCGAGGGCTGAGCGCCCAGGCGACTGAGGGTAGCCATGCTTTGATTCTGATTGGCCATCGGGAACTGGCTAAACCCCATCCCCGCATATAGAGGGTTAATAGCAGCAACCCCAGACATGGGGTCAAAGACTGACCCAGGCGCTCGTGTAGCAAACCCGCCATAGCCGGGCGAGAAGATGCTGGCACCCGTAGCGGCCTGGCCGGTGAGGGGAATGATCTCCGTGGTGCCGGTGGCGGTGTCGGTGATGGCGACCTCGGTGCCGGGCTCGACCTGGAGATTGCCCTCCCCGATCAGGACGGCGGTTTTGGTGGTGCCGAACTGGGGAGCGCCGGGGGCTGCAGGTGGACCCATCTGCATCATCTCTTGGCCCGGCATCATCCCAGGGGGCTGTTCAGGCATCGGCTGTGGTGGCATCATTTCGGGAACCATTCCAGGTAGAGTCCCGCCCATAGCCATACCAAACCCGGATGCCGGTAGAGACGGAGGCTTAATCCCGCCGATGGCCGCGATGGCCGTTTCTATCTCCGAGATGGGGGCCTGGGCGGACACATTGGGGACGGGGCGGGAGGCGAACTCGGTCTGGGCCTGGGCGAATCCGGCCTGGGGCGTGGTGCCCAAGACGGGGAGGCCCTGGAGGGCAGAGGCCATCTTGAACTGGTCGGGGCCAAGACCGGCGACAAGGCGGGAAGCCTGGCCCTGTTCAGCGATGAATCTATCGACGATTCCCTGGAGAGCGGAGAACCGGGACTGACGAAGTTGTTCTAGCCGGTTACGTTCGGCCTCAGCGGCGGCAGCTTCACGGGCAAGACGGGCCTGGTCGGCCTCCCATGCCCGTTGTTCGACCATTCCCCGTTCAGTCTGAGCATAGGGAGTGGGGGCAAAGCCGGTGCCACCAGAAGGAGTCTGGTATTGGCTCTGTATTGTCCACGAGAGATTACCCAGGGCGTCTCGCATAGCAATGTAAGTGACGGACCCGCCGGGGACATTGGTGGTGTATTGCTGTCCTTCATAGCGGAGAGGCGGGAATCCTTGGCCCGCAGGGGCACTAGGTGTGGCCGAGGGGCCGGGCTTAAATCCGGTGGGGGTCGGTGGGCCATAGACCTGGGAAGTTGTAGTGGGAGTTGTAAGACGGGTGGGAGCGGGAACCCCCGTTACATACTTGCTCAGGTAGGGGAATATATTAGACTGGTCTTGAGTAATCGGCCCCTGGAGATTGAACGTGGTGAGGCCGCTGGGCTTCTGTGTAGTATATTGTCCCGTAGCGGCATTGAACCACGAGGGAGAGCTACGAGGGTCAAAGACCCATAGTTGGGAGCCCAGCTTATTGGTATAGAATTGCAAGTCGGGGCTGGTCGGCCCTACCTGATTAGCCAAGGAAGCAGCATAGATTGTATCAGCTAGACCCATCTTGTTTTCCCTTCACCCTCTTAGACATCTTGTGAGCATACCGAATCGCGCTGTCCACCGTGGCCTTCTGATCCACCAGGAACTGGTAGAACACTTCCGGGTTGGCCTGCATTAGCTTGAACTCCTCGAGTTGGTCGGCCTCGGATACGCGGGTGGAGCCCAGGGGCCGGACATTGGAGGTGGAGGCCCGGAGGTTGTCCCGGAACCGCTCGGCCTCACGTTCGATGACCTTTTCCAGTCTTTCGGTCAGGGTGGTGTCCATTATGAAGGCACTCCTGTCGGCGCATTACCCAACTGTGATGCTACGGTACTCGACAATCCCTGGCCCATCCCGGTCCTCGCGGTGTTAGCCATGCCCCGCGCCATGTTTGCGATTTCGGGCGGCAGAGGTTGGCCCTGGGCCTGTGAGTAGGATGCGATGGCCTGCTGGATACCGGGGTCAAGTTCCCCGAACATGCCGCCGAGTTCCCCGCTGGGCTGCTGGGCTAGTTGGAGGCCCTGTTCCTGGACGATCTGGATCAGGGCTGGCCATAGTGCCCGTCTTATTTGGGTTCCGAGAATCTTGTCCTCTTCCTCCTGGGCGTTCTCTATATGCAGTAGGCGGGCCGCCACAGTCTCGTAGGACAGCAGCGGGTTGGCCGGGTCGGTAAGCAGGCGGGCGTTGGTGAAGTCCGAGGACTCGTTGATGGGAATGGCCAGGTCTATGCGGGCCTGGAGGGTGCGATCCCAGCCAAGGGTGTCATTAGGAGTAATGGCGATTCTGCGGGTAATGCCATTGGCATGGGTAAACAGGATAGGGATGGCCTCGTCTTCGTCTGCGAACGACCGCAGGGCCGCAAAGAACTTACGCCCCACATCCACGGCGGCCTTCTCAAGCTGGATAATCGCGGGGCCAAATTGCTTCTGGGCGAATTGGGCGGCGGTATTGTAGAGGATGCCCGACTCTGAGCCGGACTGAAGGATGCCCATCAGGACAGCGCTGAACCCGACTTCCCGCGTCAGGCCCGTGAATATCTCGACCAGGCGGTAGGCGTCCACGTTGGTCCTTGCGGGCTCAAGCTCGTAGACCTTTTCGTCTATGTCCAGGACGATAGGCTCCAGGGGCTTGAATTTAATGACATCCGGCTTGCCGCGTTTCTCAGGGGTTACACCACGGGCGTCCAGGTTAAGCTGGAGTACAGGCTGGGAACGGGAGGCCCGCTTGACGTTGTAGCGGATATCAGTTAGAAGGCCGTCCAGCTCCGTTAGGACATTGCGGGAGTGATACAAGGCCCCCGTCCAGTGAATATTGGTGCCACGGGGAGCGCCGCGAGGGGCCTGCATCATCACATAGGGGCAGACCCCCATACCGTGCTCCCACTCCCGGACCTTTTCATCATCAATAATACAGCAAGTGTATTCCGAGTCAGCATAGTCGATGACCTTGATCATGGAGTCGGCTGCTTTGTCCTTGAGTTCCAGACTGTAATGCCGCCTAACATCACGGACCCGGAGCTGGGAGATTTCAACCACTTGGTCGAGTTCCCCCCGGATGTTGAATGTGGGCCATGTGTTTTCCACGGGCACGGACCGCCAGACAATCGGGAATGTGTCTTCCTTGAGCTGTTTGATGCGCTCCAGGAAGTCCTCATCCTTCTCGTCTTCATACTGGCCCTCGCCCCACAGGGCGGGAACGGGGTAGATTTTAGAGAAGCCCCGCCCAGCCCAACAGAAGTCATACACCATGTCCAGCCAGACGTTGGAAATGCCCTGCGACAGTTTCCATATGCCCAGAAGGGCGGTTTCGAGCTTCTCGGAGTGGCGTTCCTGGCCGGGCTTCAGGGGGTTCACGCGCAGGAAGGGCGGGGTGGTCAGGAACGAGTAGTCCTGCTCCACGATCAGGGCCGGATAGCCCGTAACGATACGGTCCATCGGGAGCTTGTCCTGGGTGTTCTGGGTGGTGATGAGGCCCTTGCGATGGAGGATTTGGCGGGTTTCGGCGTCTTCTTCACGCTGGGCCTGGAACTCCTTTTCGAGTTGTTCAGCCAGTTCTGTTATTTCATGGGCGCTAGGCATTACCCCACCCCTCATAAGAAACTTCCAGGCGATAATCGGCATTCAGGGTGCGGGCCGGGTAAATATATTCTAAGCCGAGTAAAGTTGCGCTTACTTGATCATCGTACTGGCCGCGTGGAAAGGCTTTCATCTCGGATAGGTATTCGTCCTTCCATGGCTCGAACGTGTCGGGCAGGATGATGTGGCCGGTCTCAAAGTATTTAGAGATCGCGGCGGCTCGGCCCACAAGGTCCTTCTGTTGGGAGCCACGCTCACTGTGGCGAGGCAGGTCCACCTTGCGGATGCGTCCGGGCAGGCCCTTGGAGAACATGTCAACTACGGGAGCGCCCGAAGCCTTGTTCTCGACCAGGACCATTACGTCGCTGCCCCAGTAATTCTCGGCCTGGGCATGCTTCAACATGACGGCATCCAGTAGGGCCGGGAACTCCATCTTGTCCCGGAACACGTCCGAGACGAAGACCCGGCCATTCTTAAGCTTGACCATCTCCACCATCGCTGAGTAGGAGGACCAGGACTTCTTGGTGTAGGCCGTGTCCCAGCACTGGTATACGCGGTCTATCTGGTCACGGACAGGCCGGGGCCCGAACGTCCACCACTTGAAGATGTCCCCGACCGAGGACGGGGGCAGCGCCATATACTGGGTCAGGAACGCCTCTTTGTCCATGCGGCGCAGTTCCATCAGGGATCTGGTAGAGAACCCCATGCCGGACTTTTCCGAGGGCCACATGGATTCCTCAAACTCGTCCAGGACTGGCGTGTGAATAACGTGCCAGTCTTTCTCCACGGACATCAGGCGGCCCGCCAGGTCATCCTCGGCCCAGCGGGTACAGATCAGGACGATGGGGGTGCCCTCATAGGCACGGGTCTTGATGGTGGTCTGCCAGATGCGCCACACCTCATCCTTTTGGTGGGTGGTTTTCATGTTTTTGGGGTCGTGGGGATCGTCGATGGTTATCAGGGTGGGGAACCTGTAGGACAGGATACCGCCCGTAATACCGGCGCTGCGGAAGGTGGGGTCCTTCTTGGACCAGTCCGACCGCCACAGGAACCACTCATGGCCCGCCCACCGCTTGTCCTTGTGGGGGATGGAGTAGGGGAAGACCAGGCGATAGTTCTCGCTGTATTCTATGGTGTCGCGGACGGCCACTGACCGGATCATCGCCACGTCGTCAGCATAGGCCACATAGCCTATTTGGGGAATCTCCCCGGCCAGGCAGGAGCGCCCGATTACCCAGGCGTTATACTCGCACATGGTGTCGGTCTTACCAGAGCCCGGAAAGGCCAGGATCATAAGTTTCCGCGTGGGGTTCCCCGACACGTCCTTGAGGGTGCCATCGGCTAGTTGCTGGAGGGCCTCCACCCATAGTTGTTGGTGGGGGCGGGGCTCCCAGTTGTGGACGAACTGCACGTAGTCCCGGAAGTACAGGGAGGACCGGGCAGCCCGCTCTATGATGTCCTTGCTAACCGGCTCCAACGAGTTCCCCCTCGACGGGACCCTCGATTTCAGGATTACCCTGCTGGTCGATGAGTTCCTGCCGCCGCACCTGGATCATGTTATAGATGTTGGTGGTGGACTGCTTGCTCTTGTTGATGTCCATGAACCTCATGCGCTTGTCGGCGGCGGTCCCGGCGATGCTGTTCAGTACCACCGTGGGCACCTTCTTGTCCCGGATGTCGCGCAGCAGGAGTTCCAGGGCGGCCAGCTCCACCTCGCCCCACACATCCTGCACGTCCAGGTTCAGGAGGTTCCGGAACTCGCCCTCCTTCTCGTACTGGAGCGCCCACCTCTTGATGGTGTCTTCGGGCGGGACCTGGTGTTCGGGATAACGTTCCTGGAGCCGCCTGTGAGTAGCCGC
>Ga0209619_10003520_pt1 | contig 11254 bp, 10 predicted proteins | sample Rifsed16ft3_FD_184011 | JGI IMG/M metagenome (GOLD analysis project Ga0209619, IMG submission 184011) | Soil microbial communities from Rifle, Colorado, USA - sediment 16ft 3 (version 2) | ecosystem: Environmental > Terrestrial > Deep subsurface > Rock core/Sediment | place: Rifle, Colorado... | reverse complement strand
CGCCAGCGTCTCCATCGTCTCACCTCCGTTTGGCGCCGGATAGTGAACATCAGGATCCGTCGCGGCGCAATCGCCTGCGAAGGGCGCAACTCGGCCGTTGACATTACTCCGCGGGTGATGTAGAGGTTCACCTGCGCCCGGCGGCTTCCCCGCCGCGAACCGCCATGCACGATCTTCGGCCGCTCTACCGCACCCCCGAGGGGCTCGCCTCCGCCATGGCGGCCTACGAGGCCGCGCTCACGCGCCTGCGGGTACCCTTCGAGGCCCTCACAGTTCCCACGCGCTTCGGCGAGACTCACGTCCTGACCGCCGGGCCGCGGGAGGCTCCGGCCGTCGTCATGCCGCACGGCTGGAACGGCAATGCCACCGGTTGGTGGCCGCAGATCAACACGCTCGCCGCTTCGCTCAGGCTCTACGCGCCGGATACCATCGGCCAGGCAGGCCGCAGCGCGCCGGCGCGCCCTCCCAGGCGCGGGCCGGCTTACGGCCAATGGCTGATCGACGTGCTGGATGCGCTTCGCCTGGAGAAGGCCTCCCTGGTGGGCGGCTCGGGAGGGGCCTGGCTGATCCTCAAGCTGGCCGAAGTGGCACCGGACCGGATCGAGCGCGCCGTCCTTCTCTCGCCGGCGGGCTTCGTCCCTCCTCGCCTCGGCTTTCTCCTGCGGGCGGCGTGGATGGGGATGCTGCGCCCCGACGATACCACGCCCCTTCGCTACGCGCGGTTGGCCTCGCCGCCCCCGCTCCGGGTCGACGAGGCCGAGGTGCGCCTTGGGGCTCCAGCGCTTCTCCACCTCAAGCCCCAGCTTTCGCCGCCCACCCTCTCCGATAGAGCCCTCCGTTGCTTGAGAGCGCCCACGATGGTCCTCGTCGGCGAGCACGAGGCGATCTTCCCCCCGCAAGCGGTCCTTGGCCGGGCAAGGCGAACGCTCACCAACCTCATTCATGCGGAGATCATCCCGATGGCGGGGCACAACCTGAGCTATGAGCAGCCGGCCATCGTCAATCAGCGGATTCTCGGCTTCGTGCTGGCTTGAAGCCCGCGCGATTGGGGATCGAGGCCTGGCGGAATGTCAGCAATCGGGCAGGGCAATCATCGACCCGCATGCCGTTTTGTGATAGAAATCCATCCAACCGTTGTTCAGCGAGCGTGAACGATGTCTACCAATCCGAAGCGCACGCCCTGGTTCCTCTGGCCGTTCGTCGCCCTCTGGCGCCTCCTGGCCGGGATCGTCGAGGTCACCGGCCGGCTGGTGGCCGTGATCCTCGGCGCGGTGCTGATGATCGTCGGCGCCCTGGTCAGCCTGACCGTGGTGGGAGCGGTCGTCGGCGTCCCCCTGGCCATCCTGGGCTTTCTCTTGATCCTACGCGGCCTGTTCTAGCCCGGCTCGCCGTCGCCTCTGAAGGCGACTCAGGCTAGACTCGCAGCTCGGTGCGGACCGGCACCCGGGCTCCTGCCCAGGACTCGGCCATTTCCTCCATCCATACAACCACAGCCTCGAGCGTTTCAGCGGCCCTGGCGGTCGTCCTTCTCGCCGCGTCATGCGTCCCCGCCGTTCCATCCGGCCCCACGCCGGTTCCGGCGACCCCAAGCGCCCCCGCGCCGTCGGGCTCCTCACAAGTCTCACCCGGAGGGCCTGCCGCCGCGCTTCCGGCGATTGGCGACGTCCACTCCTGGCTCTACCTCCTCGACACGGACCTTGACGACGGCACGCTGGCCGAGATCGAGGCTTCCGCTTACGACATGGTCGTGATCGACTTCATCTCCTCCCAGGCCGGTAGCGCCGACTATCCAATGGCGGAGGCAATCGCTCGCCTCCACCGCTCCCCGCACCCCAAGATCGTTCTGGCCTACCTCAATATCGGCGAGGCGGAGGACTATCGCGCCTACTGGCGGCCGGGTTGGCGGGCGGGAAATCCGGAGTGGATGCTGGGGGATGATCCTGAGGGTTGGCCGGGGAATTTCCCCGTGGCCTACTGGCACGACGAGTGGCGCGATATCTGGCTCGGGCAGGGAGGCCTCATCCGGCAAGTCGTGGACGCGGGCTTCGACGGGATGTATCTCGACTGGGTGGAGGCCTATGACGACGAGGCCGTGATCGCCGCTGCCGCCCACGACGCCGTCGACCCCAGAGCGGAAATGGTCCGCTGGGTTGGAGAGCTGGCGAGCGCAGCCCGCACCTCGCGCCCCGGTTTTCTGGTGATTGCCCAAAACGCTGCCAGCCTGCTGCCGGAGGAGGCCTACGCCCTCGTGCTCGACGGCGTGGCGCAGGAGCAGATCTGGTTTGACGGAGGGCCCGACGACCATCCGCCGGGCGACTGCCCGCTGCCCCGGATGGAGGCCGAGGTCGACTCGGACGCCTATGTGGAGAGCCTCTCCCCGGCCTGCCGGCGCCTGTACGCCGACAATCCCGACGGCACGCTGCACACGAGCACGGAGGAATACCTGGATCTGCTCAGCCCAGCCTCCAAATCCGATCTGCCGGTTTTCACCGTTGACTACGCGGTGGAGCCGGCCAACGTCGCCTGGATCTACGCGGAATCGCGGCGCCTCGGCTGGATCCCCTATGTCAGCAATCGAGCGCTGGATACGTTCCTCCCGCGCACTCCCTGACGCCTGTGTCACGCTGAATACCCAGAGAGGCTTCTGTCAGCCCAGGATGCCTGAGTCCTCTATCGACGTCTTGCATCTGTCCCGGAGATCCGCTCCTCAGGAGCACGGCTACTGAACAGCGAACCGCGACGAGTTTGCCACCTCCCTGGGACCGCCAGCGCCTGGATCTCCAGGGGCTCCGGGGTGCGATCCGCCCAACGGTTGCCCTCTTCAGAGCCCGCCCGGAGGGGTATCATTCTGGCATCGACGGCCCCGTTGCTGAATGTTCCTCCGAGGTGAGACGATGTTGACGATCCCCCCGCTTCTCGTTGGGCTGGCCCTGGCGACCCTGGGCAGGAAGCTCTTCTGGCTCTTCGTCGCGGGAGTCGGCTTTCTGGCGGCCCTGAGCCTCGCCTCCCGCTGGCTCGGAGGCAGCCCGGAATGGCTCGTGATCGGCCTGGGGATAGTGGCTGGGCTGGTCGGCGCGCTCCTGGCGGTGTTCGTCCAGAAGGTGGCGGTGGCCTTGGCCGGGTTCCTCGGAGGCGGTTTCCTGCTCCTGGGGATCCTGAATCTCGTCGGCTTCGACCCCGGCCGCTTTGGATGGCTCGCCTTCCTCGTCGGTGGCATCCTGGGGGCAATTTTGGTGGCCGCCGCCTTCGACTGGGCGTTGATCCTTCTTTCGTCCCTGGCCGGAGCCTCGCTTGTCTCTGAGGCGCTGGCTGCTGGCAGGCCGGCCGCCGTGATCCTCTACGTGGGGATTCTGATCCTCGGCATCATCGTCCAGGCCGCGCTGCTGCGTCAGGAGAAGCGCGGGGTCGTTTAGCCGGAGGGATTCCGCATCGGGCTCTTCGGGCGCTTCCGATCGCGCCGCCCCTCAGCAGGAATGCCGCGCCAGGCCATCGGGCATCCGTGGCCGCGCCACGGAGGAGAAATGAGTCGAGAGTTGAGCGCCAGCGCCCGGCGGGTGCAGGACGCACTTCACGAGTTTGGGCTGCCTCTGGAGGTCGTCGAGCTTCCCGCCTCGACGCGCACCTCCGCCGAAGCCGCCCTGGCGGTGGGGTGCGCGGTAGGTCAGATCGCCAAGTCGCTGGTATTCCGCGGCGATCAGAGCGGCAAGGCGGTCCTGGTGATCGCCAGCGGCGCCCACCGCGTGGATGAGGCCCGCCTGGCAAACACGCTTGGCGAGCCCGCCATGAAGGCCGACGCCGAGTTCGTCCGGCGCCATACGGGATTTGCCATCGGCGGTGTGCCCCCGGTTGGCCACGCCGAGCCGATGCGCATTTTCATCGACGAGGCCCTTCTCCAGCATGATGAGATCTGGGCAGCCGCCGGCACGCCCCACGCCGTCTTTCGCCTCTCGCCGGCAGACCTGCTCCGCATGACCGCGGGCGAGGTGATCGCCATCGCGCCCTCCGACCCTCCCTCGACCTGAGCCCCTCCGCCAGAGGAACCATGACCTCGACCATCGACGAAGCTCTCAGCCACTACGCCGAACTCGCAATCAAGGTGGGCCTGAACCTTCAGCCCGGGCAACGCCTGATGATCACCGACATCCATCGCGGCGGCGTGCCACTCGAGATCGCGCCCCTCGTCCGCTGGCTTACAGCTCACGCCTATGCCGCGGGCTCGCCACTGGTCCAGGTGGTATGGCGCGACGATGCGCTGCTGCGGGCTCGCTTCGAGCACGCCCCGCGCGATTCCTTCGGTGAATACCCCGACTGGGTGGCGCGAGGCCTGCTCGAGCATGCCCAGCAGGGCGGCGCCCACCTCACCATCCTGGCCGCAAACCCCGACCTGCTCAACGACCAGGACCCGGCCCTCGTGGCTTCCGTCCAGAAGCTCGCCTGGGAACGGAACAGGGAGGTCCGCGACCTCTTTGTACGCAGCGCCGTCAACTGGCTGGCGATCTCTGCCGCGTATCCAGGATGGGCAGCCAAGGTGTTTCCCGACGTGCCGCCGGAGGCGGCGGTTGCCCGCCTCTGGGAGGCGCTCTTCCGCGTCTGCCGCGTCGACCGGGCGGACCCCGTCGCCGCCTGGCGGGAACACATCCGCCAGCTGGTTGCCCGCTGTGATCGCCTTAACGATCGCCGCTACCGCGGCCTGCACTTCACCGGCCCCGGGACCGACCTGACCATCGGCCTGCCTCGCGGCCACCGCTGGATGAGCACACGCTTCGCCTCGGAACGCGGCGTCGAGTTCACCGCCAATCTCCCCAGCGAGGAGATCTTCACCCTGCCCCACCTTGCCCAGACCGAGGGGGTCGTCACCGCCACACGTCCTCTGAACTACGGCGACTCCCTGATCGAGGGATTCCGCGTGACATTCGCCGGAGGGCGTGCGGTCGATGTGACCGCTCGCACGGGCGAGGCCGTGCTCCGCAGTCTTCTCGATGCCGATGAGGGAGCCCGGCGCCTGGGCGAGGTGGCGCTGGTGCCCCATAGTTCGCCAGTTTCGCAGTCCGGCCTCACCTTCTACAACACCCTGCTCGACGAAAACTGCGCCAGCCATGTCGCTCTCGGCGAGGCTTACCGCTCCAGCCTCCGTGGAGGCGAGAAGATGACGCATGGGGAATTTGCCGCCGCCGGCGGGAACCTGAGCCTCGTCCATGTCGATTTCATGATCGGATCGGGTGACGTGGATGTCGATGGGCTCACAGAGGCGGGCTCGAGCGAGCCCATCATGCGCCGAGGTGAGTGGGCCTTCGAGGTCTGAGCGTGGAATCATCGGAAAACGTCGTTCCGGGCAGTCTCGAGGTTCATTCTCCCTTCAGGCTCACCGGGCGTTGGCTCCCGGCTGCCGCCCTCGGCTTTGGCGTGGCGATCGCGGCGGCAGGGGCTTATCTCATTCTTTCCCACACCCCCTGGGGGGTGGGGGTCACCCACGACGGGCTCTTTTACCTCAGCGCCGCCCAGAACTTCGCCGCGGGCGAAGGTGTCTCATGGATCGGCTCCGGCGGGCAACTCAAGCCCCTGGTGCATTTTCCGCCGTTCTACCCCGTCGTGCTCGGGCTTCTCGTGCGGTTCGGCACCTCCCCTGCGGAGGCGGCACGCTGGCTGTCGGCCGTCCTATTTGGTCTGAGCGCATCGCTGCTGGGCTTCGCCATCCATCGAGGCACCCGCCATCTCTGGCTGGGCCTGGTGGCCGCGGTGATCTGGCTGACGTCTCCCGTGCTGCTCTCGGTCCATCTCGCCGCGATGTCCGAACCTCTCTACCTCGCCCTCGCGTTGCTCGGCCTCGTTTCGATGGCCTCCTACATCGTCCGGCCCTCGAGGCGAGCATTGGTCCTTTCAGCAGCGGCGGTCGGGATGGCATGGTTGACGAGGTGGGTGGGTGCCTCCCTCGTGGCCGCATTCGCGGTCGCGTTGTTGACCTTGAGGAGAGAACCTCTGCGCGACCGGCTCCGAGTCACGATCATGTTCCTCACGATCGCGGTGCTCCCCGTGGCTCTCTGGCTGGCCCGCAACATCGCCCTCACAGGCTCGCCCACCAATCGCACGCTCGGCTACCATCCCCCAACCCTGGATACGCTCCGGCAGCTGCTCGACGTCCTCACCCGTTGGGTGACGACGGCCCATCTCTCCCATTGGCTCGAAGCCATCGTCCTCGCGGCTGGCGTCGTTCTTATGGGAGCGATCTCCATCCGGCAACTCACCGTGGGACGAGCGGGCCGGGCCTATGGGGCTGCCCTTTCGCTCATCGGCCTATTCAGCCTCGTTTCCTACCTTCTGTTTCTTACAGCCTCCCTGACTTTCTTCGACGCCTCGACACGCGTGGACGACCGGATTCTCTCACCGGTCCTTCCCCTGGGAGTCTTGGTGATCCTCACCAGCCTGGGCTCTCTCCTCCCCGACGACTGGCGCTCTCTGTTGGCAGCACCGCTCGTCGTCGCCGCTCTCTGGGTGACCCTTCCCAATGCCTGGGCCAGGTCAGGCATGCTACTGACCTCGATGCGGGAGGAAGGCCTCGGGTTTGCCAGCCGTACCTGGCAACAATCCGCGACCGTTGAGTGGATTCGAGGGCTCCCCCGGGAGGCGATCCTCTATACCAACGAGCCGGCGGCCCTGCAGTATCTGGCCTCGCGCGCAGCTCGCGGCATCCCGCAGCGGTATGATCCAGTCACCTTGATCCCCCACACCGACTATCTTGAGCAGCTTGAGGGCATGCGATCGGAGCTCCGCCAGCCAGGCTCAGCACTGGTGATCTTCTCACCGGGTAGCTGGCCAGATGAGGCGGCGCCTATGCGGGACCTGACCGCCGGCCTGGTCGTGCTCGCATCCACCCCAGACGCGCAGATCTACGTTCATCCGGACAGCCCGGAGATGCCCTCGCCCCCGTGACGGCCCGCTCAGAGAGGCACCTCGACGCCTGCTTGGTGGAGACGGCGAGACTCATGCTGAAGGTGGGACGGCCCATGTCCGCTCCCGCCGAAGTATTGGCCGGGGCGTGCCCGGTCCTCCTCCCCCACATCATGCATCGAGCGGCGTGCGGCGCCCTCTATTCCCCGGCCAGCCGCACGATGGTGACGCCTTCGCCGCCTTCGGATTCGAGGCCGCCGTCAAACGAGGCCACCAACGGGTTACCTTTGAGCGTCTCACGGATCGCCTGGCGGAGCCGGCCCGTCCCCTTGCCGTGGATCACTCGCACAAAGGGCATTCCCGCCATGGCGGCGGCGTCGAGGCGGCGCTCCAGCTCCTGGAGCGCGTCCTCCACCTGCGTCCCGCGGAGGTCGAGCTCCAGCGGGGGTGCGGCCGCGATGACCGAGGGGGCGCGAGCCGGCGCAGCCTCCTCGAGCAGGCGCCGCTTCTTAGAACTCGAAGGCTCGCCGCTGGGCGGCGTGAGCTCCTCCAGGCGAGCCCGCACGCGCAGGCGCCCGATCTGCACCTCGGCCTGATCCTCGGCGATCGAGGTGACCACGCCTTCGGCGCGGAGTGAGGGCAGCCGCACTCGATCACCGAGCCGGATGGGCCGCGTCTCTCGAGGAAGGGTGGTCTCTTCCCGCTCCACCGGAGCCTGCACCCGCGCTTCCAGGGACTCCACCTCGGCCTCGAGGCCTCGAACCGCTTCAAGGGGTTGCCCGGCCGAGGCCAGAGTCCGCCGCAAGCGGGCCAGATCTTGGCGGACGTCCTCCACCTCGGCGGCGGCTTCGGAGCGGGCTCTTTCGAGGAGCGATCGGCGTTCGTCTTCGATCCCTTCCAGACGGCGCGAGAGCTCGGCCCGGAGGTCGGTTGCGGTTTGAAGCGCCTGCTCCGCCTCCGCGCTCGCCACCTGGGCGGCCTCCCGCTCGCGGTGGATCTCATCCAGCAGGCCGCCCACCTGCAGTTCGTCGGGCGCGATCATCCCCTGAGCCTCGGCGATGATCTCGGGATCGAGGCCGAGCCTCGCCGCGATGGCGAGGGCATTCGAGCGGCCCGGGAGGCCGACCGTCAGGCGATAGGTCGGCCGTAGCGTGTCGACATCGAATTCGACGCTGGCGTTTCGGGCTCCCGGCGCCGAGTGCGCAAACGCCTTGAGCTCCGGGTAGTGAGTGGCCACCAGCACCGTCACCGGCCGCCGCAAGAAGGCGCTCAAGATCGAGCGGGCCAGCGCCGAGCCTTCCTGAGGATCCGTCCCTGCGCCAAGCTCGTCCAGAAGCACCAGCGATTTGGGCCCGCAGGCCTGAAGGATCCGGATCGTGTTGGTGATGTGGGAAGAGAAGGTGGAGAGGGATTGCTCGATCGACTGCTCGTCTCCGATATCGGCGAAGACCGATTCGAAGACCGAAAGCTCCGCGCCCGAGCGGGCGGGGATATGCAGCCCGCACTGCGCCATCAGGGCCAGCAGGCCGGCGGTCTTGAGGGTGACCGTCTTGCCGCCCGTGTTCGGCCCGGTGATCACCAGGGCGTAGACGTCCGGCGTCATCTCCAAATCGATCGGCACGACGGTCGCCGGGTCGAGAAGCGGGTGGCGCGCCGCCCGCAGGCGGACGGTCGAGCCCGGGTGAAGGGAGGGCCGCGGCTCGAAATCCCGCAGCACCGGCTCGCTGGCCCGCAGCTCGTCGCCGTAGCGGGCCTTGGCGAAAGCCAGGTCGATCGCCGCGATGGCCTCCACGGTGCTGGCGATGGCCGTGGAGTGCGCGCCCACCTCGGCCGAGAGCGCAGCCAGGATGCGCCTCACCTCGTCGCGCTCGGCCAGCTCAAGCTCGCGCACCTGATTGTTGTGTTCGACAACCGCCAGCGGCTCAACGAAGAGCGTGGCCCCGGAAGCCGATTGGTCGTGCACGATGGACTTGAGGCGTCCCTTGAATTCCGCTCGCAGAGGAAGGACGAATCGCCCATCGCGCTGGGTGATGATGGCTTCCTGCAAGAGCGTCGTCACTTTGGGGTCGCTGATCAGCTTCTGCAGTTTGCTCAGCAATCGCTCATGAGCCACGCGCAGCTCGCGGCGGATGCTCGCCAGCACCTCGGAGGCGGAGTCGATCACCTCTCCCCGCTCATCCAGCGTGCGAGAAATGGCGTCGACGAGGCCGGGAGAAGGCTGGAGCCCACTGGCCATTTCGGCCAGCCGCGGCGCCTCACGATCAAGCTTTTCAAACAGCCGAAAGAGGGTGCGGGCGGCGATCAGCGTGTTCTTGATGTCGAGCAGCGCGGCCGGGTCCAGAACGGCGCCGATGGCGGCTGCCGCCGCGTGACTCCGGACGTCGTGGGCCCCGCCGATGGTCAGGTCGGGCCGGGTGCTCAGGAGTCGGCGCGCCTCGGAGGTTTCCATCAGTCGGCGCCGCGCCTCCTCGAGGTCCGCGGTTGGTTGCAGAGCACGCGCGAGGGCCGCCGAGGCGGTGAAGGCAGCGTAGCCCGCCAGCCGTTCGAGAATCTTGGGGAGCTCCAGGGTGGCGATGGATTTCGGGTCCACGGGCGGCAGTGTACCATGGAGGCAAGGGCATGACGCCCGACGGCCGAGAACACGCCGGTTATCACTCCCGCGGGCCGGCGAAAGGCGGGATGATCGGCGCACAGGCAGCGGGCGGAGGGCAAGCATGCAGGATCTCACCGAGCACTTCATCGAATTGATCCGGCGGACGTCGATGGATCTTCCCGCCGACGTCGAGGCGGCGCTGGCGCGGGCCCGGGAGGCCGAGGCGCCCGGGTCGGCGGCCCGGGGTGCACTGGAAAGCATCTTGGAGAACATCGCCCTGGCGCGGGGCAAGCCGGCCCCGATTTGCCAGGACACCGGCACCCCGATCTTCCGCGTGCGGCATCCGGAGGGCTGGGGCACTCGGCGGCTCCGCCAGGAGATCCGGGCCGCCGTTGCCGAGGCCACCCGCCGAGCCTACCTTCGCCCCAACGCCGTGGACACCCTCACCGACAAGAACAGCGGCAACAACTTGGGGGACGCGGCTTTCCCCACCATCCACTTCGAGGAAGTGGAGGGCCAAGCCCTCACCGTCGATCTGTTGCTCAAGGGCGGAGGCTGTGAGAACGTAGGGGCGCAATACTCTCTCCCCGTGAGCGCGCTCGGCGCGGGGCGCGATCTTGAGGGTGTGCGCCGCGTCGTGCTGGATGCCGTTCATAAGGCGCAAGGCCAGGGTTGCGCCCCCGGCATCTTGGGCGTGGCGATCGGCGGCGACCGAGGCTCATCGTACGTGGCCTCCAAGGAGGCCTTGCTGCGCCCGCTCGACGACCACAATCCCATCCCCGCCCTGGCCGAGGTCGAAAGCCGTCTGACGACGGAAGCCAATCTCCTGGGGATCGGGCCGATGGGTTTCGGCGGCAAGACCACGGTGCTGGGAGTGAAGATGGCGGGCCTGCATCGCCTTCCGGCCAGCTTCTTCGTGACCATTTCCTACATGTGCTGGGCGCATCGCCGCCGGCGGATGACCGTCCAGCGCGATCAAGTCACGTTCGAATAAGGGGAGGCACCGATGCATGCGCTCCGCATCCCGATTCCCGAAGAAGAGATCCGCTCGCTGAAGGTGGGGGACCCTGTGCTTCTCTCCGGCGTCATGCTCACCGGCCGCGACGCCGCCCACAAGTGGATGGTCGAGACCTTCGTCACCCGTAAGCGGGAGCCGCAAGGGGACGACCTGGCGGTCGTTGAAGCCATCCGGCCGCTGCTCGCCGGCGGCGCGATCTACCATTGCGGCCCGGTCGTCGCCGGTCTCGACACGAAGGACTACCGTTTCGTCGCCGCGGGACCAACGACGAGCATCCGGGAGGAGCCGTATCAGGGTGATGTGATGCGGCATTTCTCCGTGCGGGCGGTGATTGGCAAGGGAGGCATGGGGCCGAAAACGCTCGCCGCCTGCCAGGAGGCCCCCGGCGTCTATCTCCACGCGATCGGAGGGGCGGCCACTCTCATTGCGCAGACCGTGAAGAAAGTCATCACGGTGTATAAGCTCGAGTTCGGCGTGCCCGAGGCCTTCTGGGTGATCGAGGTGGCCGACTTCCCGGCCGTGGTGACGATGGACAGCCACGGGAAGAGCTTGCATGCGGAAGTGGAGGCCGCCTCTCGCGCAGCGCTCGACCGGCTGCTGGCCCGATAAGGCGGTTGACTCCCCAGAAACGAAGAAACCCGGTATCTGACAGATACCGGGTTTCTTGTCAATCCTGATCTCATTCGCGCCTGAGGGCTTGTGAATCAATTCCCGAGTAGGTGCTCAAGATGCGTTTCCTATAGAGAGAGCATCAGTAC